>OFMC01000010.1_pt1 | contig 191543 bp, 196 predicted proteins | sample 1541271 | NCBI WGS metagenome assembly OFMC01 (sample SAMN04209252, study PRJEB22552) | human gut metagenome | biome: gut; material: feces | host: Homo sapiens | place: USA: Oklahoma | reverse complement strand
CATCATCAACATTTCTAAATACTGAAGTACTTAGAAATCAAATAGAATCTATAACAATAGAAAAAAATAACATAGTACCAAGTGATGCAAAATATAGTAGAGATATATCATCAAAACAAGATGGTAGTGTAATGTTATGGTATATAGATAAAGATAATAATAATTTATATGAGGTATCAATAGGAGGAGAAAACGGAATGGTAAAAGCTAATACTATTGGTAGTGGTATGTTTGCTTATTTAGATAATGTAGATACTCTAGATCTAACTGGTTTAGACACTAGTAATATGACTAGTATGTCTTATATGTTTTACAACAGTAAAAGTCTTAAAAACATAGATGTATCAGGATTCGATACATCGAAAGTGATAAGTATGTATGAAATGTTTCGAGGTTGCTCAAGTTTAGCAAATATAGATGTATCCAGTTTTAACACTGGTGCTGTTACAGATATGCAACGTATGTTTTGCAATTGTTTTCTTTTAATTAATCTAAATTTGAGTAATTTTGATACATCAAAAGTAGTAAACATGTACGAAATGTTTTTTGGTTGTAATTCGTTAACAAATCTTGATATAACTAATTTTAATACAAGTAATCTTGTTAATATGTCGGAAATGTTTTTCGATTGTAGTTCATTAATAAGTCTAGATTTGAGTTCCTTTAATACTTCTAATGTAACTAATATGGCTAGAATCTTTAGAGGGTGTAAATTGTTAACAAATCTTGATATATCTAACTTTGATACAAGTAAAGTTACAAATATGAGTGGAATGTTTAATGGTTGTGGTTCATTAACTAATTTAGATTTAAGTAATTTTAATACATCAAATGTAACTGATATGTCAAATATGTTTTACAATAGTGGTTCTTTAAGAAAAATATATGTCTCCAATAGTTGGAATGTTTCCAATGTTAAAAGTTCTGGTATAATGTTCACTTTTTGTACTTCTCTTGTTGGAGCAGTACCATTTGATAGTAGTAAAACAGATGTAAGTATGGCTAATTGTAGTAATGGATATTTAACATATAAAGAAAATACTAATTAGAAGGATACTAAGTATTCTTCTTTTTAAATTAACTATAAGTAAACTTAGTAGACATTTTATAAATATATTGATATAATTATACTAGGAGTTGTAAGATATGAAAGAATTAGAAACAATTGAAGGTGTTGGACCTAAAACCAAAGAGTTACTTAATAAAATAAAAATATATACAGTAGAAGATCTACTTAATTACTATCCATATCGTTATGATATAATAAAAAGAAGTGATTTAAGTAATCTATCTGATGGAGATAAAATAATAATAGATGGTATAGTTGAAGGACAACCCACTACTATATATATAAATAAAAGTCTAAAAAAAATGATCTTTAGAATTAGTACCAAAACAATGATACTTAATATAACATTATATAATAGAGCTCATTTATATTCAGATCTAAAATCAGGTAAAGAAGTAACAATTATAGGTAAATATAATAAACTAAAGAATACAGTAATAGTATCAGATATAAGATTCGGTTTATTACCACCATCTGCTAAAATAGAACCTATTTATTATACTACAGAAGGATTAACAGTAAAACAAATAAGTAAATTTGAAGCTATAGCTTTAGAAAATGATTATGATGTAATAGACTTAGTACCTAGATATATAGAAGAAAAATATAATTTAATGAATAAAAAATCCGCTATTAAGAATATTCATGTACCAGAAGATATCTTATTACTAAAAAAAGCAAGACAAAGAATTAAGTATGAAGAATTATTTATGTATGTACTTAAAATTAATTATTTAAAGAATAAAATCAATAATGATAATTTAGCAATAGAAAGAAATATAGATAAAGATAAATTAGATAAATTTATTAAAAGTTTACCATTTGAACTAACTTTAGATCAAGATAAAGCAGTTAATGATATAATTAATGATTTATCTATAAAAAAGAGAATGAATAGATTACTACAAGGAGATGTAGGTTCAGGTAAAACAATAATTGCTTTAATAGCAGTATATGCTAATTATTTATCTAAGTATCAATCAGCCCTAATGGCTCCTACTGAGATACTGGCAGTACAGCACTATGAAGAGGCTAAGAAGATATTTAGTAAATTTAAACTTAATATAGCACTATTAACTTCAAGTACCAGTAATAAAGACAAAAAGACTATCTATGAAGAATTAGAAAATGGTAAGATAGATTTAATTATTGGTACACAAGCATTAATTCAAGAGAATGTAAAATATAAAAAGTTAGGCCTAGTAATAACAGACGAACAACATCGTTTTGGCGTTAACCAAAGAGATACTTTTAAAAGTAAAGGAATAAGTCCTGATGTTCTTTCAATGAGTGCAACGCCAATACCAAGAACATATGCCTTAACAATCTATGGTGACACCGATGTATCTTCAATTAAGAGTAAACCTAAAGGTAGAAAAGAAATCATTACAGTATTTAAAAAAGAAAAAGATATTACTGATGTTCTAGAAATGATGAAAAAAGAACTAGAACTTAACCATCAAATATATGTCGTAGCTCCAATGATTGATACCGAAAGTGATAGCGAAAAAGAAAGCGTATATGATTTAGAAGAAAAAATGAATAAAGCTTTTGGTAAGATTAGTAAGATAGGTATCATTCATGGCAAATTAGATCCTAAAGATAAAGATAAAGTAATGAAAGACTTTGAAAAAAATAAAATTAACATCCTAATATCTACTACTGTTATTGAAGTAGGAGTTAATGTTCCAAATGCTTCAATGATCGTAATCTTTAATGCCAATATGTTTGGTTTATCTACTTTACATCAATTAAGAGGAAGAGTAGGTAGAGGAGATACACAAAGCTATTGTGTACTAGTAGCTAAAGAATCAGAAGAAAGACTTAGATTCTTAGAAAACACTAGTGATGGCTTTGAAATTAGTGAATATGATTTCCAAACAAGAGGTGAAGGCGATCTATTCGGTACAAGACAAAGTGGAGAATTAGGTCTTAAAATGGCTAATATTAAGAGAGACTTCAAGATGCTACTTAAAGCAAAAGAAGATGCTGACGAATTTATAAATATGCTTTTAACATTTGAAACCAATCCAGAATTTGGACCAATACTAGAAGAACTTAAAAAGGTTGACACTCTAGACTAGTTTACATATTTTATAAAAAAAGTGTAAACCAAATAAAAAACTATTGTATTTTATAAAAAAATATATTATGATTAATATGTCATAGAGATATGACCACACTCTACGAAGTAAAATGTAGGTGTGATAACCAAAACCCCCTGAGGAGCCGAAAGGCTCCACTTTTTATATATATTTTTCTATAAATAAAAGACAAATCAATGATTATTTGGTATAATATTATTGATATATATGAAAAAAATTAATTACTGAAGAAGGAATAATAAATATGATTATAGTAAATTACCTAAGAAAAATTAATAATGATACTATGATATATTTTGCTATTAACAGCAATAATCTATGTCATAGTATTTTTTTTTGGTAAATTTAATAAAATAATAACTATTTAATGAATTTTGTGCTATAATAGAAACCAACTTTTAAGGGAGGAACTGATTATGAATGTTTTAGTAGTTAATCCAGCAAATAAACCATTTACAAATAGGTCTATTTTAGCTGAACCATTAGATGTATTACAAATAGCAACAATTATAAATAAAAAATTTGGTAAAGTAAAAGTAATTGATATGGATGTTAATAGAATGAGTAATAATATCAATGAATATTTATCAGATAAAAATATAGTTGTTTTTGTCTATGATTATCAATTACCATTACATACTACTGAAACAATACAAAATATTTTTGAAATAATTCATAATACAAATAAACCTACTAAATTTATAATGATTGGAAAAACATCTACTCACTTTTATCAAAAATTTTTAGATAATGGTATAGATATTGTTATTAGAGGGATAGCAGACGAAATTATTACTGATGTAATAGAAAATATTAATGATATAGATAAATTAAAAAGTATTCATAATTTAGTTATAAAAAATAAAGAAGATATATACTTTACTGAAAAGAAAATATTAACAAATGATTTTAATAAGTTACCAATTCCTAATAGAGATTTATTAGATATTACTAAATATATGGATACAAGAACTATTATTACTTCAAGAGGTTGTGTTGGAACTTGTAAATTTTGTACTACACCATATTATTTTGGTAAGTGGAATGGAAGAAATGTTACAGATGTTGTAAATGAAATAGAAATGTTAATAGAAAAATATAATACAAAGAAAATAATCTTTTTAGATGATAATGCAACTGTCAATAAAGAACGAATGATAGAAATTTGTAAAGAAATTGAAAAAAGAAATATCAAATGTTTATTTGGGGCATTATGTAGTATTAAATGTTATGATAAAGAACTTTTAGAATATATGTATAAAGTTGGATTTAGATGGGTTCATTATGGTATTGAAACAGGTAGTGAAAGATTATTAAAATTAATGAATAAAGATATGGATATTAATTATATAAAACAAGTAATAGAAGAAACAAAGAAAATTGGTTATAGAATAAGAACAAGTTTTATTTTGGATTATCCATCATCAACTAAAGAAGATATTATAAAAACAAAAGAATTAATTTTATCAATAATGCCTCACGAATTAAGACTTCATTATTTAGCATATCGAGTTGGTACACCAATATATAACGAGAATAAAGAAGTAGTAAATAAAACACAATATATTCATAGTAATAAACCTAATATAGAAAATAATGATTTAACTAATGAAATAAATAAACTTATAAAAGAATTAGAAAAAGAAAATTATAATATGGTTTCAAATGATATAGATTGGAATATATATGAGAATGCTGATAAGAATACTAAAATAGCAGCATTTACTCCAATAAAGTATGGGATGTGTTGGTATGAATAGATTAATAGGAATAACAGGTGGAATGTCATCAGGGAAAACAACTATATCAGAGGATATTTTAAAACAAAATCCTGATTACATTTATGTAGATGTAGATGTTTTTAGAAGAAGTTTATATAAAAATGATTCATATATTTTAGAGTTGAAAAATGTAATTCCTGAATTAAATGGATATGATGAAATAAACTCTTTAATTTTAAATCACTACATTTATAATAACGAAGAATATATGAAACGATATAAAGAGGTATTGTATAAATATTTATTTAATTATTTGGAGTGTTTTGATAATAAAACAATAATTGTAGATTGGGCATTAATACTTAATGATAATTTGCAAGATAAATTTGAAAAAATAATATATGTTACAGCATCAGATCAAACAAGATTAGAAAGATTAAAAGAAAGTGATTTATCAAAGAAAGATATATTAAAAAGATTTGAACTTCAAAGAATAGATAATTTAGAAAATTATGTATCAAGTAACTTTTTAGTAATTAATACTGATAATTGTTATGACCTAAATATGATTAATGAATTTTTGAATAGTATGGAATGTAAATTTACTTTACCTAATAATGAAGGTAAAGTAATTTGGGAAATTACACATCAATGTAATTATAGTTGTTCTTATTGTATATTTTCTTGTAATAACCAAAAAATTAATGGAGAATTAACTACTAAAGAATGTTATCATATTATAGATGAATTAGTTTTACATAATTTCAAACATTTAAAGATAACTGGTGGAGAGCCATTTATTAGAAAAGATATTTTAGAAATCTTAAAATATGCAAGTGAAAGATTAATTACTGATATATCAACTAATGCATCATTAATAACTCCAGAAAAAGTAGAATTATTAAATCAATTAAAGTTAAAAATGATACATGTTAGTTTAGATGGAGATAAACTAGAACATGAATCAGTAAGAGGAAACAATACTTATGATAGAACAATAAGAGGTTTAGAAGCATTAAGGAAATCAGTTAATAAAGTTAGAATAGGTTCAGTTATCCATTCAAATAATCAATGTGATTTAGAAAGTTTAATTTTGGATTCAGTAGGTTTAGAAGCTGATGAAATAATCTTTTCAATAATGGAACCAGTTGCTGGACAAGATAAATCATTAGTTAAGACAATACCAAATGAAGTTTTAATCTCTCAAATTGATGAATTAAGAGAAAAATATAATGGACAAATAATAGTTAATTATAATTTTGGTAAACAACCTAATTTTGTTCGTAGATGTCCTGCAGGAGATAAGTTTATATATATAAATAATTTTGGTAATGTAAGTCCATGTCCTTGGGTATTAGAAAGTGATAAAACTTGCATTACAACTGAATCATTAAGAGATAAATCTTTAGAAGAAATTAAAAGAGATAAAGTTTTAGTAAGATTTTTAGATGCAAAAAGCAAAGGTAAATGTTATGGGAAGATTTAATAGTATATATCCTTTTACTTCTGAAAATATTGCTGGATATATGAAAGATTTGGATTTAACTAGTAAAAAAGTTATTACAGTAACTGGTTCAACTGACCATATATTAAATGCAATATTACAAGGGGCAACTGAGATAACAACATTTGATATAAATCCATTGACAAAACCATATATGGATCTAAAAATTAGTGCATTAAAAAATTTATCTTATGAAGATTTTATAAAATTACTTTTGTTTGAAAGTAATATGAATTTAGATTATAGTATTATCTCAAGTTTAGATATGTCTGATGAAAGTAAAATGTTTTGGTTAGAACAATTATCTAAATACAATAATAGTGGTATTGAATTAAGAAATTCTTCTTTATTTAATACAAAATATTTTAATCCTAATAGCAAGTTGTGGCAAAATTTATATTTAGAAAAAAACAAGTATAATTTATTAAAACAACAATTAAAGGATACAAATATTACTTTTATAAATACAAGTATAAAAGATTTAAAAGTAGATGAACATTTTGATTATATGTTTTTATCAAATATATCTGATTATTTAAGTTTAATGTATGATAGTGATACATTAAAGCAATATAGAGATTTATTGATTGAATTTCAAAAGAAAATAGATATAATATATTTTGCTTATTTATATGATATAGGTAATTCTAATCCTAGAACAGAAATAGATGATTTAAATAAAGTAAAAGAAATATTTTCAAACTTCCAACAAGTTAACTTTACAAGTGCACTAGAAGGAAGTTTACAAGAAAAACAAGATGGTGTTTTAATCTTAAAAAGAGGAGGAAAATAAAATGTCAGAAAGTAGAAATAATAGTGAAAGTAGAGGAAGTAGATATACTTCAACATATGTATCTAGATCAAGTGAAAGTAGAGATACAGGAGAAAGTAGATACAGTATTTCAACTAATAATTTTTCTAGTGAAAGTAGAAATAATAGTGAAAGCAGATGTGATTCTAGAGGTCAAGTAAATAATACTAGATATAATAATTTAGATGATATAGATTCTTTAATAGAAAAACTAGAAAGAGAAATGCCAACTATTACATCTAATAATCCTAGAATTAATCAAGCCTTAGAACAAAGAAGACAAAAAATTGAAGAATTAAAGAGATTAAGAGATGAAGCAAGGAGAGAATCAGAAGAAGAAAAACAATTAAGAATGTTAGAACAATCTAATGATGAATTAGATGATATTATAGGTAGTGTAAAAAAATTAGTAAGAAAACCATCAAAACCTAAAAATAATTCTACTTATTCTAGTTATTTTTCATATGATTATTCAAGTGAAAGCCACGATTCAGGAGAAAGTAGATGGTAAAATGGAAAACATTTATAAAAATTTACATTCTAATCAAAAAATATTGATATATGAAATGTTAAAAAGAGGTATAAGTGTTGAAGTATTAGATGAAAGTTTAGAATTAATTAAAGCGTCTTTCAATGGTCATGATGAATTAATCTATGATAGAGATTCTTCTATAATGCCATATAATGTGTCAATACTTGCTGGTGATAAAGGAATAACAAAACATATACTACAAAATAATGGGATTAGTGTTCCTATGGGTGAAGTATTCAATATAACTGACTCTGATTATATTTTAAAAGCATTTAAAGTATTTGATTGTCCTGTTGTTTTAAAACCTGTTTTTGGTTCTCATGGTTATGATGTTTATACAAATATAACTTCTGAAAAGGATTTGCTAAAAGCAATAGATAAGATAACTCAAAATAGGGGAATAAATACTAAAGTACTAATAGAAGAATATTTTAAAGCAAAAGAATATAGAGTGTTTGTAACAAGAAATAGAGATTATGCAGTTCTTCATAGAGATCCTGCTCATGTATATGGAGATGGCGAACATTCTATAAAAGAATTAATTGCAATTGAAAACTATTGTAGAATGAATCCAAGAACAAATGCATTGTGTGAAATTTTAGTTGATGATGAAATGTATAAATATATTAAAGCAAATGGTATAAGTATGGATACTATTCCAACTTTAGGAGAAAAAGTTTATTTAAGACCAAATTCAAATGTTGCTATGGGAGGAATATGTGAAGATTATACTGATAGAGTTCATCCTAGTGTAATTGATATAGGAATGAAAGTGTTAGAAGCATTCCCTGGACTTCCGTATGTTGGAATTGATTATATGACTAATTCGATAGAACAAGAACAAAATGATGATAGTTATAGAATAATTGAAATAAATACAGTTCCAGGAGTGCATATGCATTTTAGACCTGCAATAGGTAAATCACAAAATATTGCTAAATATATGGTGGATTTGATCTTTCCAGAAACAAAGCATTATGAAAAAGGTGAAGAAAATGGATACCAAAAATCTCTTAAAAGATTCTAAATCATACTACGAAGATAATGACTATTATGAAATTTTTAGTATAGCTGAAGATGGAGAAAATAAAGTTGGTGCTTATTTAGAAGAAATATGTAAAGATAAAATAGTTTTAGATGCAGGTTGTGGGACTGGAAAATTTTTAAAAATTTTAGAAGAGTATTCTAAAAAATATATTGGAATAGATTTATCCGCCAAACAATTAGAAAAAGCAAAAACAAAATCGAAAAAAGATACTTCAGAATTTATATGTTCTAATTTATCAAATATTAATTTAGAAAATAATCAAATAGATTTAATAATTTGTTCATGGGTATTGGGTACTATTGTAGATATAGATGAAAGAAATAAATGTTTAAGTGAATTAAAACGATTATTAAAATTAAATGGAATAATTATATTAATAGAAAATGATGAAGATAGTGAGTTCGAAGAAATAAGGAATAGAACTAAAGATACAAGAACTAGAGATTATAATAATTGGATTTTATCGAATGAATTTACTATTGCTAAACAGATAGAAACATATTTTAATTTTAAAACATATGATGAGGCTAAGAAATGTTTTGAAGTTATATATGGAGAAAACATTTCAAATAAAATAAAAAATAAGAAAATAGAACATAAAATTGTTATATTTAAGTACAAAAATGTATAATTGATGATATAATTGTATTAATGAAGTGCTTGTACATGGCTTCGGTCTTTTTGTACAGCACTTTTTTTGGAGGTATTAAATGAGTAATGTTGTAATTAAAAATTGTAATAATATTAAAGAAGCATTAATAACTATAGAACAAGGTAATTTGAATATCAAGTTTGCTATCAATGGTACTGGTAAATCTACTATTGCTAAAGCATTATTAAATAAGGAGAAAGATTTATCTTTATTAAAACCATTTGGAAAAGAGGAAATACCATATGTTGAATGTAATCCAAAATTTAATAATGTAGAATTATTTGATAGTGATTTTGTAAATAATGTAGTATTTAATGGAAGTAATGTAATTGAAAATTCTTTTGAAGTATTTATAAAGTCAGATAAATATGATGAACAGAGAAAAAACATTAATGATTTATTGCATGAATTGAAACAAAAAATTATAGGAAGCGAAGATTTAAATAAGCTTAATGAACAATTAATTAAATTATCTTCTAAAATTAATTATAAAAAGGAAAAGAATACTATTGATTCAAGAGGAATGTATTCTAGTATAAAATCTGAAAAAAATATTTTTAATATTCCAAAAGAATTAAATAAATATGCACTATTCCTTTCTGATAAAGAAAAAAATATCTTATGGTCTGATTGGAAAAATAAGGGCAAAACATATGATTATGGAGAAATTTGTCCATACTGTGCAGAAAAATTTAAACAATGTCATGAAAAAGAAAATGAAGCATTTAATTCATATTATACAAAAGCAAATGTCAGTAATTTAACGGAGTTTTCAAATATTATTGATAATACTAAAGTATATTCGAATACAGAAAACTCACAAAAAATAGAAAAATGTATAAGGGAAAACATTCCGAGTGCAGAGAAAGATTTAATATTTACAAAATTTATGTCAGAAGTAACATACTTAAAAGAAAAGATATATAATATTACTACTTTTGATTCTTATAAAATAGAAAAAGATGATATTTCAAATTTATCTAATATACTATTAGACTTAAAAATAAGTTATGAAAATCTTGAATATTTTAACAATAAAACTTTAACTAAATCAATTGATGAAATAAATAGTTCAATCGATGAAATGATAGGAAAAATTTCAGATTTACAAAAAGAAATTGGAAAAATGAATAGACTTGTAATATCTAAGATGTCTAGTTGTAAAAAGGAAATAAATAGTTTTCTAAAATTGGCAGGGTTTAATTATGAGTTTGACATAATTAAAGATGGTGATGAAAAAAACTCTATAACAATTTTAAAATATGTTAATAGCGAAGATGAAAAAATACAAGTATCTGATATAGAAAAACATTTAAGTTGGGGAGAAAAAAATGCATTTGCTTTAGTATTGTTCATGTATTATGCTTTAAGCAAAAATCCAGGTTTAATAATATTAGATGATCCAATTTCTTCATTTGACGGCAATAAGAAGTACGCAATTATTAATAGATTATTTTCTAATAAAGGTGATTATGCTGATAGTTTTTATAATAAAACAGTTTTAATGTTAACACATGATTTTGAACCAATAATAGATTTCGGAATAAATCATAAACCTACAAAAGAAACCAATATGTGGTACTTAAAAAATAACGATGGTGTAATTAAAGAACAAAAAATAAGTATTCCCTCTGATGTTTTATCGACAATAAAGTTTTATTATTCTATCTATCACAGAAATAAAAAATGGAGAAGAATGGATAAGACAATTTATAAAATCGTTTGATAGTCATAAAATATTAACAGATAATCTTAATAATAGATATATTTTAGAAAATTATAAAATGGAAACAAATAATTATAAAAAATTGCAGTTATTTATAGTTTATTTAGAACTATCTGATAATAGGGATAAATTAAAAGAAAAAAACAGCATAGTATTAAAATTTATTGATGAAATATATCATATTGAAAATGATTACATATTTTCGTTAGATTTAATTAAATTTGATATAATACCAGATTTTATTATAAATAGTATTAATGAATTTATGTCTAGTGAAGTAGAATAAATGACACTATAACATTATAAATGTATGTAGGGTACTCTCATACAATGTGTCACTGCGTCATCTCTATTTTCTAGATACCAAAATTAGATACTAAACATCAAAAATAAAGTTATTTTTATAAACTTTGATAAATTTTGATAAAATAAAAAGCCTTATTTTGTAAGATTTTAATCTATTATTAAATTGTTACGAACTGATAATAATATTTCCCCCTGAGGAGCCGAAAGGCTCCACTTTTTATATATATTTTTCTATAAATAAAAGACAAAACAATGATTATTTGGTATAATATTATTGATATATATATGAAAAAAATTAATTACTGAAGAAGGAATAATAAAAATGAATAATAAATTTAATTTAACAAGAGAACAAAATGTATTTGTAGCTAAAATAAATGTAGTAGATTGGTTATTGAAAGATGAATAAAATTAAGGGCAATTATACTAGATTATAATATATATTTTGCTCTTTTAGATTATGGGAGTTGATATTATGGAAAGATATAAAGAAATAGAAAGAAGTATTATAAAAAAATATCGTAAAGAGATATGGAGTAAATTTATTAAAGCAGTAAAAGAATATGAACTTATTAAAGAAAATGATAAAGTAATGGTATGTATATCAGGTGGTAAAGATTCTTTTTTACTAGCTAAATGTATACAAGAATTAGAAAGACATGGAAAGGTTCCTTTTACAGCAGAATACATTGTAATGAATCCTGGATATGATGAAATACATGAAAAGAATATATTAGAGAATGCTAAGACTCTTAATGTACCTATAAAAGAATTCAAAAGTGATATATTTGAAGTAGTAGATAAAATTAGTTATGATAGTCCCTGCTATATGTGCGCTAAGATGAGAAGAGGATACTTATATAGTAAAGCTAAAGAGTTAGGTTGTAATAAAATAGCTTTAGGCCATCATTTTAATGATGTTATTGAAACAACACTATTATCAATGTTTTATGGTTCTGAAGTAAAAACAATGATGCCTAAACTACATAGTGATAACTTTCCTGGTATTGAGTTAATTAGACCACTATATATGGTTGAAGAAGCATCAATAATATCATGGAAGAATAGTAATAATTTAACTTTTATAAATTGTGCTTGCAAATTTACTGAAAGAAATTATAATACTAATGATGGTACTAGTAAGAGAAAAGAAATAAAAGAATTAATTAAAGAATTAAAAAAGAATAATCCTAGTATTGATCGTAATATCTTTACTAGTATGAATAATGTTAATTTAAATTGTATTCTAGGTACTAAGACTAATGGTGTATATAAAAGTTTTCTAGAAGATTATGATAAGGAAATAGAACATGAAAAAGAATGAAGAAAAAACTAATGTAATTAGAATATTAGAACAAAATAAAATAAATTTTAAAGTATATAACTATATTAATAGTACTGCGATCAGTGGTACTGAAGTAGCAGACTATCTAGGTGAAGATTATAATATAGTATTTAAAACATTAGTAACCATTGGTAAATCAGGTAATCATTATGTATTCTTAGTACCAGTAAATAAAGAATTAGACTTAAAAAAAGCAGCCATAGTAGTAGAAGAAAAGAGTATAGAGATGATTAAATCTAAAGAATTACTTCCTCTTACCGGATATATTCATGGAGGATGTTCACCAGTAGGTATGAAAAAAAATTTTACAACTATTATAGATAAGAGTGCTAAAGATCAAGAAAGAATAATCTTTAGTGGAGGTAAAATAGGTTATCAAATAGATACTACACTAGAAGAATTAGCTAAAGTAATAAATTATACATTAGAAGATATAACTAAAGATAAGATTTAATAGTAGTCTTATCTTTTCTATTGTATAGATAATAATTTTATTGTATAATTATCTTAGATAGTAAGGAAGTGGTACTATGAATAAAATAGATAATAATACTATTTTAGATAAGTATAAAGAAATATCTAAATTAAATATAGAAGAAATATATACTAAATATAATACTAGTAATAGTGGTTTATCTAATAGTGAAGTAAATAAAAGAATAAAAGAGTATGGTAAAAATATAGTTATAAAAGAAAAAAATAGAAGTATCTTATATTTCATAATTAATGCTTTTAAAGATGAATTTATATTAATATTATTATTCCTAGCTATAATAAACTTTTGTCTAGGAGATAAATTAGGATCATTAGTAATAATTTTAATTGCTATTGTTAGTGCCTTAATTAGAGTATGTGAAGATTATTCAGTATATAAATTTAATAAGAAATTAAAAAGTAAAATAGTTAGTACATGCTCAGTAATTAGAAACAATAAAGAAGTAACTATTAAAACAGAAGAAGTCTGTGTAGGAGATATTTTAGTATTAAATGCTGGTAGTATTGTAGCAGCAGATTCTATAATAGTAGATAGTAAAGATTTATTTGTTAACGAATCAGTATTTACTGGAGAATCTATACCAGTAGAAAAAAAGATAACAAATAATAAAAATATAGATAGTATTTTTGATATAGAAAACATTATCTATATGGGTAGTTCTATAATTAGTGGTAAAGCATTAGCGGTCGCTACTAATACAGGAATAAATACTTATCTAGGTTATATGGGTAAAGATTTAACCAAGCAAAAAGAATTAACTAATTTTGATAAAGGAATGAAGAACATTACTAATATGTTAATTAAATATATGATTTTTATTTGTTTAATTGTCTTAGTAATAGATGGTATAATAAAAAATAATTTTAATGAAGCCATTTTATTTGCTCTTTCAGTAGCAGTAGGTATTACTCCTAGTATGTTACCAATGATTGTAAATGTAAATTTAACTAAAGGTAGTAAAAATCTAGCTAAGAAAAAAGTATTAGTAAAGAGAATAGAAGCAATACAAAATTTAGGAGCAATGGATATCCTATGTACTGATAAGACTGGTACTTTAACAGAAAACAAAATAGTATTACAAAAGTATATTGATGTTCTAGGTAATGAAAATTTAAATGTTTTAGAATATGCTTATTTAAATAGCTATTATAGTACTGGTATGAAGAATATCGTTGATAGAGCAATACTTATATATGGTAGTAAACATAATTTAGATAATATATTACCTAAGTATAATAAAATAGATGAAATACCTTTTGACTATGATAGAAAAATTATGAGTATCCTAGTAAAGAATAACAATGAATATCGAATGATTACCAAAGGAGCTATGGAAGAGATATTAAAAAGATGTAATAAAGTACAAATAAATGGAAAAAATAAAGAATTAACTAAAGAACTTACTAATAAAGTAATATCTAAAGCTAAAGAGATGGCCGAAGAAGGTATGCAAGTAATAGCACTAGCTTCAAAAAAAGAAAGTAATAAAGTTTTAGTATTAAATGAAAAAGAAGAAAATGATATGACCTTTATTGGTTTTGTAGCCTTCTTAGATTCTCCTAAAAAAGATGTTAAAAATGTTATAGAAAAGCTAAATAAATATAATGTTAAAGTAAAAATATTAACTGGAGATAATCCTTATTCTACCAAGAGTGTATGCCTACTAGCGGGTATAAATAGTGAAAAAATATATCTAGGTAGTGATATTGATAAATTAAGTGACAAATCCTTATCTAAAGTAGTAGAAAAAGTAGATGTTTTTGCAAGATTAAATCCTATTCAGAAAGAAAGAATTGTCCGAATATTAAGAGAAAATAACCATGTAGTAGGTTATATGGGTGATGGTATAAATGATGCTCCATCCTTAAAAGAAAGCGATATTGGACTATCAGTTAATGGTGCTACGGATATTGCTAAAGAATCTAGTGATATGATTCTTTTAGAAAAAAGTTTAAAAGTAATATGTGATGGAGTAATTGAAGGTAGAAAAGTATATGGTAATATAATTAAATATATGAAAATGGCTTTAAGTGCAGACTTTGGAGATGTCTTTAGTATTATGATAGCTAGTATCTTTTTACCATTCTTACCACTATTACCAATTCAAATGTTATTTCAAGATTTTATTTATGATTTCTCCCAGATAGGTATACCATATGATAATGTAGATGATGAATTTATTAAATCTCCTAAAAAATGGAATACTAATGGTATATCTAAATATATGATAGTTATGGGTATTACTAGTTCTATTATTGATGTAATTGCTTTTATAATCTTTTGGTATGTATTAGGATATAATAGTATAGAAAAAGCTAGTTATTTTCAAACAGCTTGGTTTATTACATCTCTAATCACAGAATTAATGATTATTTATAATGTTAGAACTTCTAAACATATTTATGAAAAATCAAATATATCTCCAGTACTAGCAGGTTTAACAATCTTTTCGGGTATCTTAACTATTATTACACCCCTAGTAATGCATAAAATTACTAACTTTCATTTTGAAATATTACCATTTAACTTCTATATATATTTAATATTATTATTAGTATTATATTTTACTATTGTATCTATAGTTAAAAGAATATATATTAAGAAAAATCATGAATGGTTATAGCTTCTATTATATAATAGAAGTTTTTTCATATACTTAAATAGGTGATAATATGAATAATACTTTCTATGCTTTTTTACTTACCGTATTAGCGGGCTTATCCACAATGCTTGGTACTATCTTTATCTTTATTAAAAAGAAAGATACTAATAAAATAGTTTTATCTTCTTTAGCTTTTGCCGCAGGAGTAATGATTTGTGTATCAATAACAGATCTAATACCCGAATCTATTAATTTATTAAGAGATAATATAAATAATATCAGTACTATTATTATATCCTTTTTAGGAATTCTCCTTGGTATTATAATATCTATGTTAATAGATTACTACTTACCAGATAAACCATCCATTAGTAGTGATAAAAAGCTATATAAAGTAGGATTTATATCAATGATAGCAATTATCTTACATAATATACCTGAAGGTATAGCAACATTTGTAGCAACAAATAGTGATATTACTCTAGGCATATCACTTGCTATAGCGATAGCTATGCATAATATACCTGAAGGAATAAGTATCTCAGTACCAATATATTATAGTACAAATAATAAAAAGAAAGCCCTTTTATATACAGGAGTATCAGCTTTATCTGAACCATTTGGAGCTTTCCTTGCTTATATCTTTTTAAAAAATATTATGAATGATTTAATACTAGGTATCCTATTTTCCCTAATAGCGGGCATTATGCTCCAGATATCCTTCTGTGAACTACTGCCAACCGCCAGAAGATATAATAACACTAAATATTTAATAATATTCTTCTTAATAGGAGTTCTCTTCATGTTAATGAAGTTTATTTTATAGAAATAATATCTTCAAAAGAATTATCTTCATTTTTAGTAACTATTATAATTTTATTTTCATTTATTAGTCTTCTAATTAGATAAAACACTAATAGATCTATTAAATGATAATCCTTCATAATTTCAATAGTTAATTTACTAATTTTAGTACTTCCTAATTTTTTTAATTTAATTAAAATATAATCATTTAGATAGTCATAAGAGACAGACTTAACATTATTATCTTCTAATAGTCTTATATCACTATTTTCATTTACAATATCAAGCCATTTACTACTATAACTGTTTATTTCATTTTTATTTAATTTATGTTCTAAATCTTTTAGTTTATTTAGTTCTGGAGCATTCATACAGGTAGGTGAGTAGCAGTCTTTATTATACTCGTCAGAGAATACGACATATATATTACAATCTTTATTTTGTAAATAATTACATATATATAACATAAGTAAATAAGAATTAATTTCATAATGACTAGTCCATATTCTAATATCTTTATTATTTTGAATATAACTCTTTAATTTATCAATTGATTCTTTAAAAGAATACTTTATTTCTTTATGATATATATCTTTAGGTAAAATAACTTCCATTTCTTTAGTAGTGGATAAATCTATTAATGAAAAGGGAATATCAAACATAAGGATATTATCTTTTAAATAATCACATTCTTTCATTGTATGATAGGTACTAAGACCACTGATAATATTTAATTTATTCATAATAACTTCCTTTCTAATAATCTTATTATAGCATAGAAATTAAAAAAAGATATAAAAAGGTAATGACAAGTTGTCTTTTTTTTGATATAATTTTATATAGAGTAGGAGGGTAACATGAAAGAGACCTTAATATGTAGTTTAGAAAAACATAATATATATTATTTAAGTGATGCTAATGTTAGCTTTTATATATTAGTTCCTTATAAAGAATATGATAATACCAATATATCAATTAGATTAAAAAGTAATTATGATAGTTATGATTTAACAAAAAATTCATTAGAAGTAGTTACTAATGAACTTATTAATTATTATAAGAATTTAGATAACTATAACATAACATTAATATTACCAGTATTTTATAATAATATTTTAGATAGAATTAGAGTAGTAGAAGATTTAGAAATGTATCAAATAGTAGATAGATATTTAGGAGTTATTTTTAATAATGCTTATATGTTTTTAACTAAGAACAATGTAAAAGTAAATAATAGTATCTATGTTATTAATAATGATTCATTTAAGAAATTCACTAATTGGTTTGTATCTAGATATAACAATAGAATTGAATATAAAACAATCCTAGATTTAGTAAAAGATAATGGTTCATATAGTAATTATAATGTTATAGAAACTCCTAATATGAATTTTGTAGTAGGTAAGAATACAGAACCTACAATTGAAAAAACAGTAGAAATGGAATTAGAAACATTTGATAACTTAGCTAAAAAAACTATTGAAGAAAAGAAAAAAGAGCCACGTAAGAGAGAAGAAACACTCGTAGGTTCTAGTGGCTTTGTTTCCTATATCTTACTAGGAGCTATATCTTTTATAGTATTTATTGGACTATTATATCTATTTGTTAAATAAATTATTATTTTTATGACCTTAGGCATAAAAATACCACGGAAAATTTAAGTTTACTTAAAGTTGAAGTGGCAATAAAAAAAGTACTTATTATCTAAGTACAAATGATAATACAGTAGTTAAAGAGAAAGCTACTGCTAAGAAAAGCATAATGTAAGCAAATATTCTATTACTTAGATTTTGCTTTTTTTTCTTTTTACTCATAATCTTATACACCTCTATATAATTGTATCAAATATTAGTCATATTTTCAATATCTATTAATATAATTTAGTGGTGATAATATGAATAAAAAATTAAATAGAGGACTAGCTATAATTATACCAGATAAGAAAGTAAATACTTTTATAATGTTTATAATAATATTAGGAATAATATCAGGATCATTATTTCTAGTAGTATTAAAAGATACCGATCACAACCTAGTAATAGAAAAAATTAATACATTCTTCACTAATATAAATACCAATAATATAAATAATATAGAAGCCTTTAAGAATGCTTTTATTGAAAATATAATATTTGTAATCTTAATATGGATACTAGGAATGTCTATTATTGGAATAATTATAAATATATTTATAATATATTTAAAAGGATTTATCATAGGTTTTACCTTATCTTCATTCTTCTTAGTATATAAATATAAAGGCCTATTAGCGGCCCTTATCTATGTATTTCCTACTAGTATAATAAATATATTAGTATGTCTTCTATTAGGAGTATACTCAGTACTATTTACTATAAACTTATGGAAAATAATCTTTTTAAAAGAAAAAGATTTTAATATGAAGAGATTTATAAAGAAATACTTCTTATTACTAATATTATGTATAATATTAATAATAATATCATCATTAACAGAAAGCTTCCTAGTACCATCATTATTAAAATTAGTAATAAAACTATTTATTTAAATAATAAAATATGATATAATGACTACTAGTGAGGTGATTAACCATGAAAACAGTAGTCATTGGTATGTCAGGAGGAGTAGATTCCTCAGTAGCGGCTATCCTATTAAAGAAAGCCGGTTATAATGTCATAGGCTTATTTATGCGTAATTGGGATAGTACTATTAATAACGATTATCTAGGTAATCCAAATTTAAATAATAATATATGTCCTCAAGAACAAGATTATAATGATGCCTTAGAAGTATGCAGGAAGATAAATATTCCATTACATAGAGTAGATTTTGTTAAAGAATACTGGGATTTTGTCTTTACTTATTTCTTAGAAGAACTAAAAAAAGGTAGAACTCCTAATCCAGATGTCATGTGTAATAAATATATAAAGTTTGATTTATTTGTTAAAGAAGCAAAAAAACTAGGAGCAGATTATATTGCTACTGGTCATTATGCTAGATTAATTGATGGTAAACTAGCTAAAGCAGTAGATAAGAATAAAGATCAATCATACTTCTTAGCATATGTTAATAAAGATATTTTTAAAGATGTTTTATTCCCTCTAGGTGAAATAGAAAAACCAGAAGTTAGAAAGATTGCTAGTGAATATGGTTTAGTTACTGCAAGTAAGAAAGATTCTACTGGTATATGTTTTATTGGAGAAAGAAATTTTACTCAGTTTCTAGAAAATTATTTACCCAATATTCCTGGTGATATAGTTAATATTGATACAGGTGAAATACTTGGTAAACACATTGGCCTTATGTATTATACCATTGGTCAAAGAAGAGGATTAAATATTGGTGGTACTAAAGATAGAACTTTTGTTGTAAAAAAAGATTTAGATAAAAATATATTATATGTAGCAGTAGGAGATGATAATAAGTATTTATATTCTAGTACTGCTATTATAGAAGAATTTAATTATTTAACTGATAAAAGACCTAGTAAATGTACTTGTAAATTTAGATATCGTCAATCAGATATAGATATTAATGTAAAATACTTAGATAATAATAATTTATTACTTAGTTATAAAGGATCTAAGGCAGTTACTCCTGGACAATTCTGTGTTCTATATGATAAAGATATATGTCTAGGTGGAGGTATAATTAAAGAAGTAAAATAATAATTAAGGCACTGTAAGCTATAATCTTACAGTGTTATTTTTAGCTTGTAATCTAAAAATAATATGTCATCCACATCTATTATATATAAGCAAATAATATCTTATAAATAAAGAAAAAAATAAAAAAGCACTAGTAATTTTACATATAGTATGATATAATTGTAAATGTAAAGTTATAAATAATTATAAACAATAGGAGGATGACTAACAATGAATGTTGTCGAGAAAGTTAATTTAATATTAAAAAAGGCTAATATTTCCAAAGTAAACCTATCAAAGTATTTAGGAGTATCAAGACAGATGGTTTACAATTATTTTGATGGTGATGATTTATCAAAACTTCCAAACGAGAAGTGTCAACTACTATTTAATTTACTTGACGTCACATCAGAAAAAGAAATATTAGACATAAGCATAACAAATGATTATCTTCAAAGAGTAGGGAGTAAAATATTTGATACAAAGAAGAGTACACAAAAAAAAGAAGAATCAATTGACTTAGCAGGTTTAAAAAAAGACGAAATAATGTTAATTGGTGAAATTAGCCAAATGCTTAAGAATATACTTATTGAGAATAAAGGTAGAGAAGGGGAGGCCTATACTACTGTTGAGTATGTCCATCACTTTATTGAAAACTTAAATACTACTAAAGAATTAAAATATATTCTAGGATATTTCTCTAAGAATTTTGGTTATACTGATCCCAATAAATTTGCTTTCGATGAAAATAATCAATATATATTAGAAAGCATTATGTACTCTGCTATGACATTATATAGTAATGGGGGAGCTTCTCGTACTAAACTTACCGAATCACATCGTAGATGGGAAGCTATGTTAAATAGTAAAAAAGAAGAAAAATTAACTAGAACACAAGAATTAAATACTGCTAAAATAAGAGCCTTAAGAGAATTAGGATATGATGAAATAGATAAAAATAATGCCAGTGAAGTATTAGACAAAATAGCAGAAATTATGGCTCAAAAATTTTAATTTAAGTCCCCTACTTTAATTTTTACTAAAAATAGGGAAGAACTATAATAATATATTTAATGATTATTTAAATAAATTTATTAATAAGTAGATGATGGAGTATCTATCTCAAATTAAATAAGAACGTATATAATTAATTAACTGTATAATAATATAATAAATAATTATATAGTTAATTTTTTTATAAAATAAATTTATATTTAAAATAATAACTATAATAATATTATATGTAATATAAAAAGAGAAATACTATCTAAAGCCTTATTTTATATGGTAATTTAAGGTTAACAACTATATTACTTTTAATCAAATATCTTACTTCCTATAATTAATATTATGTTAACTTCTATAAAAAAGAGAATATAAGTATAATATAATTAATTTAGTAAATACTATTATTGGAGGTAATTAAAATGAGTAAGAAAAACAAAGATAATAAGACTAAGACTAAATCTAATAATTTTGATTGTCATTGTAATGATGTTAATTTAGATACTGATATGTCTTGTGATTGTCATAAAGATAATTGTCATTGTACTAAGAAGAATAGTACTAATAATTTTGAAGAAAAAGGAGAATAGGGTTACCTACTCTTCTTTTAATTTATCTAATAAAGAATTATATTCATTAGTAATTTCTTCTAATCTTTCTTTAGTTTTAGCTTCATATCTAGTTGTTATATTAGGAGTAGTATTAGACTTTCTAACTAAAGCAAAACCATCATCATATAATACTTTAACACCATCAATAGTAAGATAGTTATAACCTTTTTCTTTAGCATACTCCTCTACTCTACTTACTATTTTATCTTTAATAGCATCTTCTACTGGTACTTTATTTTCATCAGTAGAATAATATACTGGGATATTATCTAGTAATTCAGTACATTTCTTATTAGTTTTAGATAAAATTTCTACTAATCTTAAACCAGCATATATACCATCATCATTACCAATAAATTTATCTCTAAAATATAAATGTCCTGACATTTCTCCACCAAATGGATAATCATTCTCAACAGATATTTTTTTAGTATAAGAGTTTCCTGTTCTAGTTTCTACTGGTTTAACACCTAATTTAATTAATTCATCTTTTAAAGCCTTAGAACATTTAACATCAAAGAAACCTTCTTTTTTAGTTACTTTATTATAAATATCTCTCCATATTATTATCATAAATTTATCTATTGGTATCATATTACCTTGATTATCCACTACCCCTACTCTGTCGCCATCACCATCAAAGGCAATACCACAGTCAGCTTTTACTTCAAGTACCTTTTCTTTTAGTTGTTTTAGATTCTCTTCTACCGCAGGATCAGGATGGTGATTAGGAAAAGTTCCATCCGACTCATCAAATATAGGAATATATTCTATATATTCATTACTTTTAAAAATATCATGAGCAACTATACTAGTAGTACCATTACCACAGTCATATACTACTTTTAATTTATTATTACCCATATCAATATGATTATGTATCATCTTAACATAGTCTTCCTTAATATCAGCATATTCTATCATACCATTTCCTTCAGAATATATACCATTTATTATTACATAATATAAATCACTTACATCTTTACCAAACATATTATGAATACCATTATAACTCATTTTAAAGCCATTATATTCTTTAGGATTATGTGAAGCAGTAATCATAATACCAGCATGAATATTTAGTTTATCCCAAGCATAATAGTACATAGGAGTAGTTACTAAACCAAGTCTAACAACATTTACTCCTCCCTCAGTTAATCCTTTTACTAAGTTTTCTTCAATTATCGGACTAGATAATCTATTATCATAACCTACAATCATTTTATTTTTACCAAAACTTAGTAATTTAGTAGCATAAGCTCTACCTATATGATATGATATCTCTTCAGTAATATCTTCATTCCATATACCTCTTATATCATATTCTCTAAACATTAATCTATTTAATTCCATATTTAATCTCTCCTTTTATATAATTCATAATTTTCTTTTAATATATCAGTACTAACATTTGTATATATCTGAGTAGTAGTAATACTAGAATGTCCTAACATTTCTTGAATAGTACGAAGATCTGCTCCATTATTTAATAAATGAGTAGCAAAAGAATGCCTTAACATATGTGGAGTTATATTCTTATCAATATTCTTTTGTTTAGCTATATCTTTTATAATAAGAAAGAAACCTTGTCTACTTATCCTTTTACCATGATTATTTAAGAATATATTCTCAGTATAATAACCTTTCTTCATACTATCTCGATATTCATAGATATATTTCTTTAAGTATTCTACTGCTAGTTCTCCTACTGGAACTATTCTTTCTTTATTTCCTTTACCAAAACATTTAACATAACCATTATCTAAATCAATATCTTTTAATTTCAAATCTACTAACTCACTTACTCTAAGTCCTGAAGAATACATAAGTTCAAGCATAGCTTTATTTCGATAATCAAAAGCATTATTTAATTCTATATCTAATAAATTATCTACTTCTTCTATTGAGAGAATATTAGGTAATTTTCTTCTTACTCTAGGTTTATCTATCTTAATACTTATATCTTCAATATGATATTTTTCACTTAGATATTTATGAAATAACTTTATAGATACTATCTTTCTAACAATACTAGTCTTTTCATAATTATTTTTATCTAAGTATATAAGATAATCAATTATATCTTCTTCTTTAATATTTAAAGCACTATTTATATGTTTCTTTTCTTCTATATATTCTAAGTATTTATATATATCTTCAATATAAGATTCAACTGTTGTATCTATTTTCTTTAATTTAATAGCGGTTAATTCTATCTTATATTCACTTAATATATCTTTATTTTCTTTACTTAGTTTTAAATTATCTATCTTTATCATATTACCTACTCTCTATTAAATTATAACATTTATTATTATTTTAGTAAACTTAATAACATTTATTTTACATTTATTTATTTATTCACTATAAGCCTTACTACGTAAGTCTTATTAGTGTTAACTAAAGCCTTATATTAAGTCTTTAGTTAATATATCTACATAATAATCTACTTCAACAATACTTTTTCTTTACTATATTCATCACATTTCTTTTCTAACAATGGAAAATTACAACATCTTTCATAAATGTTTTTATTTAAACTTTTATTTAAATACTTATCATACAATTTCTTAGATTTCTGTTTTACTTAAATATTATTTTTATTTAACCAATAAATTTGATTCTTTAATAATTCACGATATTTTTTATCATCTACACTTAATTCTATCTTATTTAAATCAATTATTTCATAATTGTCTTTATTTACTGGAATCATATTATTAAAGTTAATTACACCAAGTAAACCATTATCTATTTTAAAAAAGTCAACATAATTCTTCATTTTTAAATGTTTGGGTTTAGGACTAGATAGTGGTGCAAAGTATTCCTTGCTATCTATTTTAAATAATACACCTACAAATGGCCTTAATTCTTTTGTACCCTTATTATATGGCACTCTACTATCAAATTTTCTTAAATAATCACAATATTTGTAATTTATTCTAACTAATTTAAATGTCATAAAAATATATAAAACCTCCTTTCAATTTTTACTAGCAAAATTATACTATTATAATATTAATAAGTCAATAAAAAAATTAGAGTTTAGTCTCTAATTTCCTTTTTTAACTTCCATTTATGGCTGGATACACCGCTTTTTTAGCTCCCAACTTATACGGCTGGGTACACCGCTTTTAATTAACTATAGTGCAACAAGCACAATATGATTGTACTATATTTTTAAACTTTTGTCAATTCTTTATTGTCATTATTAAATAAAATCCAAAGTTCCCACTTTTTCTTTTTTGGACTTAGTTCTGAACAAAAAATTAATACTATTGTAAATGGTAAAATAAAATGTAAGAAATCGGTAAATTTAAGAGTATCATGCCATACATTACTAAAAATTAACAGAGTCCTGTAACGATATAGTAGTGCATTTTGTTTTATATTTGGTCATACATTACTAAAAATTAACAGGGTCCTGTAACAGTTCCTCTGGTCGTTTAAGTGCTTCATAGGTCATACATTACTAAAAATTAACAGGGTCCTGTAACACTTTAAAGCAGTTACTAAAGCTTCCATAGCGTCATACATTACTAAAAATTAACAGGGTCCTGTAACACAAGATTCTAAAAAACGTATTATAATTAGGTCATACATTACTAAAAATTAACAGGGTCCTGTAACTTAATGTATATAATGCTAAGCGTATTGGTAGTCATACATTACTAAAAATTAACAGGGTCCTGTAACACAATATTATCCCAAAAGGTACCGAAACCAGTCATACATTACTAAAAATTAACAGGGTCCTGTAACCATCGATATAGTAGATGAAAAAACAAACATGTCATACATTACTAAAAATTAACAGGGTCCTGTAACTGACCTATCACTCAATGAAATAGTAGACAAGTCATACATTACTAAAAATTAACAGGGTCCTGTAACTATATATAAATTATCTTTATTTTTTATTATGTCATACATTACTAAAAATTAACAGGGTCCTGTAACATTCGATATTAGTAAGTAAAGAACAAGGCGTCATACATTACTAAAAATTAACAGGGTCCTGTAACTTAAATATGATAAAAATCAAGAAAGGGTTGGTCATACATTACTAAAAATTAACAGGGTCCTGTAACAGTAGGTTTAGTAGTAATCATAAACTTAGCGGTCATACATTACTAAAAATTAACAGGGTCCTGTAACAAAAAGGAAAAGCAGGTATCTAGTATACTTGTCATACATTACTAAAAATTAACAGGGTCCTGTAACGCACCCCAATTTCTTTTTTTTAACATTATTGTCATACATTACTAAAAATTAACAGGGTCCTGTAACAGTCACTAAGACAAATGGGAAGCGTGCTATGTCATACATTACTAAAAATTAACAGGGTCCTGTAACAGAAATGTGTAAAATCAATCACGGATAAATGTCATACATTACTAAAAATTAACAGGGTCCTGTAACAACCAATAGAACTACCAATATAAGTAAAGGTCATACATTACTAAAAATTAACAGGGTCCTGTAACCTCAAATTAATTATATCATTTATAAGAAAAATATACAATATTAAAATAATATTTTAATAAATATAGATTATTTTAATTATTTTTGATACAATAATATTGAGGTAAGAACATGGAAATAGTTATAGATATAGATAATATACCAAATATATTAAATTTAGATAAAAATATAATTTTCTTTGGTAAAAATAGTAATTATAAAAATAAAGTAATTAATAATATTGATGATTGTTTACTTGGTAAAAGTAAAAATATATTAATTAATGGAAATACTTATAATAGTAAAGATTTTAATATTATAAGTATTAATGAAGAAAATGACTTTACTAATGAATTTAAATTTACTAAAAGTAATACTTTAAAGCAATTAATTTATAATGATGTTATAAATAAAATAAATGAAGATAAAATAATTAAATATACTAATGAAATATTTGATGTAATAGATGAAAAAGTTAATAATTTATTAGATAGAAAAATCAATAAAAAAAGTGATAATAATATATCCTTTCAAATAGAAATACCTGATGTTAATTCAATTATAGATAAATTTACTAATATTTATATTGATGATGTTTTACTTAATGATAGTAGCATATCTAAATCTATGAAAAGAAAATTATTATATCAATTATATTTTTTAGACATAAAAAAATTAGATGATAAACCAACTATAGTTATTATTAATAATTTTGATGTGTATTTAAACACCAATGAAATTATTAATTTATTAAATACAATTGATAATTTATCAAATGATAATTGTCATTTCATATTAAGTAGTTGTAATAATATATTTGAATATCTTAATATAGAAAAATATAATATATATAAAGTATCTGATAAAATAATTAATTTTAATATCATTGATGAAGCAATCAAAACATATTTACTAAGAAATGAATATAATAAAAATAATGTTAATATAACATTTAATGGTTTTTATATTAATAATGAATCATTAATTACAAATGAAGAAATATCTAAGATAAAAGATAATATTATCAATAAATACCCTACTCTAATTAGTAAAATATTAAATTCTGATAGTATTAAAGTTGTTTTAAATAAGCCAAAAAATATTACTTGTGAATATATTATTTGTGATAATAAAGAACTTCAAAATCTTTTTTTAGAAATATCTGATAAACTTATTGACTAAGAGACAAAAATACGATATAATTAAATTGTCCTGAAAGATTGGACATACATTACTAAAAGTTTACAGGTTTCTGTAATAAGGCATAATGCCTTAGGTTTGATCTAACCTTAAAGATCACAAAAACAGGTTTATACCTGTTTTTCTATTATTCAAATACTAATAAACTTTCTATAGATATATCTTCTTCTACTTTTTTTGTACCTGAAAACATTATTATATTATTATATTGATTTTCAGTAACTTGAAGTAATCTAATATTTCCTGTCTTTGGAGCATTTATTTTTAATCTATTAATATGTTTATTTAAGTCATCATTGTTCTTACATATTCTAGAATAAACAGAATACTGCATCATTATAAAACCATCATCTAATAAATATTTCCTAAATTTAGTAGCTATCTTTCTTTCTTTTTCTGTAATTACTGGTAAATCAAACATAACTATTACTCTCATAAATCTATTATTCATATATAATACTTGGTAAATCTAATTTAATTTCACCAGAAGAAAAAGATTTTATATAGCTTTTTATTAACAATCCTATACTATATTCTATAGTATATTTTTTATTTTGATGTAATACTTCTTTGTTTAATAAATTTATTAACTTCTTTCTAAATTCAAAAGACAATGGTAATACTATATCATCTTGATTATCATAAACGAATTTATCTACTACAGATCGATATGGTTCTAAAAAATCATATGCCAAATTAAAATTATTTATTTTAGAACTATGGTGTATTCCTAAATAAGTATTTAGTCCATATACAGCTAAATTTCTTATAATTGCACTTGCTATAATAGTATAACCATAATTTAAAGCTGCATTAACATTATCATCATAAAATCTTATAAAATCACTTCCAAATAGACTACGAAAATACATTTTAGCTGCTAACCCTTCTCTATTTTTACTATCACCATCTGTTATTTCATTTATATATTCAGTTAATTTAGAGATTGGAAACTCTTCTTTTGAAGTCATTTCCAATACTCTAATACTGTTTTCTATTTTTCTTTTAACTATTTGGTTCCAAAATTCATTTTTAATACTATCATCTATTTCTAATTGATGTGAAAACACATCTAATTGTTTAAAATGGTAATTATATGGATACATTATTGAAGTTGGTTCAAATTTTTCATCACATACTATTAATGATATAGCATTTTTTCCTAGTTCAGCGAGTAACCTAGTAGTAAGAATAGTAGATGAATCTTCAATTAATATATAACTTATATCTTCAAGTGGCACCTTAATACTACTTTCATCTTTATCAATTATTAATTGATTATCTTTAAAGTGTAACTTTTCACTCTTCTTAATTATTACTTGTCTATAACCCACTTATCTCTCCTAGTACACTAATTGATAACTTTTTAATTTCTTTAATCGTAGATACTGTTATTTGATATCTGTCTAGTTTCTTATTAAAAATATTATTTTCATTTAAGTCGGTTTTTATAATGTCGTATCCATCTCCTAATTTACTCTTTACTTCAAGCATTCCACTAGAGCATCCAACTACATAGGCAACACTTTCTTTACCATCATTAGTAGTAATTTTAATCAAATCATTTTTATTTAGAGAAATATATAGATCATAATTATTTATTATATCAGTATAAGACATAATTTTACTATTCTTACCTTGACCATAATCTAATTTAATATTAAAATTATCATCTACTCTATTCTTTTCTTTTAGTGTATTAATTTTCTTTATTTCCAATATATCATAAGCAGCAAAGTATAGCTTATCATCTTCTTTATCTTTTGATTTAAATACATCAATTCGATATATTCCACCTTTTTCTACATTACTTTTATTAATCATGTGACCAGTATTTTTATATTCACTATATAGTTTCAATTTTTTAATTTCTTTATGCTCTTTATCACTTTTAGATACAGGATACTTATTCCCATTAGCTTTAAGTACTTCTTCCCCTACTTCATAATCTCCAAACCATTCTACTAACGATTCATAAACATCTTTAGAACCACCAAGTCTGTCTGGAATATTATCTAAATCTTTTCTTTTAACTTTTTCAATAGGTGTTCTTAAAGTTTTATATATCTTTTTATCTTCATCTTTACCTATTTCTTTTATTCCATAATATGTCTCTTCATGCATTTTACCTGATACTTTAGTTTTAGCAATAGAAGGTATTAATGTATGAACATTATCTATGTCTTTTTGAGTGTAAGTGTTATATGATTTTAAATTCCATTTTAATGTATCTAAATCTTGTTCATATACTCTTAACTTTGCTTCTTTATCAAAATTTTCATATGGAAGTGGAAATTCTAACTTACTAATGTTATGTCTATTATAATATATATTATTTTCTGCTAATTGCTGTTTAATATATTCTCTTATATCAATAGTTTCTACTACACCAGTATCATCATTATAATATTGGCCTTCAGAATCTTCAATTTTTATATAAGGAATATTTTTAATTTGTAATTCAGTTAATCCATCTATATATCTACTAAATTTTTCATATAATGTTATTTTCTGTTGTAATGATGGTGTAATAGAAGCAATTACTAAAGCATCCACAGCATGATGTAAATGATTATCACGATCTTTATTTATATCTTCTTTCATATTTTTAGGTAAAATATAATTTTTAGATAAATAACTATGTGTAAGTCTATTAAATCCCCATCTTGCTCTTAATTTAGCAGTAATAGCGCCTGGATACATATTAACTTTTTCTACATTTAAATATGCTTTAATTAATGAAGATAATTCCTTACTTATATATTTAGTATCATTAAGATTTTGACTTCTCATTTCTCTTTCAGTATCAAAATCCAATTTTTTTAATAAATAATTATCTTTCTTTTTCTGTGATATAGTTAAATTATTAATATATGTTTCATATTCATCCCATTTATCAGTTTTACCAAACCATTCATATGGTGTTCTATTTCCTTTTTCTTGATTTTCTTTAGTATATACTAATGTTTTATTTAAATAGTTATCATTATAAGTCCTAGAATATGGTAATATATGATCTATTTGTACAATATTATTTCCAAATAAATCTTCTATAGATATTTTTTTCATACTATAACCACAAAATTCATTTTGTTCTTTCCATAATTTATACTTTAACAAATCAGTACTTGATATCTTATCTGTACTAACAAACAATCCTAATTCTACCAATTGATTTTTAATTTTTTCATTTTCAGCTTGCTTTTCTACATTATTTTTTGCTATTTCATTTCTTTCTTGCCTTGACTTAGCAAGTTCCCTAGCAGTTTCTATATTAATTATTTTAGGCATTCCATATTTTTTAATAATTGAATTAATTACTTTTCTAGTTTGAGTAAGTGATCTAATAACTCTTTGATTTGTTATATTATCATCTACACATATAGGTACTAATAAATCTTTTTTCTCTTTATCACCATTTATATCAGAATGATTATATCCCAAAATATTCATAGCCTTATCGTATGTATTTCCCCCATACATTATTGGAATTAATTTTCTTATTAATTCAGTAGATAACATTAAATGATCTTTAAAATTAGGCAATAATTCTACAAAATGAATATCATTAAATATATTATCTATATTTTCCGATTCTTTTATTTTATTAAGTATATCTTCATTAACTTTATAATTAGTACAATATAAAGCAAGGTCATCTAATAAATACATATTATCTTTTACTTCATCCCAAATATCTTTACTATAAGCTTTTATTACACTATCTTTTAATATATGATACCCTTTTAATTCAATTAATGTTTTGCTAAGCAATTTATCATTGCATAATTTATTATATAGTTCTTTATCTTCGCTTGATAACTCATTAATGTTAATTTTAGTATCTTTCTTAATATTAAGTTTTTTCTTTAATTCTTCAATTAATTTAATATATTCTTTTTTAGATAAAGTTAAATCTTTAAAGTCAATATTATTTCCAATCATTTTTGTTAAATCTTTATATGATATACTCTTTTTCTCTTTAGCTTTTTCTATTATGTTTTTAATTTCCTTTTCTGATAGTTTTATATATTCACCATCATTTACTTTATATTTTAAATTAACTAATTTAGTTAATGCTACATATATTTCTGAAGAAAATGCTCTCTTTGGTGCCCTTGGATTACCATCAAAGTTACATTTACCAGTCATTCTCTCTATTAAATCTCCACCATATGGAGAATTTCCTCCTGGCCCTTTAGCATAACTTCTTCTAGAATTATATATTTCTAAATATTGATTTTTAAAATCATCAGTAATCAAACCAAATTTTATTTGACTATCTAATACTTTATTTATTTCTTCTAAATACATTTCATTTGTTACTGATATTTTATAATCATTTGGACTATTTTTAATTTTATTTTTAAATTTATCATCTTTTATATACATTTCTGATATAGTACGATAATTATTATCTTTCATTATCTTTTCATTTTCTTTAATAGCGGTTAATACTTTACCTGATTCTTTGTCTGATGCTTCTTCTCTATTTGACTTATATCCTCTTTTTTTAGCATAATGTACTAATATTATTGATAGCTCTTCATCAGTTAGTTTTCTATCTAAAGCTTCAACTTTTAATATATATGGATTGGTATTTTTCCCATTATAATAGTTGTTAATCATGTTGTTAAAAATTATGGATAATTCTTCATTCTTTTCAGAAACTATATTACTATTAATATTACCTTTTAAATATCCATTTTCATATAATAAATTTTTTACTCTATCTAATCTAAATTCTCTTCTTCTCGCAATTCTTCTTGCTCCCCTTTTTTCTCTTCTTTCCTTTGCCCTACTATCTCCTGTTTTTTCTACTTCTCCTGGTGTAAATATTCTACTTCCAACATCTATTATTTTATAAGGATTATTATTATCATCTAATTCTAACAACCCCCATCCTACCGAAGATATTCCAATATCTAATCCCAATATATAATCTTTTTTCATTTTACTACCTCTTTCTCACATAGTTATATGTATAATTAAATTGTACAAAATATTACCAATATTGTCAACTAAATACAACGTATATTTATTGATAAATTTATGTACATTCCAACTTTAATATTAACACATACTTGTAATTAACATTTTTTTATACTTATAAGTATACATTTAATGATGTAAAATGTTTTTAATTAACTAACTGTTAACAATAAATAATTAAATTATAATCATTAAGAACTATGTTATCTGAAAATAAAAATCACTCTAAATATATAACTTGGAATTATTATTTTAGTAATCTAAAAAATAATAACCAAAAATTAAAAAAAGAAAGTACTCAGTCAACTCTTTCATTAAAGACGAGGTTGATTTTGGAGTACCTGCTTACGAGAATAATGATACCACAAATATGTAATAATGTCAACCAGTACATGTTTTCACCAAAATATCTTTAATTAAAAATACTTATTTACTTTAACTTATAAATAAGTTATAATATAAAAGAAGAAAGAGAGTTGATATAAATGGATAAATTAATAAAAGAAGCTTTATTAAAGGAAGAAAAAAGACAAAATGATAACATAGAACTTATTGCTAGTGAGAACTATGTTTCTAAAGATATATTAGAATTACAAGGTAGTATATTTACTAACAAATATGCTGAAGGATATCCAGGTAAAAGATATTATGGTGGATGTGAAAATGTTGATATAGTTGAAAATTTAGCTATTAAATATGTATGTAAGTTATTTGGATGTAAATATGCTAATGTACAACCTCATAGTGGTAGTTCAGCAAATATGGCTGTATATAGAGCATTACTTAATCATGGTGATACTGTTATGGGAATGAATTTATCTGATGGAGGTCATTTAACTCATGGTCATCCTCTTAATTTTAGTGGTATAGATTATAATATTGTTGATTATAAAGTGAATCCTGATACTGGTTATTTGGATTATGATAACATTAGAGAAATTGCTTTAAAAACAAAACCTAAAATGATAATAGCGGGAGCTAGTGCCTACTCTAGAAGTATTGATTTTAAAAAATTTAGAGAAATAGCAGACGAAGTTAATGCTTACTTATTTGTAGATATGGCCCATATTGCCGGTTTAGTAGCAGCCCATCTTCATATGAATCCCGTTGATTATGCTGATGTAGTTACTTCTACTACTCATAAAACTTTAAGAGGCCCTAGAGGAGGTATTATTCTTACTAATAATGAAGAGATTATAAAGAAAATAAATAAAACTATTTTCCCTGGTATTCAAGGTGGACCGCTTATGCATGTAATTGCTGCTAAAGCACAATGTTTCTATGAAGCATTAGATCCATCATTTGTAACTTACCAAGAACAAGTACTTAAAAATATTAAGGCTTTATCTGATTATTTAATTAGTAAAGGTATGACTATTGTATCTGGTGGTACTGATAATCATTTAATATTATTAGATGTATATAATTCACTTGGTATTACAGGTAAAGAAGCTGAAAAAATATTAGATTCAGTACATATTACAGTTAATAAAAATACTATACCTAATGAAACACTTAGTCCTATGAAAGCAAGTGGTATTCGTATAGGAAGTCCTGCAATGACTACAAGAGGATTAAAAGAAGAAGACTTTGTTACTATTGGAGATATTATATATAATGTATTAAATAACTACAATAATGATAGAGTTTTAGATAGAGAAAAGAAAAGAGTATCAAGTTTAACTAATAAATATAAGATATATAATTAATAATGAAGAATTAATAAACAAAGACTTAAATAGTCCATTGAAGATAGTTCTTTATGAGCTATCTTCATTTTATTATAAAGGAATAGTGATGTTATGGAAGAATTATTATCAATAAAATTAAGACCTAAATCTTTAAAAGATATTATTGGTCAAGAACATTTAGTAAGAGAAAATAAAGTTATATATAATCTGGTTAAGAATAAGAAATTATTTTCAATGATTTTATATGGTCACCCAGGTATTGGCAAGACAAGTATAGCTACTGCAATAGCGGAAGAACTTGGTATGAGATATCGTAATCTTAATGCTGTTGTAAATAATAAGAAAGATTTTAATACAGTTATTGAAGAAGCAAAATTATATGATGGTTTAATTGTAATAGTGGATGAAATACATAGATTAAATAAAGATAAACAAGATATTCTCTTGCCCTATCTTGAATCCGGTATTATTACTTTAATTGGTATGACTACTTCTAATCCATATCATGCTATCAATCCCGCTATTCGAAGTCGTTGTCAATTATTTGAACTTAAAGATTTAACTAGTGATGATATTAAGAAAGGTATCGATAAAGCTATAGAATCTAATTATTTAGAAGGTTTAACTATTACTGATGAAGCAAAAAACTATTTAGCTAGTATATCAGGCACTGATTTAAGATATGCTTATAATACACTTGAAGTAGCCTACTACTCTACTGAAGATAAAAATATTACTTTAGATACTTTAACTAAAATAAGTAATAGAACTAATAGTTTATTTGATAAGAACGCTGATGGTTATTATAATGTAATTTCAGCTTTTCAAAAATCTATTCGTGGTAGTGATGTTAATGCTGCTCTTCATTATTTAGCTAGATTAATTGATGCTGAAGACTTAGACATTATTGTAAGAAGATTATCCGTTATTGTTTATGAAGATATTGGCCTTGCTAATCCAAGTATGGGTCCAAGAGTAGATGCTGCAATTAATGCTGCCTTAAGACTAGGATTACCAGAAGCTAGGATTGTATTATCAGAAATAGTAATAGAACTTGCTTTATCACCTAAAAGTAATAGTGCTGAAATGGCTATTGATAAAGCCCTTGAAGATATTCGTACTAAGAATATAGGAGATGTTCCTAATCATTTAAAAAATCCATCTAGTGAATATAAGTATCCTCATAATTATAAAAATGATTATGTAAGACAACAATATTTACCTGATAACCTTCTTGGTAGTAGATATTATATTCCTAAAGATAATAAGAACGAAAGAGTATATAAAGAGATAATAAATAGATTAGATACTATGTAAAAGAAGAATCATTAATTTGATTCTTCTTTATTAAATAATTCTTTAATAATTAAATCTTTTGAATGTAATTCATTATTTTTACTCAGTAATAGATTTTCATAGAATTTGATTAAGAAACTATCATCTTTACTTATATTTAATTCATTATTAAAATAATTACTTCTTACTAAGGCATTTCTAAAATACACTGATTTTTCTTTAAACATAGTATTATCTACCTTTATTCCAAGAAATATTAAATACTTTTCTATAAATAGCGCAGTAGTTCTGGTATTGCCTTCTCTAAAAGGGTGTACCTGCCATATTCTTGAAGAGAAATCAGTAATGTTGTTTATGATATCAACCATATTCATTACTTTATAATCTTTATTTTTTTCTAAAGATATATCATAATCTAATGATTGTTCTAATAACTTAGAGTCCCCATATGCTATAGAATCATTATTTAATATTTTCTCATGTTTAGAAAAGTCTACTTTTCTAAATTTACCAGCAAAGTCATATATATCTTGGAATAAATATTTATGAATATATTTTAGATAATCAATTGATAATTCAAAATTATCTTCTTGCAATAACTCTACTATTCTAGTAGAAACTAAATCACATTCTTGTTCTTCTTGATTTACTTCGTTATTTTCTTCTTTTAAAGTATAATATTTTTTTATTTCTTGTTCTACTTCATAAATAGTTTTTTCACCAATTACATTTTCTTTAAGCAATTTTCCCAAATATTTTGAAGGTTTTAGATTGTCTACTTCCTGAAGACCAATAGCCATATCCCAATCTAATTGTTTTATATTATTAGATTTTACTTCGATATAGTTGTTTATACTTGAATCCAATTCTTTTTCTGACATCTTAACACCTCCATATATATTTTATTTTATAATATCATTTATTACATAATAAGCAGCATTTATACCAGCAGTAGCGGGTACCATCATCATTGAAGAAACTAAATTCTTATCATTCTTCTTAGGTTCTTCACTAGAAAATACTACAGGTACTTTACCTCTTATTTTTTCATCTTTGACATATTTTCTAATACTTTTAGCTAGTGGATCATATGAAGTATCTTTAATATCACATATTTTTACTAAACTAGGATTTAACTTTTTACCCATACCACAAACTGTAATTAATTTAATATTCTTTTCATGACATTTCTTGATAAGTAATTTCTTTACTATAACAGTATCACAAGCATCGATTATATAGTCGTAGGAGATTTTAAATAATATATCAATATTATTTTCATCTATTTTAAGTGGTAAAGTATTTACTAAAACACTACTATTTATTTCATTAATTCTCTCTTTCCAAGCCTCTACTTTTAATTTACCTACATTACTTTCTTTAGCTATTATTTGTCTATTAATATTAGATATATCTATGTTATCATAATCTACTAATGTTATATTATGAATACCACTTCTAATAAGAGCTTCTATTGCATATCCACCTACTCCACCTACTCCAATTATAAGAATATGTTTACTCTCTATTTTATCTAAATTATCTTGACCTATTAAAGCTATTGTTCTATCAAACATTATTTTATATATTTATAGGTGGATACTTTATCTTTAAAATTATTACTTAATTTTTCTATATTATTCTTACTAATACCTTCTTTACTTACTATAAAAGCTTTATATTTATTTATATATAAGTAGTAGGTATTATCTCTTTCAATTACTTTATATAAATCTTTATAATTTATATATTCTTCTTTACCACTATCTATCATAAAATTATATTCTTTAAATAGATATTTTATCTTAGTATTTAGAATACTATCTTTTCTTTTTTCTAATTTTTTATAATTAGTATATGGTAACATATTAGTATTTAATTCTATGATACCAAATAAACTAAATATAAAGGTAATTATATCGATAGTAGTAGTATTATCTAAAAAGAAGAATCTAACTACTAATACTGCTATTAGTATATTCATAATTATTCTAACTGTCTTTACTTTATCAAAATAATATACTCTTAAAAATTCTTTTACTAAGTCATTAGTATATATAGTATTATTTTTTATTTCCACTTCTCATCACCATTATTAGTATATCACAAAATCAATATAAAAAAAAGCCCAGACGGACCGACTCTGTAAGATAAAACCCGCGGCGTAAGTCACAGGTGGGTCAGCACAATAATTTAATTAGGATTCCTACTTAGAAGTAAGCATTCAACACATAAATTATATTAGCTCCCCTATTAATATCTTTAGTCGGTTTTATACTAAAGATGTCGTATCCTCTAGGTATCTTAATTATATCATAGTCTATATTATTAGTAAATAGCTTTATTTATATTTGACAATTATTTTACTTTATTCCTTCCGAGCCTGTAGTCTCTGAAGGTGTTATAGAGCCTAGTTATAGTCTCTATAACAAACAATATCATTATAATATATAAATATTTATTTTTGAAACTACAGGTTCAAAAATACCTTGGAAGACTATCTTTGATAGGCTGTAAAGGAAAAGAAAAAGAAAGATTAATTATTCTTTCTCTTTACTAAAATATATTTCTTATTATCTTTAATCGTAGACTTATCAATAATTAAACTCTCATATAAAGAAGAATTACTAGCTATCTCAAACTCTGCTAGTGCAAGAGAAGACTCAAGTATTTCATTAATACTCTTAGCACCTAATTTTCTATCATAAGCTATTCTAGCTATCATATTAATAACTTCTTCAGATATTTCTAAGTTAATATTCCTTTTACCTAAAAATTTCCTATTAGTATTAAGTGAACTTAAAGTAGAATTCTTAACAATATTAATATAATCATCTAGTGTTAAATTATTCATTTCTATTAGAATAGGAAATTTATTAGCAAGTTCAGGTATAATACCATAAGAATCAAGAGTATTATCTTCTAATGCAGTATTAAATCCCATTGTAGTATTTCTAAGATTCTCATTATTATTAAAATTACCAATACCAATTATAAGTAGTTTATCCATACTAAAACGATATTTCTCATTATCAATAGTATTAATAGTAAATACCCCTTCATCAATCAAATTAATAATAATTTCTTGTAAAGCCTTACTAGAAGTACTATGTCTTTCTTTACTATTTGTCGATATTTCTTCTAATTTATCAATAACCAAAATACCAGTCTTAGCCTTTTCAACATCAAATTCAGTCTTTTCTAATAAATTTAATAATATATTTTCAATATAACCTTCACTACCTAATCTTTTAGCATTAATAATAACACAAGGAATACCAAGTAATTCTTCAAGTAATTTAAAGATTGTAGTCTTACCAACACCTTCTGGACCATTAATTAACATATTATAATTAAAAGTCTTATCTTCATTATTATATTGCTTCCATATAGTAGATAATATTTGTTTTATTTGTTCATCTTGACCTATTATCTTACTAGTTAGTTCTTTATAAACATCACTAATATTCATTTCATTATTACCAATAATATTATCAATTTCTAATTCAGGATAATATTTATTATAAAAACTTATTAAGTCTCTATCTAAAAAGATATTACATTCATTATTCTTTTCTACTTGTAAGACTATTGGTACATTATCTTCACTTTCTGATAATATATATCTATGTTTTGCGTTATTGATAAAGGCTTTTGTTTTAATAGTAAAAAGTGAAGATTTAGGATAAAGATCAGTATATCTAGAGAGAGGAAGTCTACCTAAAAAGGCATACTCTTCTCCCTCAATCATATGATGATATTTCTTCCCTTTAGTAGTAGTAAATACTTCACTCTCTTGATTATAAGTACCAACTTCACAATATACTGGTATATAATTAATTACATCTTTCTTTTCCATTCTTCTATAAATTACAACTAAATCAAAATTATTATTCATATATCCCCCTTAATAAATATTAATCTCTAACCTTAATATGTGTTTCTCTAAGTTGTTTTTCAAATACTTCACCAGGACAACCCATCATAGCATCAGCACCATTAGCCCCTAGTGGGAAAGCAACCATTTCTCTGATATTTTCTTCATCTTTTAATAGCATTAGTATTCTATCAATACCAGGACCCATTCCAGCATGAGGAGGTGCTCCATATTGAAATGCTGTATATAAACTTCTAAACTTCGTCTCCACATCTTCATCAGTATAACCAGCAAGTTCAAAGGCTCTCTTCATTATTCTAATATCATGATTTCTAACAGCCCCAGAAGCCATCTCATAACCATTACATACAAAGTCATATTGATATGCTACAACATTTTCAATATTATCTTCAGTAAGAACTTCTAATCCACCTTGAGGCATACTAAATGGATTATGACCAAAATCCCAAGTATTCTCTTCCTCATTATATTCATACATAGGAAAATCATTAATAATACAAAATTCAAATTTATTCTTATCAAGTAAATCAAGTTCATTACCTAATTTAATTCTAAGAAGACCCGCTAATTTATTTATTTTATTCTTAGAGTCTGCTAGTACAAATAAAGCACTTCCAGCCTCTAGATTACATTTATCTACTAATTCTTTTCTTATTTCATCAGTTAAGAACTTATCTAATGATGATTTAAAAGTCATATCTTCATTTACTTTAATATATGCAAGCGCAGGAGCTCCAACACTCTTCATATATTCTTCCATAGACTTATACCAAGAGTTTGATTTATCAATATTCTTAACAGTAATACCTCTAATTAAAGATGTTTTAAATGGTTCAAATGAACTCTTACTTAATATATCAGTTAAGTCTTCAATCACTAATGGATTTCTTAAATCTGGTTTATCTGAACCATACTTAAGCATAGCTTCTTTAAATGGTATTCTTCTAAATGGTCTCTCTGATACCTCTTTATCACTAAAGTGAGTAAATATGTCGTAGAAGATTCTCTCTCCTACTGCATAAACATCTTCATCAGTAGCAAATGACATTTCTAAGTCTAATTGATAGAAATCACCATATAATCTATCACTTCTAGGATCTTCATCTCTAAAACATGGAGCTATTTGGAAATATCTATTAAATCCTGAACACATAAGTAATTGTTTAAATATTTGAGGTGCTTGAGGTAGAGCATAAAATTTTCCCTTATACTTTCTTGATGGTACAATAAAGTCTCTAGCTCCTTCTGGAGATGATGCAGTTAAAATTGGTGTTTGAATCTCTGTAAAGTTCATCTCTTTCATTATTTTTCTCATATAATCTAATACTTCTGTTCTAAATAGTATTCTATCATGTACTTTAGGATTTCTTAAGTCTAGATATCTATATTTTAATCTAGTATCTTCAAAAGCTTCAGTACTTCTATTAATTTCAAATGGTAATACACTTTTGGCTTCTCCTAGTACTTCAAAAGAAGATACTAGTACTTCTACTTCTCCTGTTTTCATATTAGGATTAGTCATACCTTCAGCTCTATGTCTTACTACTCCAGTTACAGTCATAGTACTCTCTCTAGTTATATCTTTAAAACTATCAATATCTTCACTTATTAACTGAATTACTCCTGTTTCATCTCTTAATGTCATAAATACTAGACTACCTAGATTTCTTTTTTGTTCTAACCAGCCTGCTACCTTTATTTCTTCACCGATATTTTTGGTGGTTACTTCACCACAATAAATTGTTCTATATTTATTTTTCATATACATCTTCCTTTCATATAATATAAAAACACATCAATTATATAAGGACGAATACTATTATCCGCGGTGCCACCTTATTTCACTAATGTGCTCTTTATTAGTTTTTATCGGAACTACCCGTTTTCTACTTATTTATATCTACTATCTGTCACTAATAGTAATAGAAAATCTATACTTATTATATAATTATTATTTATTCTTGTCAATTATTTTTTAATATTTTATTCACTTTAAGTCTAAGTCTTAAAGTGTTATTATTAGCCTTAGGTCTAATAACAATATATCAGCCATATTTATTATATATAAGCATAGACTATATACTTTAATATGTTTAGTAGTTATCTTTTTTTAATATACTTTTATTTACTACATTAAATATATTTAAAGGTATTATACACGAATAATGATAAATGTAAGTTGACTACTACTATTTTATTATAAAAATATTGATTTTTTTTCTAAATTGTGGTATTATCTTGTTGTAAGGAGTTAGTCCTCCATCCATTTCGGATGTTTGCTTAAGGTTTTATACATTGAGCGTTGGAGAAATACTCCTTTTTTTTGCAATAAAATCGACCTTTTCAAGAAAAAGTGTTTGAGTTCTAAAAGTTCCCTTTTGATTTGAAATAATTTCTAATGCTATATATGTACCATTGTGAATTCTTTTTTTAAATCTTAAGGCATTTTGGCTTTTATTATATTTATTATATCTAACATTATCAAAATTTATAATAATATTACTTATATTATGAACAAAGTCAACTATATCACTTTCTTCAAGACTTTCTTTTTTTAAATGTCGTATTTCCTCTTGACTAATTACCAAATCATATCTTTTATCTTCATCTAAAACTAAATTAATCTTATTTTGTTTTATATCAGTTACCTCACTTTTAATTCTTACTATAGTTTCTTTTGGTATAACGCCTAAATATATGTATTTGTTACTTTTTTTATCATTTAATGCTTCTAAAACATATTTTTTTAAATTCTCATTATTATTATCTATAATTACATTTTTATTAGTTCTTAATATTTTTTCTTTTTCTTCTTCATTAAACAATAATAATTTATTATTATACATTACATCTTCTCCTTTCTTATTTTCTTAATTGCCTATTATAACTTAAAATATGATACTTGTCAAATGCCTTTTTAATTGTGACATACATTTGTTCCCTGACTTGGCAATTATTAAAAGCATCTATTCTTTAGATGCTTTTGCATTAATTAAATAATATTTTTTCACTTTTATACATTTTATTTATAAATAGTAGAAGTACTATTATATATATTATTGAAGATATTATAGTTATTAGTATATTATTAATATTAATAGAACTAGTTAAGATATTATTTATAACAATAGTATGATTAATAATAGGAATAAATGATAATACTCCTGATATATTAATATTTAACATTTCTAAAAACATAGGTATACAAGTAACTAAACTAATAGGCGTAAGAGCACTTTGAGCTTCTTTAAAGGATTTAGTAAAACTTGCTATTGTTATACATAATCCTGATATAAATAATGTATAAAATAATAATATTAATATTGTTAATAGTATTGTAATAGTATTTATATTAAATATTACATTATCATAAATACTAAAGCTATTCTTTACATAATATAATGATAATATTGATAAAAGGACTCCTATTAAAAGAGTTACTATTCCTGATATAGATATAGCTAAGTATTTACCAAATATTAATTCTTTTCTACTAATAGGAAATGTTAATATTGTCTCTAATGTACCTCTTTCTTTTTCACCAGCTGTTGTATCAGTAGAAGTATAAATACAACTAAGAGTTATAGCCATTATAGTAAAGGTAATAGCCATAAGTATTATTTGATTACCAAAAATACTCTCTCCTTTTATCTCAGTAACATTATAATTTAAATTATTATATACTTTACTTAAGTCAATATTATTATTTACCAAATAACTTTGTCCCAAATAATTATTATAGTTGTCTAGATAATTAGTAATTAAACTAGTAACCATACTACCATCTTCACTTTGAATATTAGCATAAATATTATAACTATTATTATCTTTAACTATATACGCCAATATTTTATTACTATTATAAGCTTCTTCTAGTTCTTTAGAACTACTATATACTGTATATTTTACTTCATCACTTAGCAATTCTCTCTCAGTACTAGATAATTCATAATTAACTCCTATCTGGTATGTTTTATCATCTTTATTTACAGTTAATTCTTCATATATATAAGACATTAATATAACAAAGATAGGAATAAATAAAGGAGTAATAGCCATCATAAGTAAAGATTTTTTATCTCTTATTATAAGTTTTAATTCTTTCTTTAAAGTAATTAATATATTATTCATAATTATCACCTCCAGTTAAAGCAAAGAAAGCCTCTCTTAAATTACTAGTATTAGTCTTTTTCTTTATTTCTTCTGGAGTACCAATAGTAATTATCTTACCATTATTCATAAGTACTACTCTATCACATATACTTTCTGCTTCTTCCATATAATGAGTAGAATATAATATACATTTACCTTTATCTTTCTCTTCTTTAATAGTATCTAAAATAACTTTACTAGATATAATATCAAGACCACTAGTAGGTTCATCTAAGATATAATATTTAGGATCATGCATCAAGCATCTAGCAATACTAACTCTTTGCGTTTGACCAGTAGATAAAGTACCTATTCTTTGATATAAAAAAGATTCCATATCAAAAGTCTTATTTAAATATTTAATTCTATCTTTAATATCTTTTTTACTCATATGATAATAATTACCACACATAGTAAGTAATTCATAAGCACTTAAATCTTTATATAGCTTAGTATTACCAGTTAAAAAAGCAATTCTTTTCTTTATTTCTATTTCATTATCATGATAATTTAAATTATCAATAGTAATACCACCTCCACTAGGAGTCATAATACCAGCAATCATTCTAAGTAAAGTCGTTTTACCTGCACCATTAGGTCCTAATATTCCAAGTACTTCATTATCTTTAGCTTCAAAAGAAATATCTTTATCAGCATAGAATTCTTCTTTCTTTTTATTCTTACTTTGTTTAATAAATTTCTTATTAATTTTTTCTACTTTTATCATTACATACCCTCCTAGTTAATTATACCTTATTTTATTATAGAAGTATAGAAAAAAAGTAGATTTCTCTACTTTATTAGTTTCTTATTATCAGTTTCACTTAATATTCTCATATCTTCTTTAAATAATCCTAAAAAGGCTTTCATAATACTAGTTATTTGTTTATCTAATATATCAACTAAACCATCTGATTTATAATTATTCTTATTTAATGATTTAACCTTACCAATTGTAGTATATATATGCTTACTAGACATATCTACATAAGAATAAGTACTCATAGTATCTCTATCTTTTAAAGATAATACTCTTTCATTACTTAATCTTAATGTATAAAAAGATATGATATTTTCAATTAAAGATTTCTTTTCTTCCTCACTAATTATATTAGCATTCATTATATAAGTTAAATATAATGCTATCTCAAACTCTTCATATAATAGTTCCTTATTTTGTTTTCTTTCATCATATATCTTTTCAATATTATGATAAGTTTTAAACGCTTTTACTCCTGAAGTATATTTTAATAACTTCTTTAAATACATTATAACCTCTTTAGGTATATCTTTAATATCTAATTTATCATTATTTATAATACTAGGATCTATATCCACGAATAAACTCTTTATTAATTCTACATTATTTTCCATTATATTCCCCTCTCTCATGCCAAATATAATATCATAAAAGTAAAATAAATGCAAATAAAAGTTGACAAGGAAATAAACTTATGGTAAGATTAATACAGAAATCAGCGGCCCTAGGTGACTTTTCACTACGGCTGCTGATTTTTAATATTTATTTTTCTTGATAACTATGCTATAATATATAACTACAAGGAGAGATATTATGAAAATTAGAGAATTAAAAGAAAATGAATCATTAGAAGTAATAGAAGTAACAATGAAACCTAATAACACTGATATATTTGATAGCGTATTATCAGATTCCGATACAGGTGAATACTCTAGGATAAAAATGAGAATTCTTACTGATGGTGAAATAGAAAGACAAACTGAGGAAATTTCTCAAGATATAAATGAATTTTATATAGGAGAAAATAAATATCAATTTGATGTAAATACTTTAAAAACAAAAAAATTATACTTTAAAAATTATAGTTATATTATTACTTATCTAGTATCTACAGAATATAGACTATTTGGAACTATACCTAGGAAATTTGATATAGTTAATGATATATCGATATATCTTAAAAATGAAAAAGATAAAAATGCATTAATATGTGCAAAACAAATGATTAAAGACTTTGTTATTAGTAACAATAACCTTGACAATTTTCATCTATTTGCAATGGCATTATCACAGACTGATGGAACTGCAAGACTTGACATTAATAAGATTTCTAAAAATATATATACTTTAAAAAGAATTAAATAAATAATACTTAAGTTTAGAGACAATAAGGCTCTAAACTTTTTTCTAATGACCTTAGGCATTAGAAAACCTAGAGTGACTATAGGCACGAAAGGAAAAAGAAAAAAGTAGATTAATCTACTTTTCTAATAATATAGTTACAGGTCCATCATTAATTAAAGATACTTTCATATCAGCGCCAAAAATACCAGTACCAACTTCAATACCCTTATCTCTTAATTTATTATTAAATTCATCATATAATAAAGTAGCCTTATCTCCTCCTAGAGCCTTAATATATGATGGTCTTCTCCCTCTAGAAGCATCACCATATAAAGTAAACTGACTAATAGATAAAATATTCCCATTAATATCTAATAAACTCCTATTCATAACATCATTTTCATCTTCAAATATTCTTAAGTTAATAACCTTATCAACCATCCAGTCTATCTCTTTAGAAGAATCCCCTTCAGTAAACCCAACTAGTAGCATTAAACCCCTATCAGATTTACCTACAATTTTACCATCAACTTCAACACTAGAATTAATAACCCTTTGTACTACCACTCTCATTATTTAACCTCTCTTTCAACTTTCTGAACAAAACTTAAATTTAATAAATCATTCATAAATTTCTCTAATCTTTCTTTATTTTCTACTAATACAGTCATTCTATATACCTTATATTCACTCTTATTAATCGTAGATATACTATCTATAATCATATTATTAGAAGAAGCCTTAGTAATTATATCTAATAAATTATCATAAGTATTAGTATATACTAAGATATCTGATGGATATTTCTTATCCTTTTGAATATTCCATTTAACATTAATTAATCTCTCATCAGTATCAGTAATATTATGACAATTACTTCTATGAACAGTAATACCAGATCCTCTAGTAATATAACCAATAATATTATCTCCTGGTATAGGTTTACAACAACTACTTAGACTAGTCTTAATCTCATCAATACCCTCTACTAAAACATCATTATTATTACTATTATCTTTATAGTAGGTAGTTTCATTTATTTTAGCAGCAATATCTTTCTCTTTCTTCTCAGTATTATTATTAATAATAATCTTAATAACAGAATTAGGAGTATTCTTACCAGAAGCAATATTTACATATAAATCATCAATATCTTTTAATTTTAATTCATTTAATATAATATCAATATTCTTATTAGATAAAAATTCATTAATACTTAAATTTTCTTTTCTAAGTTCTTTCTCTAATAAATCAGTTCCCTTTTCAATATTTTCATCTTTCTCTAACTTACTATAATAACTCTTTATCTTATTCTTAGCTCCACTAGTTACAACAAAATTTAACCAATCCTTACTAGGTTTAGAAGCCTTATTAGTATTTACTTTAATAATATCCCCTGTTACTAATTTATAATCAAGTGGTACAATATTATCATTTACAATAGCTCCTACTATACGATCTCCTACTTCACTATGTACCTTATAAGCAAAATCTACTGGTGTTGATTGTGCTGGTAACTCAATAACATCACCTTTAGGAGTATATACATATATAACATCACTAGTTAGTATATCTTTTTTAACCGAAGTAATAAATTCTTCCGGAGTATTAGCATCTTCATTTAACTCAATAATATTTCTAAATATCTGAAGTTTCTGTTCCATAGCATCTTTAGCGGACTTTGCCCCATCTTTATGTTCTTTATATGACCAATGTGAAGCAATACCATATTCCGCTATCTTATCCATTTCATAAGTTCTAATTTGAATCTCAAATAAATTTCCATCGATACCAAAAACAGTAGTATGTAATGATTGATATAAGTTAGTTTTAGGCATAGCAATATAATCCTTAAATCTCTTAGGTACAGGTTTATACTTAGAATGAATTAACCCTAAAGCTAAGTAACAATCTTGTTCAGTATCCACAAATACCCTTAAAGCTAATATATCATATATATCATCAAATCTTTTACCCTTAGCCATCTTATTATAAATACTATAGATACTCTTACTTCTACCCTTTATTTCATGAGGAATATTATGCTCATTTAATAATTCTGACACCTCATCAATCATCTTACTAACAGCTTCATCTCTCTCCGTTTTCTTCTGATTAAGTTTTTCAACAATATCAAAGTAAGCATCAGGCTTTAAATATCTAAGTGATAAATCTTCAAGTTCACTTTTAATCTTATAAATACCAAGTCTATGAGCAACAGGAGTTAATATCTCTAATGTTTCTTTAGCCTTTTTCTTTTGTTTCTCTACAGATAACACACTAATAGTACGCATATTATGTAAACGATCTGCTAATTTTATTATGATTACTCTGGGGTCTTCAGATAAACCAACTAGTATCTTTCTCTGATTAGCAGCACTAGCTTCAGTCTCAGTATTAAAGTTTAATTTATTAATCTTTGTTACCCCATCTACTAATAAAGCAACTTCTGATCCAAATAATTCTTCTATTTCTTCTTTAGTAGCATCAGAGTCTTCAATAGTATCATGAAGAAGAGCAGCAGCCATACATGGAGCATCCGCAGATATCTCAGTTAATATTAAAGCAACATTAAGCGGATGTAATATATAGTCATCACCAGATATTCTCTTTTGACCAAAATGTTTCTTTTCGGCATAATCATAAGCCCTTCTAATTAAAGCAATATCTTCTTCATTATCATTATATTTTTTAAATTTATCAATTAAATCATCAATTGAAATCTTAATTGTTTTTGTACTCATATTCATCACCAATCCTTATAAGGAAAGCTTACAAGAATCACTTGTAAGCTATTTTTAACAATTAATTCCTTTTATTTTCATTTCTTCTTTCTCAACTTTTTTCTTTACTTCTTTTTTAGGTTTAGATAATCTCTTACTTTCTAACATTAACCATAAACTATTAGATATATAGATAGATGAGAAGACACCTGCAATAAATCCTACTAGTAAAGCAATATTAAAGTTTAATATTTCATGAGAACCTAATACTATTAAACAGATAATAGGTACTATAGTAGTAGCAGTAGTCATAAGAGATCTAAAGAATGTTAATCTAACCGAATCATTTACTAATTCAGGTAAATCATCTTTATTCTTAATCTTTCTTTCATTATAATTTCTTCTTATCATATCAAATGTTACAATAGTATCATTAATAGAATATCCAATAATAGTTAGAATAGCGGCTATAAAGACAGAATCAATTTGAAGTTTAAATACACCAAAGAATATAATAGTAATTAAAGCATCATGCATTAAAGCAACAATACCACTAATAGCATAATTAAATCTAAATCTAAAACTTACATAGATAATTATACCAATTAATGATATAATTACTGCCATAATAGCATTCTTAATCAATTGTTTCTTAACCATATCAGATACAACATATATATTTGAAGTAGTATGATATTCTTCTTCTAATTTATTTGATAAAGCTTCTATTTCTTCTTTAGTTAACTTCTCATTAATAACAATATTAGTAGAATCTTTAGTTCTATCAATTTTATTAATAGTATAATCACCTAAACTAATATCATCAGTAGAATTTATAGTAATACTAGTACCACCAGTAAAATCTACAGCAAAGTTAAAATGTGTTACAAGTGAGTATGTAATTCCTCCTACTAAAGCCAATAATACTATCGGTAATACTATCTTTCTTGACTTAACAAAATCTAATTTTTTAAATGGAATTCTAACTTCTTTAGCAGGAATAATCTTTTTCTTAGAAAGTCCAATAAATAAATTTACTTTATTATCAAATACTCCACTACCCGCAAATAAAGCTACCACTGCTTTAGATATAAATACCAATACTATTATCGTAAGTAAAATATTAATAATTAACATCGTAGCAAAACCCTTAACACTAGATTGTCCTAAGATAAATAGAATTACTGCTACTATCATCGTAGTAATATTAGCATCTAATATACTAGATAAAGATTCTTTATTACCAATAGCTACAGCCTCTTTAAGTGGTTTACCTATCTTTAATTGATCTTTTATTCTTTCAAAACTAATTACTGAAGCATCAACTGCCATACCAATACCCAGTAACATCGCAGCAATACCAGGTAAAGTTAATGTTCCTTCAATTAAATAGAATACTAAGAATGATAACATAGTATATACTACTAAAGCAGTACCTGCTATAAAACCACTAAAATGATACATTAAAATCATTATTAATAATACTAAAATAATACCAATAATACCTGCTACTAAAGTCTTATTAAGAGCAGCTTCTCCATATGTAGCTTCTACCGTACGAGAAGATATCTCATTTAATTTAGTAGGAAGTGAACCAGAATTTATAAGTTCTACTAATGATGTAGCTTCTTCAGTAGTAAAGTTACCTTGAATAATAACATCACTAGCAAAAGCCCTATCTACCCTAGCAGCAGATAAACATCTTGATGTTGATAACGATCCACATTTATCTTTTTCTTTACTAAATGAATCATTATTCTCATCATAATCAAGCCAAATAACAATAACATTATTATTCATATCTTTTACTTTATTAGTTACATTATAAAATTTATCCGTATCTTTAATAGATAATGATACCGCAGGATGACCATACTGATCCGTAGTTACTTTAGCTTCTCCTCCTAATACATCTGAAGTCATAAGTAAATTATCATTATAATCTCTAAAAGATAATACCGCAGTTGAAGATATTACTTCTCTTGCTTCTTCTTTATTTTTAATACCCGCTAATGCTATTCTAATCTTATTATTATCTTCAATAGCTATCTCAGGCTCGTTTACACCTAAAATATCAACTCTCTTTAAAATAGCTTTATAAGTATTATAAACCATATCAGAAGTAAGCTTATTACCATCTAATGGTTCTATTTCATATAATACTTCAAACCCTCCTTGTAAATCTAAACCATAATTAATATTTTTAAATATAGGAATACTTAAATAAGTACTACCTATTAATACTATTAATGTGATAAAAGTACCTAGTATTACTCTTAATTTATTATTTTTAGTCTTTTCTTGTTTTTTCTTTTTCATATTGCATCCTTCTTTCTAACTTATCATATCTCTCTTTGTATTTTTTATTCTTTCTTTTAGAAAAGAATCTACTTTTTCAATATCAACATCAATAATATCATTAACCATCTCTGATATTGATAAATTCTTAGTCTTAATCCATTTATTTAACTTAAGATAATTCCATATATCAATCATTTTAATATAACTATAATTATCTTTAATTAGTCTAAGTTTAACATTAAAAGCACCCCTTAAACTATTAAATAACTCCTCTTCACTCTTGTACTCCATCACATCACCATTAATATTGTACCATATAATTACTAAAAGTAAAAGAAAAAACGACCAATTTATGGTTGTTTTTCTGTCTCTACTTCTCTTTTTTCAAATAATAATTCTATATCAATATCTAAAGCTCTAGCTATATTACTTACTGTATCAAGAGAAAAATTCTTCCTACTATTAGGAGCTTCTATTCTTCTAATAAATTCATGGGAATATTCTGTTTTCTCAGCAAGTTGTGCTTGTGTCATATTTCTGCTTTTACGATAATACTTAATATTTTTAGCAACAACCATATAAATACTATCGCGTTCTGCTCCTTTTCTTCTCATAAGATATCACCTGTAATCTTATTGTCTCACAAAAAGAAAAATTTTTATGTAAACCATTTGGTTACATTTTTAATAAAAAATGCTTATTTAAACCACATTTTGATAAACATCTTTTATTTTCTTTAAAGTTTTCCTCTCACTACGTGACACTTCTACTTGATTCATACCCAAAATATCCGCTACTTCACTTTGTGTTTTATCTTCAAAATACCTTAAATATATAAGTTCCTTATAAGGACTTTCTAATTTACTTATTTCATCATTTAATAACATATAATCAATGTTATAGAAGTCTCTATTATCCCTAATAGTATCTAATAAAGATAAATCTTTACCATCATTAGATATTATTTTTTCCAAACTATCAACTTTATTCATAGCCTTAATGACATTATCTATAATAAGTGGATTAACTTCTAAAAACATCGCTAGTTCATTAACCGAAGGCTCCTTCATTAATTTCTGACTAAGCATATTACTCGCAGTACATATTTTTTTATAAAGACTTATATATTCATTAGAAACTTTAATACTTTTAATATTATTTATATAATTATACATCTCTCCATAAATATATTTAAAAGCATATGTAGAAAACTTAGTATTATGATCATTCTTATAATTATTATAAGCTTTAATAACTCCTATTACACCAACTTGATATAAATCATCTTTATCATAACCCTTAAAATATTTATTCATAATCATATAAATAAGGCCACTATTTACTTTAATAATCTCCTCATACTTATTCATTAAATCATCCTCTCAAACAATTCAAAAGCATCATACTCTCTATTTATTTTAGGGATATCTCTAAGTAATTTTCTAGACACATTAAACTTATCACAAATAATAAATTTATTATTATTATTTTCATATAGCCTATATATTTTATTTAGATATTTGATACTATAACTGTCTATTGAATACATATCATCAATATTAAGTACAACATATTTAAAATCTTTATCAATAATTCCTTTAATAGTATCCTTGTTTAAATCACCTTTCAAACGAATAAATAAAATTCCTTTTCTAAACTCCATATTAGTTTTAAGCAATTTCTTCACCTTCCTTTTATAATTTACCACATTTATTTATCATTGAATACCCATTCGACAATACTAGTTATTTTTAGATACTAAGCCATAGTAAAAAGACTAAATACTTAGTCTTTTTACTATAATATTCTCTTAATTATTTAATATTTATTACCTCCTTCATATATAAATACACTTTTTATTTTGTTTTTTGCCTAAATAATAAAAAAAAGACTAAGCTTTAGTCTTATTTGTATTTTTTTTTGATTCAATGGCTACTCTTTGAACTAATCCCATAGCAATCATTAAACATATAGTATAACTTCCACCATATGATAAGAATGGTAATGGTACTCCAGTTAAAGGTATCATACCCATTACACCAAATAAATTGACAATAATATGTGTAAGTAAATAAGCAAATACTCCGTAGCAGATTAAACTTCCTCTTAAATTACTAGCTCTTCTAGATATCTGAATAATTCTAAATAATACAAAAGCATAAGCACATAATATAACAATACCTACAATTAAGCCCCACTCTTCTACTACAATAGGAAAGATAAAGTCAGTATAAGATTCAGGTAAGTATAAATATTTCTGTGTAGAAGCTCCTAGTCCCTGTCCTTTTAAACCACCATTCTTAAAAGCAATAAAACCATTACATAACTGATATCCCGTTTTATCTTGATATCTTTCACATGGATCTAAAAAGTTTAAACGATCCAATTGATAACTTTGAAGTATCTTACCTCCAGTAGTAATAAATACTAAAACCACTACTAAGATACCACCTAAAAATATTTTATTAAAAATACTCCGATTCTTTTTACTAATTGGTACTCCATAAAACATCATTAATGTTATTAATCCAATAATAACAGAAGTTCCCATATCCGGCTGAATTATTACTAAACCAATTATTATAAAAGCAACAATAATAGGTTTAATAATATTCCACTGATTATCTAATCTATCTTTATTCTTTTCATAATAACTACTTAAATATATAATCAAAGCTACTTTAGCAAACTCTGATGGCTGTATAGTAATTGGACCTATCTTATACCAAGAAACAGCATTCTTAGCATTATGTCCAAGAAATGGTAACCCAATTAAAGCTAGTATTATTACACCTATAATAAAGATATCTAACTTTTTATAGTTTTTAGTAGGAAATATTATTATAAAACAAAATAATATAAAACCTAATACTAAGAATATAGCATGTCTTAAAAAATAGTGATATGGACTATAATTATAACGCATATATGATTCCATTGAAGAAGCACTTAATATCATTATTAAACCAAATATAAAAAAGATAAAAGTAACTACTAATAATGGTTTATCTAATTTTGATAATAACTTCTTCATATTCTCACCTATTATTATAATAGCATACTTTTATTCTTTTGAAAACCATATTTTTATTATTTGACATTTCTTTATCTATTATATGAAAAGCTTAACATCTTTTCATATTGTTTATAGCCCTAGTCTATAAACAAACAATAATAAGATATTATATTCGGGGTGAATACCAAAATACCTATATTTATTTATTACTCAGCACTTTCTAGTAGTACTTCTAAATACCTCATATTATTTCCTATTATATAAATATAATTATCTCCTAGTTCTTCTTTTAATACATTTATTTTTTCTTCTAATAACTTTGTATCTAGTTCAAATATTTCTATATAATTTAATATTATATCATTTATAAAATAGAAATTATACTTCTTTAATAAGTTATATACTTCTTTAAAATTATCTTCATTCAATGTTTTTAAATATTCATACTCATAATTATCTAAAACCATATTATAATAAAATTCATCTAAATATTTTTCTAAAAACATATTACTTTTCCTTTTCTTTCTTTTTATATTTTTCTATTAATTCTTCTAGTGATACTCCATAAGTAACTTTCATATTAGTATTACTCATATTATATATAGGATTTAATTTATCATCAATTATTATATTTATATTATTATCTAATAAATACATAGTCTTAGCATACAACTCATTATAAGATATATTTTCTACTTCTTCATATGGTATTAAATATTCATTACATAATTCTTGCTTTTTATCTTTTCTTTTTCTAATTTCCCATATCATTCCTATTTGATCCAATAGTTCTTTTCTTTCTGGTGATAATTTTCCTTTTTTACACATTTGACGTTGGTTAACCAACCATATCCCTAAATTATAACCGTTTTCATCTTCATCTGTTCCATTTAGCGTTTTAAACTTTTTTGATATCTCAAGATTACCATATTCTTTAAAATATAATTCTGCAAGCATATACATTTGATTCCATACTTCATCATTATCTCTAGTCTCAAAACGCATTCCTATCTTTTCTAATAATTCCTCCCTCTCTTTAGATAATTTACTTTTTTTATACATTTGACGTTGACTAAGCAACCACCCCCCTAAATTATAACCGTTTTCATCTTCATCTGTTCCATTTAGTGTTTTAAACTTTTTTGATATCTCAAGATTACCATACTTTTTAAAATACGTTTCTGTAAGTTTATACATTCGAGTCCATACTTCATTATTATCTCTAGTTTCAAAACGCATTCCTATCTTTTCTAATAATTTCTCCCTCTCTTTAGATAATTTACTTTTTTTATACATTTGACGTTGTCTAACCAACCACCACCCTAAATTATAACCATTTTCGTCATAATCTATTCCATTTAATGTTTTAAAATTTTGCTTTATTTCAAGACTACCATATTTTTCAAAATATATTTTAGCAAGTGAATAATTTAATTTCCATGTATTAGGCCTTAATCTATCCCTAACATATCTTAATATTTCAAATAGATTTTTATTTTCTACCATTATATCAAAATTTAAGTTTCTTATCTTTATTTCTCTTTTGTTATGACCTAATGATTTTTGTATTTCTTTTACTCTATCTTTTAGATTATTTTCTAATTCTTCTATATATTCAATGTTATTAGTTAAATCTATTATAACTGGTGATAATAGTCTTTCTATTATTTCATCCTTAGTCATATTTGATGTTACTTGGGTATTTTGTTTTTTAGCTATTTCTAATAATTCACTTCTAGATAAATTTTGATATTCTTCGTATCTTTCTTTGGTGTTTTCTTTTACTGAAAGGGCTCTACCTATTTGTTCAAAGAAGACAATATCTGAAGACGTTGATCTGCCCAGTATAACACCATCTACTCCTGGGGCATGAACACCTTCATTATACTGATTTATAGCAAACATTATTCTTAATTTATGTTTTGTACTGTTACCTTTTAAATCTACATTGCTATAAAAAGCATCTCTATTTTGTTTACCTTGTTCTTTATCTTTACTTGTTGTTTTGTAGAATTCTACATCATAATCGCTAAACCATTCTCTTACTTCAGTCATAATTGTATCAATATCATTTTTATTTTCTTCAGATAAAGGTGGACAAAAGTAAATATATTTACCATTAGGTTTAATATTTTTTCTTACCATTTCTTTAATACCAGGAGCTTTAGTTATTTGTCTTTTAGCATCTTCGATTAATTTCTTACATTCTAAATAATCTTTTTTAGATAACTTAGGATCATCTAAGTACTTTTCTAGTTCTTCAGCTAAAGATTCTAGATTAATATAGGCTGATTTATATATTGGTTTAGGTAGTACACCATCAATCATAGCATCACATAAGTCATAATAACTAACTACTTTACCAGAAAATAACTCATCTGTTTCTGGATTTGTCATATCTCTTTCATAAGCTGTTGCTCTATCTCTTACTGTATAAGCAGTCATACCAAATAATAGCATATCAGGGTGAGTTTCTACTATATCATTTATTCTTTTACCCCATACCGGAGCACCAAGATGATGAAGTTCATCTGTTACTAATAAATCAACATTTAACTTAGATAATTCTTCTTTTGATAAATTAATTAAACTTTGATAAGTTCTAAATTCTAAGTTAGGAAAATCTTTTTCTATACTTAAATTATTTTTACTTATAATCTCTTTAAGATGTTCTATAATAGCATTAGATGGTACAATATATAGTGCTTTTTTATCTTTATATTTAAGTAATAAATTTAATGCTACATATGATTTACCAGTACCAGTAGCTTGTACAATTGCTACTCTTTTTTCATCCTTGTTAAAAGCATCAAATACTTTACTAGAAGTCTCTTCATTATGCTCATATAAATTTAAAGCTTTATTACTACTCATCATTATCACCATCATTTAATATTATACTATATTCTTCATTTTCTTTAATTACCATTACTTCATCTTCTCTATGAATATCTATATTATATTCATCTTGATCTTCAATAATAGTTATTTTTTTATCTAAGTCATAGACATATACTCTAAAGCCTATCTTATTACTTTTTAGTATATCTATGCTTTCAGGTATAAAGACTTCTTTTACTATTCCTAAATATTCCATATAGACCTCCTACTTTTCTTTTTCTTTCTTTTTATATTTTTCTATTAATTCTTCTAGTTATACTCCATAAGTAACTTGCATATTGGTATTACTCATATTATATATAGGATTTAATTTACCATCAATTATTATATTTATATTGTTATCTAATAAATACATTGTTTTGACATATAATTCATTATAAGAAATACTTTCTACCTCATCATATGATATTAAATATTCATTACATAATTCTTCTTTTTTACCTACTCTATCTATAATACTCCATACCATTCCTATTTTTTCTAGCATTCTTATTCTATTTTTCTGTATTATTTTAAGATTACCATATGTTTTATAATAATTTTTAGCTAATCTATAAGCATCTTCCCAGTCAACAATATTGTGTTTGTATTCAAAACACATACCTATTTCTTTTAATAATTCTACTCTATCTTTACTTAATTTTTTCTTTTGATACTCTCTTCTCTGGGTAGCGATCCACTTTCCTAAATGATAACCATTTTCATCATAATCTACTCCATTTGAAGTTTTGAAATTGATTACCACTTCAAGATTACCATATTTATTAAAATAATTAGTAGATATTTTATACATTTCTTTAATCTTTTTTAAAATATCATCACTATTCATAGTTATCACCACTTCTTTATTACTAATATCATTTTATCATTTTATGACTTATTTTACAATAGTTTACAAGACTTTATTTTTGAAACCACAGGTTCAAAAATACCACGGAAGACTACAGGCTGAAGTGAAAATAAAAAAAGAAATATTTATTTATTAATATAAATATCTCTAATAGTATTTATAGGTATATATTCATTATCCATAGTAATTAAATTATTCTTATTCTTACCAATAATTCTCTTAATAACTTTATTATTATCAGTTACAATAACAACATCTATCTTATAAATATAATTAGGAGAATTAAAAATATTAACAATCTTCTGTTCTACAGTTAAATTATTTTTATTATTAATAAAACTATTAGTATGTATAATATTACTATCTAAAGTAGAAAATACCCTTTCATTATTATTTAAATCTTTATCAATCTTATTATGATACATTCTAGGTAGTTCACTCAATTTATATCACCTCTATTAGATTATATGAAAATATCTTTATTTATATTTATTATTTTTAATATTTGTGGTATTATAATTAAGAGAGTGATAAAAATGCAAAAAGAATCAAAATTTAAAGTAGAAAAAAACATACTAATACCACTTATATTATTTATGATAATTAGTGTTATAACAATATATTGTACCAAAAGTTTACTTCCAAGTGATTTACAAAATCTATATTTAAAACAAATACTATGGTATACAATAGGCTTTATAATAGCCTTTGTAATGATGCTATTCGGTAATAAATTCTTATATAATAATGCTTATATATTATATATTATAGGAGTCCTCCTCTTAATACTAGTATTATTTATAGGAACTCCTATTAACAATGCAAAATGCTGGTTTATAATACCATATATCGGTAGTTTCCAACCATCAGAATTTATGAAAATATTCTTAATAATAACATTATCAAGAATGATAGGTGACTTTAATGCCGAAAGAAGAAGTAATGATATGATGGAAGAATTTAAATTTCTAATTAAAGTCTTAATAGTAGTAGGAATACCTTCAGTACTTACCTTTATAGAACCAGATACAGGAGCAGTACTCATATATTTTATCATAACAATAGTAATGTTATTTACCGCAGGCTTTAAAAGTAGATGGTTTATAGCTACCATTTCAATAATACTAGTATTAGGTAGTATCTTCCTAGGAATATATTTCCTAAATGATGATTTATTTATTAAAATATTTGGTACAAGTTTCTTCTACCGAATGGATAGAATATTAAATTGGTCTAATTCTAGTGGACTACAACTTACCAACAGTCTTACCGCTATTGGATCTGCTGGTAGTCTAGGACATGGTTTTAATCATACTCCTATTTATTTTCCAGAAATGCAAACAGATTTTATCTTTGCCGTATTTGCCTCTAACTTTGGCTTTATTGGAGTATTATGTTTAATATCATTACTTATATATTTTGATATTAATATTATCTCACTAGCCGAAAAAACTAATGATGCATGTGATAAATTTACAGTCGGTGGTATAATTGCGGTTCTTCTCTTTCAGCAAATTCAAAATATCAGTATGACAATTGGTCTTTTACCAATTATGGGTATAACTTTACCATTTATATCTTATGGAGGATCTTCACTTCTATCATATATGATATTAATAGGAATGTTATTTAATATATCAAATGAAAAACTTAGATTTAAAAATTAATACCAAGATAATAAAATTCTTGGTATTTTTATTTTAATACATCAATTAAACTTTGTAACATACCAATACTATTTAAAGCATTATTAATACGGTCACTAGTAGTCAGTTTATACTTTTCTTTCATATCTTGAACCATATTATTAAATAAATCAGGATTTCTATTTAAATATTTATACCAAATAGGATATTCTCTAATAAATCTAATTAACATTGGATCAGAAGATATCTTTAGTTGAGTCTCAATGGTCATTAATCATCAAACCTTTTATATACCGGTCTAGGTAAGTAATCACTCTTAGTAGAAGTTCCCTTATCTTTTACTAGAAGACCCCCAAATAAATCAACAGCCTTCTGTATTGAAGATAAACCATCTTGTAATTTATCAGCATCAATATTCTTAGCCATCGTTAAAATATTATTTAAAGGATTATTATTAGAAGATTCTTCGGCCCTTTTTTCTTCTTTATTTAAGTATTTATTCCAGATAGTAGGATCTTCCCCATATAAATCATATAATTCATAGAACTCCTGCCACGAAGTATTCTTTTCTCTAACATAAGTAATTAAATTAGGATTCCTTCTTACAAATGATTTAAAATTATCTATTTTAGTCATCGTATCACCTATTAAATTATATGTAATATATTTATAAAATACACAAAAAGATAGAGACTAATTCTCTATCTTATCTAAAAATTCATCTTCTTGCCATATTGGAATACCTAAAGCTAAAGCTTTATCATATTTACTACCAGGAGAATCTCCTACTACAACAACAGAAGTTTTAGAACTAACTGATGATGATACTTTACCTCCTAGTGATTCAATAATTTCACTAGCCTTATCTCTAGTAATATTAACCAAACTACCAGTTAAAACAAAAGTCTTACCTTTAAATTCATCCTTTTCTTCATATCCAGAATTATTAATATAAGTAGTATTTACTCCAAGTTGTTTTAACTTAGTAATAATATTTTTATTATCCTCATTACTAAAGTAACTAATTATACTCTTAGCAATAATATCTCCAATATCACTTATATTAACTAACTCTTCATAACTAGCATTCATTAAATTATCCAAAGTCTTATAATACTTAGCTAGTACCTTAGCAGTCTTAGCCCCAACATTTCTAATACCAAGACCAAATATTAATCTTTCTAAAGAGTTATTCTTACTATTTTTAATAGCACTCTTTAAATTATCTATTTTCTTCTTACCATAACCCTCTAAATTCATTAACTCTTCTTCATATTTATCAATATCATATATATCAGTAATATTAGTAATAAAATTTTCATTATATAAATCTTCAATTATCGATTCACCAAAACCATCAATATTCATAGCTTCTCTACTAGCAAAATGAATTATATTTTCAATTTTTCTCGCCGGACACATTTCATTAGGGCAATAGTAGTCAGCCTCAGTATCTTTTCTAACAATCTTAGTATGACAAATAGGACAATACTCTAACATCTGAAATTCTTTTTCAGTACCATTTCTTCTTTCTTTAAGAACTCTAACCACTTCCGGAATAACATCTCCAGCTTTTCTAATAGAGATAGTATCTCCTACTCTAACATCCTTAGTTATACAATAATCCTCATTATGTAATGTAGCTTTAGATATAAGAGAACCCGCTACATGAACTGGTGAAAAAATAGCATTTGGCGTAATCTTACCAGTTCTCCCAACAGTAAATTTAATTTCTTTTAAAGTAGTAAGTACCTCCTCAGCTGGAAATTTATAAGCTATTCCCCATCTCGGAACTCTAGCAGTATAACCAAGTCTATCTTCATCTTCAAGATTATTAACCTTAAGAACAACACCATCAATCTCATAAGGAAGACTCTTTCTAATCTCTCCAAGTGACTTAATATCCCTTATTATTTCCTCAGCATTAGAAGCAATAGTATTTAATTTATAATTAGTAACAAAACCAAGTTCTCTTAAAAACTTTAATGATTCATCTTGTGTCTTTATACCATAATCTTTAGGATTAGGTATAAAGTAAGCCATAAAATCCAAATTTCTTTTAGCAGTAATCTTACTATCTAATTGTCTAACAGAACCTGCCGCAGCATTTCTAGGATTAGCAAATAAAGCCTCCCCATTTGCTTCTCTTTCCTTATTAGCCTTCTCAAAAGAAGCTTTGCTCATATATATTTCTCCTCTTACCTCAATATCAATATCTTTTTTTAATCTAAGAGGAATAGATTTAATTGTTTTCCCATTAGCGGTAATATTTTCACCTACCAAACCATTACCACGAGTAGCCACTCTAACTAACAATCCCTTTTCATATATTAACGAACCAGATAAACCATCCATCTTAGGCTCTACAGTATAAGTAGGATTATTAATACTCTTTCTAATTCTTTCATCAAAAGCAATTATTTCATCTTCATTAAAAATATCATCAAAAGATAACATTGGTGTCTTATGTTCTACTTTTTCAAATTTACTAAGAGCTTCTCCTCCAACTCTTATCGTAGGAGAATCTTCTCTTTTTAATTCAGGATATGCTTCTTCTAATCTAAGTAATTCACTATAATAATCATCATACTCCTGATCAGTAATTGAAGGACTATCATTAAGATAATATTCATAACTAGCCTTATTAATTATTTCTACTAACTCATCAATTCTTTTCTTTTTTTCTTCCATTTACATTCACCATATCAAGTATATCACACATAAAAAAAGAAGGTCAAGTAATTAGTCTAAAAAATACTAATTTGACCTTCTAAATCTTTAGTTTTTACTTTCTTTTTAGGTTCAACTAAATCTCCACTTAACGATTTTTTTAAATACTCAAAAGTTAGTTCTCTTTCCAATTTATCTTCTTCTTTAGTAATACCAAGTTGTTTTTTTTCTAATGTAATATCATAATTATAAATAAACATAGCTAAATCATGAAAATATTTATAATTAATTTTAACTTCCCCAGTAGTAGAATCATATTTAGTAACTTCTCGCATATAGAATTCTCCTAATGTAACATTTAAAAGTTCCCTTTTCCCAGATTCCATACAATATTTAATCTTAGATACATTAATATTATTCATATAACTATTACGATAATATGATACTAGTTTTTCTAAAAAAATATAATCTTTTTGCTTACTAAGTAATATAAACTTTAAACCATATAAATCAAAATAATTTTTAGTTCTTCTATAAGGTATACCATTTCTTACTAGTTCGTAAGAATTACTTTTTTTATATCTAATAGTAAGTTCTCTAGCAATATCCTCTAGTTCAATTAACCCAGCCTTATATAGGTCCTCTTTAAAGAAATATTCATTAATATAGTTCATAGTACATCTATCAATTTCTTCTAAACTATAACCACCACTTTTATATTTAGATAACTTAGTAAAGCAATCAAGACACTCTATATCAATAGGAATATAAGTATCTTTCTTCCTTATGGTTAAATAATAAGCCATAACATCCCCCTTAACACACCTATATAATAGCAAATTTCAATCTATTTGTCAAATTAAGAAAAAAGAATAGACTTTTTGGTCTATTCATTATCTATTTACTTTAGCAAGTTTTTTTCTTGATACTAGAACTGCTCCTACTGAAGCAAGTCCTAACGAAGTAAGAATTAAAGCTAAGTTCATGTCAGAAGTTTTAGGATTTTTTTCTTCTTCTTTAGTTTGGCTTTCATTAACAATTTTAGTTAATTTTGTATAAATAGATACATTTCCTTCAAAAGGTTTAGTGAAATCAAATTCTGTAGTGAATTTTTCATCTGCATAAAATCCTTCAAATTTATATCCTTCTTCTTTAGCAGCAGCTTTTATTTCTTTTATCATTTCTTCAATGTCACTTTCTGTAAATGACATGTATTTATATACTTCTAGTTTTTCGTCTTCTTCACCTTTAATTGGAGATACAAATGTAAGAGTTACTGTTGGAACTTCAGTATAAATGTTTACACCTTCTTTAACATTTATATTACAGAACCATAAATATTTTACTGTTACATCTTTTTGCTCTGCTATTGGATTTAATGTATCTGCTGTTGTTAAAGTATCGAAGTCAATTTTACCAGTAGTAGCTATTTCTTTTTCTCCTTGTAATAAAGTGAATTGTACATATGTTTTTTTAGCATTTTCTTCTGTTTCAATCCACATTTTCCACTGATAAGTATATACTCCTTTTGCTTGTATATATGCTTCGAAATCTTTTGCCCATCCTGCAGTTAGTTTAATTTTGTCTCCTACTCTTTGTGACATAACTACTGCTTCTGAAACATATTTTTCTTCATTATTATCATTAGTTGTCTTTAATGCTAATGAGGCTTCGAAGTATTCACCTTCTTTAATCTTATCAAAGTCTAATCCAACGTGAACTTCTTCAGTGATTCCGTCTGCTAATTTTACATTTTTAGCAGCTTTGCTAAATGGTCCTACATACATACCACCAGACGCTGTTTCATTACCTTTTAAGTTAGTAATGTTTTCATCTACTTTTGTCTTAGAACCATAGCCATTTTCTGCATACCATCCATCAAACTTATATTCTGTTAAGGCACTAGCTGAATGGATAGCAAACATAAATGCTGCAATACTTAGTACTGCAAATCCCATTTTCTTTTTCATTTTCTCTTCTTCCTTTCTTTCTTCAGATAGGTTTCCTATCTTTAACATAATTATACCATAACTAATATTTTTGACAAGACATTTTGTCAATTTTTGTTCTTTTTACACCAATAATTGACAAGAAATATTTATATAAAATAACTACTTATATATGATATGTATGGTTGATATATTAACTAAAGACTTATATATTAAGGCTTTAGTTAACCCTCTAAGACCAAGGCTTAGAGGGATATAAATAGAAAAAAGACTCTTATTCAGAATCTTTAATACTAATAGTTTTCTTAGTTTCTATTTCTTTCTTTTTAGGAGCACTAACTACTAAGATACCATTCTTAAAACTAGCATCAATATCTTCTTCATCAATATCTCCTAGATAAAAGCTTCTAGATACTTTACTATAACTTTTTCTTTCACGATGAAGATATTTCTTATTTTCTTCATCCTCTTCTTCTTTTTCAAAAGAAATAGATAATGTACCCTTATCAATAGAAATATCTATATCATCTTTAGTATATCCTGGAGCTTCCATCTCTAGAACAATATTACCATCTTTTTCATAGATATCACTTTTAATACTTTCATCTCCTTTGAAAAAACTATCATCAAAAAATAATCTACTTGGCAACATACAAATCATCTCCTTTAAAATTATATTATTTATTTGCCATTATATCACACATAAGATTAGATAACTCCGTAGGATTATCAATAGGAAGTCCTTCAATTAATCTTGCTTCATAATAAATAACCTTTGTGTATTTAGTAAACTCATCTTTATCATTCTTATATAAGTCTTTTAATTTATCTACAATCTTATGACTAGCATTAATTTCAAGTACCTCATTTGCTTTAATCTTTTCATCTGTAGGCATAGCATTAATAACTTTTTCCATTGATGTAGATACTTCTCCAGTAGTAGTTAAACATACTGGGTGACTCTTTAATTTATTAGTAAGTTTAACTTCTTCTACATTACCTTCAAGTACTTTCTTCATTTCTTCTAGCATATCTTTATTATCAGTATTTTCTTTATTTATCTTTTCTTTCTCTTCTTCAGTAGATAAATCTGTACTTTCATTACTAACATTAACAAAAGTCTTACCTTTATACTCATGAATAGCCATTATAGCAAACTCATCAACATAATCAGTTAAATATAATACTTCATGTTTATCTTTAATACCTTCTACTTGAGGTAACATATCTATTTTATCAACTGTTTCACCAGCACAATAATAAATATTCTTATCTTCTTCTTTTAATTTATTTACATATTCATCTAGAGTAATTAACTTCTTATCATTAGATGAATAGAACATAATTAAATCCTCTAGTTTATCTTTATGCATACCATAATCATTATAAATGCCAAACTTTAATTGCATACCAAAAGCTTTATAAAATTCTAGATATTTATCTCTATTATTCTTAAGTAAATCTAGTAATTCATTTTTAACTTTACTCTCAATACTCTTAGCTATTAGTTTAATATTTTTATCATCTTGTAATGTCTCTCTAGATATATTTAGAGGTATATCTTCAGTATCAATTACTCCTCTTACAAAACTAAAGTAATCAGGAAGTAACTCACTACATTTATCCATTATTAGTACACCATTAGTATATAGTTGTAATCCCTTTTCATATTCTTTACTGTAATAATCATATGGTGCATGACTAGGTATATATAATAGTGCATTATAATTAACATTACCTTCAATATTAAAATGTAATACATCTAGTGGCTTATCATAATCAAAGAACTTATCACTATAGAAGTTATTATATTCTTCTTCCGTAATATCTTTCTTATTTCTCTTCCATAAAGGAATCATGCTATTGACAGTGATTACTTCTTTATAAGTTTCATATTCATCACTATCTTCTTTCTTTCTATTATTCTCTACTTCCATCTTAATAGGATAACTAATATAATCAGAGTATTTCTTTATAATACCTCTTAATTTATATTCAGATAATAATTCACTATAATTATAATCTTCAGTATCTTCTTTTAAATGTAATGTAATAATAGTACCATTATCTTTTTTATCAGAAGGTGTTAATGTATAACCATCTACTCCAGCACTTTCCCAAATAGTAGCTCTATCATCTTTATAAGATTTAGATTCTACAGTTACTTTGTCACTTACCATGAATGCTGAGTAGAAACCTACTCCAAACTGACCAATTATATTAACATCATTTTGCTCTTTATTTTCTTCTTTAAATTTAAGAGAACCAGATTCAGCAATTACTCCTAAGTTATTTTCTAATTCTTCTTCAGTCATACCAGTACCATTATCACTAATAGTAATAGTTCTTTTATCTTTATTATAATCTACTCTTATAAATAGATCATCTTTATTTACTTTAATATCTTTATTAGTAAGTGATAAATAATATAACTTATCTAATGCATCACTAGAATTAGATATTAATTCTCTTAAAAATATTTCTTTATTAGTATATATACTATTTATCATTAAATCTAATATTCTCTTACTTTCTGTCTTAAACTCTCTTTTCTTCATACTATCATTCTCCTTTTGTATTTACATCTATAATTATAGCACTATTTTAGCAATTGTCAATATAGATTGCTAAAATATTTTAAAAAAATTACTAGTAATTAACTAGTAATATAGCTTCTTCATTAGTAGATCTTTCTTCAATGCTTCAAATACTTATTACATATTTAATAGTTCAGAATGACTACCAGTAGCAAATAACACTAAAACAAGATTATCTTCTTCATACTTATATATAAGAAGCCAATCAGGTGATATATGACATTCTCTACAATTTTTATAAGTCTTATCATCGATAAGCTGATGATCTCTATATTTTACATCTAATGGTTCCTTATTAGCAAGCATCGTAATAACCACTAATAACTTAGTAATATCCTTATTCTGTTTAATAAGTTTTCGTAATTGTTTTTTAAATTTACTAGAAAAGTTAATTTTATATTTAGTATCAATATCAAAACTAATCATCTTGCATAATCGCTTTCATCATTTCATTAACATTACGATAACCTGTCTTTTTACCTGCTTTTATATCTTCAATAATTTGTTCTCCCTCTTCTAATGCTTCAAGTAAATCAGGGCTTGGTCTTGGATTTTTAACTTCAAAAGGTATACCACCATTCTTAATTAGTTGCTTTAAAGCCATATTAAGATAAGTACTCATATTTAATCCTAAATCCTTTAACAAATTAGTAGCCTCATCCTTATCTCTAGTATCTACCTGAATATTTATTGCGCTTGTTAAACTAGCCATACAAATCATCTCCTCTTCATAACATGATAATAACATATTTCTGACTAAAAATCAAGTTATTTTATATATAAACCATGCTATTTACTACATATATAATTATTATATGACAAAAATAAATATTTATTAACCAAAACATTTATTTTTTAGACTCAGGCTAAAAAATGCCCTGAAAGGCAGTAGGCTTACAGGGATATATAAATTATTTCTTATTAGTTTTCTTAAGTTCACTAAGAATTTCTTCAAGTAATAATACTTCATCACTCTTCTTAGGTTCTTCCTTCTTCTCTTTTTTATCTTCTTTCTTCTTATTAATACTAGTAAGTTTATTAATAAATTTAACCAATAAAAAGATACAAAAAGCAATAATAAAGAAGTTAATAACATTATTAATTAAAGAACCATATCTAATCGTCGATTCTCCTACTTTAATAGATAAATTACTAAAGTCATGGCCACCAATAATAATACCAATAATAGGCATTAATAAATCATCTACTACTGAAGTAACAATCTTACTAAAAGCAGACCCCATAACAACACCTACTGCTAAGTCTACAACATTACCTCTTTCTATAAAAGTTTTAAATTCATTTATAATTTTCTTCATATACTTCTTCCTCTCTAAATCAATTATACTATTAAATAATATCTAAGTAAAGATAATATTCATAACAATACCAAGTGTTATTCCAAGAACAACACCCGCTAATACCTCTAGTGGATTATGTCCTAGTTTTTCTTTTAAATTAGTACCAACAACTTTATTAATTACCCTAGCCTGATTACCACTCTCATATCTTATACCCATAGAATCATATATAACAATTAAAGAAAAAAATAAAGATAAAGCAAATAAAATACTAGTAACACCATAATTTAAATATATAATAGTAGTTAAACTACTAGTTAAAGTACTATGTGTACTAGGCATACCACCCATACCATCAAAGAATCTTTTAATATTTAATTTATGATACCTCTTAGTTTCAATTATTACCTTTATAGTTTGTGATATAAGAGCAGCTATAAAAGGAATAATTAAATATTTATATAACATACTATCACCTATTATATTCTATTTAATAGTATCTAATAATATCTTACTTTTTAAATATATTCCAGAATATCGATCATAATAATCCTCAGTAAACTCCTCTAATTCTTTTAATACATCTTTAGATATATCTAATTTATTTAACTTAGATATATCTACTAAATATAACATTCTAATTAACTTAATACTCTTAGTAGATATAACCTTCTCATTCCTAAGACAATTCTTACATACATATCCCCCTAGATAACTAGACATAGTAACAATATCATGAGTATTACCACATACTACACATCTATCAATAATAGGCATAATACCAAGATAATCTAATAATTTTAATCTTAATATAATAGTAATAGCCTCTGGATTATAATTATCATTAATCTTATCTAAACAATCTAAATATAATTTATATATATTCTTATTACTATCATGTTTATATACCTTAGTCACTAGTTCAGTAATATAAGTAACATAACTAATTTTAACAATATCTTTCTTAATATTATTATAACTATTAATAGTATCAGCATCAATTAATTTAGATAAACCATTCTCTTTATAATTAATATTAAAACTACCATAATTAAATTTAGTAGTAGTACTAAAAAAGGGACTTCTTACTTTCTTAGCCCCTTTAGCTATGACTCCTAGTAAACCATTCTCAGTAAAGATATTAATTATCTTACTATTATCTTCAAAGGGATATTCACTTACTATTACCCCCTTTATTTTTTTATCCATATCATCACTTCTTTTTTTATTATTCCCTTTAAGTCTAGGTCTTAAAGGGTTACTTGAAGCCTTAGTCTTCAAGTAATATATCATCCATATCTATTATATATAAGCATTAACTATATATTTATTATTTATCTTTAGTTAAACTTTTATATTTTAAATAATATTCAATTTTACCAGTCTTTTCAAATAATAGCCATATATCCTCTTTATTCATTTTTATCACCCATTTATATAATGCTCTATTTTCAAATTATTTATTCAAAAAATCTTTATATCCTATCATATTTAAGAATTTCTCTTTATCTCTCCATTTAGGAATAACTTTAACAAATAATTCTAAGTATACTTTCTTATCAAAATATGCTTCAATATCTCTTCTTGCTCTAGTACCTATTTCTTTAATCATACTACCATTTTTACCAATAATAATCTTCTTTAAATTCTCACGATCCACAATCACAGTAGCAGATATATTCATAATATCATCATATTCTTCAATTTGTTCTACTATGCAAGTAACAGCATGAGGTACCTCTTCATTAGTTAAATCAAGTACTTTCTCTCTTACAAACTCAGATATAATAAATTCTGGTGAACTACTAGTAACCGTATTATCATCAAAATATTTAATATTATCAGGTAAATATTTCTTAATTACTTCAAGTAATCTATCAGTATTATCATTCTTTCTAGCAGATACTGGTATTATCTCTGCAAAATCATATAATTTTTGATATTCATCTATTTTCTTTAATATCTCTTCTCTTGGTAGTTTATCTATTTTATTAATAACTAAGAATACAGGTTTATCTTTAATATTCTTTAAAACATCAATAACAAACTTATCTCCTGTACCAATCTTTTCAGAAATATCTACAACCATAATTACTATATCAACATCATTTATAGTAAAATAAGCCTGTTTATTTAATACTCTTCCTAGTTTACTTTTAGGCTTATGAATACCAGGAGTATCTACAAATACTATTTGAGTATCTTTATCATTATATATACCTTGAATCATATTTCTTGTTGTTTGAGGTTTATCGGAAGTAATAGCAATTCTCTTTCCTAAAATACTATTAAGTAATGTACTTTTACCAACATTAGGTCTTCCTATAAAACTTACAAATCCACTTTTCATAATACTTACCTCTCTTTCAATTACATATTAATTATATCAAATAATAAGAAAAAAAGAAATAGAAAATTCCCCCTATTTCTTTACAATTACCTCGCTAGCATTACTAATATCAATCTTCTTAATTAACTTAAGTAATGTCTCCATATTTAATTCTTTAATAATACCAATTGGATCATCTTCTAACTCATTATTATAAATAATATTATCCATAATAATATCATTAATATTTTCTACATTCTCATAAGCAAATATCTCATTACTAATTAATACCTTTTTCTTTCTCTTAAAGTCCTTCTCATTAATTTCCATATTATTCAGTTTATCTTTTAATCTCTCTAAGAACTCTTCATATTTATTAGTTTCATTAACTAAAGATATAAGTAAATGCGTATTAGTATTTAATAAACTAACATAAGTAGTATTATTAATAATACCATCTTTTTTTAATTCTTCATCAAATAAACTAGTCTCATCAAATAAAGTAGTAAATAAAATATACATATATAAATGTAATTGCCTTCTAGTTAATTTAATATCCTTAAGAGGAATCTTTAAAGTATACGCAATCTTAGGAATATTAGTATTCATCTTAATAATTTCTTTTTCTTTAAATACCTTATCTTCCTCTTTAAATTCCTTAACTTTAATATTATCTTCTATTTTAAAATTCTTCTTACTTTGATTTTCTCTAATTAAAGACATTATTTCTTCCGGATCAAAACTTCCCGTAACTACAATAAACATATTAGATGGATTATAAAAGGTATAGTAACAAGTCTCTAAATCCTCTTTAGTAATACTTTCAATATCTTTAACTGTTCCAATAATACTATTACGATATGGACTAGAATTAAGTGTATTTAATCTTACTTTCTCAAATAACACATCTCCCGGTCTATCCTCATACATATGAATCTCTTCACTAATAATACCCTTTTCTTTTTCAACATCTTCTTCAGTTAAATAAATATTTTGTACATAATTAAGTAAATACTCAATATTTTCTTTTAAATCTTTCGTAGCATAAAATAAATATGAAGTATTTCTAAAAGTAGTATAAGCATTACATAAAGAACCAGATTTAGCAAAGAATTCCATTGGTTGAGGATCCTCTTTTTCCGTAAAAACTTTATGTTCTAGAAAATGAGCTATACCTTTAGGAAAAGACCTAATTTTAGATTCTCCTATCGGAACAAAATCATTATATACAGAACCATACTTTGTTGTAAAAGTAACATAATTAGTATAAATATCATCTTTAGTATATAAGTATACTTCTAAACCATTATCTAATTTTTCATAGTAAACATCTTCTTCAAGATTCTTAATTCTAATCTTCTTCATGTTCTTCCTCCTTAGGTTCTAATGTTAAAACAGTATGAAGACTAATCTTTTTACTAACTTTAATAATGTCTTCTTTAGTAACTTTACTAAACTTCTCTATTCTCTCTTCATCACTATCACTACCTACAAGTACTTTAGAAAAGTATGTATTAATAGCCGTAATAGGATTATCTCTATTAGACTTAATAGCAGATATAATAGTATTCTTACAAGAATCTAAGTCATCAAGAGAAAACTTACCTAAACTTACATCCTTTAAACATTTCTTTATTAACTTAATACTCTTATCAATATTCTTAGCCTCTACTCCTGAATTAATAATTAAAATATTATCATAAGCCTTAACTGAAGAATTAATGTAGTAGCAGTAACTATTCTTTTCTCTTACAGTATTAAATAATATCGAATTAGAATTACCTCCAAGTAACTCATTATATAATTTTATAACATATTGTCTTTCATAATCAGTAAGACCATTTAAACTAGCAAGTAACAATAATTGTGATTGCTTTACCGTATCATATTCACGGTATCTAACAATTCTCTTTCTAGGAACTAATTCTTTTACTAGTACTTTCTTATCTTCTTTCTTAAAAGTATCTATCTTAAAGTATTCTTTAAATATTTCTTTAATATCATTAGATTGAAAATCTCCTAATACAAAAATATCAATCTTATCTTCTTTTAATACTTTCTTATAATATTCATATAAGCTTTTACCAGTAATATTATCTATATCTTCAAGATAACCAAAAGTATTATAAGAATAAGGTTTATCTTTCATTTTTTCCATTAATTTAAGAATAGAATATCTAATCTTATTATCCTTAATACTAAGAATATCTTGTCTTAATCTATTTTTCTGATTATCAATACTAACAAAAGTATTATCTTTAACATAAGGATTAAATATCAAATCAAGAAAAAAGATGATAGATTCCTTATTCATATCTTTCTCAGTATACTTCTCATTCAAAAATTTAGTTTGAAAAGATAAGTTACTAAAATTACCAATTCTTGATATACTAGATGATACCTTAATATCATATAAATTCTCACTTTCAATAATAAGATCTCTTTCCGTCTTATAATTATTACTAGAATCTAATAATACCATCTTAAGTAAATTTCTCTCAGTAATTTCTTCTTTCTTAATATTCCTATAAAAATCTACATCTATAGTTATCGTCTTAAACTTATTAGTTTTAATTAAATGGATGTTATATCCCCCCATATTAATTGTTTCAAAATTCATTATAATCACCTCTCCCCTATAGTATACCCTAGTTTTATAATTTTAAACTTGTCTCTAACGCTAATGTAATTAAATTATCAAGTCCTTGTTCTCTTTCTAGGCTAGATAATTTATCTGGATAAATAAAACTATCGCTTACCATAAGAAGAGTGGCAGCTTTCTTATTTAATAGTTTTGCATTAGTAAATAATGCAAAAGATTCCATTTCTACACCAAGTACATTATATTTAGCAACTTTATCTTTAAAATCATTATTTTGTTCATAAAATACATCTGAAGAATAAATATTACCATTATATATATTTAAACCTAATTCTTTAGAAGTATTCAAAATAATATTATTAAGTTCCATATCACCATTAATATTTATATTAGGATAATTACATAAATATTTACCATAATTAGAATTAGTAATAGAATTATCTACTAATACAATATCTTTTAATTTTAAGTCAGTATAACCACCCATCGTACCAATTCTAATAATAGTATCAACATTATATTCTTTAAATAATTCATAAGAATATATACCCATACTAGGGCATCCCATACCAGATGGAAAAACAGTAATTTTTTTACTTTTATAAAAGCCTGTATAAGCAGTCATACCTCGAACATTATTAACAATTTTAGAATTAGCTAAAAACTTTCGAGCAATATACTCACATCTCTTAGGATCCCCAGGCATAAGAACTACACTAGAAATATCTTCTAATTTACTTTCAATATGTGTACTCATATTATCTCCTATCTAACAACATTAATACTATAATCTTTAACATTATCTTTTTTCAAAGTATCATTATAAGCAAAACTAAATTCAAAAGTATCTTCACCATTTAAAGCCTTATCAGCAGTATACTCTTTCTTATCTTCTCCTACAACTTTACCATCATTGTCATATAACTTAACAATAATAGATAACGCACCTTCAGTACTTAAATTTTTAATACCACCAGATACTTTAATAGCGGTATCACCATTATCAACAACAATATTTTTAATCTCAGTATCACTAATATTTAACACATAACTAACATTATCTAAACTAACCTTAGTTTCTTCAGTATAAGTATTAGTACTAGCATTAACATCTACACCTTTAGTAATATCAATATATACATACTTATTATTACCATTAGTAACAAATCTTATACCCTGAGTATCACTTTTAATCTTATCAATCGTAGTCCTACAATTATCTTCACTATTACCATAATAAGTACATACAATATTAGCAAGTTCTTTATAAATATCCATATAAAGTTCTTCATTATCACTATTAAGAGTTATTTCTAATTCATTACTCATTTGAGGAATAGTAATATCAGTTTTATTATTATCCTTAGTATAAGTAATAACTATAGTATTATCAGATTTACTAGCAGCAAGCTTAGTCCCATCATTATTATATTTACTAATTAAAGTACTACCATTAAATTTAGTAACAATCTCATTAATACTAATATAAGTAGGATTATGTTCTTCAGGTTTAGTGTCCTCTTTCTTTACAAACTTCAAAAACAAAATAACACCTAAACAAGCAATCAATATAACAATAAGTATATATGCAAGCATAGTATCTGTTTTTTCTCTCTTTTCAATTTTTTTCATTCTCATCATTTCTTCTTCATTCATTTTAATTACCTCTTTTCTTTCTTTTTATTTTTAGTTAGTTGCCAATTGATATGGATCTGCTAAAGTACCTGTACCACTTTTTATAGTTTGTTCAGTCTTTAAATATAGTGTTGGTCTTACATTGGCTTCACTTGTTAATGAATATGTTCCAACCGCTCCATTTTCTGCTACTATATATGCTTTATAATAATTATTTTCTGTCGTTCCCATGATCCATTCCCGGCTTCCCAAAAAAAGCCAATTATTTTCCGTACACTCACTAGAATTATATAAGTTTACTTGTATATTACATTTTCGGATGTCAGTTGCATATCCATAATCTGATTTATACATTATTGATATCATTTCACCAGCAGTGGTAGAGCCACCTATTTCACCTTGGTATAAATCGTTTGGATATAAACCTACTTCTATTGAATTAGGAATAAACCACGAAACATTAGAAATTAAATCTCTAGTTGTGGTATTTTTTAAACCAGTTTTAGAAAAATCGCATTTGTAATTTGTATTCAAATTGCAAGTTCCTAGAGTTCTACTCCAATATGTTGCTTCTTTTGATCCGGCCTCGTTATTTAATGTGTATGATAAGTATGAGTCAATAAAGGCACCAAGTTCTTCGTTTCCTACTTCAGTCGCTTGATAAGTACCTATACTCTCATTTCTTATTATTTTGATTTGATGTGTTAAATTTCCGTTATTGAATACGCCGATAATTCTCCACACTTCACAAGTTGATGATGATTGATTAGAATAGTCATCACAATTAAAGTATACGTAGTTATTTGGATTTGCTCCATAATATCTATAATTTTCAAAATTATCAAACATTATACTATTTGTAGTATTGTATTCATAATCAGTACCATTACCTGTTACAGTTTCATATTCTCCATCTGCCATTAAGTTTTCAATAACAGTACTAAAAGTTTCATATTGCTTTTCTTGAGCCTCTACTACTATACTACCCACTAATGACTTATTCATCATATTTAAATTATTTTCACTATTACCATCTATATATAGATAGAAAGTAAAATTAGTAGTACCACTAGATGATATAGAATTGCTATATATAGTGTTAGCACCTACAACCATAGTACTAAAATTACCTTCTTTTACTATAGTATTGTCTTTTAATAATACATACTTTAAGTCACTACTTTTTAACTCACTAGCTATCGAAGTTATATTTAACTTTATATTATAATCAAGTGAAGTTCCTGTTGTATCTTTATTATTAATCCTAAAAGTAGTTTTCTCTCCATCAGTATAATTATATACTGGAGCTAATGTACTAGTAGATATATCATTACCACTATTAAACGTTACATCTGTTAATTTACCAATATTCATAGTAAGAGATGTATTACTAGTACTTCGCCAAGTAAACCAAGCATAGGTACCAGTAGCCATAACTAATAAAATCAATAGTACAATTAACGATATTAATAAATACTTGCTATGAATAAACTTATTAATTTTATTTTTCATCTATCACACTCTCCATACTCTATAAATAAATATACTATAAAAACATTAATTTTTCAAGTACTTTGAAGAAATATTTTTATTTATTTTTTACCCATATATAATAAATATGGTTGATATTTCTTTTTAGATTATAAGCTAAAAAGAACACTCTAAGACCTAGGCTTAGAGTGTATCTAATAATTATTTAATAATTTCCACTTTAATTTTCTCATCTTTATGACAAGCAACATCAAATCTATTACCACAATTAGGACACTTAACAGTATGTTTACCCTTCTTTAAAGGTAATCTAATTTTTTTTTTACATTTAGGACATTTCTTATACATATGCGTATTTCTATCCTTATATTTCTTCTTATTATAATCAAATAATTTAATAATTTTATCTTTAATTTCTAAATACTTATCATTCTCTTTCTTTCTTAATTTAATATTCTTAGACATATATCTATAAAATATAATAACAATAAGTAATACCTCAAATAATCTAATAATATTATTACTAATAAAAGTATTAATAACAATTAAAACAAAACATATCAAGAGAAGAAATTTATATAACTCATCTACCCCATATCTATCTTTCATAAATTTAATATATCTATCACCAAATTTCATTTATTTCTTTACCCCAATCATTTCTTTATTACCCATATAAGGTCTTAATACTTCAGGTATATTAATACTACCATCTTCATTATAATTATTTTCAATAAGTGCAATAAGTGCTCTAGTACTAGCAAGTACAGTATTATTTAAAGTATGAGGATAATAGTTACCATTTTCACCTTTAACTCTAATAGATAGTCTTCTAGCTTGAGCATCTCCTAGTGTAGAACATGATCCAACTTCAAAATATTTCTTTTGTCTAGGACTCCAAGCCTCTACATCACAAGATTTAACTTTAAGATCTGCTAAGTCACCAGAACAACATTCTAGTGTTCTAACCGGAATATTCATATTTCTAAATATCTCTACTGTATATTTCCACATCTTATTATACCAATCCATAGATTCTTCAGGTTTACATAGAACGATCATCTCTTGCTTTTCAAATTGATGTACTCTATAAATTCCTCTTTCCTCAATACCATGAGCCCCTACCTCTTTTCTAAAACAAGGAGAATAAGAAGTCATTGTAATAGGAAGTTCACTTTCCTTTAGTAATTGCCCCTTAAATCTACCAATCATAGAATGTTCACTAGTACCAATTAAGAATAAATCTTCTCCCTCTATTTTATACATCATAGCATCCATCTCTTCAAAAGACATAACACCACTTACCACATCATTTCTAATCATAAAAGGAGGAATACAATAAATAAAATTCTTATCTATCATATAATCTCTAGCATAATTAAGCATTGCCGTACTTAATCTAGCAATATCTCCCATCAAGTAGTAGAAGCCATTACCACTAGTTCTACCAGCAGAATCTTTATCTAATCCATTTAATCTATTCATAATATCAGCATGATATGGTATTTCATACTCTGGCACAAATGGCTCTCCAAATTTCTCAATTTCAACATTCTTAGAATCATCTTCTCCTATTGGAACAGAACTATCAATAATATTAGGTATCTTCATCATTCTTTCTTTTATTTCATTCTCAAGAACTTCTTCTTCCTTTTCAAGATCTGGTATACTATTCTTAATAATAGATACCTCTTCTTTAATTTTATTAGCCTCATCAATTTTCTTATCTCTCATTAATGAGCCAATCTCTTTACTCAAATTATTTACTTTATTTCTTGCCTCATCAGCTTCAGTCTTAATCCTACGATACTTAATATCCATATCATATATTTCATCCACTAACGGAAGTTTTTTATCTTGAAATTTCTTCTTAATATTTTCTTTTACTAAATCTCTATTTGTCCTAATTAAATTTATATCTATCATAATCTTCCTCCTATTTTATTATTTTTATTGGATTTTTTATATACTGCATAAATTCATCTAATAACAATTTAATTCTCTCACTAATCTTTTTACCTTTAAAACTAACTATATTCTCTTTACTCTTACCATGAAATTGATTAATATAAGCACATATTGTTTCTATATGAAAATATGTTGTTAATACTAAAAATATTATATATAAATAATTAAATATCTTTATCTCAATTGATAAAAGAGCCACTATTAAAGTTATAATAAGTAATGTAGTTTTAAATTTACCTACCCTCTCAGTAAATACCTTTTTATTTTTCTTTAACATTAGATAATTAATTATAGATATTATAAGTTCCATTATCGTAGGTAATATAATTAAATATTTTTTATTTACCAGTAATATAATTATTAATGATAAGAAATATAATTTATCACTAATAGCATCTAAATACTGACCAAACTTAGTATAAGCATTTAACTTTCTAGCAAAATAACCATCTATCGAATCAGATATAGCCCCATAAATATAAAATATTAGTGATAAGATAGTATTACCCTTCATAAAAAGAATAAAACCTACTACTAAGGAAATAATTCTTGATAAAGTTATAATATTTGGTAATTGTTTTTTTAATTTATACATCATAAATATTCCTTTCATATTGATTATACAATAATTTATAGTAAAAAGCAATTAAGTAATGTAAAATATACTAAATATAATTTACTTATTATTTATATTTTGATATAATTTAGAAGTGGAGGATAATTATATGGAAAATTTAGTAGAAAGTTTAATTAATTTATTTAATGGATTAGGAAAAGAAGTAGTAGTCTTTATTATATCTATGCTTCCTTTATTAGAATTAAGAGGAGGCCTACTCGCAGCATCACTACTTAAACTAGACTTTTTACCTGGTTATATTATAAGTATAATAGGAAATACTTTGCCTATTCCAATTGTTCTATTATTTTTAGAAAAAGTTTTAAATTGGTTAAAAAAATTCAAAGCTACTACAAAATTTGTTAATAAAATAGAAAATAAAATCTTATCAAAAAAAGATCAAATAGAAAAATATGGTTATATTGGTCTTATGTTATTCGTAGGTATTCCCCTTCCAGGAACTGGAGCTTGGACAGGAGCAGGTCTTGCCGTACTACTTAATATGAATAAAAAGAAATCATTTCTTTATATCATGCTAGGAGTAATTCTTGCTAGTATCATTATGAGTATTATATCATATGGAATACTTGGTAACATTATTAAATAAAGAGAGTATAGAACAAAATCTATACTCTTATTTTATGTCATCAAAAGTTACTTTACCTAAATAGCCATCTTGCAAATCTTTTATAACTCTTTTATAAACTCTATCATAATCCGTTTCATTATTTCTAAAAGCTCCTATTTTCTTACCTATCTGATCAAGAATATCTACAATATCTTCTGTATTAGTAATATTATATCTATCTTTAATATTATCTGGATAATCAGATAATATTTTATTTATAATATATATAGCAATATCTTCACAATCTAATACTTCTTCTTTAATTGCAGTCATACTAGCTAAATTATGAGCTACCTCTTCATCATCTAACTTAGGCCATAATATACCCGGAGTATCTAATAGTTCAACTTTATCATTAATTCTAATCCATTCTAGGGTTTTAGTAACACCAGGTCTATTACCTACATTAGTACTCTTCTTACCTACTAGTCTATTTATTAAAGTAGATTTACCAGCATTAGGAACTCCCATTACTAGTATTCTAGCTCTTCTAGGTTTTAATCCCTTACTAATTCTCTTATCATTAATTTCATCAATTAAAGGTTTAATCTTATCAAATATAATCTTAGTATTAGGATTATTAATTAGATCAATAGGTACTACAATATAATCCCTATCTTCATAATATTTAATCCATTTATTGGTCTTAACATTATCACATAAATCAATCTTAGTCATAACAATAACTCTAGGTTTACCTTTAGTCATTTCCTCAATCTCTTTATTCTTAGAAGAATATGGTATTCTAGCATCTACTACTTCAAATACAATATCTATTAAATCTATCTTTTCTTTTATCTCTCTTTTAGTCTTAGCCATGTGGCCAGGATACCAATTAATGTTTGTTTTATTTTCATTATTCATTATTTTCACCTTCTTCTAACATTCCAATCCTAAAAACTTTTTTTATAAATTCTTTTGCATTACTATATTCAGGTTCATCAAGTGTAGGATATTTTTTAAAAACTTCTTCAACCCATAAACTTCCATGACCATCAATTTCAGTAATAAAACGTTCTATTTCCCCGCACTCTACTACAAAAATGTTACTCTCATTCAAGAAATATATAATTTGGTTATATTTTTGTACACATTCCCCTGCAGGAAGACAAGATTTACCACAATTTTTCAATAACTTTAAATGGCTAATATTCTTTAATACTTGTCTAATTTTACTAGCTGTTTCATCAGACATATAAGGTGCATCAGTAATAAAACTAAGTATTTCTTCTTTAATTACAGATTGTTTTTTTACTTGATTATCAGCTCCACTTTCAAACATATTCAAAAAATCATTGTGTATAGATGAAATTTGGTTATATTTATTATCTTCTATAGAATTTATCAAATCTTTTAATTTATCACGATTATTTATTAAATCTAAATCTGCAATAACTAAAAAATTAATTTTCAATTTATTTAATAACGGAATTATTATTTTAAATTGATCTTTCCCACCAACTGCACAAAATAAAGTATTTTGATAACAATCACTATCTATTTTTTCCAATAATGCAGAATAAAATTTACAATCGCTTTCATTTTCACACAAAACAACTGTATTATAAAATAAGCCATTAAGTATATTAGAATATTTTAAATTCTTATCATTGGAAATAACTTTAATACTATCATTATCTAGAACATGAAATTCATTTACATTGTCAGTTCTATTTATTTTTATAATTTTAATTCTGGCATAATCTTTTTCTAGCATCCCACGTAACAAATCAATATTATGAGTAGATATGAAACACTGCTTATTTTGAGATAAATCAACAATATTTCTTCCTAAAATTCTAGCTTGAGGTGGATGAAGGAATGTTTCAGGTTCGTCTATCAAATATAACGAATGAGTAGTTGTAATTAAAGATGCTAAAATTGCAACAGCACTTCTAATTCCATCACCTTGATCATCTAAATTTTCTAAAACCTCTAATAAACATCTTGCTTCTCTCGTATCAGCACTAACAGACTTGTCTATTTCATCTTTCGTACCAAACTTATACAGTTTAGATACAGCACCTTGCCAAAGTCCTTCACTAATATCAATTTTCTTTCCAAAACACGAAAATAAAATATCATTTAATTTAGTTATGCTTTTTTTATCCCTTTCAAGTTTTCTCATTATGCCAAAACTTAACTTGTCCTTAATAAAAGAATACGAAATAGGTGCCGTCATATTCAACCTACTTTCTGTAGAAAGAAAACTAAATAATACTTTATAAAAATGTTTATCTCCTGATTTCACATTTTGAAAATTATGTTCATTATAATTATATGTATAATTTACATCAACAGCAATATCATAGCCATTAGGTCCTAATTCAAAATTATTCTTAAAATAATTCATCATATTAATTTCTTCAAAATTAGTATCTTGATATTCTATTTCATCTACTATTACCTTTTTAGAAGAAGATTCTAAAATATCATTTTTAATATCTTTTAGCGCTCTGCTTTTTCCCACATTATTAGCACCAACAAAAACAACTATATCATCATTACTTAATTCTATTTCTGTATTATCATTAAATTTTATTTTTTTAATAACAACTGAAGGATTAAGATTTATCTCTTCATTTATATCACTATTCATCAAACTACCTCCTTAATTAATAATCAGTTACTACATAATACCAATTATCTTTTACTTATCCATACTAACTATTGGATATCCTATCTCATTAGACTTAATTATTTTTTTCAACTTGTTGAATATACTAACTGAACAGAACCAGATAGCATTCCTTTAAATATCCCAAAACCAATTACCTTACCATTTTCTTCATTTTAGTAAACTGCCACTTCTCCACTAATTGAAACTTTTTTATATTTATCTAATAATTCAACATTACCTAAATAATCAACTTCTAATTTATTATCTTCCATCAATACCTTCCTTTAGTTTTTCATAATTCATACACTTATCAATTTAAATTAAAACTTATTAAAAAAATGTTCCAAAATGTAAAAATTTTTTAGTAAAAATACTCTTTATTTTCAAGAGTTTAAAAGTATTTTTTCATAACTTCCCACTTACCAGTTAATATTTGTTTTGTTTTCATTATTCATTTTCATCACTTCTTTCAACTTTTTCAAGTTCAATTAAATATTTATCAAAATCTGATTCATATAATTTATCTTGAATAATTCTATATTTCTCAAATTCAGTTATTGCTTTATCGCATGCTATTTTATGTGATATTTTACCAGCATCTTGTAATATTTCTCTATCAGTAAGTTTTAAGAATTCATCTAATTTATCATTCCAATCTTCCATTGTCATTGGTATATGTCTTATTGCTCTACTTTCCGCTAAATCAAGATAAGCAGACACGATTCTCCTTAATGAATATAACTCTTCTTCAGTTAAATAATTTTTAGCAATAACAACATCACTTTCGATAATTTTACCATTAGGTGATGCTTCCCAATTAGTAAGTCCCATATGTTCTTTCTTAGAATCCGCCCTATTATATATAATTTCTGCTGCAGTATTGCCAGTTACAGAATAGTGCATTTTATTTTGAACTTTTTTAAAAAATTCCAAAGTTGTTTTTGAGTTTCTATCATAATCAATACTTGTAGCATATATATCAGTCACTTTTTGGTAAAATCTTCTTTCAGAGAGCCTTATTTCCCTAATTCTTTCAAGTAATTCATCAAAATATTTTTCCGTTAAAATAGAACCACCATTTTTTAATCTTTCATCATCCATTGCAAAACCTTTAATAGTATATTCTTTTACTATTTCATTAGCCCATTTTCTAAATTGAACTGCCCTTTCATTATCCACTTTAAATCCAATTGCTATAATCATTTGCAAATTATAATGAACTACATCCCTTGATACTTCCCTATTTCCTTCATTTTGAATTATTCGAAATTTTCGAATAGTTGCTTCTTCTTTCAATTCATTATCATTATATATTTTTTTAATATGATAATTTATTGTATTTATCTCTACATTATAAAGAATTGATAACATTTTTTGTGTAAGCCAAATGTTTTCATCTTCATATCTCACTTCAATTGCTTCTTTATCAGTTCCAGTTGCCGCAATAAAAGTTAGATATTCAGCAGCACTCGATCTAATCGTAATACTATTTTTTTTCATAAAATGACCTCCTTTGCTTATTATAAACGTTTCTTTATGTCGTTATTACCTAAGTTCTTGTAATTTTTATTGAAATTTATAAAAAGAAATTTAATTAAAAGTTTTATAAAATTAGGGATTAAACAGAAGTTTATATAAATCATTCTTTATTAATTTATATTTGCTTTATTTTCATTATTCATTATTTTTACTTTCTTTTAATCATTTCATAAGTACTATTTTTATAACTTTTATCAATAGAATTAACATACTCATCTTTATATTTTTCAAGCGATTCATCTACATTAATCCAATATACACTAGTTAGTATTCCATCATATGGATCAATTTCAGTTCTTTCTAATTTTCCACCTAACGCCTCCATAGTCTTGCTTGAACCTAAATTTTCTACATCACAATCTAACATCACTTTATCCAATCCGATCTTTTTTGCTTCAATCAATCCAAGATATAAATTCATCTTGTTATATCCCTTTCTTCTTTCAGTAGGTCTTATTCCATAACCAATATTCCCCCCAAATTGTTTCACTTTTTCTGTCAGATTCCATCTAACATTTATAGTTCCAATTATTTTATTATCATTCTTTCTAATTAATAAAAAGGTCTTTCCCGGACACCTACCAAATTTTTTGGCATATTCTTCATATTGCATATTCAAGCAACTCTCAAGTGCTTGTTCGAATGTATATCCATCTAATATCTTATCCAACGATCCTGTTCCATTAATATCTGATTTATGTTCTACAAATTCATTTATATAATCTATTATTTCATTCTTACGGTCTAAAGATGGTGTTTCTAAATAAAATGTTTCCATTAAATTATTATTATTCATATTTTTTTCCTCTTTTCTTCATATCTATTTAAATGATAAAAACTTATTATAAATAAATCATTTATTTATAATACTTTTCTAACCCGTCGAATTCTTTTTTAGAATCAGCATTTTGTACTATCAAATAGCAGATATATCTTGATAATTTAAAGTCTTGTATATTAGCAACAGCATTATTATTTCTTTTTGACAACTTGTTGACTTCAACAAGTTGTTCATCTAAATTAAATTTAGAATTTTTACAAGATTCTTTTGCTTTATCTATTACATTTTGAAAATTCCTCAATCTTTGTATTCTAATACCTTTTGTAATTCACGTGCATACCAAAAATCATTATTATATTCATCAATATGTTTTATATTCTCAAAAATACTATTAGTATTTTTATTTTCTATTTCTTGCATTATTACCTCCTTTTAATAAGTTATACTATATCACCTTTTCTTCTCTTTTTTACCAATTTTTTATTATCACCTAATATAGAATTTCTTATCATATTTAAATTTTCAGAAAAGCCTTGCATATAAATATAATATCTATAATCAAAGCTACAAATATTATCGTCGGTAATTCTTTCAACTTCATCTATCTTTAGTTCTATAATAGTTTCTTTGCCAAAAATAGTTTTAATTAAATGTTTACTTATATATCTTCCTTTAGAATCAATATATATAGTATCCGACATCCAGCCTCCATGTAATTCTAAATTTATAAATAAAGGTTCATCATCATTAACTTCGATTTTAAAATATCCATAATCTATTGTATCTGACATTAAAACATCTTTAGCAAAACTATTAGTATCAGAAATTATTTTTAACAAATAATTATCAGAATACTTATTAGTTAAAATTTCTTTTCTCTTTTTTATAAATGACTTAGTATTATCCATTGGCCAACAATAAAAATTAACTAGATAGTTTTTATATTCATTTAAATATATCGCATTATTTATGTTATCTCTATTTAAATTGTTTTCTAAATACCTTACTATTTTATCATGTTCTTTAGCATATTCAATCTCAGACTTAGTACTATCACCAATATAACCACCTACATTTATAACAAAAATTTCATCAGCCATATCAATCTTTCTTTTATGCATATCATCTAACATTTCTTTAGTTTTAGTAAGAGTTCCCTCATCCATATTTTCCCATACTTCAAAATCTCCAGCATGACCGAATAATCCTACTGAAATTACAATATTTCCCTGTAATGTTAATTCTTTTTGAACCTGTAAAAATTCATCTTTAAATCTAGTAGAACCACATAATGTTATTACTTTATAATTACCTATCATACACAAAACACCTCGTCTTAATTATAATATACATGGTAACATAAAGTCAACTCTTCGGTAAGATTATTACTAAAGAAAAAAGCATAACAAATGTTATACTTTACTATTATTGATACTTCTTAATATTATCTATTCTAGCGGCAAAATAAGGCTTATCTTTACTCTCTTCTTTTAAGAATAAAGCAAATGTATTATCAATATTAAAATATCTAGGCTCATTCATATTAGGCATTGCCGTTGTCTTCACGTCAGTAGCGGCTTCACTCTTAATCTTACCACCTTTTTCATCTAATGAAAAACTAATTGTCTGAATAGCGGTATCAATAACATATTCCTTACCATCTTTAGAAGTAAATATCTTATTAGATAATTCATCATATTCTCTTTTAACATTAAAATCAATCATAGGAGTCTTAAATTCATCATTATCTTCAAAATTTTTATTACCTTTATAACTATTACTATCTATAATCATATTATCATATATTTCATTAAAAGTACTACCCTTAGGATTCTTATATAAAATAACCTCATCACCATTCTTAGTATGTAGTTTAATAGCAAAATTATCTTTATTATTATAAAATAATACTTCAATCTGCCCTCTTACCTTATCATTAGATTTCTTATTAATACCAAAGTATTTAACATCATCATAATTACCAAACTTATCATTCTTCAAAACACTAAATTTATTATTATACTCAAATTCTCTATATAACATTGTATAGAAGAAATATCTATCATCATTATTACTAAGTTCATCTTGACTCCAACTAAAACTATCTAATATATCACTTGTCTGATTAAATTTATTCTTAATACCCTGTTCAATTTCTTTCTTTAAACTTAATGTCTTAAAACCATACTTCTTATAATAATATTCTTCAGATATCATCGAAGTATTAAAATCCATTTTATTTAAATTAGTAACCATATCATTATTATCTTTAAATAAAATATCTTGTCTCACTACTTCATTAATCATATCATTCCATACTAACTGAAAAGTTCCGCACCAAGTACTATCACTATCTATCTTATCGTTCATCGTAGGTACTACTTCTACTCCTTCAGTTACTACTTTATTCTTCTTATTTTTTAAAACTACAAAATAAAATATACATAATAATATTACTACTACAATTAAACTACCTATCAATAATTTCTTTTTCATATCTAGTCTCCTTTACATTCTAATGATAACATAATTATAATAATTTGTCTAGAAAAAAGCACCTCCGAAGAGATGCTTTTTTTTAAGATATTCTAACAATATTCAAATAAGCATTAGTACCATTAGCTGGTGTTATTGTAACAGCAGTAGAAGACTTAATACTTAATCCTATTTCATCACCAACAGCAAATGAATTAATAGTACTACTGTTAAAGTCTGTATTGTTATTAGCGGTTACAGTTTTAACAATTGAAGTACTACCAATAGCATTAGCATTTTGTTTTACCTCAACAGTCAATGTAGCATTAGTACTTGAGCTTCCAGAAAAACCATATTCTACTAAATAAACTCCATTTTCTGTTATTGTAAGAGTATTTTGTGTAGCAGTAGTAATTTTATTAGTAGGACCATTGTTACCAAGTGGAATATTTTGAGCAATATTAGTTTCTAAAGAAATATTATCTGTACTAGTATTGTATTTACGACCATAAGTTTCAATAGCGGTAGGTCCTGTTGGTCCTGTTGGTCCTGTTGGTCCCTGTATTCCTTGAAGACCTTGAAGACCCTGTGGTCCTGCTGGCCCCGTTGGGCCCTCTGTTCCAGGTATTCCTTGAGGACCAATTGGACCTGTTTCACCCCTTGGTATATTAAAATTTAAAATAACGTTATCATCAGTACCTACATTAGTAACACTAGCATTAGTACCAGGATCAGTAGTAGTAGTTACTCCTACAGCAATACTAGCAGGACCTTGTGGTCCTGTTGGACCAGTTGGACCTACAATAATCGGAGTACAATTACACTTTTTTCCACAATCTAAATTTTTTTTAATTTTATTATCAAAACAATTATTATTCATTATAATCTCCTTTCAATTTATTTTATGAAAGAAGATAAAAATATTATTTACTATTGTCTAAATATAATAAAAGATGTAACTATAAATTACATCTAATTATATATATTTCCAAATTTAGATATTGGCCAAATACGATATACTGCTTTACCTAAAATATCTTTTTCATCTATAAGACCAATCATTCTACTATCTTTTGATATTGGTCTATTATCCCCTAATACTAAGTATTTACCTTTAGGAATACTATTACAAGAACATATTTCTTCTAAGTTAAAATCATTAGTCTTTCTAAAATCAAAATTTTCTTCTAATACTTTATCATTTACATATAATTTATTATTCTTATAACTAATATGTTCTCCAGGTAGGCCTATTATTCTTTTAATAATTTCTTCTTTACCTTCTTTAATTACAACAATATCAAATCTTTTAATATTAGTACTATTATAACCAATTTTTCTTTCTAATAATAAATCACCATTATGTAAATTAGGTTTCATTGAGTCTCCACTTACAATAACTGGAGTAACGATAAAAGTTCTAATTAAGATAACTCCACCCAATATTAAAACATATGGTAATAATTCTCTAATTATATTTTTCATTTTCCACCTCTAAACAAAAAGACAATAGCTAAGCTATTATCTTCTTTCTTTAATATTATACTTACTCTTTCTGTCTCTTAAGAAATATAATTTAGCTCTTCTAACTTTACCTGGTTTAACAATCTTAATATAAGCAACCTTATTAGAATGTACATGGAAAGTTTTTTCTACTCCAATACCAGAGTACTCTCCTCTTACAGTGAAAGTTTCAGATACTCCTTTACCTTTTCTTGCGATAACTGTACCTTTAAAGTCTTGGACTCTTTCTTTAGATTTTCCACCTTTAGTTTCAGTAATAATACATCCTACTATAACAGAATCTCCTACTCTGAATTCAGGTAAATCTTTTTTTATTTGACTAGCAGTTATTTTTTCAATAATGTCCATCGTATATACACTTCCTTTCTTTTTCAGATAATCACTATATTTAATAGGCGGATTATCCCATAACGAATATAATTGTACCATATATTATATTAAATTACAACTATTTTTATGTATTTTTTCCTTTTTTATTCCAAGAAAGTCTAAGTCTTTCTTGGTTATGACTAGCCTATAGTCTAGTCATAAATAATTATACAATATTATATCCGGTGTGAAATACTTTCTAACTAAGATAATTTCAAATAAAAGAAAAATAACTAGTATCTTCTATTTATACCATCTAGCATTAAATTTATCAATTTGACTCATTTCAGGACTCATTGTCCTAACTTTAGGAGTAGCTATTTGTTCCTCCTTCATTTTATCGGTATGTATTCTTCTAAAATAATAAATATTTTCATTCACCGGAACAAACGAACCATACATAGGAATTAATTGTTTTAAATTCAAATAATCAAAACATCCTTTATCAAAGGATAATTCTATATCAAGTATACCAGGATAACTTATATCTCTTGTAAATATATTACATAATGGAGGAACACTTACTCCAAGGTATCGAACTTGAGATAAGAAATTTTTTATTTTATAAAAATGTGAATGTCCATAAAAAACTATTTTACTTTGCTTATTTGCATTAAGCGAACAGTCAATATATGGATGACTAAGTACAATAGCTTCATTTTTAACATTAATTAATCCTTCACAATAACCAATTGTAACTAAATCATGACGATAATTATTAAGTATTGTCATAAGATTTTGTCCATAAACTTTTAATGGACTAATATCATGATTTCCTAAAACAATAAAGTTTAAAATGCTTTTGTCAAAAGGATAATTATTTAACAAATAATTAACTCTATCTTCACTATCCACTTTTCCTGGATTAGAAATATTATCTATTATATCACCGCAATTAAAAATAACATGTATTCCTTTTGATATACAATAATTATATGTATCCTCAAGTAAATCTAATCTTTCTTTTTCACTTCCAATATGGGTATCAGAAATAACTACTGCTCTTAGTGTCTCATCATTTTGTGACATTAATAAATTTACTTCATTAGAAGCAGGTACATTATATCTAACTTCAGGTGTATATATTATATCCCCATTTGAATAATAATTTCTTTTAAAGTCATAACCAGTGTTCTTTATCATTGTTAAATAATTGAATATTTTTTTATGTGAAATATTCAAAATTTCACTTATTTCATTTAAAGTTTTTCCTTCATTAATTAATCTTAATAATTGAATTGTTAAATCCGACATCAAAATCCCCCCGAAACATTCAATATAATAACACAGTTTCTATTCAAAGTCAATTATCTTAAGTCAAAAGAAAAAGAGCAAATAGCTCTTATACAATTTGTTTCTTTATAACATAATATGTAACTAATCCTACAGAAAGAATACCAATAACTACAATATAAATCATAAAACTACCAGTTTTTACAGGTGTAGGTTCAGGTGTATTAGTAAATACAATTAAATTATTATCTACATCTTTTTTATCCATTTTAACTTTACCATCTTCAGTAACAGTAAATTCTATTGTAGTATCAGATAATTCATATCCTTCTGGAGCTATAGTTTCTGTTAAATAATATGTACCTGCAGGCAAATGGAAACTAACTTCTTTAGTAGATGAAATCCATTCTAATTCTTTTCCATCTAAATCAGTTACTACCTTTCCATCTTTATCTGTTACCTTTAATTTAGCTCCAGGTAATTCTGTTTTACCATTAATACTCTTTTTAGATATATATATAGTAATAGGTTCATTCTTCATAACTACTGAAGTTACTTTTTTATCATCAACAGTAATTGTACCATCACTCTTTACAACAAAGGTTATCTTAGATGTACTCTTTATATATCCTTTTGGAGCAATAGTTTCTTCTAAAGTATAAGTACCAGGAGCAAGTGATAATTTTTTTGGCGTCGTAGTAGAAGTCCAAGAAGTTACTTCTGTGTTTCCTTGTTTTACACTTAATTTTGCTCCGGCTATCTCTTTAGAACCAGTAATGTCTGTTTTAGAAATTACTACTTTATTTAATGTAATCTTAGTAGTTAAAGATGCACTTGCATTCTTTTTTCCTTCAGTAATATCATAATCAACAACATTTTGATTTTCTATTGAATTTCCTACATGTGTACAATCATATAATTTTCCTGAATATCTAATATAACTTCCTTGTGCTGTTATTTTGATTTCTGATGATTGATTTACATTTTTAACTGGAACTTTTATATATATTTTATCTCCAAAAGTAAATGTATTTGTTCCACTAGTGGCATTTGCATCTTTAGTTACAAATGCACCATTTACACCACTTACAGTGATAGTTGCTTTTTTATCAGTAATATTATCACTGCCACTTAAAGTTATTTTATTACTTATAAAATATTTTCCATCACTTGTAACATTCATTTTGTCTGAACCTTCTATTGACAATTTGATATTGCCTTCCCCTACCTTAGCATATGCATCAGCGGCATCTATAAGGGCTTGAATTTTTCTATTAATAGAGTCTCTATTAGGATCAAAGTTTTTAAATACTTCATCACCATGTCTAGCAAAATGCCAAATTGCTAATTGCGTTACAAAAAAGTCATCATCATCATTTGAATTCCAAGTACCATTTCCAGTATATTTATAGCCATTGGAAATTAAATAAAAAATTTGGTCCCTATTAGCGGTTAATTCACTTTCACAATTCCAGTAAACTGTTCCACCCTCTGATGGAGATGGATTTCCTTTTTGTTCATCTAAACAATATAATAGTTTGTTAGTAGTAGATATCTTTATATAAGAATGTACTTCACTACGAGCAGTTCCAATATTTTTTGATACAACATGATAGTTGATGTTACCACTACCTGGACCGCTTCCATAGTTCACTCCTACTTCATAAGCTAAAACATTAGAACTAAAAATTAAAAATACCCCCAACATAAACATAAATAAACTTAATATTTTTTTATTCTTCATTTTTATATCCTCCTATGATTAAATGTTATCATAAAATTAATTTTTTTTCAATATATTTCATAAAATTAATTATGAAAAATATTATCCATCGAGGAATAACCTCTAAAAATATTAAAGAAAATTCTTATCTTGCTATTAAAAAAGCTATTAAAGATAAAGAAAGTATAGGAGTAGAATTTGATATAAGATTAACTAAAGATAAAAAAATAGTATTATCTCACAATTCTCTTATTAATTTAAATGTTATTGAAGAAACTAACTATAGTGAATTAATTAAAAATAATTATCTAACTACTTTAGATAAGATTCTTGATATTGATACTAATAAAATATTTTTAATTGATATTAAAACTAATAATAACTATAAAGTATTTTCTGATATTCTTATGAATACTATTAATAAATATAATAAAAATATTTATTTAGCTTCTTTTGATAAAAATATTATTAAGTATATCAAAAGTAAATATAAGAAAGGAATAATTACACTACTTTATAGAAGAAATAATTATAATTTTATTATTACTAATTATAAATTAATAAGTAATAATAAAATAAAGAAGATTAAAGATAAAGAAATATTTTTATGGACTATTCATAATAATAATGAGTTAGAAGAAATTAAAAATAAGTTTAGTAATATAGATGACTATTACATAATAAAAGATAAGAAGGAATAAACTATTCCTTCACTTCAACATAATCACCAGAATCTAAGTAAATAATTCCTTTTTTACCTTCCAATCCTGAATATATACTATTATATTTATTTATCTTTGTTATTTTAGGTAATGTTATATATACTAGATTACCATCATTCATTTTTAAAGAAAATCTTTCACTATCTACTTCATTTGGTACATAACTAATTTCCGATATCTTAAGTAAGACATCATTATCTACTAATGAGAACTTTTTAATAAATTTTTCTTTTATACTAGTAATATCTCCAATTAATATAGGAGCACTCATTACATTATAATTATTATCTACTAGTAGACCATCTTCTAATAAGAGTTTATCATTATATAAAGCAAGTACTTTCTTTTCAGTAACATAAATATATACTTTGCCCCATATTTTTTTTTGAACTTTTATTTCTTTAATATAATTATTTTCCATTAAATTATCTTTGATATTACTACCTAAAGTAGTAATAAAAGATGGATAATTACCAATACCAGAAATATCAATAATTTCTTTATCAGATAATATATTATTACCTACTATATATATATTAGTAATTGGTAATCTTTTAATATAAAGAAAAGATAATACTAGTATACCCATAATTAATATAGTTACAAGTATTTTCTTTACTTTTAATCTTCTTTTTTTAACCTTAACCTTTATTTTCTTTTTTTCTGGCATAATATCACCTTATTATTTCTTGTTCTAATATTAAATCTATATCATAAATTATTTTAATTCTTTCTTTAATATAATCAATTAGCATAATAATATCTTCGTAAGTAGCAGTACCATTATTAATTATAAAATTAGCATGTTTATCACTAATCATAGCCCCACCATGAATGTATCCTTTAAGACCAGCATCTTCAATTAACTTACCAGCCGACATACCAGGTGGATTTCTAAATACTGAACCAGCACTAGGTTTATCTAATGGTTGTGATACTACTCTTCTATTTTTTCGATCATTCATTACTCCTTTTATCTCATCTTTATCTTTATATTTCATTTCAAAAGTAGTCTCTATACAAACATAATCTTTATTTCTTTTAAGAAAAGAATCACGATAAGCATATTCTAATTCTTCTTTATTTAAAGTAATTATTTTTAAATCAGGATCTATTACTTTTACTTCTTTTACTACCATAGACATATCTTCATTATATGCACCAGCATTCATCGAGGTACTAGCTCCAACCATACCAGGTATACCACCAGCAAAAGCTAAACCATCTAAATTATTTTTCATACATTCATTAGCTAGTTTAATAAGAGATACGCCTGCTTCTGCTACTACAATATTATCATTAATAGTAATATTATTTAATTTATCTAGTTTAACAACAACATCAAAGCAAGGCTTAGCAAGAATTACATTAGAGCCTCCTCCTAAGATAATATAATTAATTCTATTTTGTCTTAAGTAATCTAATAGTTCCACTAATTCATTTATATCTTTAGGAAATATTAAATAATCAGCATAACATTCTAAACGATAAGTATTATATTTTTTTAAATTAACATTCTTATAATACTCATAATTCTTAATAAAATTTTCTATCATTTATAATCAAATCCTTTAAAATATTATATATTCTTGTACTACTATCTTTAATACCAATCTTCTTTAAATTATCTTTAATACCTTTAATCTTATCTTTATCATTTAATGTCTTATCTATTAATTCTATTAAACTTCTATCAGTCATATCTTTTTCTTCTAACATAATACCAGCATTTTGATCTACTAAATCTTTAGCATTTTTATATTGATGATTATTAGCTACATATGGACTTGGTATAAATATAGCGGGTACTCCTAAAGCTGTTATTTCACTCATAGTAGAAGCTCCTGCTCTTGTTACCATTAAATCTGTAATCTTCATAACTGAAGGCATTTCATAGATAAATGGTACTACTTTAACATTATCTGGTACTCTTCTTTCTTTTACTCTCTCATAATAACTATTACCAGTAACTATTATTACACTATAGTTTTTATTTCTAAATTTATCTACGAAACTAAATATTCGATCATTAACACTTCTACTACCAAGTGAACCCATTACTATTAATACTAGTTTTTTATCTTTATCTACTCCTAATTTATCTTTAGTAGTAGCCTTTATTGATAAAGCTTTCTCACTACAAGGATTGCCAGTAAGAATAGCTTTATCTTTAGGAAAATCTTTAATAGTACTTTCAAAAGATACTCCTACCTTATCAGTATATCTAGATAAAAATTTATTAGCCAGTCCTACAACACTATTTTGTTCATGTATAAATGTTCTTTTACCTAACTTTTTAGCAGCATATATAACAGGAGCAGTTACATAACCACCACAGCCTATTACTATATCTGGGTCAAAATCTTTTATTATTTCTTTAGCCCTTTTAATAGCGGATATAAAACAAGTAACTGTTTTAATATTATCTAAAGTTAATTTTCTTTTTAATCCTTTTACTTCTAATGCTTCATATTTATAACCTAAACTAGGTATTAAATCTTTTTCCATTCTATCAGTAGTTCCTATATATAATATTTCACTATCTGGTTCTTCTTCTTTTATTTTATTAATTATAGCTAAAGCAGGATATATATGTCCTCCTGTACCTCCAGCAGATATTATTACTCTCACTATATCACTCTCCTACTTCATTATATCAAAATAATTAAAAAAAAGATATATTTATATTAAAATATATGCTTTTTTATATATTTTTATTATATTTTATATTATGAAATACCTAGGTCATTTCATATTACTTATAGCCTATTATCATAGTCTATAAGTAAATAGTTATAAGATATTATATTCACAGTGAAGTACTTTCTAACTAAGATAATTACAAACTACATTGAAGACTCACTTCAGTACCGTGAACCAAATTATTTATAAATTCATATAGTGTTATCACAAAATTATAGTTATTATAATACTTTGTACCTTTTTTGGAAAAATACATATTATTTTTCCAAACTATTAATTTTATTAATATTCGAATATTTAATACTAACTACTTCCTTAGTTAAATTATTATTATCTATTTTAAACAAATTAGTATAATCAATTATAATATTTTTATTATCTTCATCTACTTTAATAGTAATAACATCACTACTATTACTATTTAATACTATATCAGATACTTTAACACTATATATATTATTATTATAAGTAGCAAGTTTAATATATTCTTTAATATTATTAACATCTAAGTATCTATATTCAATATAAGGAAATATATCACTATCATTAGTTAATATATAATTACCTTTAGTATCTAATATATAATATTTATCATTCATTTGATAAAAATAATCTTCTTTATTATCTACTACTCTAGTAATATCCATATTATGACCTAATTTACTACCATAATATTTATAATTATTATTATCTATAGTAATATCAATATCATATTGATAATTATCTGTAATATCATTAATAAAAGATTTTATATCATTATCTTTAGGAATATTACTATCACTAAAACTACTTGATATACGAGCAAATACAATAATAGCTAGAAAGAATATACCATATAACATAAGTTCTATTTTAGCTCTTTCTCTTTTATCTTTCCATCTCTCTTTAATATTAAGTTTCTTTTTTTCTTCTTTTTTATTTTCTTCCATTATTCAAATACCTCACCAATATATTCTTCTTTCTTGATACCATTAATAAAATCTTTTACTAAGCATCTTTTCTTACCTTCTAATTTAATATCAATTAATTTTATAACATAATCTAAAGTAGTAACATATATTCCATCACTATTTATATCTACTATCGTACCAGGCTTTTTATTAGATTTAATATTAGTTTTTTCTGACTTATATATTTTCATTCTTTTATTATTAATAATAGCATAAGCTCCAGGTATACTAGATAATCCTCTAATCTTATTATGAATATTATCAATATTATCATTAAAGTTAACTTTTTCTTCTTCTTTAGTTATATTATAACCAAATGTTACTTCATCTTCATTTTGTTTAACTCTATTATTAGTACCATCTATAATACTAGGAAGAGTTTCCATTAATAAATCTCTACCTAAATATGATAATCTACTATAAAGTTCATCTAATGTAGTATCTTCATGAATAGGAGTACTCTTTTGACTAATAATATCACCAGCATCCATCTTCTTATCCATATACATAATAGTAACTCCTGCGACTTTATCTCCATTAATTATAGCATGATGTACTGGAGCTCCTCCTCTTAATTTAGGAAGTAAAGAACCATGTACATTAATACATCCATATTTAGGATAATCAAGAATAACACTAGGTATTATTTGTCCATAAGCAGCAGTTACTATAATATCAGGTTTAGCATCTAATACCTTTTGATATTCTTCCTTAATTTTAATAGGTTGAAATACTTCAATATTATTTTTTAATGCTAATTCCTTACATGGAGAATATATAATATTACCCTTTCTATCTTTTTCTCTATCGGGTTGTGTTACCACCATAACTACATTAGTCTTTTCTATTAATGACTCTAATATAGGTACTGCAAACGATGGAGTACCCATAAATACTACTTTAATATCTTTCATATATATCACCAATATTATTGTACCAAATTTCTAACAAAAAGTCATTAAAATTATTAAAATAATACTACCTTTCATGAAAATCCAAGGTATTTTCATGTTATTACTAGCCTGTAGTCTAGTAATAAATAATTATAAGATATTATATTTGGGGTGAAGTACTTTCTAACTAAGATAATTTCAAATAAAAAGACTATAAAAAATTACTAATATTTCTATTAGTTATTTCATAGTCTTTATCTATATTATTATTTATTATACTTAGGTTAGATTTTTGACCACCCTCCAATTAACTTGTAGTTAACCTCTGCAAATAATACTTTTTCCATAAGAGCGGCCTCCTTTCTGATTTGCGAAATATTTGGGATCTTTTTCGTAAATCTTTTATCTTTTACCTATGTATAAATCATATCATAAAGTTTTAAATAATTTAATATAAATATTGCTATTTTTATAATTCTTTAGTATAATGTATATGAAGAGAGAAATTTATCCATAATAAAAATGGGTAACACCTAGTTGTGAAGGTGTTCTCTCCATACTGTTGTATAGAGCACTGCCTTGGTGCTCTATTTTACTTATTTTCTAAGGTTACTACTATATATAAAATATAGTGTAACTAGAGTAATCCAAGCAAATGCTAGGACTAGATCCATCTCAAAACCCCCTTTAACAGAAAACTTTGAAACATAGAATCACCCCTTCCTTAACTTAGTTAAAAAAGGAGAGAACACCACCAGATATTACCGCATAAACATTATATATTGATAAGAAATAATAGTCTACTATTTTTTGACTATTATTTTATTTAGTTTGTGAAGTCTTTATTTATAAGTAATTACAAGTATTTTATATGTAATACAAATGTATTTATTTTTGAGACCTAGGCTCAAAAATACCATGAAAGACTATAAAGTCTGAAAGGGAAAAAGAAAAACTTAAGATTTATTCTTAAGTTTAATAATTATACTAATTCTAGAATAACTTCTAAAGCAGAATCTCCTTTTCTTTCAGATTTCTTAATTATTCTAGTATAACCACCATTTCTATCTTTATATCTTGGTGCTAATTCATTAAATACTTTATCAACAGCCTTACTGTCATTATGTAAGAATGCTAAAGCAAGTCTTCTTGATACTAAAGTACCTTTTTTACCATAAGTTACCATTTTATCAAAAGTTTTTCTTACTTCTTTAGCTCTAGTTTCAGTAGTAACTATTCTTTCATTTTCAATAAGTTGTTTTGTTAAAGTAGCAAGCATACTTCTTCTATGCTTATTATCTCTACCTAATTTTCTATAAGCCATAATTACCTCCTTATATTAATTTTCATCTCTAAAGTTTAGACCCATGTCTTTTACTTTGTCCATAACTTCTTTTAAAGATTTTTTACCTAAGTTTCTAATCTTCATCATTTCATTTTCAGATTTATCTACTAAATCTTTTAGAGTTAAAATGTTTGCTCTCTTTAAGCAATTATATGCTCTTACAGAGAAATCTAAATCATCTATTGAAGTTTCTAATATTTTAACACTAGGATCTTCACTCTTAGATATCATTAATCCTGTCTCATCTGCAATAGCATTTAAACTAGTTAATATTTCAAAATGTTCAATTAAGATTCTTGCTGCTAATGCTAAAGCTTCTTCAGGAGAAATTGAACCATTAGTCCATACTTCTAATATTAGCTTATCAAAGTTATTATTTTGACCTACTCTAGCAGTTTCTACTTCATAGTTTATTCTTTCTACTGGAGAATATAAACTATCAATAGCTATAGCTCCTATTTTTGTTTTATCATTTTGTAATAATTTCTTATTATCATCTGCTACTACATAACCTCTTCCTGATCCAATAGTCATTTCCATATTAAGGCTTCCACCTTCTACTAATGTAGCAATTACTTGATCGGGATTTAAGATTTCGATATCAGCATCTTTCTCAATATCACCAGCAGTTACTACTCCTGGAGTATTTTTAGTAAGTCTAATTATTTTATTTTCATCTTTAGCATGATTCTTAATAACAATACTCTTTAAGTTTAATACAATAGCAGTTACATCTTCTACTACACCATCAATTTTTTGAAATTCATGAGCAACTCCATCAATTTTTACTGAAGTAATAGCATCTCCTGGTAATGAAGATAACATAACTCTTCTAAGTGCATTACCTAAAGTAGTTCCAAATCCTCTCTCTAATGGTTCTAATTCAAATTTACCATAATGAGAATCTTTTATATATTCTTTTACTTTATAATCTGGTTTTTCAAATTTTAACATCTTTGGATTCCCCTTTCCTAATTATCCACGTCTTCTTTTAGGTGGACGACAACCGTTGTGTGGAATTGGTGTTTCATCTGTGATTGATTTTACTTCTAATCCTACAGTTTGTAAACTTCTAATTGCAGCTTCTCTACCTGAACCTAAACCTTTAACTTTAACGTTTACTGTTTTCATTCCAGCAGCAGTAGCTTCTCTACCAGCAGCTTCAGCAGCCATACCAGCAGCAAATGGAGTTGATTTCTTACTTCCTTTTACGCCTTGAGTTCCAGCAGAAGCCCAACTTACTACATTTCCTTCTAGATCAGTAATAGTTACAATTGTATTATTGAAAGTTGAATGGATATGTACTTCACCAGCAGGAATATTTTTCTTAGTTTTTCTTTTTCTTGAATTATATTTTCCCATATTTTCCTCCTAATTATTTTTTCTTATTAGCAACAACTTTTCCTTTACCTTTACGAGTTCTAGCATTTCTACTAGTTCTTTGTCCTCTTACTGGTAAATTCTTTTTATGTCTAGTACCTTGATAAGAATTTATTTCCATCTTAGTTTTAATATTTAAGTTAACTTCTCTTCTAAGATCTCCTTCAACTGTATGTTTTTCAACTTCTGCTCTTATTCTAGAAAGTTCATCATCAGTTAAGTCTTTTGCTTTCTTATTTAAGTCAACTTTAGCATTGTTAAGAATTGTTTTTGATAAATTTCTTCCTATACCATAGATATAAGTAAGAGATATTTCAATTCTTTTGTCGTTAGGTATATCTACACCTTTAATTCTTGCCATTATTTTTTCCTCCTATTAACCTTGTTTTTGTTTGTGTTTTGGATTTTCACAAATTACCATTACTTTTCCATTTCTTTTGATTATTTTACATTTGTCGCATATTTTTTTTACGGATGCTCTTACCTTCATTATTCATCCCTCCTATTTCTTATTATATACTATACGCCCTTGTGTTAGATCATATGGCGACATAGCGATAACCACAGTATCACCTGGTAAGATACGTATGTTGTTCATGCGCATTTTACCAGAAACATGGGCAACTACTGTGTGTCCCCCATCTAGTTCTACTTTGAACTTTCCTTGAGGTAAATTGTCAATTACTTTTCCTTGAACTTCAATTAGTTCTTCTTTACTCATAATTATCATCTCCTGTTAGTATTTCATAGCCATCTCTAGTTACAATAATAGTGTGTTCAAAGTGAGCAGATGGTTTTTTGTCTCTTGTTATAATAGTCCAGTCATCATCTAGTAAGTATATTTTTCTCGTACCAGAAGTTAACATAGGTTCTACAGCAATTGTCATGTTCTCTTTCAAGATAATACCAGTACCCTTTTTACCATAATTAGGTACGCCTGGATCTTCATGAAGATTACTTCCAATACCATGTCCTTCTAGCTCTCTTACTACTCCTAGTTTATGAATAGTAGCATATTCTTCAATAGCATTAGATACATCTCCTAAATGTACTCCAGCTTTAACTTTACTTAATCCTTCATATAAAGCTTTTTCAGTATGTTCTAGAAGATATTTCTTCTCACTATTTATTTCTCCTACTGGATAAGTCCATGCTGAGTCACCATGATAACCTTTATAACAAGCACAAATATCAAGTGTAACTATATCTCCATTTTTTAATTTTCTTTTACCTGGTATACCATGTACTACTTCCTCATTAACCGATATACATATACTAGCAGGATATCCTTCATATCCAAGACATGATGGAGTAGCATCTCTACTAATAATGTAATCATGAGCAAGTTTATCAAGTTCACCAGTTGTAATTCCTGGCTTTATATAGTCTTTTATGTACTGATGTGTATCATATACTATTCTGCCAGCAATTCTCATTAGTGATAATTCATATTCACTCTTAATTGTAATCATTATTTAATTACCTTCTTTATTTCATCAAAGATATCATCAGTAGTAATATTATCTACTTTTATTTTAAGTAAATTACCTTTCTTTTCATAATATTCAAGTAAAGGATAAGTTTCTTTCATAAAAGTATCAAATCTATTTATAAAAGATTCTTCATTATCATCACTTCTTGTTTTAAGTGATGAACCACAATTATCACAGATACCTTCTTTTAGTGGAGCATATTCTTTATTAATTAAATTATAAGATAATCCACATTTAGAGCAAACCACTCTAGATAATGCTCTTTTCATAGCAAGCTCTCTATCTATATCAAGAAATACAACTAAACCATCATCATAATTTAATTCTTTTAAAATATTATCATAAGTCTTAGCCTGACTAATATTTCTCGGATATCCATCTAGGATAAAACCTTTTTTACAATCTTTAGCTTCAAGTCTTTTCTTTAAAAGTTTGGTAATAACTTCATCAGAAACAAACTCTCCTCTTGCCATAGCGGATTTTATTTCCATACCTATTTTAGAAGAGGCCGCTATCTCATTTCTTAAAAGGTCTCCAGTAGATATGTGAGGAATATTATATTCAGTGCAAACTTTAGCTGATATGGTACCTTTACCGGCAGCAGGAGCTGCCACAAATATAATATTCTTCATTATCTTGCTCCTTTATAATTTCTATTTATTAAACTACTTTCTATTTGTCTACAAGTCTCAATAGCAACACCTACTACAATTAGTACTCCAGTACCACCAATTGATACTGATGTAGGTAATCCAGTATTTATAAAACTACTAAATACAATTGGAAGACCTGCTATTATAGCCATAAATGTTGAACCTAAGAAAGTAATTCTATTTAATATTCTAGAAATATATTTTTCAGTTTCTACTCCAGGTCTAATACCAGGAATATAACCACCATTTTTATTTAAGTTTTTACTTAGTTCTTTAGGATTAATTTGCATATTTGTATAAAAGAATCCAAATACAAATATTAAGATTATATATAATACAAATCCAGTAGGTGTTGTATAATTAATATACTTTGTAACAAATACTGAGAATCCAGAATCTTCTCCTAGTAAACCTGCTATAAATGTTGGTATAGACAAGATTACTGATGCAAAGATAACTGGCATTACATTAGCGGAATTTAATTTAAATGGAATATAATTTTGTTTTGCACCATAAGCAGATGCTGTTCTATTTGAATATTGAATAGGAATTCTTCTTTCTGAACATTCTTCAAAGACAACTCCTACTACTATTGCAAGATAGAATAAGACAAAGACAATAAACTTAATTATTCCTAAGAATAATGCTGTATTACCATCTAGTATAAATGTACTAAATGTATCAATAAACATCTTTGGTACAGTAGATATAATACCAGCCATAATAATTAGTGATATACCATTACCAATACCTTTTTGAGTAATTTGATCTCCTAGCCATAATAAGAATGCTGTACCACCAGTTAAGAATAATGCAATCTTCATATATTCTAAAGTACCTGCTCCTTTTACAAAGGTAAATGCCATAGCAAATCCTTGTAAGAAAGCTAAAACAATACCAAGATATCTATTAATTTGATTAATCTTTTGTCTTCCTTGTTCCCCACTTTCCTTAAGTTCAGTAAAGTAAGGAATAATATCCATTTGTAATATTCCAGTAATGATACTAGCAGAGATATAAGGCATAACACCTAGAGCAAATATTGAAAAGTTCTTAAGTGCTCCTCCACCAATAGCATTATATAATTCCCATAATCCTAAGCTTGATATAGCCCCCTTAGTTCCAGGTACAGGAATTGTTGTACCTAGAGCAAATATTAGGAGTCCCATTAGTGTAAAACCAATTCTTTTTCTAATATCTTTATTTTTAGGACTAAAGATTAATTTTAGATTTTTAAACATCTAAATCACCTCAGTTTTTCCACCAATAGTTTCTATTTTTTCTTGTGCACTCTTAGTAAATGCATTAGCTTTAACAGTTAATTTCTTAGTTAGTTCTCCACTTCCTAATACTTTAACACCATCAAGTTCTTTCTTAATTAGACCTACTTCTTTTAATAAAGCAATATCTACTACTGTACCATCTTCAAATCTATTTAAATCAGATACATTAACAGTACTATATACTGTTCTAAATTCATAATTGTTGAATCCTCTTTTTGATAATCTTCTAAATAGTGGTAATTGACCTCCTTCAAATCCAGGTCTTACTCCACCACCGCTTCTAGCGTTTTGTCCTTTCTCACCTTTACCAGAAGTTTTTCCAGTACCAGAACCAGGTCCACGACCTACTCTTTTTCTGTTCTTACCTGAGCCATCAAGACTACTTAATTCATGTAATTTCATTATCTTAATTCCTCAACTTTCTTATCTCTTAAGTAAGCAACATGGTCTGGAGATTTTTGTGCTTTAAGTGCATTTAAAGTAGCTCTAGCAGCATTAATCTTAGTACTAGAGCCTAAACTCTTAGATAATACATCTTTAACTCCTGCAAGTTCAAGTACATCTCTAACTGGTCCACCAGCTTTAACTCCAGTACCTTCTTTAGCAGGTTTAAGCATAACTCTTACTGCTCCTTCTTTAACGATAATATCGTGAGATATTGTTCTATTATCAATTAGGTCAACTTTTATCAAATTCTTACTAGCAGCCTGTGTAGCTTTCTTAACAGCATCTGGCATTTCTTTAGCTTTACCAGTACCAAGACCTACTAGTCCTTTTCTATTTCCTACTACTACAGTAGCAGCAAATCTAAATTGTCTACCACCTTTAACAACTTTAGTTACTCTTCTAATTTCAATTACCTTATCCTCTAGATCAGATTTTGGTTTAGAAGTTCTGTTATTATTTCTAGGTCTTTTCTTATCAAATTTACGATTTCTATTATCGTTTCTTCTACCTTCAGTTTTAACTTCAGTATTTTTTACTTCAGTATTAACTTCAGTCTTCTTATTTTCTTCCATATTTTCTCCTCCTCTGTTCTAGAATTCTAATCCGCCTTCACGTGCAGCTTCTGCTAAAGCTTTAACACGTCCATGATAAAGATAGCCACCTCTATCAAATACAACGGTATTAATTTTTGCTTTTTTAGCTCTTTTTGCTATTTCTGCTCCGATTACTTTAGCAGCTTCTACATTACCACCATTTTTAAGATTTAATTCTTTTTCTAGTGATGATGCACTAACTAAAGTAACACCTTTAACATCATCGATGATTTGAGCTTCAATATTAGCATTAGATCTAAATACACATAATCTAGGTCTTTCACTAGTACCAGATAAATTTTCTCTGATTCTAGTATGTCTTATTTTTCTCATTTCATTTCTTGAAACTTTTTTAATCATACCTATATCCTCCTATTTATTATTTAGAAGCTTTCTTTCCTTCTTTACGACGAATTTGTTCACCTTTATATTTAATTCCTTTTCCTTTATAAGGTTCAGGTTTTCTTACTTTTCTTATATTAGCGGCAAATTCACCAACTTTTTCTTTATCAATACCTGATACTTCAATTTCAGTATTAGATATTCCTGTTACATTAAGTCCAGTAGGAACTTCCATAACAACTGGATGAGAATAACCTGCTGATACAGTAAGTTTATTTCCTTGTACATTAAACTTATAACCTACACCAACAATTTCTAATCCTTTTTTATAACCTTCACTAACACCAATAATCATATTTCTAATATTAGCATTAGTAGTACCATGCATAGCATGAGTAAACTTATCATTTTTAGTCATTTCTACTACTACAGTATTATCTTCTACTTTAACATTAATACCTTTAACTAAATCTAAAGTAAGTTCCCCTTTAGGTCCTTTAACTGTAACAGTATTATTATCAACATTTACATTAACATTTTCTGGAATACTTAAAACTCTTTTACCAATACGGCTCATTATTTCACCTTACCAGATATAAGCAACTACTTCTCCACCTAAAGATAATTTTCTTGCTTCTTTATCAGTCATAATACCTTTAGATGTAGAGATAATAGCAATTCCTAAACCATTTAATACAGTAGGTAATTCATCTTTACCAGCATATACTCTAAGTCCAGGTTTTGATATTCTCTTAAGACCAGTAATTACTCTTTCTTTATTTTTATATTTTAATGTTAATGTAATATTTTTTTGAACTCCCTCACCATCAATAGTATAGTCTTCAATAAATCCTTCATCTTTTAAGATTTTTGCTATTTCTTCTTTTACTTTAGATGTAGGAATTACAACTGAAGATGCTCTATTTTGATTAGCGTTACGAATTCTTGTAAGCATATCTGCGATTGGATCTGTCATTATAAATCCCTCCTTCTTTTATTATTGGGTTTACCAACTTGATTTCTTTACACCAGGTATTTGACCTTTGTATGCAAGTTCTCTAAAACAAATACGACAAATTCCATATTTTTTAAGTACTGCATGTGGTCTTCCACATATTTTACATCTAGTGTATTTTCTAACCTTATATTTAGGTTCTCTTTCTGATTTAACAATCATTGATTTTCTTGCCATCTTATTATTCCTCCATTATTTCCTAAAAGGAACTCCAAGTTCACTTAATAAATCATAAGCTTCTTCATTAGTTTTAGCAGTGGTAACGATAACAATATCCATACCTCTTACTTTTTCAACTTCATCAAATTTAATTTCAGGGAAAATTATTTGTTCTTTAATACCAATAGTATAATTTCCTCTTCCATCAAAACTCTTAGGAGATAATCCTCTAAAATCTCTTACTCTAGGTAAACTAATACTAATTAATTTATCTAAGAAAGTATACATATTGTCTCCTCTTAAAGTTACTTTACAACCAATTTTGTGTCCTTCTCTTACTTTAAATGAAGCTATTGATTTTTTAGCTGTAGTTTCTACTGCTTTTAATCCAGTAATTTTTTCTAATTCATTTACAGCATTTTCTAAGTTTTTAGAATTAACAGTAGCATCTCCTACTCCCATATTAACAACGATCTTTTCGATCTTTGGAACTAGCATTGGAGTAGTATAACCATGTTTTTCTGTTAAACTTGGAACAACTTCTTTAATATATTTTTCTCTTAGGCGGTTCATACTTCGCCCTCCTTCCAAATTTCAGAACATTTATTAATTGTTCCTATCCTTTTTATTAGTTAATTTTTTCGTTAGATTTTTTAGATATTCTAACTTTATTACCTTTACTATCTTTTTCAATTTTTACTTTTGTAGGCTTTTTAGTTTTTGGATCTACTAACATAACATTAGATACATGAATAGCAGCTTCAGTTTCAATTATTTCACCATTACCACCATTATTTTTAGGTTTTAAATGTTTCTTAACTATATTAACACCTTCAACTATTACTTTAGAATCTAATATTTTAGTAATTTTACCTTCTTTTCCTTTATTGGAACCAGATACTACTACTACTTTATCGCCTGTTTTAAGTTTCTTCATAATTCCTCCTTAAATCCTATAGCACATCTTTAGCTAAACTTACAATCTTATTAAAATCTTTATCTCTAAGTTCACGTGCTACTGGTCCTAAAATTCTAGTACCTACTGGACTCTTATCATCTTTAATAATAACACAAGCGTTATCATCAAATCTAATATAACTACCGTCATCTCTTCTAACTCCTCTTTTAGTTCTTACTATAACAGCTTTTACAACTTTGCCTTTCTTTATAGTACCATTAGGAGTAGCTTTCTTTACTGTAGCAACAACTATATCTCCAATATTACCTGTTTTAACTTTACTTCCACCTAGAACTCTAATTACTAATACTTCACGAGCTCCACAGTTATCTGCGACTTTTAGACGCGTTTCTTGTTGTACCATATTATTTCCTCCTTCCGACTAAAGAGCTTATAGAATAACAGCTTTCTCTATTACTTCTACTAGTTCATATCTCTTAGTTTTAGACAATGGTCTAGTTTGGGCTAAGCGAACTTTATCTCCAACATGTGCCATATTATTTTCATCATGAGCAGCATATTTTTTAGAATATTTAACTCTCTTTCCATATAATGGGTGTTTCTTATAAGTTTCTACTTTAACAGTAATTGTTTTATCTGCTTTATCAGAAACAACAATACCAATTAATTCTTTTCTTTCTTTCATATTCTATACCTCACTTACCCTTCTCTTCTCTCATTAAGAATAGTTTTAATTCTTGCTACTTCTTTTCTAAGATCATTTATTCTTGAAGGTTTTTCAATCATACCAGTAGCTTTTTGCATTCTTAAACTGAAAAGTTCTTCTTTACATTCAGTAACTTTTTTATTAAGTTCTTCGGTGGTTAATTTTCTAAGTTCATTAGTTTTCATTTACTTCACCACTTTCTTCTTTCTTCACAAATTTACATTTAATTGGTAATTTGTGTGATGCAAGTCTTAAAGCTTCTCTAGCAGTAGCTTCATCTACTCCATCAATTTCAAACATTATTTTTCCTTCTTTAACAACGGCAACCCATACTTCAGGATTTCCTTTACCTTTACCTTGTCTTGTTTCAAGAGGTTTTTTAGTTAGTGATAAGTTAGGGAATATATTAATCCAAACCTTACCACCTCTCTTCATATATCTTGTCATAGCTATTCTGGCAGCTTCTATTTGGTTAGCAGTAATCCATGCTCCCTCTTTTGCCATTAAACCATAACTTCCAAAATGAAGTTCAGTATTTCCTTTTGCTTTACCTTCATAAGGTAGACGGAAAGTTTTTCTATGTTTAGTTCTTTTTGGCATCAACATGAGAATTACCTCCCTTACTTAGTATTTCACCTTTATAGATCCATACTTTTACTCCAATTTTTCCATAAGTAGTATCTGCTTCAGCAGTAGCATAATCGATATCTGCTCTTAGTGTATGTAGAGGAATAGTTCCTTCTGAATATCCTTCACCACGAGCAATATCAGCACCACCAAGTCTTCCTGATACTAATGTTTTAATTCCTTTTGCTCCAGCTTTCATAGTGTTTCTGATTGCCTTCTTTTGAGCAACTCTAAATGAAACTCTATTTTCGATTTGATGAGCAATGTTTTGTGCAACTAGTTCTGCTACCATATCTGGGTTCTTAATTTCTACTACAGAGATTTGAACTTCTTCATGAGCTAGTTTAGATACTTCTTTTTTAATTTTTTCAATTTCAACACCACTTTGGCCAATAATTAAACCTGGTTTAGCAGCATATACAAAGATTTCACATCTTTTAGCATTTCTTTCAATGATAATCTTAGAAATATTAGCATTTTTAAATTTCTTATTTAAATATTTACGAATTTTATAATCATTATTTAAATACTTAGCGAAATCATTTTCAGCATACCATTTAGATTCCCAGTCTTTATTGATTCCAATTCTAAGTCCTGTTGGACTAACTTTTTGTCCCATTAAAGTGTCCTCCTTCTTTTATTTTTCAGCCACTACTATAGTTATGTGACTTGTCTTATGATCGTTTCTACCTGTACGACCTCTTGAATCAAATTTGATTCTTTTAATTACTAATGCTTCATCTACAAAGCATGTTTTAACATAAAGATTTTCTTCCTTCATGCCAAAATTATTAACAGCATTTGCCGTAGCACTTTCTAGTACTTTAGAAATAACTCTAGATGCTCTTTGAGGTTGGTTAGCAAGAATAGCTCTTGCTTCATCAACACTCTTACCTCTTATTAAGTTAATAATAAGTCTTGTCTTTCTAGGAGATATTCTAACTGTCTTAGCTACAGCCTTAGCTTCAGTTCTTTCCATTTCTAACTCCTCCTCTTAAGAAAATTATTTCTTGTCTGATCCGTGTCCGCCAAACTTTCTAGTAGGAGAAAATTCTCCTAATTTATGTCCAACCATATCTTCAGTTACATATACAGGAATAAATTCTTTTCCATTATGTACTGCAAAAGTATGACCAATAAATTCAGGAAAGATTGTAGAACGACGTGACCAAGTTTTAATTACTTCTTTCTTACCAGATTCATTTAATGCTCTTACTCTTTTTAATAATCTATCAAAGACATAAGGTCCTTTTTTAATACTTCTAGCCATTATTTAATCTTCCTTTCTTTATTTCTTACGACGAGTCACAATATATTTATCTGACTCTTTCTTATTCTTTCTTGTCTTGTATCCAAGAGCTGGTTTACCCCAAGGTGTCATTGGTCCACTTCTACCTATTGGAGCTCTACCTTCACCACCACCATGTGGGTGATCATTAGGGTTCATAACAGAACCACGAACAGTAGGTCTAAATCCTTTATGTCTAGTTCTTCCTGCTTTACCTATTTTTACTAGTGAGTAGTCTTCATTTCCTACTACACCAATAGTAGCTCTACAAGTACCTAAGATTCTTCTTGTTTCACCACTACCTAATCTAATTAAAACATATTTTTCTTCTCTACCAAGAATCTGAGCAGATGCTCCAGCACTTCTTGCTAAGCTTGCACCTTTACCTGGTTTTAATTCAATATTATGAATTACAGTACCAACTGGAATATTCATAATAGGAAGTGCATTTCCTACTTTAATATCAACATTTTCACCAGACTCAATAACTGTTCCTACAGTTAATCCTTTAGGAGCAATGATATATGCTTTTTCTCCATCTTTATAAGTGATTAGAGCAATATTTGCACTTCTATTTGGATCGTACTCAATAGCAGTTACTATAGCAGTAATACCATCTTTTCTTCTTTTGAAGTCAATTAATCTATATTTTCTTTTTACTCCGCCACCTCTATGTCTAACAGTAATTTTACCTTGATTATTTCTACCATTAGTTTTTTTCTTAGTAACTGTCAAACTTTTTTCAGGAGCTTTTTTAGTAATTTCTTCACTTGTTAGTACAGATCTTTGTCTTGTACCAGCAGTCATTGGTTTATAAACTCTTATTGCCATTATATTTCCTCCTTACTAGTCGAAACTAATAGTTTCACCTTTCTTTAAAGTTACTATAGCTTTCTTATATTTACTAGTCATACCAGTATATTTTCCAACTCTCTTTTTCTTAGGATGAGAATTAGTAATATTTACTTTTTCAACTTTAACACCAAACTTTTTTTCGATAGCTTGTTTGATTTCAGTTTTATTAGCTTTATTTGCTACTTTGAAAGCATATTTTCCTTCTGCTTCCATATTAGCAGTTTTTTCAGTAATAACTGGTGCTAAGATTATATCTAAATAATTATTCATTATTTAAGCACCTCCTCTAGCATAGTTAATGCTTCTTCTTCAATTAATAAATTATCTGAAGATATTAAATCAAAAGTATTAATTTCACTTGGTAAAACAACTTTTACATTAGCTAAGTTTCTAGCAGCTAAACAAACATTGTCAGTAAGTTCTTTAACACATACTAATACTTTATGATTAGTAAGATTTAATCCCTCTAATAAATTAATCATTTCTTTAGTTTTATTAGTTTCAAATTCAATAGTAGATACTACTACTAACTCTTTATCTAATACTTTATAAGATAATGCACTCTTAAGAGCCAATTTCTTTTCTTTCTTATTCATTTTCTTTGAATAATCTCTTGGTACTGGTCCAAATACAATACCACCATGTCTATAATGTGGTGCTCTAATACTTCCTTGTCTTGCATTACCAGTTCCTTTTTGTCTGTATGGCTTTCTTCCACCACCAGCAACTTCACTTCTAGTTTTAACCTTAGCAGTACCTTGTCTAGCTCCTGCCATAGCGGCAACAACTGCATCTTTAATTACTGCATCATTTGGTTCAATATTAAATATGTTATCTTCTAATTTTATATCCTTTACCTTTTCGCCTTTAAGACTTAAAACATCTATTTTCTTAGACATAATTTCCTCCTTTATCATCACAATTATTTTTCTTTATTATATAGTACTAATTATTCTGCTGTTTCTTGTGATGTTTCAACACTCGCTAGTTCTTCATTAATAGTTTCCATAGTTTCTTCTGCTACTTCTTCAGAAGTAACTCCTTCTTCGTAAACTACTAATTCTACTGGTTCATTTACTTTGTCACCAGTTTTAACTGAAGTTCTAACCAATACTAAAGAGTTTTTAGGTCCAGGAACACTTCCTTTAATTAAGATAACATTATTTTCTAGGTCTACACTAATAACTTCAAGATTTTGAATAGTTACTTGTTCATGACCCATATGTCCAGGTAATTTCTTTCCTGGTAAAACTCTCATTGGTAACAATGTACCCATTGAACCTACTCCTCTATGATATTGAGATCCATGACTCATAGGTCCTCTACTTTGATTGTGTCTTTTAATAACACCTTGGAAACCTTTACCTTTAGAAGTACCAGTTACATCAACCATTTCTCCTGCAGCAAAAGTATCAGCTTTAAGAACATCTCCTAAAGCATATTCGCTAACACTAGCACCTCTGATTTCCTTTAAGAAGCGCTTAGGGGTAGCATTTGCTTTTTTTAGATGACCAATTTCAGGTTTATTACTTCTTGATTCTTTCTTATCAACTGTAGCAAGTTGGATTGCATCATATCCGTCTGTTTCTTTAGTTTTGATTTGTGATACTACATTATCTTCAACTTCAATAACAGTTACAGGAATAAGTTTTCCATCAGCAGTAAATACTTCAGTCATCCCTTTTTTTCTTCCTAAGATTCCTTTCATTTTCTTCCTCCTATTAATTATTTTTTAATTTTTATATCAACACCACTAGGTAAATCTAAATGAGCAAGTGCTTCAATAGTTTCTTTACTAGGGTCTGTGATATCAATTAGTCTTTTGTGAGTTCTTTTTTCAAATTGCTCTCTTGAATCCTTGTACTTATGTACTGCTCTTAAAATTGTAATTTTTTCAATTTCAGTAGGTAATGGTACAGGTCCAGATACTACTCCACCAGTTCTTTTAACAGTAGCTACTATTTTAGCAGCAGCACTATCTAGAACTCTGTGATCGTAAGCTTTTAATTTAATTCTCACTTTCTCCTTTGCCATTTTGTTGTCCTCCCTTCGCCTATATCTTGGTATAGACATAGCTCCGAACGAATTACCTGATATCCCTTTAATTTATTTGACAACTTAACCGGGTGTATCAGCAACTTCGCACATCTAAGCCAGTCACACTTCTACAATTATACCTTATAATTATATTAAAATCAAGTGAAAAAATAACTTTTTTTCACTTTTTTATTATTATTTGGTATTTTCTAGGAAAATCTATCGTTTTTCCTAGTCATTTATAGCCATTAAGTCTATAAATGATGCATCAATATGCCTTATTATATTCACAGTTAAAGGAAAAAAGAAAAAGCACTATAAAGTGCTATAAAGTAATCTCTCCTAATCTTATTAATTCTACTACAGCTTGAGCTCTACCCTTAACAGATAATTTTTGCATAGTATTAGAAATATGATTTCTAACAGTTTTTTCACTAATACTTAATATATTAGCAATTTCTCTAGTAGTTTTATTTTCTATCAGTAATGAGAAGACTTCTTTTTCTCTCTTGGTTAATATACCTTTACTCATAAATACCTCACTTCCCTATAGGGTGGTATATACATATATTCATATTATTGTATTCAATAATATGAATTATGTGAAGTATTTTTAACTATTTTTAATAAGAACAACTATAACTATTACAACCACAATTACCTTGTTTGTATAAATCACAGCCAAAACCACAGCTACGACATGATTTGGCTTTAGTTGGTCTTGTATATTTTGTACAAATACATGTGCGGCTTCCATAAACACAATCAACTTTGTTATAAGTTCCACTATATTCATATTTTTTACAGCTTGTTGATCCATATACTGCATGAGATTCTGCGGATACTTTTTGCCATCTACTCATATCATAATCAGTTCCACAATAATTAGCAGAAGTTCCATAACTACAAGTTTCACAACCAAACTCTGCTCTTCTACAATAATATGTAGAAGAACAATATCTATCTTTTACATAATAATTCCATATTGTCTTTTCCGTTACATTACCTGCATTATCAGTACACCTTAAGTATGTTTTTTTATTCCCAGAACGAGCGCTCATACCCTGTGATGTATAAGTAGTGCCAGTCGTAACAGTACCATTATCATTCATGTAAGCTTCTTTCATTCCAGAACCACTATCACTGCAACTTACCCACACTTCTTTTCCAGTACACCAAGTAGTTCCAGTAGATGGACCCCAATCCATTGAAGGAGGTGTTGTATCTTTCCATATAGCATACAGCTTTAAAGTATTATTAGAAATTCCATATTGTCCATCTACATATTTCCAAGTACCACTCCATCCTGTCCAGTTATAACCATCATCCATGCCATCTGTTCTTGTTGTCCATCCAGCAAATGTATAACCCGTTTTAGTAAATGTATTATTACGAATTGTTGTATTAGTTCCATAATTAACAACCGTATTTCCCATACTTCCTGCTCCACCATTAGCATTATATGTTATTGTATATGTATTTACTTTCCAATTTACTCCTAGTACTACAGTACAATTTTTATTAGTAGCATCACAGAAGTCACTTGCTTTGTATACTACTGATTGATCATATGTTTTTCCACTTGTTGTACATCCACTTTTACATTTCCATTCTTCTTTGGATACGACAGAATATCCAGTTTTTGTTATCTTTAAATATTTTGAATAATTATAGTTAGGTAAACCATCAGAAGCTGTGCTACCATTATAGTTTATTTTGAAGAAAGAATCGGAATAAGTACTTCCATTAGCATTTGTTCTTTCGATAATACCATTATTTTCTCTCCATTTATATGTATTGCCTGTTGAAGTAACAGTTGGTGATGTTAAAGAACCATTATTAGTACTAAATTTAATAGTAACTATATAGGCTTTTGTTATTGGATAATATGTTGCACTAGATGATATATTTTTACTTGTATTTGCATTCCAAGTACTTTTTGTAGCATCTTTAGTGGTGTTCCAGCCTACAATAGAATATCCTTTTCTCTCAATAGTAGGTGAAGTTATACTACAGCTTTGTCCACTTATAGCATAACATGACTTGGTAATGTTAATTGTTCCTCCTCCTATTTTATCAGCAGGTTCTTTAATAAATGTTATTGTATATTTATTTATAGTAAAATCTTTAGTACTTTCATTATAATTATTACTCTTATCTACTGTTCTAGCTGTTACTTTTGCTTTTCCAGTAGTAGTATAACTTATATTTATCTGATTACTTGAAGATTGATACCAAGTATTTTTTTCTATAGTTGTTGTATTACCATCACAAGTAAAGATATTATTACTTAGAGTACATCTGTTAACATTAATATTACTAGTACCCTTAACAGTAGATTTAAAATAATACTTTGCTTCTCCGTTTATATTAGCATTATTATATTTAATAGTTAATGTATTAGAACTTAATGTATAAGTTGGTTTTTTAATAACTTTAGTATTTCTACTTTCAGTATTAGAACATAAATAACTACCTCTACTAGTTTTCATACACACTCTTAAATAATACTTTTCATTTTGTTTTAATCCTTGTAATTTACAAGTATTATCTTCTATAACACCAGTCTTTTTTATATTAGCAGAACTATCTCCATACATACATACTTTGTCAGTCATAGTACTACTTGGATTAGTATTAGCATCAGTAAATCCTACATGTATCTCATCAGTATAACTAGTACCATTATCTAATTTAGGATAATCTGTAACCTTTTCATTAACTATGTTACCCATACATACTTTATAGTCATCACTATTAGCTTTATCTTTAGTTAATATTTCAGCTTTACTATTAACCATAGTTACTTTATTCTTCTTTACTAATACATAACTATGTATATCAAAATCTTTACTTTTAATATTTGCCTTTTTATCAAGTAAGCCTTTATTCATAAGTTCTTCAATAGTAGTACAAAAATATTTATTCTCTTTATCAATAATATCTAACCAGTAATTACTATCATCATTTTTTTCAGTAGAATATGTTTCAGCAGCTTCTTTAATACTATTTACGCTTATAGTAAGTGACTTGTTTTTAGAAGTATTAAAAGCATTAATAATACCATAAGTAGAAAAAGCTAAAATTAATCCTATTATAAGTATTACTGCCAGTAGTTCTATTAGCGTATATCCTTTTCTATTTAGTCTCATATCTATCACCTACCATTAACTTAATTATACAATAAATAAAAAGAAGTAGCAAGACTTAAATTCTAATTGGATTAAAATCTACTTCTATATCTATCTTATTATTATTTTTATACATATCAATAATAAAATTTAAAGTACTAATTAAATTATCTTCTTTTTGATATTTAATAATAATCTGATAATGATAAATATTATTTATCTTAAATGCACTACTAGTGGTAGGACCAAGTATAATTGAATTACCAAGTTTACTTCTTAAATAATTACCTATCTTATTAGCCTCTTTAAATCCACCTTCATAATCTCTTGAAGATATACTAACTAATGTTAAATAATAGTATGGAGGATATTTAAGCATCTTTCTAATACTCATTTCTTCCTTATAAAATTTTAAATAATCATGATTTTTAGCTAACATAATACTATAATGATCAGGATTATAAGTTTGAATAATAACTTCTCCCTTTGAAGTACTTCTGCCCGCTCTTCCTGCTACTTGCGAAAGCAACTGAAAAGTATTTTCACTAGCTCTAAAATCTGGAGCCATAAGTGAAGAATCTACTGATACTACTCCTACTAAAGTAACAAGTGGAAAATCAAGACCCTTAGCAATCATCTGTGTACCAATTAAAATATCATATTTATGCTCACCAAAATCATCAATAATCTTCTGATGTTCTCCTTTTTTACTAGTAGTATCAACATCCATTCTAACTATTCTAGCTTTAAATAATTTATTTAATTCTTCTTCTAATTTCTCAGTACCAAGTCCAAAATCTCTTAACTTACTACCACATTTAGGACATACCTTACTAGGTACTTTAGCAGTACCACAATAATGACATTTTAAATTATTACTTGTCTTATGATAAGTATAAGTAACATCACACTTAGGACACTTCTCAGTATAACCACATTCCCTACAACTAATAATACTAGAATATCCTCTTCTATTAAGTAGAATAATACTTTGTTCCTTTCTATCTAGTTTTTCTTTAATCTTACACTTCAAAGTATCAGATAAAATAAAATTACCCTTCTTAACTTCTTCTTTCATATCAATAATTTCAACATTAGGCATTGTACTACTACTAGGTCTTTTAGATAATACTAATAATTTATATACTTTATTACCTGCTCTAGCAAAAGATTCCAAACTAGGAGTAGCACTTCCCATAACTACTGGACATTTATGATATTTACTTCTAAGAATAGCAATATCTTTAGCATTATATCTAGGATGATTCTCTTGTTTATAACTACTAGTATGTTCTTCATCTATTATAATAACTCCAATATTATTAAAAGGAACAAAGATAGCACTTCTCGTACCAATAACAATCTTAGCTTCTCCAGTAGTTATCTTTCTATATTCATCATATCTCTCAGTATCAGATAATTTAGAATGTAATACTGCTACTACATCACCAAATCTCGATATAAACTTTCCTACTACTTGAGGAGTTAAACTAATTTCTGGTACTAACATAATTGCCTCTTTACCTAGTTTTAAAGCCTCTTCAATAATACTCATATATACTTCTGTTTTACCAGAACCAGTAACACCATATAATAAATAAGTATTAGCTGCTCTAAAAGAATTAACTACTATATCCTTAGCCTTTTCTTGTTCTTCATTTAATACTACCCTCTTATAATTACTTATCCCTGTATAAGAGTATCTTTTATCTTCTTCTAAATATATTTCTCCAAGACCATTTTTAATAATAGTATTAATAGTACTAGACATCTTAGTAATAAGAACATCTCCCTCTTTTAACTTACAAAGTAAATTAACTTGTCCTTCATACTTACAACTACTAATATATTTATCTATCTCTTCAATACTCTTAGTTCTTCTTAAATATTTATTATATTTAATCTTAATATTAGTATTAACTTTAGCTTTTAAAGCTTTAGGAAGCATTACTTGATAAGCACTAACAAGTGAACATAATAAATGATTACTCATATATTTACCAAGTAGTATCATCTCTTTATTAAGTACTGGCCTATCATCTACTACATCACTAATATCTTTAATTTTATTCTTATCATAATCAGTATCATTAAGTATATTCATAACAAATCCTTCTAATTCCATCTTACCAAAAGGTATTCTAACTCTAATACCAATCTTAATATTATCCCTAAATACTTTTGGTACTTTATATACATAATACTGATCTACTGCTTTAGCACTAATTTGTGTTAATACTTCTACAAACATAATAATATCACCTAATAACTATTATACTAAAAACTATCTCTAAAGTACATATCTTTTATTAATTAAAATAATCAAAAAGTACACTTATTTTTACTATTTTTGTAATTTTTTCACAAATATTTAAATAATAATCACTATTTTAAGATTATTTTTTTAAATATTATTATTAAAATGTATTTAAAAAAGATAATTATACCATCTCTTTATCAAAAAAGTATTAACCCCAAATATAATAAATATGGTTGATATCTTGTTGTTAGACTCTCTTTAGGCTAACAACAACACTCTAATACTAAGAATTAGAGTGAAAGAAAAAGAGAAACTATTTCTCTTTTATATATCTATATCCATCATAAGTAATCATATTCCTACTAAAAATAATCTTATTCTGAATAATATTATTAATATTATTAATATAATCACTATCAATATCCCCACTATATTTACCATTAAGACTATTATATTTACCTTTATCAGTAATCCATGATAAATTATCTAAAATAACCATGCCTTCATTATTAGATAATAGATCAGAACCTGCGAATAATCTAGAATCATATTTAATATCAAATAAATTATATATAGTTGGTAATACATCTATAGGCATACCTACTTTAGTAATACTAATATTTTTCATACTACTATTATATATAATTAGAACATTATGATTTATTTCAAATAGTTCATCTCTCTTATAACTAGATAATTCATTAATTTCTTCTAGTGATAATCCATATGGATAATGATCTGCGAGTAAGACAATTACAGTATCCTCTAAAATACCTTTATTTTCTAGTTCTTTTAATAGTGATTCCATTGCTCTATCTAATTCTATTTGAGTAGCAAGATATGATTTTGCCTTATCACTATAATCTAAGTTTTTTACTAAGTCCCAATTCTTACTAACAATACTATTACCTTCTTTAGTATAATCCAAGTGTCCTGATACTGTCATATAATAAGTCATAAATGGTTTATCACTATTTATGTAATCATTAGTGGTGGCTTTAATCATTTCTATATCACTTTCTGGCCACATATTACAGTTTATGTTTAATCCCATGTTGCAGGCTTTAAAATTATCAAAACCTAAGGCTTTAAGATATTTGTATCTATTTTGAAAATAACCATCATGAGCGTGATAAGCATAAGTATTATATCCTTTTTCTTTGAAGGTAGTGGCAAGTCCATATGGAAAACTATTTTTTCCACTCTTCCACTTTGTAAGAGTTGAGTAATTAGGATATAATCCTGTTAATGATTGAAATTCTCCTCCTATTGTAGATAAGTAATATGGTACATAAAAATTATCAAATATAAAGCCATTATTAGTTAGTTTATATAATGTCGGAGTTCTATCTTTATCTATTCCTATTTCGCTAAAGGATTCTGCTACTACAAAAATAAGATTTTTATTTTCAAACATACCAGTATACTTATTTTTACTAGTACCAGGATTATTATCTATATATTCTTTTATATCCTTATTTAATTTATTACTAGATAAATCTAGATCTAAGTTATTCTTTTCGTATACAAATAAATCTTCATCATTGTTTTCTTCTTCATAATTTACTTCTATTACTTTATCTTCAAAGCCAAATATATTTCTATATATATCTAGTCCTGTACTAGATAATACTCCCATCTTCTGAATACTAAGAGGAATATTGTTAGTATTATAATATAAATCATATAAAGATATATCTTTATTATCTTTAGTACTATTTATATATAATCTATATGATAGAAAAGATAGTGGTATTAATATTATATAACTATATAAATATTTCTTATTTTCTTTTATATTAAGATCTATTTTTTTTCTAAATATTATAAGTAATATAAATGGTAAAAAGAATAGTATTAAATAATGAATATTACCCACTATTACTTTTATAGTCTCACCAGCAAATCCCATTGCTTGATCGGATAATTTAAAACAGTCTAATGAAAAGAAAGTCTGTAAGAAAGCTTTAAATATCGTCTCTAAAGCAAACCAAAAACAAAAAATAAAATAAATAATATAACCAAATATTCTATTTACCTTCTCACTCCATATAGTCATTAAAATAGTCATAACAAAAGAAACAAATAAAGAATATATAAGTATACTAAGTACCTCACCTTTTGAATAAATATCAAATGATATAAGAGCAAACATTGCTTCAAAAAATATTAGTACTATATAGTTTAATAAATTTATTTTGATTATTTCCTTCATATTAACCCTCTTTTCTTAATTTAGTATATTATTTCTTTTTATAATTATTATAAAATTCTTCTTTTAATTCTAAGAATCTATCTTCTTTAATAGCTTCTCTTATCTCTTCCATAATTCTAATTAAAAATCTTAAATTATGAATAGATAAAAGTCTTTGACCTAGTGTTTCATCTGCTACTAAAAGATGTCTAATATAAGCCTTAGTATAATTCTTACAGCATTTGCAGTCACAGCTTTCATCTACTGGAGTAAAATCTTCTTTATACTTAGCATTTCTTAAATTAATCTTACCATCTCTAGTAAAAGCATGACCATGTCTAGCAAGACGAGTAGGAAGTACACAATCAAACATATCTACTCCTCTTTCTACCCCTTCAAATAAATCAGTAGGTTCACCTACTCCCATTAAATATCTAGGTTTATCTTCTGGTAAATATTTAATACCATATTCAATCATCTTATACATCGTCGGTTTATCTTCTCCTACTGAAGTACCACCAATAGAATAACCATCAAAACCTAATTTAACCGTCTCTTTACAAGACCATTCTCTTAAATCTTCAAATTCTCCTCCCTGTACAATACCAAATAAACTTTGATTAGGATTGTTAAAAACAGCCTTCCCTCTCTTAGCCCATCTAATAGTTCTCTCAACACTATTCTTCATATATTCATGTGTTACAGGATATGGAGGACATTCATCAAAACTCATAGCAATATCACTATCTAATTTATTTTGAATCTCAATACTCTTCTCAGGTGTTAAGAATAATCTCTCTCCATTAATATGACTCTTAAATACTACTCCCTCTTCACTAATATCTTTAGGTTTAGCCAAACTAAATACCTGAAAACCACCACAATCAGTAAGAATAGGACCATCATAATTCATAAACTTATGAAGTCCTCCTGCTTTAGCAACAATATCTTCTCCTGGTCTAAGCCATAAATGATAAGTATTAGATAATATAACACCTGCTCCTATCTCTTTAATTTCTTCTGGATCAAGAGTCTTAACCGTAGCCTGAGTACCTACTGGCATAAACATCGGAGTCTCAAACTTACCATAGTTAGTCTCTAATGTTCCATATCTAGCCTTAGTATCTTTATCTTTATGTAATAATGTATATTTAACTTTCATAATACGCCTCATTTCTTACTAATTATATCAAATATAACAATTAAAGTAAAGAAAAAAAGTACCATTAAAGTACTCCTTATTCATGTATCTTCTTCATAAGTAAAGTAACATCTTTTACTTCTACATTAGAAGTATTAATATCTCCCGTTAAATTAGTCATAACCTCAAGTATCGAATCATCTTCAAATCTAAATAAAATATTCTTACTAAAATACATCTTACTAACATCACCAAGAGGTAATTCAAAAGTTAAATCTTTAATCGCAGATCCAGTACTATCTACTAAATAAAAACTACCACCATGAGTATTATCCACCCCATCAATATATCCTGATAAATCAATTTCATAAATACCAGATACTACTTCTACTTCAGTATTATTAGGAACAACAAAATATTCACTAGGCTCTGGTACTAACCAAGTCTCATTAATAATCATTGCTTCTATATCATTAATATCATTATAACTAGCAAAGAATATTCCTTCAGTACTACTACTAGAAGTCTCTCCTCTCTCTCCTTGAGGTCCCGTAGGCCCAATTAATCCCTGTGGCCCCATTGGCCCAGTCATCCCAATAATAACAGGATTACATATACATTTCTTATCTCTTTCTATCTTATCATAAGGATTCATACTATCCCTCCCTATAATAATCTATGTAATAATAATATTTAAGTAATTATTATCGTTTACATTCTCTCACCTTTCATGAAATGCCAAGGTCATTTCATGTCATTTCTAGCCTATAGTCTAGAAATGAATATCATCCATATCTATTATATTTGGGGTAATAGTTATATATTTATTATATTTGGGGTAATAGTTATATATTTATTATATTTAAATATAATATAATGAATATATCATTTGACAATAAAAAAAATCTTTAGCACATACAAGTTAAGACAAAAAACAACAAAATAAAGATAATAATAAATATTTAATCATAAAAATTCTCTCTTTTTTATATCATTGTAGAAAATATAAAAAGCTGATAACAATCTCGATTTTTCAGATTAAATTCATTATCAGCCTAATTACATCAAAGTATCTCTTTATTAAAAGTAAACTTATATAACATTAATCATTATATTACTTAATTTTTTTTTTTGTAATTTCATTATACTTTAAAACTGCAACATTATAACCCGCTTGAGGAGCAAGTTTTTCTTGTATATAGTTTAATAAATCACAAACATAAGCTTTTCGTTTAGAATGCAATTCATCAAAGTTTTCCTCTGGTATATTAAATTCACAATAATTAAATCCTAATACAATACTATCTCTTGGAGCAACATAGTTATAATTAATAGGTCCATAGAAAACAAACTTTTCTTTTATATTTGGAAATAATATTAACTTATAACTATCTTCTAAAAATTTATTCATCTCTTCTTGCAAGCCATTATTTATAATTTCTTGGTGAGATAGCGAAAAATAGTATTTATATTTATCTTGCATTTCACTAGTTAACCTACTAGTATCAACTTTATTAACTAAACTAAAATATTTAGATATTTCTGAATACAAACCACTAACACCATCATTTATACAAGATATCTTAGCTGATTCTAACTTTTTTTCTATTGCATTTAATTTAAGTTTTTCATACAAAAACTTTAAAAATTCATATTTATATCTTTCTTCCATAATCTTTCTCCTTTAACTAAAACCTATAACTGAACAATTTATAGTAAAATATCCACCATTTTGTAAATCAGCAAAAGGAATTAAATACTCCCTTCCCCATGAACTTACATAAAAGCCATTAGAACCAATTCCTGTTACAAACACAGAATGTCCACCACCTTCGGACCAAGTATTCGTTGATACAGATGGATATAATCCTTCATTGGTACTTTTCATATTAATAACTCCACTACCTTTAAAAATATCAAGCGATACCGAATGTCCTTTAGACATTTCTAAATATACATTGTTTAATATATTAGAAAAGTCATTATATCCTATTATCCTATTATAATTTGATGCTATTTTAAAACTTCGATACCAATCTATACCTTTTGGTATTAGAAAATTTGCAATAACTGACTCGTTTTTACCGTCAATTGAATATGATAAATATACTTGCTGTTTTGCATCTAACATAGTTCTTCCAAATACATCATGTCTATTTCTATTTAAAAGATATGGATTTAATCGGTTATCTGCTAAAATAAAACCACCACCATTTTCTGCTTTATTGGCATGAACATATAAATCTAACAAAAGTTCATTAAAATTTAATCTACGCTTTCCATTTTCTATTTTATACATTGAATAACCAAATTTCTGTTGAAATTCTACTTCTTTTCCTGCAAACGCTCTAAAAATTTCGTTTACAGTGGCAGCATATGAGCATGCCCCAGCATCATTTATAGTAGACATTATTATTGAAGCATCACTAGATGAAAATCCCTGTGATACTAATTTGTTCTTTAAAAAGAAATACTCAGGTGTTGCTTCTTTTTTAAAATGTGGTAATGGTCTACCACTATTTAAAGCACTATTAAATATAACCATTGCTTGTTCATATGTATATTTTCTACCATTATATGTATAAGTACATAATGATTCTATTCCGCCTTGATCACAGCCATACTTTGCCTCTTTAGAACTTCCATAACGAGAGAAGTAACCAGATACATATACAGGACTATTTATATAATTTAAATTTTCTAGTGCATGTGCTATTTGCTGCGGTGTATACATTAATAAAATTTCTCTTGCTCCACCACTCTTTGTTATTAAATTATAATCCATATATTTTTCATTTTTAATATCAAAAAAAGCTCTTAACTGTTTCAATGCGTGTCCAGGACCATATTTATCATCATGTCTTTTAATAACTTCTAAAATATTTTCTTCTATTGTATTTTCATAAAATAATGTTTGAACTTCAGGGGCAAAAGTTGGACTTTCTGTTTTTAAAGTACTCCTTGTTTTAGACAAGTCTCTTTTTTGTATTAATGAATTTACATCTATCTCACTACCATCTTGTAATCTAAATCTAACATTATCTACATTATCAATTTTAGATAACACTTCATCAGTCATCATAGTAATATCAGTAACATCAATCGAAGCAAAGTTACCACCTTTATTATACATATTCGCTCTTGCTATCTGACTATCTAAATCCATAGAAACATTAGTAGACCCAGAAATAGTTTTACCAGAAAGATTTAATCTAGCTTGTAATAATTGTGATATATTCATATTACTTCCATCAGGTAATCTAAATATAACATTGTCTACGTTTTTTATTGAATTTATTTGGCTTTCCGTCAAAGAAGATACACTATCTATATCAATTGTAATTGTTCTACCTTTTCCAGTATGATAATTAGCCATCGCTATTTGATTATCAATATCAAGATTCCCTGGATTAATATTAGAAGTTTGCACTTTTGATTCACCAATTGAAGAATTAGAACTAACACTTGATTGCTTTGTCTCTGACATAATTCCATCAATTTGTGAATTATCAATATCAATGCCATTTTCTTTTGCAAAAGTTATAGCCTCTTGGATGCTAGTGATTTTTATACTTCCTTCAGCTGTAATTGCAGTAAAAACTAACTCTCCTCCATTCATCACACCTGACATTATTGCACCATATAAAAATGATTTCAAAGCATCTTTGGATAATTGAGTAACATCTACTTTTTCATCTAATATTGTTGCTCTTAATCCGGCATCTACATATTCTTGTAACATTTCTTCAAGACCTTCTTTAAATAATCCTTTTACTGATAATGATGAGCTTACATTTAATCCTGGTATATTACCTAATAATAGTCCTAATGTCGTTTCAGATACACCAGAAAAAACTCCATACATAATAGAAGATGATAAATCATTACCTTGAACTAATGCTTGATTTTTAGAATTACCACCGGCACTTAATCCCATTAAGGTACTACCTGCGACTGATCCTGCTACCGGGGTTGCTACTGCTGATACTGCTAATGATACTATCATTGATGGTACCATATTTCCTGCACTTGATCCTAATTCATAAGTATTATCTAATAATGATTTTTTATCTGTTTCTATTTTTATTGTTAAATTATTATATTCTTGTTCTGATAAAACTCTTTTAGCATATTCTAAATTTATTTCATTATTAGTATATATTTTACTTATAAATTCTTGGGCTGCTTCTTCACCTTTAGTTTCATTTATTTGAGTAGCTAGTTTATTGATATAATTTCCTGATGAATTTGTTAATTCATTTAAAATATACATTTGCTCATACTGAGTTACACTCATCATTCCTTCACTATTGAATAGATTACCTAAACCATCAAAGAATGTTAACACTCCATCACCAAAACCTTTTCCTCCTGATAATATTCCATTCCAAGCATTAGCATCTATGTTTCCATTTTCATCACGTAATTTATCAAGAAATTCATTAGCCTTAGCCAGACCTTCAGCTTTATTTAATTTATCTTCAATTGCTTCCGCATATTCTCTGGCAACTTTTGGCGATTGAGTATCCCATAAATAACTAAAAATTAACATATCTTGTTCAGTAAAATATTTGAATCTCCAATAACTATCATCATTCGTTTCAACTGTTCCATTTTTTATTTCATATAATTTAGATAATTCACTGTCCGGATTATTTTTGTTATTATTAATATAATTTTGAAAGTCATCAGTATCCATTAGTTCAATATAAGGTTGTTCTTTAGCTTGCTGAACCAATTCATATTTTGATGCTTTAATAGTTTCTAAATCACTATTTATTTGAGTTATTCTTTCCCTATATTCTGCATAAGTCATACCCATTTTTTCTTTAAAGTATTCATTATATTTATTAGTATATGTAGTATTTATATAATTTGCATATTCATTTTTTAATAGTTGATATTTTTCTGGTGTCATTCTATTTTTATCAGTAGGATATCCATTTTCTTTTAAATACTTTTTAAAACATTCATCACTTTTTATAGCTTCAGATGGGCTCAAATATTTCTTTCTACTACCTTGATTTTTTTCTTCAATAAATAGTCCTGGGTATGCACCCCTATTAGCGGAATCTACAAATCGGCGGTTTTTCTCTAAAAGTTCTTCTTTTTCTTGCTCTAACTGTTTAACCATATTTTCTAACGTAGATATATAATTTTCAATTTGTTTTGTTACTTCAGATTTTTTTACCATATTCTCTTTTTGAGCTATAACAGTTGGAGAAGATAAATCAAACTCTTCAGTTTTTGCAGTTCTAGCACGAGATGCTAATGCAGCCTGACTACTACCACCACTTTTTCCAATTGTAGAACCATATTTCTTATTAGTATAGTTACTATTAACTCTTATATTATTTGAATTATTAGATATAGAATTACTCCCCATTTTGTCCTCCTCAACTATTAAACCTTGATATACTTAGTTCATTGATTTTTGATAACTTTGAAGCCATCTCCAGTTCATTTTTATTTATTTTTTCCATAATGGCATTAATATTATCTTTATAATTATTTAAATCTTTTTTAATAGTAATTAATTCCCTTTCCATAGAAAATAATGAATTTATATAATAAAAGTCTCTAGGAAAATAAGTATTATAAAAATTATTATTAATAACACTTAATTTGCTAATACAACCATTCAAATTACTGATAATACTATTTTTATTTTCCATATTATATTTTATCTTTGTCATAAATATTACTCCTATTACTTAAAGTTTTGATACATACTTTCTACTTCTTTATAATAATTACTAATTTTCTCTAATACTTCAATAATATCAAGATTCTTTATTTTTTCTTGATTAATCTTTTCATTAAAAACAGAAGTATTATTATCTTTCCAATAATTATTTAGTTTAGATAACTCAAAATAAATATCTGCACAATTATCATTATAATCACTTATATACTTATCTAAGTTTTTAATTTCACTACTAATTTTATTTGTATCCACTAATAAACCCATATTATCACCATTATATTTTTGATATTTCATTTAAAATAATATTATATTGATATCTAACTTGAGGAATAAATGTATTAATTATTAAACTTCTATAATCTTCAATTTTTTTAATCATATTATCTAAAGTTTTTTTATTATAATATACCCCATCTATTTCTATACTTTCTTTAATTATCTTTCTACAAGAAATTAAACTATAATATACATCATTTAAATTATTATAATTATTTTGTAAAACATTAATTAATCTTTCATACTGATATTTTTTTTGATAAAGTTCATAATTCATAACACATCTCCTCTCCAATATATACCAACTAAAAGTTAATATATATTGGAGAGAAAACATATTTTCTCTACTCTTGAACATCAGAATTAGTATATGTTTGACTAACATTTTCATCTGAAGTAACATAACTTTGAATAACCTCTTCAAATTTTTGAGCAAAGTTTGATTCGTTACCATCAAGATAAGTATATAATCTTTCTAATGCAGCATTTATTCTATCAATGAATCCTTGCATACTAGCAGTTTGACTACCAGCAAAAGCAGAATTAACTTTATCACGAAGTGCTGAAGTAGCATTTCTTGATTCTGTATCTAATTCATTCTTTTTACTTTTAATTTTATTCATAGCAACTTTTGCTAATTCGGGATCCATACCCATAAAATTTTCGTTCATTTATCTCACCTCCATATTTTTTATTACATTCCACTTGTTCTTTGTTTTTCAACCCAGTCATTATAAGTTCTTTCAAATTGACTAGACATAGCGTCGTAAGTAGCAGTTACGCTTTCCTTAGTACTTTGAATTACTTTGCTTAATTCATCTTTATAAGCAGTAGCGTCTTCACCTTTCCAACTATCAGATATTGCATTTTCTACTTCTGGGAAACTATTTAAAATATCTAATAATCTACTTTTCCTAGTTCTAATTTCAGCAGCTAATTCACTATATCCAGTTGAATTATAACCAATAAAACTCATAATTCACCTCCTTTATAAAATTTTATATTAAACTAATTTTATTAGTTAATATTATAATTATTATAAATACTCTCATTTTCTTTATTTGTATCAATATAAATATTTACAATCCTAGTCAAATAGTCAATATAAGAGTTTCTATTACTCAATAGTGTATTTAAAGCAATATTAAGACTATTAATCTTATTTTTAATATTCTTACTATTATTACCAGAATAATAACTAGATAATAAACCAAGTGACTTATTAATATTAATAATTAATTTTTCTTCATTATCTTTATATAGTTCTATCTTCTTAATAATCATTATAAACGAATTATAATCAATAATCCCACTATTCATAATTCACTCCCTTATTTTCTATCTAATATAAGTATAACATTATTTAATATCAAAGTAAATTAAAAGTGTCAATAATTTGACACTTTATTTATATTTTAATTAAAGCAAGTTTTGAAGTATTTCTAATATCAGTGTTTATAACAATATCATTATTATCATAAATCTTACCAGTTTCTATATTTGCTATTACATAATTTTGATTCATTAATAATTTACCATCACTAAGATCACTAATTGATTTAACTACCAATTTATTTATTTTCCATATAAATTCATTTACTGGAATAAATAAATCATAATGTTGATTTAAATTAGGAACATATAAATTAATTAATATTTTATTCATTACTATCATCCTCTCCTAATTTATATTCAGATAATTCGATTGTCTTAAATAATTCAGCTCTACCATCTCTAATAACAAAACCAAAATTATTCTTATAAGTACTTGACATTTCCTTAGTAAGTTTACTAAGTTTAAATAGATTTTGATCTGATAAGCCAGTACCTATCCAAATACCATCGGTATCATTCTGAATATTTCTATACCAAGTATCAAACTCAGCTTTCTTAAGTTTTTTATAATCATCTGCTATTAAAAGACTAATATTTTCACTATTTTTTATTTCTTTAGTAAAATCTTCTAACTTCATATTATCTAACTTAAGCTTAAACTTATTAAAGTTTTGAAAATATAATACTGTCTTCAATCCAATATTTTCTTTTATTCTTTTAACATAATCAAGTAAAATATCATACACTTTAGAAGGTTCACTATCATAATAATATTTTATTTTTCCCTTTAATTCAGGTAACTCTTTATTTAAATCTATTACAATTAATTGAATATTCTTAATCATTGACAATTCCATAATTAAACTTCTAGAAAAATTAACTGTATTACTTGAAGTATTACTTAATATAAATGTAGACAAATAATTAGTAAAGTCATATTTAGTAATTTCAAGAGATTGTTTAGTAACACCTATTGGTACTGAAGTAATACCAAGTAAATCACGAGATACAAATTCAAGAGAAACTATTTTAGGAAGCGTTGGAATTCTCTTAGCACTAATAGTACTTTTTTCTTTTATAATTTCACATACTCTATTTATATAAGCATTTAAATTATTATCCACTATAGAAGCTGTTTGAAATTCATATACTTCATCCATTTTAAATAATCCTCTGCCATCAATTTCTTTAGGAACACTATTTACTTTATTAAATATAGCATTATAATCAGAAATATCATTTAATCTAAGAGCAAATATTGAACTAAAGTTTTGCTTAATTCTTCTTCTTATAGAGCCATCTGTATTAGCAGTTATTATAAAGAACATTCCATATCTTAAGCCATCACGACATAATTTAATTATTTCATCTTCTAAATTAGCATTAATTTCAGAAAAAGCATCATAATTATTAATAATTGTACCAATTAATGGAACCTTATTACCACTATTCTTTATATAATTGTTATATTCTCCTCCATATGAAGAAAACATTTTCTTTCTTTCAGAAATAATATTTTTTAACATTTTAATCAAATTATTTAATTTTTCATCTTCAGAAGAAAATACAATATCACCAACTTGTGGAAACTTTTCAAATAATCTAAGGGATTCAGAACCATAATCTATTATGTAATAATTAATTGAATCAGCTAAATTTCTAGTAACAGTAGAATATATAATACTATTAATAAGCATTTCACGATCACTACCTTGTGTACCATATATAATCGTATTACCATCAGTATTTAAATTTAGTTTTACTAATCCTTGACTTTGATTACTTGGATCATCATACTCACCAATAATAGCCTCTACTATATTACTATCAAATTTATAATTATATTTCTCTACTAATTTATCTACTAAAATAGTACTAGGAATATTATCAAGCCATAATTTTTGCGAACTTAATTTTTCAATTTTACCAGCCTCAATAATATATTTTAAAATATTTGCAAGTTCTTCCCCTTCAGCAGCACCCTTATTACCAGAAGATTCTTGAATACTTTTAATAACAATTCCAACATTATTAACAAAATCAATTGATTTATCTATAACCTTTTTAGCCTTATCAGATGGAAAATATTTAGCACCACACCATGCTGACTGACCCATAGCAAATAATTCATTATAACCAACCTGTAAATAGAATCTTCCTACTTGTTTTAGTTCAGCAGCTTCTGGTCTTTTAAGCATTTCCATACTATCAGCTTTTTCTTGAACTTTTAAACATACTCTAAATTTACTATTACTCCAAATCTGATCATTTACTACTCCTGATGGTTTTTGTGTGGCCAAAATCAAATGAACACCTAAACTTCTACCTATTCTTGCTATACTAATCAAATTATCCATAAAATCTGGTTGTTGACTTTTTAACTCAGCAAATTCATCACAAACAATAATTAAATGTGGAACTGGAGTACTTAATTTACCTTCACGATAAAATTTTTGATATTTATATATATCTATAGTACTTTCTCCAAGACTATCTCTCGCCTCATTGAAAATCTTTTGTCTTCTTCTCACCTCACTATCAATACTAACTAAAGTTCTATCCATTTCAGCCTTATCTAGGTTAGTTATCGTCCCAGCTAAATGTGGTAATTTAACTCCTGTATTTTTATTTTCAAAAGCACCAGCAAGCCCACCGCCTTTATAATCTATTAGTATAAATGATACTTCATTTGGACTATAATTTAATGCCATTGACAAAACATATGTAATTATAAATTCACTTTTACCAGAACCAGTCATACCAGCGATTAACCCATGTGGACCATGAAATTTCTCATGTAAATCCAAATACATTAAATCGCCATTTTCATCAACACCAACTTCAGCCTTCAAAGACTTTGTAGGATCATTATTCTTCCATCTATTTATAATATTTAATTGTTCAACTTTTCCAATATTTTCCATTTCTAAAAACGTTATAGTATTTGGAAGTGTCTTAGTACCATTTTCAAATTCTATTGGAATATTTGATAACTTCTTAGCAACTAAATTCATATCTAAATTATAATTAACCTCATCAGTAAAATTAATTATTCTTTGATTCTCATAAGCATCTTCTAATGTCGAAGAGTTTTTATCACCAATTGAAATAAAATTATTACATTTACTTGGTAATTTACTAAGCCTATTTTCTAATATAATTAAACTAAAACCATAATTATTATTTATCTCAGTAATAGCTTTCATTATACCTATTTTTCTTATCTTACGATAATTATCAGTTATTATCAAATAGTATGGCTTATATGACAAATAATTACTTTCAGATTCTTGCATTTGTTCATCATATCTTCGATAATTCAATTCTTGTTCCAAATAATTAGATAAATCCTTTGCATCTTCTGTATTTACCGCAAAAAATCTAAATTGTTTATAATTATCAAAATTATGTGGTAAATATTTTATAAAATTCCAATGCTCAGCATTTTCTTCATTAGTAAATACTACTATTTTTAAATCTTCATAACTATGAAAAGTAACTAACTGTAAAATAATATTTTCTACAAACTTATCAGTCTTATATTTATTACCCATAATAGCAGTTATCATATTCTTTAAAAATGAATATCCAATAGGAACATCTTTTATCAAATGATAACTATCCGCTATTTGCTGCGCCTCTTTCTTTAAAGTAGTATCCTCAATTGAAAAACTCTCTTCTGGACAATTAATAGTTATATCCGTAGGGTAATTACCAATACCAATTCTAACAGTTAGAAAATCATCTTGTTCTATTCTTCTACCCCATAGTCCTACTTTTTTTGTATTAATAATTTCATAACACTGATCGTTAGAAAGTAAATTTTCTACTAATATTTCACTCTGTACTTTAGATTCTGCCGCTATTTCGTTTTGTTTTTCTTCTAAATATTTCTTATATTTATTTATATTTTCTTTCTTTTTCTTTCTTTGCTGTCTTTTATTAAACATTTTTGTTAAAGTTGGCCATAAAATTGTTGTAGCAAGCATAGCCACAGCTATTATAATTGAAGACCAAGATTCCCTCATCGTAGTCTCTCCAGCATTAATTCTTTGAAGAGTACTAATTAAACTAACCGAAGAAGTCATTCCCATTGTAAGCATTGGTCCCAAAGTATATATTAAAGGTACTTCATCAGGATCTTTAACAGATGGAGGACCATCTATTTTTATAGTTTTATTTTGAATAATTCTTCTAATTCTAGGTGACTTAAAAAAGTAATCATTATCATTATACAAATCTAAATCCTTTATTTCTTTATTTGAATAATCATTATTAACATTTATAACTAAATCTCCAATATTAGCAGTTAATTTATTTAAGAATACTTTATTACCAGGATTATTTATTAAAATAATACCAGCTAAAACAATAATCTTTAATCCATAATAATCAATAATATCTCCATTATTTATACTTACATTATTTTCTTTAATAGATACTTTATTTATATATACGAGTTGTCCATTACTTCTTTGCAATGTTAATACATTATTAATATAACTAAGTAAGATAATATCATTATTTATATATTCAATATTATAGTTAACATTACAATCATTTCCTTTACCAATAGTTAACTTTAATTTTTGATCATATTTAAAATTCATAAAAGTATTATCAAAAGCATCTTCTATATAAACTAAATATTTAACATTATCCCTTTCTAATGTATAAAATTTATTAATTTCAAGTTTTAATCTATAAGTATAATTACCATTATCTAATACCCTAACACCAGTAGTAGAATATAAAAACCATTCATCATTATCTGCTTCTATATTGATAAGTTTAGTATCTTCATCATCATTACTATCAAAAGCAAATGTTCCAAATACTTGGGATGGTAACATAAACTCTACCAATCTATCCATTGTAAATAATACTATCCTCACAATCCCAACTCCTCTATCATATTAATGATATCATAATAATTGTTTTTCTGCAATTGTTTTATAAACATTCACTTAAAATTTTCCAAACCATTAACAAAAGTATTTCTTCATTATTATTTTTTGATACACCAAAATATTTATGAGCAAGACAACAAGGCTTGCTCATACCATGGAAAACTTAAGTTTACTTAAGGTTGAAATGGCAAAAAAAAGACACTCAAATGAGTATCTTTAATTTAATTATTCAATAATTTCAGTAACTGATCCAGCACCAACAGTGTGTCCACCTTCTCTAATAGAGAATTTAGTACCATTTTCAACTGCGATTGGAGCAATTAATTCAACTGTCATAGTAACATTGTCACCAGGCATAACCATTTCAGTTCCTTCTGGTAATGTAACTACACCAGTAACGTCAGTAGTTCTGAAATAGAATTGAGGTCTATAGTTTGTAAAGAATGGAGTATGTCTTCCACCTTCTTCTTTAGAAAGTACATAAACTTGTGCTTTGAATTTTTTATGTGGATGAACTGTTCCAGGTTTAGCAAGAACTTGTCCTCTTTCAACTTCACTTCTATCGATTCCTCTTAATAATACACCAGCATTATCTCCAGCTTCAGCATAGTCAAGTTGTTTTCTAAACATTTCAATACCAGTAACAACTGTTTTCTTAGTATCTTTTAAACCAACGATTTCAACTTCATCATTAAGTTTTAATTGTCCTCTTTCAACTCTACCAGTAACAACTGTTCCTCTACCAGTAATAGTAAATACGTCTTCAATTGACATTAAGAATGGTTTGTCATTATCTCTTTCAGGAGTTGGAATCCATTCATCAACAGCATCCATTAAGTCTTCAATAGCCTTAACATACTTAGGATCTCCTTCAAGAGCTTTAAGAGCAGAACCTCTAATGATTGGAGTATTGTCTCCATCAAATCCATATTCAGTAAGTAATTCTCTTACTTCCATTTCAACTAGGTCTAATAATTCTTCATCATCAACCATATCACATTTATTTAAGAATACAACCATTCTAGGTACACCAACTTGTCTAGCAAGTAAGATGTGCTCTCTTGTTTGAGCCATAGGACCATCAGTTGCAGCAATAACTAGGATTGCTCCATCCATTTGAGCAGCACCAGTAATCATGTTTTTAACATAGTCTGCGTGTCCTGGACAGTCAACGTGAGCATAGTGTCTCTTATCAGTTTGGTATTCAACGTGTGCAGTGTTGATTGTAATACCTCTTTCTCTTTCTTCTGGAGCTTTATCGATATTCGCATAATCCATAAATTCAGCTCCACCTTTAGCAGCTAAAACTTTTGTAATAGCGGCAGTTAATGTTGTTTTACCATGGTCAACGTGGCCAATTGTACCAATGTTAACGTGTGGTTTTGAACGATCAAATTTAGCTTTTGCCATTTTAATTTCCTCTCTTTCTTTAATATTACAATATATATTTTATCATATTATTGTATTTTTTCAAGTGTTTTTACTAATTTCCACCATTTTTTTTGATGATTTCATCAGCAATTGATTTTGGAACTTCTTCATAATGGTCAAGTTCCATTACATAGTTACCTCTACCTTGAGTAGAACTTCTTAAACTAGTAGCATAACCAAACATTTCAGCAAGTGGTACCATCGCAGTAAATGCAATAGCATTTCCTCTTGATTCTTGTCCTTGTGGTTTACCACGTCTTGCAGTTAAGTCACCAATTACAGCACCAGTATATTCATCTGGAGCAGTAACTACTACTTTCATTATTGGTTCAAGTAGTACAGGTTTACATTTGTTTTTAGCTTCTTTTAAAGCAAGTGATGCTGCAATCTTAAATGCCATTTCAGATGAGTCTACATCATGGTATGAACCATCAAATAATGTAGCTTTTACATCTACCATAGGGTATCCTGCTAGAATACCAGTTTGCATAGCATCTTGTAATCCTTTATCGATAACTGAGATGTATTCACGAGGAACAACACCACCAACGATGTTATCAACAAATTCATAACCTTTCTCAGGGTTTGGTTCAAATCTAATCCAAACATGTCCATATTGTCCACGTCCACCAGATTGTTTAATATGTTTACCTTCACACTCACCAGTTTGTGTAATAGTTTCTCTATAAGCAACCATTGGAGCACCAACAGTAGCTTCAACATTAAATTCTCTTCTCATTCTATCTACGATAATATCAAGGTGTAACTCACCCATACCAGAGATAGTAGTTTGACCAGTTTCAGGATCAGTATGCATTCTAAATGTTGGATCTTCTTCAGCAAGTTTTTGAAGGGCAATACCCATCTTTTCTTGGTCTGCTTTAGTTTTAGGTTCAACAGCCTGAGTAATAACAGGTTCAGGGAATTCCATACCTTTCATGATAACAGGTTTCTTCTCATCACATAGAGTATCAGCAGTTGTAGTATTCTTAAGACCTACAGCAGCTCCAATTTCACCAGCATATATCTCTGGAATCTCTTCTCTATGATTAGCATGCATTAGTAGTATTCTACCAATTCTTTCCTTAACATCTTTAGTAGAGTTAAGTACATAAGAACCACTCTTCAAAGTACCAGAATATACTCTAAAGAAAGTAAGTCTTCCTACAAAAGGATCAGTAGCAATCTTAAATGCTAATGCAGTAAATGGTTCAGAATCAGATGGATGTCTAAGTACTACATTTCCTTTCATATCAGTACACTCAATAGCCTCAACATCAGTAGGAGCAGGTAAATAATCAACAACAGCATCAAGTAGTAACTTAATACCCATATTACCTAAAGCAGTTCCACACATAACAGGGAAGAATTCTGCTTTTAATACACCCTTTCTGATAGCTTTCTTAAGTTCACTAACACCTATTTCTTCACCATCTAAATATTTCATCATTAAATCTTCATCAAAATCAGCAGCAGCTTCAATTAATATATTTCTATATTCAACTGCTTTATCCTTCATATCTTCAGGAATCTCAATTTCAGTATAATCTTCAGCTTGTTTACCATCAAAGTGATATGCTTTCATAGTAACTAGATCAATTACGCCATTAAAATCAGATTCAGCTCCAATAGGAAGTTCCATAGCAGCAGTATTTGCTCCTAATCTATCTTTAATAGTACCTAAACTAAAATAGAAATCAGCTCCCATTTTATCCATCTTATTAGCAAAGATAATTCTAGGTACACCATATTCATTTGCTTGTCTCCATACTGTTTCACTTTGAGGTTCAACACCTGCTTGAGCATCAATAAGTAAAACAGCACCATCAAGTACTCTAAGACTTCTTTGAACTTCAATAGTAAAGTCAACGTGTCCTGGAGTATCAATTATATTAAATCTATAACCCTTCCAGAATGCAGTAGTAGCGGCACTAGTAATAGTAATACCTCTCTCTTGTTCTTGCTCCATCCAGTCCATTTGTGATGCACCATCGTGTGTTTCACCAATTTTATGTATCTTATGAGTATGGAACAATATTCTTTCAGTACAAGTAGTTTTACCTGCATCAATATGGGCCATGATTCCAATATTTCTTGTATGTTCTAAGCTTATTTCACGAGCCATAATTCATTTTCCTTTCATTTATTAATTTATTACAGTAATAATTACCATCTATAATGAGCAAATGCTTTATTAGCTTCTGCCATCTTATGTGTATCTTCTTTCTTCTTAACTGATGCACCAGTTCCATTTGAAGCATCAATAATTTCATTAGCAAGATTTTCAGCCATAGAATGACCATTTCTAAGTCTTGCATATTGAGCTAGCCATCTAAATGCTAAAGCTTGAGCTCTATCAGGTTTAACTTCAACTGGTACTTGGTAGTTAGCTCCACCAACTCTTCTTGATTTAACTTCAAGAGCAGGTTTAATATTATTCATAGCCTTTTCAAATACTACCATAGCCTCTTCGCCAGTCTTTTCTTTAACTATATCAAAAGCATCATATATAATGTTTTGTGCAGTACCTTTTTTACCATCTTTCATAATGTGGTTAACTAATTTAGTAACTACTTTAGAATTATATATAGGATCTGCTAATACGTCTCTTTTAGTTGCTCTTCTCTTTCTCATAGTCTAAATCCTCCTTCCATTAATATTATTTATTATTTAATTATTTCTTTTCTCTTTTAGCACCGTATTTACTTCTACCTTGTTTTCTATTTTGAACTCCAGCAGTATCTAAAGTACCCCTAATGATGTGATATCTAACACCGATTAAGTCTTTTACTCTACCACCTCTAATTAAAACAACGCTGTGCTCTTGTAAATTATGTCCAATTCCTGGAATATAACAAGTAACTTCCATACCATTAGATAATCTAACTCTGGCATATTTTCTTAATGCTGAGTTTGGTTTCTTAGGTGTTGTAGTACCAACTCTTGTACATACTCCTCTTTTTTGAGGTGATACTTGTACAGTTTGTTTCTTTTGAATACTATTTTTTCCTACTAATAATACTGGAGATTTACTCTTTCTTACTTTCTTACTTCTAGGTTTCTTAGTTAATTGGTTAATTGTAGGCATTTTCTCACTCCTTTCTTACACATATCCTGGTGTTTCATTTTTTATATTTAATATAAGTTTTGTCCAAGACAAAACCTAAAAATACCAGCAACAATAATATATCATTTTTAAAAATATTAGTCAAGTATTTTTTAAATATTTTCTCTCTATTCTATGTAAATTTATTAAAATAATACTACCTTCCATGAAAATCCAAGGTATTTTCATGTCATTCCTAGCCTATTTTATAGTCTAGGAATAAGAAATAATAAACTATCCGACTATGAAATATTAGTGTTACTACTAGTTACTTTATTTAGATTAGATTTATACCTCTAAATAGCAGATTTTTCATAGTAACAAACATCCTTACATATAAATACTTCTTAATTACAATACTATTTTTTATTTAATACTTTCATTATCTTGATATTCATTAAATAATTCATTAATTTCTTCTTGAGTTAAATCTTATATTAGCATCATATACATATCATCAGGTTAAAAAACTACAATTTCTTGTAGTTTAAATATTATACTATTGTTATTCCTGTCAAATTAGTAAATTTTTCACTAATCCAAGTTTTTACATTATTATCTTTAACATATATTTTAGTAGTTTTAGGTATTTCAGAAAACATAAGATTATAATTTGTTACATTTGAAAAATCAGCTTTTCTTATATCTATTTCAGTGACAGAAGTACAATTTAAAAACATATAATATGTATTAGTGACTTTATTAGTAATAAAACTACTTAAATTAATTTTTTTTAGTGAAGTACATTTTCTAAACATACCTACCATATTAGTAACAGAACTAGTATCAAAATTAGATAAATTAATTTCTGTTAATGAATTACATTCGTTAAACATATAATAAAAATTTGTAACCTTACTAGTATTAAAACTAGATAAATTTATATTTGTTAAACTTTTACAACCATTAAATAATTGTTGCATGTCAGTAACATTAATAGTATTAAAATTACTTATATCAAGATCAATCAAATTATAATTTTGATAAAACATTCCACTCATAGAAGTAACATTAGAAGTAACAAAACTAGATAAATCTAAGGTCTTGATAGCTTGACAATTGCAAAACATATCAATCATACTTGTTACCTTCAAAGTATTAAAATTACTTACATCAACATTTTTAAGTTGCATGCATCCAGAAAACATAGCTTTCATATTAGTTACATTTGATGTATTTAAAGATGTTAAATCTAATGTTTCAATAGAAGATGTTTTAAAAAACATATAACTCATATCACTAACAGTTGAAGTATCTAAATATGTTAAATCAATTGTTTTTAAATTAGTAAGCCAAGAAAACATTTTGTAACAATTATAAGCCGAAGTTATCCCACTTTCACTTCCAATAAATACATCATACATATTAGAAGTACTAGAATTAAACCACCACATCATAACAGTTCCATCTTTGTTTTTTGATACATCAATACTACCAATTGCAGTAGTAGGTACAATATTATCAGAAGCAATTGTTATACTATTAATACTACTTCTCATTAAACTACTACCTAAAAAGGTTGAACTTTCTGATGTTGCTTCTTCAGACATTTGAATAATATTAGAAGCATCTATTTTTTCTGTTACCAATGTCATGCCATTTGGAACTATCAAGTCACCACCTTTCTCATAACCCAAAATTGTATTTAATACAACATTAGTATTAGTAGTACTATTATTTATTAATTTTAATTTAATAAACTTAGTTTCCCCATAATTAATTAAACCTGTTACTGGATCAATAGTATCAGCAAAATATTTTACTTTAATATTACTACCAGTATAACCTATTCCATATTTGACTTTTCCTTTATTAGTATTCGTTGTTTTATAATAAATAGTTTTTGACTTTTTAGCAGGTACCTCAATAGTATTCTCATCAATAATAGAAAAATTATATTCATTATCAGTAGTAGTAATCACCCCACTTAATGCAAATGTTTGATATAAACCTAGTATTGCTAAGATACTAAATAAAATTACTCCTACTACAATTAATCTTTTCTTCATTAAAATCACCATCACAAAAAGACTATGAAAGACTAGTATTACTACTAGTTACTTCATAATCTTTATTAATATTATTATTTATATTTAGAATACAACCTCCAACACGAACATTGATACATGTTAACAAGTAATTAACTTTTGTTAATATCCTTCTATTCATAGGCAGGGCCTCCTCTCGTACTTTATTGTTGATTTGCGAATTATTTGGGATCTTTTAATCAATTAACTCTATAAACAAATCAGTATTTTTACCTTACACATAAAATATACCATAATTACTAAAATTTAGCAATAACATTTAATAAGTTTATTTATTTTTTACCAATACTCTAGTTTTATTTATACTATAATCATCATTATAATAACCCCTTGCTTTTAATACACTCATAACATTAGTATTATCTTTATGTTCTTCAATTAACTCATTTAATTCTTCCTTAGTTAAATCATCAATAGGTACTATATATAAATTATCATTATATATAGATCCTTTTAAGCCTAAATAAGTACGATATAAAATAGTTTGATAACTACCATCTTTATTACATGTAATAGAAGCCTCGGTCTCTGAGACATCATCATCATTCAAAGTAATAACATCCCTAAAACTATATTGAATAGATCCTATAGAAATACTGTCATTTCTTTCCATTTGGCTTCCTTTTAATACAAGATATTTAGGTATATCATTAATATCGATATTTTTATTATTACTATCAATAATAAAATCCTTGTTATTCATTTTATTCAAATAACTTTCTTTAAGTTTCAAAACAAATAATTTATCATCTATATATTCTTTCTTTCCTGTATTTAATATATTATTAGTCTTATCTTCTAATACTACTCCTTTCTTTATATGTTTAATAGCAAGTACATTTTGATTACTTTCATAAGTATTTATTTCATAAGTATAATTATTATTTGAAGTCATATAATCTCCTACTACATTTATTTCATTAATAATATATTTACCAGCACTAAGTCCAGTAATTCTATGAGGAGTATTACTACTAGTCCATTCTTCAATTAAATTATTTTTATTATCACGAAGTTCAAACTTAATACCACTAATTTTATTATTATCATAGTCTTCAGCCCAAACATCACAAAACCATTCTCCACTATTATTCATATCTATACTATTATCTCTATCTAAAACACTACTATATCCATTAGAAGCTTCCCCATCAATTATATCATTCTTACTCTTGCAGCCACTTAAAGCAAAAGAAGTAAATCCAATACTTGAAGCAAGTGCTAAAGCTACTATTCTTCTTTTAATTTCTTCATATTTTTTTATATTCATCCATATCACCCTTTCCTTCTGCTAACTTGAAGTTAGCCCATTAATTGTAGTATATCTAACTACAAAAGTCAACCAAAATAAATTAATTTTAACCTTAAAACAAAAATTAGACATCTATTTTACTTATTAATGTCTAATATCTTTACTAATTTATATGTAAAACAAGCCTTGGGAGTATTAATCTTCTCTATCTTACCTCTAATTCCATTCTTACATGACCATAAATTATTATTATTTAATCTACAGAAATGAAAATCAGGAACACCATTCTTATCATATAAAAAATCATATTCTTGAAATACTGCTACTTTATATAAATAATCACTATCTATCTTATCACTATACTTAATACCAAGTATATTAAGATCACTATACAAAGCCTCAAGTAACTTACTCTCACTATTAATATCAAAAATATTACTAAAACATCCAGGCTCAAAATAAAATCCAATACTATCAAAATACTTAAATGCTTCATCAAAATAATCAGGTAGATCAAATCTAAAAGCATAAGCATAACAATTAGTATTTCTACTATTAACATAATATTTATAATCATTTCTATAACTAGGTATCTTATTCATCATCCTTTGCCTTATTTTTAAATACCTAATATATAATTCTAATAATTCATTATATTTTAATCTATTATTAATAACCTCTAATTTAATTCTATCAATATCATTCATAATACTCCCCCCCTAAAATTACTATAACATATATACAAAGCAATTGCCAAACTCTCTATGATGAAGACCAAAGGCTTCATCATACCCCGAAATACTTTTAGGATGAAGGGGAAGAAAAAGAATTATCTAGCCCTATTACCATCTAATACTTCTTCTTGCATCCCCATATATTTACTACATTCATTTTCAAGTTCCTTAAACAACACCGAAGATTTACCAAATTCCTCATACACCGTCCACTTAACATCAGTTAACTTTTTAAATAAATCATACTCAGTTATTTTGCCAGCATAACAATTCATCTGAAGTGCATGAACTACCTGCTGTACCCTCTCTTCCGTAGTAGCAGAAGAAACCGGAGAATAAATATATTCACCAAATTTAGACATATCACTATCTTCTAATACACTTTTAGTAAGAGTCAAAAACTTTTGCTCCTCAAAATTATGATAATAACTACTATCCACTTTTATTACTGGACAACCAAAAAACTTTGCATATTGAATAGACTTATAAAAATTTTTTTCACTTTTAATAAATTCAGGTTTTACCCTTTTAACTTTACCATCTACTAAATTCGTACAAAAACGATCTTCCCATATTTCATTAAGTCCATTTGCTCTTCTATAAAATTCCCTTTTGCTTAATTTAAAGCGATCCTTTCCATCATAATAAGAAGCTCTTGGAGTATGAGAAACCCCGGCATCTCCAGCACAAACACCACATATCCTAATATCAGTACCACTTCCCCAAACATAACTATAATCATAACTACTTCCCAAGTCACTTCCTGGCATACAAGTAGAAGAAGATATAGTAGAAACTCCTTCAATCTCATACCAAGCTTCTGGATTATTAGCTAATATTTCATAATTACTTTGCTTAGCAAAGTCTTTACCATATTTACTCTTAAGTTTTTCACCTGCTATCTTAGGAAAAACATAAGCAACTCCATCACTAATCGTATTACCAATATGTGTTTGATTGCTTTCCTTTATTGCTCTCATAGAAGAAATAACAAATTTATAATCACACCCCATAAGTGTAATAACTTCTACTCCATCTACATATTCAATATTAGCCTTACCCTCTAAAGCAGCCCTTCTAAGTTCATCAGGACTAGTAAGCATACCTTTTCTCTCATCTGCCCAAGCCTTATCTAACTTAGCAAATATTGTATCAATAGATATAATATCTTTATATGGCCAATTATTTAAAACATCCCAAAGAGGAATATCTTTATTTTGATTAAAAATTTCATCATGTAATTTATATACATCCAACAAATATAAAAATTCTTTTTCTGATATTACTCCCGTATCTAAATATTTATATTTAAGATATTCAAAATCTTCTCTAGTATAACGAAAAATATTAAAGTAATTATCTAACATACCATTACAATTTAAAAACAATCTATTAAAATCAACTTCAGTTATATCTTGATTTTTATATACCCTACTAGCTTTAAAATCAAAATAATTATTTAACTCCTCATAATTTTTAACATTATTTATATTACCAGTTTTAGCAATTTCTAAAAAAAGTTCTTTTTGATATATATTCAAATCTTTATCTTTAATATCATTATATAATACACTAACTCTATCAAAAAATCCTATCGATTTATTAATATCTCTTATATTTTTAGTAATCGAAACAATAAAATCAGTATATTCTTTCAACTCATATAAATTATGATTATTATAAGCTCTTATTACAGCATCAGTAGCAATTGTATCAAAATTTAAAACAATATTTAAATAATCAACTCCTAATACATTAATTACTTCATCTTCAAGTAATTCCTTTTTCAAAGAAGAATTAAACCAAGATAATTCAGGTCTAACATTCCGAATCATAGCAAAATTTTTATTCAAATGATCAATATACTCATTATGAACATCATAAAGATTAATAAAATACATAATACCAAATGTAAGTTCTTTATCATTATCTATAACATTTCTAAATGCCCTACTATGAAATATTTTCTCCACGCTTCCATCATTAGCATGCAAAAATAACATATTAAACATATCTTTATTACTAATAATAGATCTTATAATTTTTTCATCTATAATACTATCAATAATATCTGTATATTTCCCCATTCCTATAACTTGAAATATTCTTTCTGGATAACGATGTAGTATTATCTCAAATATCTTTTTAATAAAGGAAGGATTACTAACATTTGCAATCTTATCAATAGAATTCAAAATAAAACCATCATTATTTAAAATAAAATCATCGTCAAAAATATCCTCAATATTACCAGGATAATTTTCAATTAATGGAAAATTATAAATTAAATTAGTTTCTTGTTTCAATAATTCTTTAAATATTGTCTTAACAAATAAAGTACTAACTATCTTATTATCTTTATTTAATAATATTTTATTTATAAAATCAGATGTTTTTTGTGTATAAAACCCATTCTCAGCATTAAACTCATCAATAAAGGAATTCATAATATCTAGTTCCATATTACTTAAATTATTAATATTTATATCACTAATTAAACTTACATCTTTTTCAAATAACAACCTTGTCAAATAAGAAACACTAATATCTTTTTTACATCTATCATAAATATTATTATCAAGAAGAAGATTCATATACTTATTAGGATTATCTAAACTACTCATTTTGCTAATTAGTTTACTAAAAGAATCATTATTTAAATTCTTACCAAAATTACCTTTTACCAATTCTATAATATCATCATCATCAAATAAAGCATTGTAAAAGAAATCACTATCTTCCATTTCTTTAAACAAATTTTCACAAGAATTACGATCGTTAAAACTATTTAAAAATGAAATTAATTCTTTTTTACCATATCTACTTTGAAATAAAGCTAAATACTTAGAAATTGAAACCCATTTTTCTTCATTATTAAAATATATAGAAGATGGCATATAATTTTTTTCTGTAGTTAACTTTGGAATTAAATTAGCATATTCTATATGATTAAGCAATATCGTTCGTAATTTACCAGTTCCTTCATTTAATTTTTTAATTACATTATCCGTAAAATATCTTTCAAAATTATAACTATTTATTTCATTAATTAATATTTCTTCCATAAAATATACTGGAAGTTCTTCTAATAAATATGGATAATCATTTAAATTATCTTTCAAAAACTTATATAACATATAATCTTTTGTAGTTGAATCTAATTCATCAATACCTTCTAACTCCTTTGGAACATTATTTCTATGTTCTTTAATTTTATCTACTATTGACACAATAAAGCCCTCCTAAACTAATCTTTCTTAATATCTTCTAATTTAACAGATACAATCTTACTAACACCAGACTCTTCCATTGTAATACCATATAAAATATCCGCATACTCCATTGTCTTCTTCTTATGAGTAATAATAATAAACTGAGTATTATCCCTATACTTATCTAAGTATTTACCAAAAGCCTCAACATTAGCATCATCTAGTGCTGCCTCTACCTCATCAAATAAACAAAAAGGTACCGGTCTAATATTTAGTATAGCAAATAATAACGAAATAGCAGTAAAAGTCTTCTCTCCACCAGATAATAAACTAATACTCTGAAGCTTCTTACCAGGAGGTTCAGCCTTAATCTCAATACCAGTCTCTAATATATTATCAGGATCAGTAAGAGAAAGTTCTGCCTTACCGCCCTTAAATAACTCCCTATAAACATTCTTAAATTCAACCTTAACCTTCTCAAAAGTATCTAAGAACCTATCTTTCATAACCATATCCATCTCTTTAATAATATCATATAAAGTATTCTCAGCATTAACTAAATCTTCTTTTTGACCATTTAAAAAATCAAATCTCTCTTTAGCCTTCTCATGCTCTTCAGGAGCATCCAAATTAACATTACCAAGAATACTAATATTATCTTTTAACTTAAGTACTTCCCTTTTAGCAGTATCTATATCCATATCTAACTTATAATTCTCATTAGCAAACTCATAAGTCATATTATAATCATTAGTAAGATTCTCTAATAAACTATCTAACTTAACATCAATCCTATTAGTCATAATATTAAGATTATTAAGTTCTCTCTCTTTCTTATTAGTAAGACTATTACTATGACTTCTAGTCTCCTCTAACTCATTAATACTATCATTATATTTATTCTCATTTTCTTTAAGTAAAGCAATATTCTTACTCAAATTAGATATCTCTTCCTTAACCTTATATAAAGAATTAATAAGATTATCTTCCTCACTCTCATTATTAGATATATTAGTCAAATCCCTAAGCTCTTTCTCTTTTTCTTCTAATATATTAGTACTACTAGTAATACCACTAGTAATAGCCTCTTTCTTACTAAAATATTCAACTCTCTCTTCTTTATATTTATATAAAGAACTATTTAAAGAATTAATCTCTTTATCAATATTATCAACTTCTCTAAGTAATTCCTTATTCTTACTACTAAGAATATCTTTTTTCTTCTCTTCTTCTTCTATTTCATATTTAATAGATATCGAACTAACACTCTTTACCTGACTACCACCAGTTAAAGAGCCTCCTACATTAATAACTTGTCCATCTAAAGTAACAATCTTATATCTCTTATTAATTTTACTACTAATAATATTAGCCATCTCAATAGAATCCACTACAATAATATTACCTAAAACATTACTAATAATATTACTATATTTATTATCATAACTAACTAAATCAGCTGCTATACCTATATAACCATCTTCATTACTAATACTATTAATCGTATTATCATCAATATATCTACCAGTAATAACTGATAATGGATAAAAAGTAGCCCTACCTAAATTATTATTCTTTAAGTAATAAATTAACTCTTTAGCAATATTCGGAGTATCAACGACTAAATAAGAAGATGCTCCTCCAAGAGCAGTATTAATACATACACTATATTTAGAAGGTACTTCAATTAAAGAAGATATAACATTATGAATACCATTAAATTTAGGATTATCTAAAATACTCTTAATCTGTTTAGGTACTGATAAATTATTATTAAGATTATTCTCTAAATAATCAATTTTATAAGTACTACTATCAATATCTCTATTATTCTTAACAATATTATTATTAATATTATTCTTTCTAACTATTAAATTATCTATCTTACTTTTATATTCATTAATATTATTATTAATATTACTAATCTTATTATCTAATACCTCAATATCATTATTATAATTAGTAAGTTTATTCCTAATACTAAGAATATCTTCTTTTAAAGTAATAATATTATTACTAATAAGAGATTCCTCACCCCTATATTTATTTCTCTCTTGTAATAATCTAATATCCGAAGTAATCTTCTCTTCCTTCTTAGATAAATCTATTAATAATACTTGACTCTTATTAATATTATCTCTTACTTCTTTTAACTTATCTTTATATTTAAGTATATCAATATCATAAGTACTACTATCAGTAGATACCTTAGTAATTTCATTTTCTAACTCTTCTATTCTTTTCTTGCCTTCTTGATATTCAAAGTTTAAGTCTTTAATCTCTTTAGCAATAACTGCTACTTCAATATTAGATAACCTATCCTTATATTCAATATATTTCTTAGCCTTATTACTAGCTTCTTCTAGTGGTATAATATTACTATTTAATTCATTAATAATATCATTAACCCTATTAAGATTCTGATTAGTCTTATCTAATTTTCTAATTGCTTCTTCTTTTCTTCTCTTATATTTTAAAACTCCTGCTGCTTCTTCAAAAATAATTCTTCTATCTTCTGGCTTATTTGATAATATCTCATCTATCTTACCCTGACTTATAATATTAAAACTCTCTTTAGCAGTACCACTATCAGTTAAAAGTTCAGTTATATCTTTTAATCTTACTCTTTCATTATTAATATAATATTCATTTTCTCCTGTTCGAAAAGCCATTCTCTTTATTGATACTTCATTAAAATCAATAGGAAGACTCCTATCAGTATTATCAAATACTAAAGTAACTGAAGCACTATTAAGAGCTCTTCTACTATCACTACCAGAGAATATTACATCTAATGAATTATCCCCTCTAAGACTCTTCATAGATTGTTCTCCTAGTACCCATCTTACAGCATCTACTATATTAGATTTTCCTGATCCATTAGGTCCTACTATACCATTTATATTTTTACCAAATTCAATCGAAGTTTTATCTGCAAAAGACTTAAATCCATATGCTTTTATTTCTTTTAAATACATATACTTCACATCCTACTTCTTTATTTTATCAAATTTTATAATAAAAATCTAGTTAATTTATGTGATTTATATATTTATGCCACTTCAACCATAAACAAGTTTATGTTTTTCGTGGTATGAGGAAGCCTCCTAAATAGAGTCTTCCTCATAACAATTCACAGTGGAGTATAAGAAAAAGAGAGCAACTAATTGCTTTCTTTTGCATACATTTAATTATTCAAACTATAAATAACAAAAAAGTAATAGTTTATTGTTTTTTATCTAGTTTTAAAATTAGTTTTTTTTTTATTTTCTGGAATTAACTCTCCTAAAATTTCTTCATAATCTTTATCATCAAATAAATCACCAATTATTCTTAAATAACTCTCGTATCTATTTAAATTAATTAAACCGCTAGCAACTGCCTGTTTTACCATACATGAATCATATGGTTCTTTATAATGTATACAATCACTATATTTGCATCTTACTTTCCAATTATCTAGCTCTGGAAAATAATCTTGTATTTCAATTGGACTGAATGTCGAAACATCCAAACTTCTTATACCTGGAGTATCAATTATAGAAGAATTATCTTCCCATACATAATATTTTGATGTAGTAGTTGTATGTCTTCCACGTTTACTCTTATCACTAACATGACTTGTTTTAATATCGCCTTCTTCCATAATAGCATTTGTCAAAGAAGACTTTCCAACACCGCTATTACCAACAAAAATTGCTTGCTTATTATATAAATATGATTTCAATTCTTCTATTCCTATATTCTTATATGCAGAAGTTTCAATAACAGGAATACCTATTTTTCTATAAACATCAAGTATTTTCTCTTCTTCTTCAGTCTTTAAATCACACTTATTTAAACACACAATAGCTGGTATATTACTATTTTGCAGTATCATTAAATATCTATCAATAAATTTAGGATGTAATGGTGGTTCCTTTGCAGCAACAACAATTACAGCAAGATCAACATTAGCAGCAACATTTTTTGTTAAACCTACATCATCTAATCTTGTACTATCTTTTTTTACTCTTGATAGTAATGATGTTCTCTTTACCATATTTTGTATAACAAAGGTGTCATTTACCTTATCCAACAATACTTTATCGCCTGGAAAAACGACTTGATTACAAGCTAAATTTATGTCTTTTCTTAATTTTGCTACAACTATTTCGTTATTGTATAATACATAAGCATCATTATACCTAACTTCTATCACAATTCCACAATCATGTGAATCTTTGACTACAAATTCAATTGACTCATCATTCTTCCTACCCAAGGCTTTCTCCTTAGCTTTTTGTTTTTTATCTAAACTTTTTTTTGTTTTAAAACTATCATAAGCATTATAATGTGGCATATTTTCCCTCCTTTATTAATTTTTTTGCACAATTCAACGCTATATTTTTGAATAATATTAGAATAATCACTAGAATATAAAATTTCATAATCTTTTAAAATGAATGTTATATTTAGATATATCTAGAAAATACAGTCTCATGTTCATTATTATATTCTTTTATATCCATATGTATCACCGCTTTCACATCTACAATATATTATACCATATTTATAGTTGTTTTTAAACTTTTCCTAAATATTTTATTAAAATCTTATATTATTATTAATCTTTCCATAATAATTTCTTTATATCTGTTGGTTGATCAATACCTTCATCAAGATCATAATACTTAACTTCTTTATTATTTCTCGAAAATGTTATACAATTACCTTCCCATTTTATTATGTTTTCTCTTCTAACTTTTCCTATTGTTGTATCCATAACAAATCTAACTGAATTTATCCACGAAGGAGTATTCCAATTAATTTCATTCATAATATTTATTATTCTATTATAGCTTAATCTAAATGAAGCACTATAGGATATCGGATCAGGTATAAATATTGATAATGGTCTAATATTTAATTCATCCATCTTTTCTAATAATCTTTTTAAAACAATTGCATTATCATTAATTCCTCTTAATAATGGAAACTGAGCATACATTTTCACTTTACTATCATTTATTTTACCTATTATACATTCAACTTCCTCACAAATTTCATAAGGATGATTAATATGAAATACTAATCTAACTTTATACTTAGCTAGCAATTCAATTGTTTTATCATCAAATATTTCTGGATTATATACAATACCACGCGTATGTATTCTTATATTCCAATGTTTTAGATTTTCTAAAACATAACATAAATTATCATAACCAATACTTAGTGGATCACCACCCGATAATATTACTTCTCTTACTTCTTCTTTGTTCTTTAAATATTCTTTCAACGTATCAACCTTATTTTTTATTGTCTCTTTTAAGTTACTTTGTTGAAATTTTGAAAGATTATAAGTTCTAAAACAATATTGACAATGTGCAAAGCAAATATCAGTTATTATCACTAAAACTCGATCACTATATTTTTGAATTATATAATCTACACCTACAATCGGTAAATGCTTATCTTCTTCTACATAATCACGAGTTTCAACACTTGTTTTAATACTTATTTTTTGTCTTGTAGGTATAACAGATTTATATAGTGGTCCACCTACTCCGATATGGTTAACTTCATCTACAACCTTTTTCATATAAAATTCACTGATTTTTATAGGCAAAAGATTATCATTTTTAACCAAATTATTGTATTCATTTAAAACATCATTTTCAATTAAATTATTCATTTATATCACCTCTTATTCCTATGGAATTTATCTTTTTCGATGTAGTTAAAGCCCTTGAAACTATATAGCAAACTATATCATTAAATTCATACCCATCTTTTTTAGCACAAGTAATAAACTCGCCTTCTGGATGAAAACTTACTTGTGAATTAATTTCAATTAAATAACATTTATCATCATGTAGTCTAAAGTCCAGTTTAGCATAACCTTTAATATCTAATTTATTTGCCATTTTACAAACAGTATCTTTTAAATCACTAAACTTACCATCTAAAGTTTTTATATCAACAGTATCATCTTTAATAGATTTCATTTCGTAGTCATAAAACTCTGAATCGCAATTAACTATACATGGCCCTAAAGCTCCAAGTCCTTCAACATAAATCATACTTATATCCTCACCTGAAATATATTGTTCAATCAATACTGTTCGATCATATTTATCTAATAATTTGCATACTTCTTTATGTAAATCATCATAATTATAAACTATAGAATCTTTGGTCATCCCCATACTCGATCCTTCTGAATTCAATTTAACTATTACAGGGTATTCAATATTTTTATTTTTAAGTAATTCAATTTCTTTTTTATTTGTAATTGTATAACCGAAAGGCACTAAAAACGAATTTCTTAATATATTTTTAACCAAGTATTTATTATGGCACATTAACAAATTAGTACTATCTGGTCCAGAATAGTTAATTTTTAATTGTTCCAATATTGCACCATACACTGACTCTCTTGCCGGACCATTAAACCCTTCACATACATTAAATACAAGTTCTGGATTAATTTTCTTTAATCGCTTTATCCATTCAAAATCCTTATCCGCTTCAAGTTTATAAACATCATATTTATCACATAAAGCTGAGTATATACTATCAATAGTATATTCTGAATCAAACTCGGTTTCATATTCAAACTGATGTCTATTTAAATTAAATAATATTACAATTTTCTTCATTTCTTACCTCCTAATTTTTTTATTTTTTTGCAAAACTTTTTTTCAATACTATTTTCATTTCTTCTAGTAAATATTGTAGTATCTATTATAAATAAATCGCAACTAGACAAATCTATATTCTCTAGAAGTCCACCTATACAAGCAAAAGAAACTATGTCAATTAATAATGTACTCTTTTCATGATTATTAAACTCATCTTTTTGTATATAATCATTAATCAATCCCCTGTTCCAACAGATATATTACTCTTGTAATATATCTTAAATAATAATTGTTTTAAAGCATAAATAATAGTAAATAATGTACTCATTCCTCAATTAGCAAAAACATAACTATAATCAGAAAGATTTGTATTATAAATTTTATCTATATACTTTTCAATTTCTATATCGTATTTCTGATATTCGTATTCAAATTTCGAACTATTTCTGCTTGTATTTTGACAGTTACAAGTTTCTTCAAAAAATCATGACTTTAAAAATGCTTATCTTTTAAGTTCTTGATTGATAATCTTTTATATTATTTCTATCTTATCTATATCTTCTGTTTTATCAAAAACATTAAATAAACTTAGTTTCCTTCCTTTTTATATATTCTTCATAATTATTTAACATTTTTTCATAGAAATCAATGTTTAGTTTTTTATGTATCCAAATGCTAAAAAATGATAAATCAACTCACAAGCAATTACAAATGAGCTATGTGAATCATCCAATTTTGGATTTAACTCAACTATATCGAAACCACATATATCAAATTTACCTAAATTTCTTAATGCTTCATCTGCTTCATAAGGTGTTAAACCATTGCATTGTGGTGTTCCTGTTCCAAAAACATAAGAAACATCAAGACAATCTATATCAAATGTTATATAAAACTTAATCTTTTTGTTTTCATTTTTTTCTTGAATTTCTTTTATTACATTTACTATTCCGACTTCTTTAACTTTATTTGATGTAAATATATTTACGCCTTTTTCCTTAGCATAATCTACCCATTGTCTTCCAACAACTCCTCTAGGTCCAATTGAATATAAATTCTCTCCTTTTAAATAGCCATCTTCAATTAATTTTCTAAAAACATTTCCGTGCCAAACTTCTGGCATATTTAAATATTCATCTTCTAAATCCAAATGAGCATCAAAATGAATTATACCTATTTCATAATCTGAATATTTTTCTTTCATTGCTCTGTAAACCCCACGAAAACTACCATAAGTTATAGAATGATCACCACCACATATAACTGGAAAACTATCCCTAGCAATTGCATTAGTCTTTTCTGATATTGCGTCTTGATTTTCGTTTGGATGCGTTGGATTAACATAAACGTCTCCCAAATCTGCAATTTTAAAATCATTTGTCTTTAAACATTCACTATGATCTAAATCATACAATTCCTCTCCATATATTCTATCCCAAAATGAATATTCTCTTAATTGTCTTGGTGCATATTTTGCTCCTAGTCGATACGATGCACCATAATCACATGGAACTCCTAAAAAAACAACATCATAATTTTTAATTTCATTTTCTCTAATAAATTCACCTCCCATAAATGTGGGAATACCTGCATATATATATTCTTCTTTTCTTTCTTCCTTCATAATACCACTCCTTATTAAATATACTTCCTGTATTTAATCCATCTTTTATTTTACCAGCATAAAACTTATATGCATATATTTTAAAATCTTTCGTATATTTTTCTCAATATTTTTTATATCTTATTTTTCTTCTTTTGATAATTTTATATTTATTTAATTTATTCCTTTGCCTAATCTCTAAGTTATAACTAATTTTGCTTAATTTATATAACGTTTATAATAATTTCATATTTTGTTGATAATATTTTCCAATTAAATTTTCATATTTTTCAATTAGATTATTCATTAATACTAAACTCATATAATATATCTAAATCTCTATTATATTCAGTAATCATACCTGGATTTTCTCTAACTACCTTTTCTGCTATTATAAAAATTTTTCTTTTGATAAAATCAGTTAATATTTTATTATCAATTTTTGCAAAAATTGGACAATCATTAGATTTAGTTATAATAAACTTATCACTCTTTTTCATTATATAAAATGGCCAAGATTCACAATCAAAAGGTCGATATTCGTTTGGCAATACACAACCTTTTTCAGATAATAATGGACATTTATATTTTGATTTGTACTTAACTAATTGGATTTTATAAATATCATCAATTTTTGTAAATTTTAGATTTTCGTTTATATTATCTTTTATATATTGCATTTGTTTTTTGGTAAATGTTGGAGCATCAATTAATTCATCTGGTTCAAATTTACAACATATTTTGCAATTTGCACAATCTCCTCTACTAATCAACTCATTTAACACATTATCATCCTCCTTATACATATTGTGAAATATCCATTGATATTTTTTTCTTATGCTTTTTCAAAAATACTTCTTCTAAAACTTTTTCAGTATATTCACCAAATAAAGGTCCACATATAGTTTCAATAACATCCATACCACTCATAGTTAGATTTGCTTCAATAATCATAGGAACATTATTCTCGGTTATTGCTATATCCCAACCAATTAATCTAAAATGTGGAAATCTTTGTGCTGCATTCTTAACTAACTCTCTTACTTCTTCCATAAACTCAAATTTTATAGTTGAAAACTTTCCACCATCAGGATGTTCTTCAAATTTTTTACCTAAAGCATCATAAGCAAAATTCGAAAGTGTTCCATCTTCATTAATTTTACAATATATCCCACCAGAACTTGCATTATCAACCTTAGATTTTCCAATTCCCATTCTAAAAGCTGCATAAGGTAATACTTTTACTTCTCCATCTAATATTAGAGTCATTATTCTTATTGTATTAAGTGAATCAGGATGTAGTTTTGCGGTTATATCTGATTGATTAACAGTTTCCTGAAAAATTAAATTATCTTCTTTAAGATTATCAATGAAGTTTACCAAATCAATTCTGGATGGATTATCAAGAAACTTCACTCCCTTACCTCCATATGATGCCATACTTGGTTTAATTGTTATATTATTAGCCGTCGACAAAATATCTATTGTTTGTTCTTTTGATACAATATTATAATTCTCATCTTCAAATATACCATTTATTAAATGTATATATGTTTTTGGTAAATTAAATCCTTTTAAGTATAAATCAAAATAGTTTTTATCAGCCATTCCTGGCTCTATGGCCCTATTATTCAAATATCCATCTATATATCCAACAAACAAATCATCAGGAATAAATTTTTCATCAAATATACCACTTCTATCAATATAATATTTATGATATGCTATATCAAAATCAGTTGTATATTTTTTCCAAAAATCATATATTTTCTTTTCTTGTTCACTTGTTAATTCTTTAACATTTTCCGAAAATAGTTCTTTTGAATCAATTCTAAAGCATTCCATACATTTACTAGATAATTCTTCAAAAAAATTATCATATAGTTTAGTTAAATAGTTAAAGGCTTCTTCTTCCCATTTTTCAAATCTCATGTTACCTCTCCTCAATAAAACTCTCTAAAAGTTTTGGTATTGATAAATCAATCAAATCATTTTTCTTCATCCATTCATCATTAAAGATATTATTCAAATATTTTTCGCCACCATCACATAACAATACTACTGCTATACCGGTACCATTTTTTTTATTTATATCTTCTAGTGCTTTGAATAAAACTCCTCCAGCTGATCCACCAATTAATAAACCATGTTTTTTTGCAAAATATCTGCAAGTATTAAATGCTTCCTTATCGGTCGCATAATAATTATGATCAATCAAAGAATAATCAATTATTTTAGGAATTGGTGCATTAATAGGATTACCTGTACCAGATTGAAAATATGGTTTACCAGGTCCGCCAAATAATATTGATCCATCTGGTTCAATTACATTTATTTCAATTTTATTCGTTCTTTTTTTCAATCCCATTGCTGTTCCACATGCGGAGCCACCTGTTCCAATCGCTCCATAAAAGGAATCAATATTACCTAAGTCATCAATTAATTCACATGCCAATGTATCAATATAAGCAGATCTATTATTAAAATTATCAGCTTGATTTGGAAAAAAAGCATTCTCCATTCCATCAGCCATTCTTTTCGCTGTTTTTTCACGTTCGATAACAGCAACTTCATTATCCTTATAGCCGTCTCCAACCACAACAATATTACCACCATAAGCTTTAATCATATCTATTTTTTCCTTAGATGCATGGTGATCTACTACTGCAATAAATTTGTATCCTTTTATCGCTGAGGCAATAGCTAACCCAATAGCAGTATTCCCACTAGAAGATTCGATTATTGTTCCACCTGGCTTAAGTTTACCGTCCTTTTCGGCTTGATTAATCATATTTAGTGCCATTCGGTCTTTCATACTACCACCTGGATTAAATTTTTCCAATTTCAGATAGACCTTCCAATCATTGTTTTTCATTTTCAATTCAATCATTGGTGTATTCCCAATCAACTCAGTAATGTTTTTAGCAATCATATTTATCATCCTCCTTTATCTCATATTTATTGCCACTTTTTTCAACTACAATTTTTTTTACTAATGGTATCTTATGAAAATTACTTTCATTCGAATCCATTTGATACCCAGCAGTATTATAATAAATCAAATAATCTCCTGGTTCAGGTAAATAATCAAACTTTATTTTTCGCCAAGTTATCATATCTTGCTCCAAACATAAATTTCCTGCAATACTTGCGAAAATTGGTTTATCTATTTTCTTACTATTTTTGTTCCTTTTATATAATATTGGTTCTATTAAATAGTCTGTATTAAACCACTGTTCAGACAAACAATTTATATTACCATTAGTAACTAATATTTTTTCTCCGTTTGGTAAATCTTTTAAATATTCAACTTCATAAATACTAATTCCACAATTATTTAAAAGACTTCTACCTGGTTCTATTATAATTTGTATATCATTTAATATATTTGAAACACTTGATAAAATATACTCTAGGGATTTTTCATTTGACATATCACTATAATATGTATAAAAATCATTAAATCTTTTATGCTTAAAAAACATATTTGAACTTACTTGCTTCAAGAATCTTTCATAATCTTCTTTATAGCAATAGTTAGAAGGAAATCCTCCACCTATGTCAATATACTTAATTTTTATTTCATATTTTTCAGAAAGTTTTATAATCTTTCCTATTGCATATATTCGATCATCCAAATTATAATTATTAATATGAAATGAAAGTCCTATTATTTCAATTTTAGAATTCTTAGTAATTCTTAAACATTCATTTATTTGTCCCATAGGAATACCAAATCGACTTGTCACATTATCGACAACATCGTTTATTCTCAAAAAAACTTTTACAAATTTATTAATTTTTCGTATTTTTTTTAGTTCTTCAAGATCATCAACAGATATTATTACATCGTTATTGATAGATAATTCAAGATAATCAAACGTTTTAGCAGGTCCTGAAGAAATTATTTTATTTGTAAATTTTAGTGCATCTTTTAACTCATAAATACTTGATACTTCAATACCGCAGTCATTCATTGCACATATCTTAAGAAAAGCTAAACTTTTGTTAGATTTGCACGAAAAAAAGATATTATTGTCCATTTTATAGTGGCCAAAAATATCTTTATATTTTTTAATATTAACAATTAAATTTTTAGAGAATAATACATTAACAGGTGCATCAAAAACTGCAAATAAATTACAGTCTTCTACAAAAGTATCTATTTCTTCATTTTTTATTGGATGTATTTTAACATATTCCATAATGCTCACTCCCTCTTTTTGAATAATTTAGATTAATATTATAACTTTTTAGAATGTTTGTCAACCCTTTTTTGACAATTTTTACCAAAAGTGCAATGAAAACAAAAAATAATAAGGTATAATACTACAAACATTCTAAAAAATATAACCAAAACCCCTACAACTAATATAGTACTACTAAAATGATGTATTGACAAATATTAATTTTTTATATGCCATATAAATATAATTTATACATAAAAAGATATAGTAAATTATTCACTATATCTTTCTAACTTCTTAATCATTTTCTTCTTCAAATCATCATCACTACGTATTAAATTTCTTACAATATCTCCATATTTATCTTGTTCTTTATTATCAAGATTTAATAGTTCAATAAATTTATATGCTTCATCTTTATCAGATTCTTGATATTCTATTTCTATATAACTACCAATAGTATCAAACTCATCAATAAATATTAAAAGATTATTATATTTTCTTACTTCTCTATATCTATCTAATACTAAATATGGCTCCATATTAAGTAATTTAAAGAAATCTAATCCATCTCTTATTGAATTGATAGGTAACGCTTTCTCTAAACATTCATCTTTATTTTGATAATTTTTAATTTCTATTTTATAACTATTACCATTACATCTAATTCTTCCAATATATCCAAGTTTACTTAAAGAATCAAATTCATACTTACCACAAGTTATATCAATTAATCTAGTTCTTTCTTTATAACTATCAGTAACCTTCTTAATTCTTTCAATATCATTATCATTTATTTTTAATCTAATCTCTTTTTCTATACTACTCATTATTTATTCTCCTTATCATAAATACAATCATCCCCTAATCTATCAAAATATTCTTCTACCTTTTCTTTTAAATGAATATAATCATTATTTTCTAATTCATTATATATAGATACTACATTATCATTAAATCTACATAAATGTAAATTACCATCCATAGAAAGATATATATCATTATTATCTCGACACAAGATTTTTTTATCAGAATAACAACTTACTTCACTACAAGTACATTTAATTAATGATATTGTATTTTCATTATCATCATAAATAGTCTTTCTAAACTCACTACCTTTAAACTTATAATTCATCTTCTCAAGTAGTGGTACTAAAGTTTCAATAGGAATAAAGTTTTCTTTATCTGTATTAGGAAACAATTCAATTATCTTTAAATCAGCCTTAATACTCTTAGCAAACTTAATTAAGTCCTCTAGTTCACCAGGGTTATCAACTAAACTCTTAGTCAAAGTAGTATTAATTTCCACTCTTAGTAGTGGATAATTACTCTTTAATTTTTTAATATTATCAGTAGCAGTCCTATATGATCCTTTAACTGTAGTAATTCTTTCATAATCATTTTCATCTAAAGAATGTATTGATATATTAATCTTATCTATTAAATCAAATATATAATCAGATGGATTAATAGAATATCCATTACTAGTAATAGTTATATTAGCTCCTAACTTCTTAAGCCCTTCTACTACATCAAATAAATTATTATTAAGAAATGGCTCACCACCAGTAAAGTGAACATTATTAATATTATAAGTATTCTTTAAAAACTTATATAAATCAATAATATCATTAGTAGTCATCTTTTCTTCTATCCTATTCTTAATACCTTCTCTATGGCAGAAAGAACAATTATATTTACATTTCTGAGTATAAACAATTCTAAGACATTTCTTTTCTCTAACCTCTTTTTTATGTATCTCTCTCATCATAAAGTCAATAAACTTACTACTAGCAATACCTAAGAATTCTGGAATATAAGCAAGGCAAGTTTCTGTCTTAGGAAGTTTAGTCTTAGTCTTTATTTCAAATAAATCATTATTAACAATATCATTGATAACAGAAGACTTTGTAAAATATCCTATTCCTAGTCCTCTTTTTACTAAATCATACATTAACTCAGTAGTAGATACTTCAATTACAGGATTAAGTTTTAAATTAGGACTTTCACTTCTTATAACATCTTCTAGTATATTTCTAGTAGAAGTTCTCTCTGCTGGTAATAATATTTGATATTTATTTAATTCTCTAAAATCAATAATACTATCTGCTAATTTAATATATTTTTTATTAGCAACAAAACAGTTATCAAAACTCATTAAAGGTACAATTTTCATTCCACTAATATCTTGTCCTAAAGGAGAATTATCTATTATCATATCTATTTCTCTTTTAGTTAACATATCAAGCATATCTTTAGTAGAACGACTTTCTATATAGAACTTAACACCAGGATATATATTTTTAAACTTTTCAATTATCTCACTTACAAGAAAGACTCCAATATGTGTTGGTACACCTATTCTAACTTCACCATTAGTAAGTGTTTTATCTTCTTTTAATCTTTTCTCAGCAGTATTTAAAGTATTAATAATAGATTCAACATAAAAAAGTAATTGTTTACCTGTTTCAGTAAGTTCTATTCCTTTTTTATCTCTTTTAAATAATGTAACATCTAAATTATCTTCCATCTTCTTTATTGCAATACTAACAGCGGGCTGTGAAATATTAAGTTCTTCACTTGCTTTAGAAAAACTTTTACATTTTGCTACTACATAAAATGTTTTATATGAATTAAAATCAATATTATTCTTAAATATATCCATACTTCTACCTCGTCTTTTTCTTCATTATGATAACATAAAAAGTACTATATTTCAAGTACTTTAATTTTATTGTTTATTATCATAAAAATTCTGTATATAAAAGGTATTTTTAATTTAAAACTATCTTTTTAAATTGTTTTTTACCTTTTTGAATAACTAATTCATCATTTACAAAATCATTAATACTAATTAGTCTAGTTACACTATTTTCTTTGTTCCCATTTATACTTATACCATTCTGTTCTATCATTCTTCTTCCCTCAGATTTAGATGGAACAATTTTTGCAAATACTAATAAATCATTTAGTAATATACCCTTTTCAATTAAAGATTTATCTATCTCTATTTTTTCAATATTCTCTGGTATACCACCTTGTGCCACTATTGCATATCTATTTTCTGCTTCATTAATGAATTTTTCACCATGGTACATTTTGATTATTTCTCTTGCATATATTCTATGTGTTTCCACGATATCTTCTTTCATTATTTTTTCTATTTCATCTAAATCTAAATCAGTTGTTAATTTAAAGTAATCCATTAATACATCATCAGGTATTCTCATTGCTTTTTCATACATTACTTCAGCAGACTCATCAATACCAATATAATTACCAAGAGATTTACTCATTTTTTCTTTACCATCAATTCCAACAAGTAATGGAAAACACATAACATCCTGTGGTTCTTGTCCATAATCGCGTTGTAGTTCTCTACCTACTAACAAATTAAATGTTTGATCTGTTCCACCTATTTCAATATCTGCATGTAACGCAACAGAATCATATCCCTGCATTAATGGATATAAAAATTCATGTATTCCTATTGGAATATTATTTTTAAATCTATTATTAAAATCATCTCTTTCTAAAATTCTTGCTACTGTATATTTTCCAGTTAAATTAATAACATCTTCAAAAGTCATTTTTGATAACCATTCTGAATTATAAGCAATTCTTATCTTTTTAGGATCTAATATTTTAGCAACTTGCTTAAAATATGTTTCTCCATTTCTTCTCGTTTCTTCAAAACTTAATGCTGGTCTTGTTTTAGATTTACCAGATGGATCTCCAATCATAGCCGTAAAATCACCAATAACAAAAACAATTTCATGTCCTAATTCTTGAAATATTTTTAATGCCCTAAGAGCAACAGTATGACCTAAATGTAAATCAGGTCTTGATGGATCTGCTCCAAATTTTATAACTAATTTCCTTCCACTATTTAATTTTTCAATTAAAGTATCTTTATTATGAACTTCTACTGTTCTTCTTAATATTAAATCAATTTGTTCTTTTTTATTCATTTTCTTTTCCTCCTCTAATAATAAAACCGCAATAACTCTATACATAAGGACGAATTATCGCGGTACCACCTTAATTTATGATTAATAATCATACACTCAAAAGTTATAAAGTAACTAACTAATAAATTCATAATGTGTAATTCAGTTATATTATATGTTTAATTTCACCAAACTTAAACTCTCTAAAATATAAATAATATAACCTACTTCTTCATTAATCATCATTTATTTAACTCAAGATAATTATATTACACCATATAATTATCAATTATAAAAACTTATATTTATATATTTGCTGTTTTTGGTATAGTTATCTTTTCCATACCACCCATATATGGTCTCAATACTTCTGGTATTAAAACACTTCCATCTTCTAATTGGTATTGTTCCAATATAGCAGGTAATAATCTACTTGTTGCTAACCCAGATGCATTTAATGTATGCATATATCTTAATTTTCCAGTTTCAGTATCTCTATATTTCATATTTCCTCTTCTTGCTTGATAGTCTCTACTATTAGATACCGAACTTACTTCTTTATAAATTCCCATACTTGGTATCCATATTTCAATATCATACGTTCTACACATACTGGCACTACAATCACCAGCAGCTAATTTACTAACCTGATAATGTAACCCTAAATCTTGGACTAATTTTTCTGCCTTACGTAGCATTTCATCAAATGCTCTTTCAGAATCGTCTTCGATAGTATATTGAATTAATTCAACCTTATTAAATTGATGACCTCTTATTGTACCTCTTTCTTCAACTCTTGAACTTCCAGCTTCTCTTCTATAGCATGGAGTATATGAAAAATATTTTTTTGGTAATTCTTCTTCTTTTAGTATTTCACCTCTATGTACATTCACTAAGGCTGTTTCAGCAGTTGGTAACATAAATTTACCATCTTTTTTATACTCTCCATCTAACCAATATACCTCATCTTTAAATTTTGGAAATTGTCCAGCAGCATATCCACATTCATATTTTAACATATGTGGTACTAACATAAATTGCCACTTATCCTTTAAATGTTCATTAATAAAATAATTTAATAATGCCCATTCTAGTTGTGCCCCAACACCTGTATATATCCAACTTCCCTGTCCGCCTAATTTAACACCTCTTTCATAATCTATTAATTCAAGATCGGTTGCTAAAGTTGTATGATCTTTAGGCTTGAAATTAAATTTTGGTTTTTCTTTAAATGTTTTTATAACCTTATTATTTTCTTTTCCACCCCCAATAACATCATCATCTGGTATATTAGGCAATCCATCCATAAAATCTTTAATCTTTTCATCTAATTCATCATATTTATCACTAAGTATTAAAATTTTATCTCCTAATAACTCAATTTCTTCTAACTCTTTATTGACATTGACATTTTCCTTTTTTAAAATAGGAATTTTTTTTGAAATAATATTTTTTTGATTTTTCAATTCATCTCTTTCAGTTCCTATTTTTCTTTTTTCTTCATCCCACATTAACACTTCATCTAATGAAATATTATCCATTCTCTTTCTTAAAGCATCTTCAATTTCTTTTGGATTATTTCTTATTCTAACAATATCCAACATTTTACATTCCTCCCATTCTATTTTTTTTGAAATTTACTATTTTTTAACACAGAATAATTAAATAGTTTTCCAAAATATGTAGTTTCATTGTTAATTGTTTCAAAATGTTCAAATTCTTTATATTCATTATTATTAATACAATTAATAAAACTATTATCAATAACATCTAAATATGTATTACCTATACAACCATCAGTAATAGCTAAATAATAAAGTTCTAAAATTGAAACACAACAATACTTAGATAAATACTTATCTATAGCAATAGTAGATACAGGAAAATCAAAATTAATTCCAGTAAAATATACACTATTACTACTATCAACTATATAGTTTATATTAAGTATTCCTTTATAATTATTATTTTTAATTTCATTAATTATAATAGAATTATATTTATTTATTTGATCTTTAATTTTATCATTAAATTTCTGTGTATAAATAAAATCATCACCTACATATTTAAATTTATTATCACTTAATTCAACAGAAGTTGGTAAAACAACATTATTATGTTTACCTATAACTACTGTTACATTAATAGGTAAACATTCTCTATATTTATCATTAAGTAGTTCAATATCTATTATTGGTACTTTATCTTCAAATAATTCATTAACATATTTTTTATTATTTAATTTATCTATTAAAGAATAATTATCTACTCCTACTATATTAAAATTATTTTCATCATTTAATAATTCTCTAATCTTTCTATTAGTAATAAAGAACGAAACATTTTTATATTTATCAGTAATCTTACTCATAGTATCAATAAGATATTCTTTATAATCAACTAAGAACTCTTCACTATATATATCTTCAATATTATCCTTTGTATAATAAATATTCTCTTCAGCACCATTTGGATAAATAGTAATCATTCCATCAAAAAACTTCTCTTTATACATTACACTATTTTCATCATAACCTATATAATATATTTTACTATTATCACTCATATTAATAACTTTATTAAAAAATGAATTGGCCTCAAATTTATTATCTTTAAATAATTGTAAAATTTTCTCTTTTGATGCCCACATTACATCATTAACTTCTTCCTCTTGAATCTTAACATCTTTAATATCTACATTCGATTTGAATAACCAAACCTGTAAAATATCTGGACAAGATTCATAAAATCTGCGTGATTCTCCAATAAACATAGCATCTTCTTCCAAAACATCTATATTTAATTCTTCTTTGACTTCACGAATAGCTGCTTGTAAAGAACTCTCTCCTAATAATGCCGAGCCTCCAGTACACTCCCACATTAATGGATGACTCTTATTTGCATTTCTTTGTGTTATTAAAAACTCACCCTTATCATTCATAATCCATGCATTTATTACTAAGTGAAATTCATCATTATTTAATTTAGTACCCCTAAGTGCTATTTTATCTTTCTTATTTCCTTTATAATCATATAAATCCCAGTATTCCATTATCATTTACCTCTCTTTTTTTAATACAAAAACATTCTAATTAGTAGCAGACTCTAGTAAAGTGATTTTACCATCTTTTGAAGAAATTCTAACTTTAATTCCAATAGGAAGTACACACATAGGAGCGGAATGTCCAAAATTGTAATTATAACCAATAAAAATATTATTTAATTTTAATTCTTTGGTAATTGTATTAATAATTGCATTTTTATATTCTTCATAATATTTTTCACTATGTGGTTTACCAATAATCATACCTTTTACTTTATTTAACATTTCTACCATTAATGGATTTCTAAATATTTGTGATATAAATTCTGGTGTTGGTTTATCTTCACTTGTTTCTAGAAATAAAATTTTATTTTCTAAATTCTCTCTTGGCCATATTTCACTACCAATAAACATATGAAAAGTATCTATACATCCTCCTAGTAACTCGCCTTCAATATCACTATCTCCTTGTAGTATTTCTATTCCATGTACTTCTTTATTCATTTTACGTTTAATATTATCATTATCTTTATTTGTCCAATCAAGTACTTCATTAGTCCACTCCATAGAAGAATCAATTACATAATTAGTAGTATCATTAAATAATATATTATACATATTATCTTCCGTATACTTATGCATCTCTACATTTTCCGCTAGTTCAGCCATAACACATGGACCATAATATGATACAATACCTGCCTTTTGTAACATAAAGTGATTAATAGTAGTATCTGAATATCCCATAAATATCTTAGGATTATTCTTTATTATTTCATAATCAATGTATGGAAGTAATCTAACAGTATCATCTCCACCTAAATTACAAAAGATAGCCTTAATCTCTTTATCTTTAAAAGCATCCATTAAATCCTTTGCTCTAAGCTCTGGATGTAAATATAATTCTTCACTACCAAGTAAAGCATTTGGCATTGTAATAACATTTAATCCAAAATTATCTTCTAGTCTCTTCTTGCCTAGTTCATATCTATGATAAAATAATGTATCTCCCGCTATTCCTGAAGATAAACTTACTATGGCTACCTTATCACCTTTTTTTAATCTTGCTGGCTTTATCATTATTCACTCTCCAAATTCAAATATTCTTGTCTTGTTATTTCGTAGCAGTAACAATCTACTTCTTCAGTTAAAATAGTATACTTAACTTTTTTAATTTTATTAGTTCTATGAAAACCTAACTTTTCCATTATCTTCCAAGATGCTAAATTATCAGTAGCAGCACAAGTTTCTATTTTATCAATTTGTACTTCTTTAAACATATAATCGATCATTGCTCTAGCAGCTTCACTACCATATCCAATACCATGATAATTAAAATCTAAAAACCAACCAACATCTCTTATATTATCACTGTTTTCATTACCAAATTCATCATAACTTTTTTGACAACTAGCTTGACCAATACATTTATTTTCTGATTTTAATATTATTGACCACTGAAATACATCTTCATTATTTGCTTTTTCTAATTTTTTATATTGCCATACTTTTTCCTTTTCCCAATCATAATTAAATTTTCCTACAAGATAATTTTTTGCTACTCTCTTATCACATAGAATACCCCAAATAACTTTTAAATCTTCTTCTTTAGTAGGTCTTAAAAGTAACCTATCTGTTTCTAGCACTCTTGATCCTAAATATTTCATTTTTCTTACCTCTCTTATTTATTCATTAATTTTTTATTTTGATAGTATTGTCTATTATTTTCAGTTACTGTTATCACTTACATATTACCATTATTAAATACTATATATTCTTTATCTCCTAATTCTAAATTTTTTTTCTTTTTGTATCATCAAATTCATTAACAAAATTATTAAATTCTTTAAATGTTAATCCACTAGGTATAGAGTCTATTTCAGTTAGTTTTCTAATATCTCCATGGTCCTTAAAACCACTAGTAATATCTTCTATTGCACTTTCAACTGAATCATATTTATGAATTCCCCTTTTTGGTCTATTGGAATGTTCAAAGTGATACCAACTATCATTATATTTAAATAATACAAAACAATGCATTCTTATATCTTTATCAAAGTTTTCTTCTGTTTCATAACTTCTATAACAATATAATTTGTTTTCAAATCCCATTTTATCAAAGAAATATTTAATCATTTTTGCTTGTTCAATGCATGTTCCTAACCCAACTTCTAACATTTTATCTATTGAACTAATTCTATAATTTTTTCTAAATCCTTTAAGGTTATTAAGATGTTTAAATCCTTGATTATCAATCCACCCATATTCAATATTAACATTCATAAAATCCATTAATTCCATTGGTGTCTTAACATCATTAAATGTAATTTCATCTTTTAAAGCTACTACTTTAGCACCAAAAATAACATCGTTTTTTAATTCTTCTAATTCTGGGTGTTTTACTAATTGTTCTAAAAAGTATACCATATCATAAATTGCCAACCTTTGATGTAAATTTGGATTACTTACTAATTCAGGATAATACTTTTCAATATATAACATTATATTTGTATAATCGCCAGAATCAGTATATCGCTCTGTTTCTTCACTAGCAAACTTCCAAGGCTTTCTAATCATTCTATATAAAATATCCAATTCAAAATCCCTAGGGGCATACATTGATCTTTCAAAATCTATTAGTTTAATTTTACCATCATTATAAAATATATTGTCAAAATGTAAATCATTATGAATTAAAACAAAATCATTAGAATCTAAATATTTATTAAATTTAGAATACGCATAATCTAAAAGTTTTTGTTCTTCTTCATTAAAAATATTAAGATTCTTTGCTTGAATATATAGCGGCATAAACTTTTCTTGCATTGTTTTGGTCCAATCATATTTTTCTCCAATATTACTATGAATTTGTTTCATAGCATCACATAGTTGTTTAATTATATCTTCTCTTTGTTCTTCTGAAAAAGTATGCCATACATTATATAAAGAAACGCCATCTATCTTTTCAATAATTTCATAAAAATATGGAACATCTTTTTTATTTATACTTGAACAATATAGCTTTGGAATTAAATTGTTATTTTTATTCGAATTATAAAAATCAATCTCTTTTTTAAATTCTTTCTCATTATCTTCATCAGTACATATCTTAACAATATATAAATCGTTAATATTATATATCGTATTCGTAAAGCCTATATTTATCTTATCTATTTTGGGATTAGTGCCAAATAAAGATTGATTTTGTTGTACTATTTTATTTATTATCTCATGCATTTTTGTTACCTCCTCATTTTTAATTAAAGCATACATTATCTTTATTCCATTACACCATTCTCTATAAAATAATGTTTACCTACAAAATCTATATCATTATCTTTTATTCTAATAAAAGATTCATTAGGTAATCCCACTATTCTAGCATATTTACTAACTTCAAATACTTCATCCATATATTCTTTATTATCAATATCAAAGTGAGGATATACATTTAAATCAATAAAACCAAGTCCTTGATAATCTACTAATTCATAATTCTTAAAATTATCTTTATATATTACTCTATCCGTTTGATTCATAGCACCTGCACTAGTACCAATAGTAATACCATTTCTATCCCTTAATATATTAAATAAATTATATTCTATAATAGATTTCATTTCTAATTCTGGACTACCACCCATTAAATAAACTATATCTGTTTTTTCTATATATTTATAAGCATCTTCTTTAGATACTCTATTATCTATTAAATGTACTTCTTTAAAATTAATATCTATATTTTTAAATACATTAACAATTTCTTTAACCTGAGTATCATTTCTTTCATATTCATCAAATAAACTAGCTATAAAAGTAATAGACATATCATTCTTAATATCTTCTTTTATATACTTCTTTTGATTATCATTAAAACCTTTATCTCTATCTATTCTACTAAACATATAATTAATTTTCATGATTATCCTCTCTTTTTAACACTTTCTCTTTATTATAATATATTAGTTTATTAATATTACTTAAAATTTCATCTTTAATTTTATCGTAATAAACAACATGTTCTATAGTTTCTTTTACTTCATTAATTCCTATTTGTTTTTCTTCTTCAGTATCACAATCTATCATCAATGATCTTTTAATATTAAATTCTAACCATCCAAGTCTTCCATTATTAGCATAATAAATTGCTTCCCAATCTACGTTCATATCTAATTTAGTATTTTCAATGTAAGCCTGAAAGAATGCACTAAATTTACTAAAATCTATATTACACTTTTCATATCCAGACCAGCAAAGTGCTAGCTCATATAATTCCAAATATGGATTAGAATAACCTAAACACTCTAAATCAATTAATTTATAATCATCATTTAACCACATTACATTTTTACTATCCATATCGTTATGACATATTGCACTAAATTTTGGTAAATCATTAACTGATATATTACCTTTATTCATACTTTCATTTAATATATTTAATTTATCATATATCATATCATAAATAACTGGATCTTTTTCTTTTGCTAAATCAATATAATATTTAAAATCTATATTTCTAGTTTTTGCCTTTACTTCATCTTTTTTTAAATCAATGTTGTGAATATAAGCAAGTAATTTTCCTATCTTCTTACAGTGTTCAATAGTGATTTCATCATCTTTTAAAGATTTACCATCAAACCATTCATATACATAAAAATATTGTCCATCTAACTCCTGCATTTTTTTATCATTAAATTTTAATGAATATACTGCATCAATATTGTTATCTTTTAATATTTCTTCTAATTTATCTGCTGTATTAAAATTATTCATTGCAGTCGGTCTTTTCATAATATTAGGATTAAGTAACTTAACAATATATCTTCCTTTATCAGTAAATACCTTAAACATCCTATGCGTTAGTCCACCTGATACTTGAGATATTGGTTCTATTAAATTGCCTAAATTTAATTCACCAATCATCTTATTTAAAAATTCATTAACATTCATATTATCACTCCCAATTCTAAATTATTTTTCTTTTTAACATCATTAAACTCGTTAACAAAATTATTAAATCTTTCTAAATCTATATTCTTACTTTTATTTTCTTCTAAAAAATTTATTACAATATTAATCAATTCAAAATAATCTCTAGTCTCTTTACTATCTGTACCAGTAATGTGCATGGTAGTATCTGGTTCAGGATTATATACATAAATATAATTTTTATCTTTAACATTTAAACTACTTTTAATTTTATTTATCATATCATCGATATCTTCATATTTATTTTCATTAAATGGAGCAATTATTTTTGAATAATATTTGCCTTCTTCATTTATTAATTCACAAATATCTTTATATGGAAAATATTTTCTAGCTAGTGATACACTATCAACAGCTATATCAGTATCTTTAATTTTATTAGTAAACATTGTTACTATTTTATCCTCTTTTTTAAAATATAAATTCCAAGCAAGCCAGCCATGTTCCACTGGTGTAAGACCAGTAAGCATTGATGTAGTTGAAGCAGTTGTAGTCGCTGGTACTACTGAAGATATTTCTTTTAACATATTTCTATAAAGAAAACTATTTTCTCCTAATATTTTTTTTATTAATATTGAGCCCATTCCATCAAATAATATAACTACTACATTTTTTGGTTTATATTCTTCTAATATTTTGTCAATATCACTTAAAGTATTATGATAAGCATCAAGTTCAAAATATCTCCTAATACTAGATGCTAAACTAACAATACTATTATCATATTCTGGTAATATAAACTTATCCATTTTATCTACTTCCTTTCTTTTATTATTCATAGTTATTTAAAACTACTGCTAATTCTAGAGCAAGTAATAATACCTCTTTCTTTTTATCAATATTAGTAGGACCTTCTATACTTCTTTTGTCCCATACAGTACTATCTAAATTATCACCTGCATAATAAAAAGTAAAATATTTCATATTTAATCTTTGACAAACCGAAGCAATTACTGTACCTTCCATTTCTACACAGACTGCTCCATTATCTTTAAAGTATTTTATTTTATCTTTTGTCTCTCTATAAAAGGCATCAATAGTCCAAGTATAACCTTCAGTATAATCAAAATTATATTCATTTAATATCTTAATAAAATCTTCTTTATAATCAGGATTAATTTCTATTGTTTCACTAGGTGAAACGTAATGATAACTGGTTCCCTCATCTCTAAATCCTTTAGTAGGAATTATAATACTACAATCTTCTATTTTAGAATCAAGTACTCCGCAATTACCAAAAATAATAACTTTTTGAACACCAGCAGAATATAACTCCTCAATATCTCCAGCAATCCATGGTCCACTTACACCAGCCATAAAAAAGACTATTTCTATATCTTTATATTTTATTATATAGATATTTCTTTCCATATTAGCACAAGAAAAATATCCAACTTCAAGTGCACTATACTTTTCTATAACATCATCAAATAAATGTCTAGAAAATACTCCTACTGCAACACTAGGTAACTTAATATTTTTATCTTGTCCTTCTCTATGTTTAAAACCATGTGCTTTAATAAAGCCATCTTCTTCACTAAACTTAATCATTTTATCTACTTCCTTTCTTTTATTAATATCATATATAGAAAAAACCGAAGGCAACTATTCCATATAAGAATAGTGACTCCGGATTTTATTAATTATAAAATACGTGTAGGCTTTACCCCGAGATAGCTCTATATATCTCCTCACTTGTTATAACTATATAATTTATTTTATGTTTTGTCAATCATTTATTACACTTTTGTAAATTATTTAATATATTGTATTATTCCTTGAGGTGAAAAAATTCACTTCAAGAATCAATAGTCTTCTTTAGTTAATTTAAAACTTTTAATTCATCAAGCATCAAATTTTTAATAAAATCAATATCTGTAAAAAATAAATCTAATCCACTTGCTTTTAAAGAAAGCATATACTCAAAATCATCAATGATTTCTCTTTCGACAGCAGAAGCAATTTTAACTACCTTACCATCAACAGTATGTCTACTTTGAATATATTTTTCTAATGTAGGAAAGGCATTCTGAATTAATATAGCCTGTTCTCTACCAGCAATTCTTTTGATCAATATTGTTTTACAAGAACCATACTTTTTTTCTTTTTTAGCAATAATAGTTCTGTACTTATCTACCTTTGTACTTAATGGTATAAACCATAAAATTTCTTTATCTTTAATTGCTAAATATGATGGTCTAGAATGACCATTTTCATGATTTATCATTAATCCTTTTTTATTAATTTGATCAAAGAATTCATCTTTAATATGATATAAATAACCAGTCTGAACTTTCATGTGAATCAACTCCTTAGTACTATATTATCATAAAAGAAAAGAAAACTCTACCTTTAGATAGAAGTTTTCTTACATTTACAACCGAGATCATTTATTGCTCGCACCACTCGGAAGCGATTAACATTTCACGACTAGGATCATTTATTGCTCGCACCACCTAGAAGCGATTAACATTTATCACTAAGACATTCCTTCGAATGCAATAATAATATACTATATTTTATGTAAAAAGTCAATTGTTTATGCTGAAAAAACTTCTAATTAATCTGTGTTATTGGTTATTTTATTGGTATCAATTCTTATAATTACGCATTCTACTTCTTTATTAAATTTATTGGCTGTAGTTTTTTCATATATTTCAAATCCTACATCTAAGAATAGTTTCAATGCTTTTTCTCTACTTTTTTCAAAAGTATCATATAAGTATTTTATATTATTTTTATTTGCTTCTTTTATTAGTAGTTTAAGGGCTGGTTTTGAATATCCTTTACCTCTATATTTATCTTCTATTAAAATACCACAAGCATATATATCCTCATCTTTATCATATTGGTAATTTACATATCCGACATATTTATTTAGGTCTTTGTCTTTGATATATGCGAAATATCTATTTTCTTTGATTCTTCTATTTTGAACTTCTTGCCATTTTTCTTTAGGGAAGTCAATGCACCCTGTATCATAATGATAACCATTATACATAACTTTGTAGCCGGCATTATAACTCATTGTTTTTGGTTCACTTTCTAGTTTTTGCTCATAGGAATACTCTTCCAATTTTGGTATTATTAATTCTATATTTTTCATTTTTTTCTCCTTTTTATATTTTAAATATTTTATCATAGAGACTACAGGCTCTATGATACCTAATGAAGACTTAAGATTAACTTAAGGCTTCATAGGTTATTATGAATTTAAAGATTCAGTCTCATAAAGATTTCTATATATCTTACAACTATTTAATAATTCCTTATGTGTGCCCGTTGCTATTACTTTACCACCATCAACAACATGAATAATATCAGCATCCATAATCGTAGATAATCTATGAGCCACTATTACAATAGTATGATCATTAACTAAATTATCAATAGTCTTCTTAATATAATCTTGAGAATTATTATCTAAAGCTGAAGTAGCTTCATCAAATAAAATCACTTCACTACCCTTAGATAAAGTTCTAGCAATAGATAGTCTTTGTTTTTGACCACCAGATAAATTAATACCAGACTCTCCTAATACAGTATCATACCCTTTAGGTAAAGACATAATATAATCATCTAAGTAAGCCATCTTAGAATATTCCCTTATCTTTTTAAGAGATATATTCTTATTAATTAATTTAAAATTTTCTTTAATAGTTCTATTAAAAACAAAAGGTTCCTGTCTAATTATTGATATATGTTTCCTTAATTCATCTTCACTTAAGTCTTTAATATTAATACCATCTAACAATATCTCCCCACTAGTAGTATCAAATATTCTAGTAATTAAATTAAATAAAGTACTCTTACCCTGACCAGAAGCTCCTACTACAGCAATCTTCTTATTAGGTTCAATCTTTAAACTAAAATTATTTAATATATTACCCTCATCAGGATAATTAAAATTAACATCTTTAAATTCAATTACCCCTTTAACATTAACTAACTTCTTATTACCAAACTCTTCATCTTTATATAATCTATTCTCTAATATATCATTTACTCTTGATATAGATACACTAACCTTCTGATATGTCTGAGTTAAGTCATTAATATTCTCTATTAACCAAGTAAACCTATATACATAATAAGTCATAGCAATAAAGAAAGTTAAACTAATCATTTTATAATATAATAATATAACACAAGTAGCAAATACTGAGCATTCTAATATAGACTTTAATAATCTAGTCTTTATATTAAAACTCTTCTGAATATCAATCTCTTTACTAGATTTATTATATATATCCTTAATAATACTAGTCATATCACTAATTAAATTATTTTTAATACCTAATGTTTTAATTTCTCTTATACCTCTAATAGACTCCGTAGTTAAAGAAGTAAACTTATCTTGCTCTTTTCTTCTCTCTTTATGTATATCTTTAAGTAATGGATTATATTTCTTTAATATTAAGAATAATATCGCTACAATACCTACTATCTCTAATCCTATTATCCAAGAATTAATAAATACATAAACTATAACAATTATTGATGCCACTAGTGATGATATCATATTAAGTAATCTACCAAAAGCAAAACTCAAAGTATCAGCATCACTTGTTATTCTATTTATTATTTCTCCTGACGACATCTTTTCATAAGCAACAGGAGGCAAACATAATGCTTTCTTATAGGTATAAAAGCCTAGTTTTCTAGTTAACTTACTCTCTTCTTTATATAATATAGAATTAGCATAATGTAATACTACTCCATCCATTGTTATTTCTAATACAAAATATATCCCTAAAAATATTAAAGCATTCTTAATATCTAACATAGTTATCTCTTCTACTACTTTACCATTTAAATATCCAGTAAATACTTCACATATACCAGACATAAATATAATTATACTAGCAAATATTAATTTATTTAAATCTTCTTTAACTAACTTAATTAGAGGCCTAAATTCTTTCAAACTCTTCATCTTTACACCTCCAAATAAAAGAACTACTTATTTATAAAGTAGTTCCAATTTAATATAATTAATTATTTTTACTTATTACAAAGTATGTGAAAAACATAAAAGAATCCCACTTTTCTTTAAAACTACTCTATCACTATTAAAAATATTTAAACTTAAAGTTCTCATCTTCATGATTTTCACTCCTCTCTCTTTAAATTCAACCTAACTATATCATATTATTTTATGTATGTCAACCATTATTTGTTACATTTATTTTTTTATATGCCACTTCAGCCTATAGTCTTCCGTGGTATGATGAAGCCTACTTTAGTCTTCCTCATAGCATTTTTTTAGTTTATTTAATAATTCTTTTAATATATTATTATCTACTATCTTAGTAATAGCAAAACACTTCTTTCCTAAATCTTTAAATGAAGCACCAGAATGATATAACATTTTATTATCTATTATAATAAACCTATCATGAAATATATTAGTATTTATTATTTCTATATTACTATATTGTTTTTCATACTTCTCTTTAGAAATATTATCTATATTTTCTGTATATATTTTTACTTTAACATTAATATTTCTAATAATATCAAATAGTTTTTTACCAGCATAATTATCTATTATAATTATTTCTTTCTTTGCTTTAGATAATATATCTATAAGTAAAGAATATGCATCATATATCTGTCCTTCATAAAAAATATGGTTATTACTTTCTTTTATATTTAACTTATCAAAAGATTCTTGTAATAATTTTATATCTTCTGTATTTTTTATAGTTAATTCATTAAAATATTTTTGTTCTATTAATGAAGTATTTATTATCTTTTTCATTACTATAAAGGCATCCATTATTGCAATTGTTATCTTCGTTGCTTCTTTACTTTTTAAGATTGTAGCAAGCATATATACACCTTGCTCGGTAAAAACTCTGGGATTTTTATACTTACCTCCACGTTTTTCTATTTTTTGGTCGAAAATTTCGACTAAAAGATTATCACTTTCGTTATCAGAAAGCTTAAAGCAATATCTTTCAGGAAACTTTTCTATATTATTTTTAACTGCTTCATTTATCCTTTTTGTTTCTACATTATAGAGTTTAGCCAAATCAGAATCTAACATTACTTTTTTACCTCTAATTTCATATATCATATTTTCTATCTTTATATTATTGCTTACAACTATATTATTCATTATATCATCCTTTCTTTGATTTCTAAACTAATTAATTTTTAAATATAGTGGTCTCATAACTTTTACCATTTACGCACTTTTCATAACTTTGCCTCTCTTACTTTTCTAATTTATCTAATAATTCTTCTAATATATTATTATCTACTATCTTAGTAATAGCAAAACACTTCTTACCTAAATCTTTAAATGAAGCACCAGAATGATATAACACTTTATTATCTATTATAATAAACCTATCATGAAATATATTAGTATTTATTATTTCTATATTACTATATTGTTTTTCATACTTCTCTTTAGAAATATTATCTATATTTTCTGTATATATTTTTACTTTAACATTAATATTTCTAATAATATCAAATAGTTTTTTACCAGCATAATTATCTATTATAATTATTTCTTTCTTTGCTTTAGATAATATATCTATAAGTAAAGAATATGCATCATATATCTGTCCTTCATAAAAAATATGGTTATTACTTTCTTTTATATTTAACTTATCAAAAGATTCTTGTAATAATTTTATATCTTCTGTATTTTTTATAGTTAATTCATTAAAATATTTTTGTTCTATTAGCGAAGTATTTATTATATTTTTCATTACTACAAAAGCCCTCATAATATTTACACTTACTATACTAGCATTCTCAGTTTTAAGTACTGTTGCTAACATTGCGACCCCCTGTTCAGTAAATACATATGGTAGTTTTCTAACTCCACCATACATATTCCAACTTGAAGTTTCAATTTGAAACTTCAGGTTATCATATTCATTCTTATTTATTTGAAAATAAAAGTCTTGTGGGAATCTTTCTATGTTTCTTTTAACTGCTAAATTAAGTGATTTGGTTCCGTTTTTACAACCATATAATTTTGCTAAATCAGAGTCTAACATGACCTGTTTACCTCTAATTTCATATATCATATTTTCTATCTTTATATTATCGCTTACAACTATATTGTTCATTACATCATCCTTTCAGTATTTTCTAATAAAAGATATGTCTCTTTTATCATTGTCTTATCGTTTATGATAATATAAATACCTGGTGATGTCAATATTAAAATACATGTTTTTTAGTAATTTTCTTATTACCACCATAAACAAAAGCAGATCATTTAGATCTGCTTATTTCATCTCATTTTAATTCATTTTTATTTAGAAATAATAGCACAAATACACTTATCAAAATTAGGTATATCACTACTGATATAACATTTAATTATCTTAAAATTATTTCTTATAATTTCTTCTTTAAAAGTAGCAAAATCTACTATATTACATGAAGTACTAGTTACCATTATTTCTTTATTAGTATTAATATTTTTTCTTACTACAAAGGCATCCATAATTTTAATACTTATTTCTTCTGCAACATCAGTTTTTAATATAGTACTTAACATTGCTACTCCTTGTTCAGTAAATACATAAGATAAATATTTAATATTAAGGCCTTGTTTTTGATTGTTTTTATTCAAGGTTTCAAATTGAAACCTTGAATAAATAGAAGAATATTCTTATTTGGTTAATGGAAACATAAATCTTTCTGGAAATCTATTTATATGTCTTTTAACCGCTAAATTAAGTGATTTGGTTCCATTTTTACAACCATATAATTTTACTAAATCAGAGTCTAACATGACCTGCTTATCTCTAATTTCATATATCATATTTTCTATCTTTATATCATCACTTACTACTATATTGTTCATTACATCATCATTTTAGTATTTTCTAATAAAAGATATGTCTCTTTTATCGTTGTCTTATCGTTTATGATAATATAAATACATAATGATGTCAATATAAAAATACTATTTGTTAATTAACTTCTTTACATAAATATTCCTTGGACCTCGTTTAAAACTTCTCATACCAGTTAAAACAAAACCATCTTTAATTAAATTATTAATAGAATATATATTATCTGGATGAATAGTCCCAATAGCAATCTTATAACCTTTACTTTTAACATATTCATCTAGATATTTTAACATTTGATACTGAAGATTATTACCAACATACTTAGGATTAACAAACATTGGTCCATAATCAATAACTTCTTTATAATCAAAATCTAAATCAAATTTTACCATATCTTCTTCATTAGAAGGAATACTCATCATAGAACATACAAAGTCATTATCTAAATAATATATCCATATTTTGGTTCCATTATCAAGTAATTCTTTTAAATCTTCCTTAGTAAAGTCTCCTAACCACTCAGGATACTGCATATTACTTTTAGTATATTCACGATATTCTATATATTTATCTAAATTAATATTATTATCTACACACTTTAAATCTTCTAACTTCATAACATTACCTCAATTTATTTTCTTAATATCAATTAAACCTCTAGTATGATAACCTTGTTTTTCGTAGAAGTTAATTCCCATTTTATTGTAGGCAAATACTTCGATAGAAATATATTCACAGCCTATACTTTTAAAATACTTTTCTATCCTATTTATAAGTAAAGTACCAATACCACTACTTCTTACTTTCTTAGATACTACTAACTCTGTTACTTCACCACATTTAGGACATTTATAATCTAAATAATCATATTCATCATAACACCTTAAACATCCCATTATTAAACCTACTACTACATCATTATCTATTGCTAAATAACATTTGCCATTATTATTATTTACTTCTTCTAAATCTAACATAGCCATCTTATCACGATATTCAGGATGTAACTGATCTAGATTATCTTCATCAATACTAAGAATATATTCTTCTAGTTCTACTAGTAAATCTTTTACATCTTCTAAATATCTATCTTCATATTCAATTATTTTCATTATATCTCATTTTCCACTTCAGCCAGTAGTCTTCCGTGGTATGATAGAGCCTATTCTAGGCTCTATCATAAAATCTTATTTATTATTTTAATACCTATCTTCTTATCATTAACATAATAACAGATATCATTGTCATTAATACTTTTTAAATATATACTTCTTCCTATTGGACTATTTAATGATATTTCTTTAATCTTAGCATTATTATCTATCATATATTTACCAGTTAATTTAATAGTATATTCTTCGATATCATCTATATCATATATAACTTTTATTTTAAGAATATCTCCTATATCTATTATATCATCAGAATTACTTTTTTTATCTACTATTTTTAAATATTTTTCATCATCTAACATTTTATTTATTCTTGAAGCAATCTTTCTACTTTCTCTCATTGTATCTTCAAAAGCAAAATTATCATGCCATCCATCTCCTACTGCATCAGCATAGGATTCACTTCCTATGCTGGCAATAGATAAACTTATATCTTTTAACCTATTTAATTCTTCATAATACTGATTAAATCCCTCAGTATCTACTAATACATCTTTCATAAACACCTCCTATGAACCTGTACTACTATAATGTTTTAAACCTATCTTAAAAGATAATAAACATGGTATTAAATATACTACTATTAATAATGGTGATAATAAATATAATGTATTATTAGATTTTCCTAATAGATAAAGTAAAGGATAATAATTAACTGAAGCATATGGAATAATAAAAGTAAATATAAATATAAAACCTTTTCTAAATATTCCTATTGGATACTGAGCCATTTGTTTACCACCATCAGTTAATAAATTTCTTACTTCTAAGCCATGAATAGTAATAAAACAATATGAAGCCATTAACAAGAATATTCCAAAGAATAATATTATTGAAGATAGAAACGTTGCTATTATTAATAATATATTTATAATATTCCATTCTATATTTAAATGACTTATAGCAATAAAGAATATTATTAACGATTGAATAATTCTAGCTACTTTTACAAAATCCATTTCACTACATATTACTTGATATAATACCCCTCTAGGTCTTACTAGTAGTCTATCTAAAGAGCCATCAATAATAAATTTATCAAACTTATCTACTCCTCTAAAGAATGTTTCATTAAAAGCAAAGCCAAAATGAATGATAGAAAAACATAATAGTACTTCATATAAAGTAAAACCTTTAATATTATCAAATCTTTGAAATAAAGCTACTGTCATAAAATAATAAGTAAAAAATACTCCTATTTGGCTAATAAAAGTCAAGATAAATGATAGACGATATTCTAACTGTGATTTTAATTTAAGTTTCATTGATTCTATATATAACTTAACCACCTTGTATCACAGCCTTTCTAAGTGATACTCTTGATATTAAGTATCCTAATGATATTGTAATAATTATCCAAATAATAGAACCAATAATAAGGATATATCCTTCTTCTAATGGTATACTATTAGAATATATTCTAAAGGGAAAATCTCCAATAAACCTAAAAGGAAGAAATTCTGCTATATGTTTTAACCATGTTGGAAAAAATGGTATCGGAACCGTTCCACCCATAAATATATCTGCAATTACACTATAAGTAGTCATAGCCCCCTTTTCATCTAAAGTAAACATTGTTAAAATATGCATAAATAAATTTAAAGCTGTAACTAAGAATAATCCTAATACTAATGCTACTATAAATATTATAAAATTATTTATCGAATAAGGACCAGATAAATGAAATGGTTCTGGTAATGATATAGCAAGAATTATTAAAGGAACAAATCTAAGTAAAACTGCTACTAACCTTTTAGCTAGCATCTTAACATACCATTTAAAATAAAAATCTTGAGGTCTTACTAATTCATAAGCTAAATTACCATTTTTAATCATATCAAGTAATTCGTTTTCTCTATCAAAGGGATATATTAGGGCAAAAAATGATTGCTGAAGCCATAAGTAATTAACAAGTTCTTGCCAGTTCATTGGTACATTACCACCACTTTCGTAGAAGGCTAAATATACCATAATAAATATTAAAGCAAAGAATATTTGAGTACATATACCCGCTACTGCTTCCATTCGATATTGAAGATTTGTTATAAATCTTAATCTAAAATAACTTAAATATGATTTCATAATTCATAGTCCTCATATAATTTAAGTATTACATCATCAATACTTTCATTATCTATTTCAATATCTTCAATATTATATTTAGTAGTAAGTTTACTTAAGAAATTAGATATACTTATTATATTAGAATCAATTATAAAATTATAACTATCTTCCTTCTTACATTTCTTTATAACACCTTTTACTTTAATATTATCAATTTTATCCTTAGTAGATATCTTAATATTTTTATAACTACCATATTTAACTTTTAATGTTTTAATATTTCCATCATATAGTATCTCTCCATTACCAATTAAGATAATTCTCTTAGCCAGTGCTTCAATATCATTCATATCATGAGTAGTAAGAATTACTGTTACTTTATTTTCTTTATTTATCTTTTTAATAAAGTCTCTTACTATCTTTTTAGATATAGCATCTAATCCTATTGTAGGTTCATCTAAAAATAATATTTCTGGTTTATGTAGAAGAGATGATGCTATTTCACACCTCATTCTCTCTCCTAAAGAAAGCGTTCTAACCGGTTTTTTTATTATTTCTTCAATACCTAAAAGTTCTACTAGATATTTCTTTGTCTTTTGATATTCATTATTATCTATTTTATAGATATCTCTTAACAAGTCAAAAGTGTCTTCCGCTGGGATATCAAAAGCAAGCTGACTTCTTTGTCCAAAGACTACTCCTATCTTAGATACATATTTTTTTCTATCTTTAATAGGATCTAAATTATTTATTTTAATGCTTCCACTAGTAGGAAGAAGTATTCCTGAAAGCATCTTAATTGTGGTACTCTTTCCAGCACCATTTGGACCAATATAACCAATTACTTCTCCTTTCTTTATTTCAAAAGATACATTTTTTACTGCTTCTACTATTTTGTATTCTCTTTTGAAAAATGATTTTAAAGCAGCATTTAGTCCACTATTTCTTTTGGCTACTTTAAAAGTTTTTGTTATGTTATCAACTTTGATGAATGACATTTTAATATCACATCCTTTCTGACAACGCAAAAAAGCCACATATTTCAAATATGTAGTTTCATCGTGCAATTAAATATATGGTTTTTTCTTCGCAAATGTCATAATAAATATATAATATTTAAAATACTTTGTCAATAGTTTTATATTAATTTTTACTTAATAGTTTTTCTAATGACTTAAACTCAGTAGATTCTTCTAATTTTTCTTCATAATATTTATCATCTTGGTAGAAGCCTCTCAAAGCATATGCTTCTTTAATATTATGAGCCTTTACTTCACTAGTAATTATTCTATATTCATTATCTACTATCTCAATACAAGAACAATTACTTAACATTATACCTACTTTATCTTTATTTTTTAATTCTTCTTTAGTAGATTCATATCTTCCATTTTCATCAGTATGAGGAGTAATGTAAGCATCAATAAAATTTAGACAATCTACACTACTAAAAGTTACATCATTATCACTAGTTACCGAGTCTGAATTACAAGAATTAAACCAGCACACTGCTCCAGCAGATACTCCACATAATACTTTACCATCATTATATGCATCAAGTAATACTTTATCAAATCCTGTTTTCTTCCATAAATTAATCATCTCTAAAGTATCACCGCCACCTTCATAAATAATATCAGCCCATGCTATTTTTTCCTTTACTACTTCCATATCATCTAGTTCAGTACTTTTTAAATACATACAATTACAGCCAAACATATCTCCATATATTTTTTTCATCGTCTCAAAATAACCCTCTTCGATAGTATTATTAAATGGTTGTGCATGAACCATAAATAAATAATTAGGGTTTTCTTTACCTGTTAATCTTATTATTTCCTTATCCATAGGTTCAGTTTCATATTCACGATATTTACCATTATCTAAATATCTACCATTTTCTCCTCCACCTATAGCCACTATTTTTTTAGTCATAATATCCTCCTTTATTACTACTTTATATTATATTTACAATCATCAATCTTTAATTTTTTATTTTCTTTTTCTAATTCTTTTAAACTTTTATCTGGAGCCCTCAAGTCTTCTGACATAGTACCTCCATTCTTAGCAATTACTTCTCTTATATTTTTCTCAATTTTATAATGTACTTGATTAGCTTTACTTTCAGAATTAACATTATCTCTTTTTATTTAGATTCTGTTTGAGATATTCTGAACATTCCTTCAATATCAGTAACATCAGTCATACGATATTTGCCATCTTGAGCTTTTAATTTCAAAGTGTGACAATTTGTCACGGTTTCATTTCCTTCTTCTTTTAAACGTTGCTTCAACTTTCTCCAGTAAGCTTGTTTATTTTTACTATCTGATATAATTCCTACCACATCTACAACGCTAACATAATATTTCTCACTTTCTTTATTCCAAACAGTTCTAACTTTCTTATCATTAAATATTTTGTTAATCAAATATAATTTGTCTTTTTCCATATAACCCTCCTCTTTTCTTACATTCCCAATATAACACATATAAAATATCTAAGTCAATGAATTTTAATACATTTCTTGGTAATATTTTTACCAAAAAGAAAAAGTACTCTATGAGTACTTATCAAAAAGTTTAAATATATTTTAAACATTCTTATCTTATCGTTTATATTATTCTCTCCAATATTTTCTTTAACCTCTTCAGCCTGTAGTCTTCCGAGGTATGATGAAGCCTATTCTAGTCTTCCTCATAATATTTTTTTGGTTAATATCAATATATCATATAAAATAGCCAAAGGCAATAATATATTGTTTTTTAAAGAAAATAAGTACTATTTCAAGTACTTATCAATTATTTCAAATAATTTATCTTTACTAATAGGTTTAAGTAAATAGCCACTAAAACCATATTTTAAATATTCTTCATTATATTCATATTCATTATTTCTAGTAAGTAAGATGACATTAGTTTTAAAGTTTCTAATATCTTTAAATTTCTTCATAACAGTTACTCCATCTAATGGGTCCATAACTTCATCTAGTAATATTAAATCGTATTTCTCTTTACCCCTAATTTTATCTAGTGCTTCTTTACCTAAACTAACATAATCAAGTTTAATATTAGTATCACGAATTAACTTACTAATAATCTTCTCAGTAGAAATATTATCATCTACTAAAAGTATTTTCTTTTCATCATAAAAACTTTCGTACTTATTATATTTTTCATTAGCTTCTTCTACTATCTTTTGATCAAGTACTATCTTCATAGTAGTACCATTACCATAATTACTACTAGGAATAATAGTACCACCCATTAAAGTAATTAATTTTCTAGCAGTAAATAAATTACTCTTCATATTACTTCCATCTATTTCTTCTTTTCTTTTATAGAAGATACTATCCATCTCATCAGGAGATATTCCTACTCCCGAATCTTCAATAGTAATAATAAGTCTTGCTATATTATTCTTAATAATCGTATTAACATTAAGTTCAATATAACCTTCTTTAGTATACTTAATACTATTATCTAAAATACTAATTAAAACATTTTTAAGTCCTAAATTATCTCCATATAAGTATTCAGGTAAATCACTAGCAATATCACTTCTAAAAGTAAGACCTTTCTTACTACATTCATCACTATATAAAGTAACTATCTTTTTTAATAATAATTTAATATTATATTTATCATCATATACTTTAATACTAGCACTATCAATACTATCTACATCAAGTATCTCATTAGTCATCGTAGTAAATCTGGCAGTATTTTCTTTAATAGCCCTCAAATAATCATTAACTAAATCTTTATCTAATTTCTTATTACTCATTTCATTAATCGCAGCATCAGTATTATAATTAATATCCTTAGTAATAAGTCTAATATCATTAGTCATATTATATAAAAACATAGTCTTATCTTCATTAGCATTATCACTAATCTCTTTAGCCTTATGATATTCTTCAATCATCTTAACATCAGGATTCTCTATTGTAAAATACATAAGGAAAGTAATAAAGGCATGAATAGGAGTAGCAAGTAATAATCCCGGATTCATATATTGAATATAAGATGCAATACCACCAACAATTAAAAATATAAGTATTGGAAAAAATCTCTTATCTTTAATATTTTTAATATTTCTAATTAATGCAATAATACCTATAAAAGAATATAAGAAAGCTGAAAGATATATAATATTAACACTAGGTCCATAAGTATAAGCAATATATCCATCATATTTAAAGTTAAGTGGTAAGATAAAATTCAAAGTAGTAAAGATAATCATTAATACAATAGCTATATTTCTAACTACTGGTATATATCTTTCTTTCTTTTTAATACTAAGACATACAAATAGTACGTAGCAGAGTAATATAGTAATCCAAAGTTCTACTCCAAAAGAAAATAATCTTGCTACAAAATAACTAACATTAGGTATTTCTTTATACATAGGTCCAACAAAATCCAAAATAAATTCTACAATAAGTTCAAAGAATGATACTACTACTAATATAGAATATACTTTATTTTCTTTACTTTTAAATACTTTCTTTCTAAAGTATACAGTCATAAGTAACATAGAATATACTATTGCTTCAACTAAAAAATAAATACCAGTATACATATAAACAACTCCTATCTATTATCTATATTAAGTATACAATTTTTTTACTTTTTTTACAAGAAAAAAAGACAATTTTCATAAATTATCCTTTTAAGTTTTATACTAACTATTGCAATTGATAACTATAGTTTATTTTTTTACAATTTACAGTTCATAATTTCTTAAAATTTTCTTGTTTTAACATTTTCTCCAACCAACATTCTTTGATCATATTTTCTCATTTCATTTTCTGTTGTATAGCCAACATATGCATATGTTCCATTAAGTTTACTTTGATTAAAGCCATATATAGTCATTCTCGAATGACCTTCAATTATTAAGAATTTTTCATTGTTACAAGTAATTAAAATAATAGGTGGAAATTTATTTGCTTTGTTATACTCAAAACCATCAAAAAATGGTGATTAGATACATTATATATTTCTCTTCCACTATTTATGACTTTTGCAGCTTCTACTGGTTTAGATGTTCCATTAGATAATTCATTCCAATAGTCATAATCAATATAATAGATATTATCAATATCTTTTTCATCTAATTCTAAATATTTCCATTCGCTAATTTTGGGAAAATTTTCAAATAATCCATTATCTGGGTAACCTCTAAATTTTTTCATAATGTTTAATCTATCAAGATTTTCTTTTTTATTTTTAATATTTCCATTAAAAATTATACTTGAATCTAATCTTAAATCATTAATAATATTATCTAAACTCCCATTAAATCTTTTTGAATTTAATTTTCCTTTTAAAAATTCAAGAATCATTTCATCCTCATTTGCTTTTCTTATTAGTTTCATTATAGTCACCAACTTTCATAATTAATCGTTTCCATCTATTTCAAGTATACAATTTTTTCATTTTTTTCACAATAGAAAAAGAAGAAAAAACTATTTAAGTTCTCTCTTCTTAGTTTTATGTTCAGCTTCTTCTTTAGCAAGTTCTTCTAATAATTTATAATCAGCTTTATCAGCTTTAGTTCTAGGAATAGTATCTAAGAATGTAATAGATTCTGGTACTTCATATGGTTTTAATTGAATAGTCTCTCCTGTAATATTATTAATAATTGGTTTATAACACATATCTAGTATATAATCACTTACTTCTTTCGTAGGCATAACCCCATCTTTTAATACTACATATGCTTTATTAGTAAATAATAAATCTTCATCAGGTTTAGGAACTACTACTACACTATCTACTACATCAATTAAAGCTATAACATTTTGAATATGTTCTAGATATACTTTATTTAAGTCTGATCTAATATAATATCTACTACTTCTTCCAGTTAAAGTAAAGTATCCTTCATTATCTAAAATACCCATATTACCAGTCTTATAATACTCTACTCCTTTATACATAAATTTAGTATTTTTAGTCATTTCTTCATTCTTATAATATCCTTTATAAATATGTTTACCTGCTATACAAAGCATTCCTTCTTCACCATATTTAAGTTCTTCCAAAGTATCAGGATCAACAATAATAGCCTTAGTACCAACAAGCACTCTACCTACTGTTTCAGGTCTATTAAGTGAGCCAACTGCCATTGTATTAGTACCAACTGTTTCAGCATTACCAGAACCATTACATATAACAGTATTAGCTCCATGTTTTCTAAAAAATTCTACTCCATCAACATTTTGCATTGGTGATAAGAAATCCCCTCCTGATACAAAAGTATGAATACTAGATAAATCATCACTATCTTTAACATTTCTTTTAATAAGTTCAAGAAGAGCAGGACTACCAAATACATAGTTAGGATTTTTACTTAGATAATATCTAATATTATCTTTACTTAAAGTAGGAGCAAGTACTGCTACTCTACCACATATTAAACTCATAATAGTAGAAGTAGCAAAACCATAAGGATAAGAAAATGGTACACATACTAAACATCTTTCTCCTACTTTTGCTTTAATCTTACCAGTATTTTTCATATAAATACCAGAAGCAAGTAAATTCTCGTTAGTTAATACTACACTCTTAGGATTACCAGTAGAACCACTAGTAAATAAAATTAAAGAGTCTTCCTTACCACCATATAAAGTATATATAGGTTTTTTATAATATTTAGCAATACTACCAATATCACTAAAAGATAAATCATCATTATATCCATTAGCACCTGTTTCTATACTACTATAATTCTTAGTACTAATTTCATTACTATGTAAAGTAATAATATTTCTTACCTTACTACCATCTTTAATCTTTTTATTATATTCTTTATCTTTATCAAAATTAATAAATAAACTAGATTCAAATTCATTCAAATATCCTAATACTTCTTCAATCGAAGACATTGAATTAATAAAAGTAGTAATAGCTCCTATTCTATTGCAGGCTAAATAAATAATAACTCCTTGATAATAATTAGGCATAGCAGCAGATACTATACTTCCCTTCTTTATTCCTAATTCTTTCAATGTCTTAGATAAAGTAATTGCATCTTTTAACATTTCATCATAATTTACTCTTAAATCTAAACAATCAATAGCCTCTTCTTTTCTATAGAAATTACTAATTAAATTAATAGTATTATAAATACTCATATTAGGTATTATAGGATTTCTACTAAAAAAACTATAATCACTATTATGTATATTATCTATAGATGGATAACCTGTTAATTTTTTCATATAAAACCACTCCCTTTTTCATATGTAAGTATTATATAACATTTTTACCAAAAAAGCAAACATTTATATATATTTTAGTATATTTCCCCTTCAGCCTGTAGTCTTCCGGGGTATTCGTAAGCCTACTTTAGTAGTCTTCCTCATAAAAATATTATAATAAATTAATTTCAAGACTACTTATGTAGGCTCAAACTAAAAAGAAAAAGAAGAATACTTCTTCTTTAACTAATAATCATCTTACCAAGATATACACCAAGTACAATACATATAAGAATAATAAGTATTGTATATAAAATCTTAGATATCTCGTTAGTATCTTCATCCATATAATAACACCACCTAATATTTATCTTTTAATTTAACAGTAACAGTATCAGTAATATCTTCTCCTACAGGAACACTCTGTTCATATACATAACCATTACCCTCTAGTATAAAACTAATATCCATCATCTTAAGAATATTATTAGCTTCTTTATAAGAATAACCAGTTAAATCAATCATCTTCTTAGTATTACCATTAGTCTTTAATATAACCAAATCATCTTCATATATAGTACTATTAGTACTAGGATACTGACTAGTAACCTTATTACCATCTCCTAGTACAAGAACTCTAATATTCTTACCTTCTAAATATCCCTTAGAAGTACCAATATCCATATTATAAAAAGATTCCATAACATATTTTTCTTTATCCTTATTAGACTTCTCAATATTAAGATACTTAGTAATATTCTTCTCTACCTCTTTAATCATCGGAGCAACATAATTAGTAGTATCCTTAGGTCTCTTAATCGCAGCATATAAAATAATCTCAGGATTATCTCCAGGAAACATGCCAGAGAAAGAATAAATATAATCAGATTCCCCACTCATATACCTACCCTTAGTATAATCATATATCTGTGCAGTACCAGTCTTACCAATCAAACTATAACCATCCATATGATATAAATAACCAGTCGAATTAGTATTATCACCATTAATAACACTAGCCATTAATTCTTTCATCTTCGTAACAGTAGCGCTACTAACAACAGTACCAACTTTCTTACTCTTACCAGTATATATAGTCTTACCAGTATCAGTATCCACTATCTTATCAACAATATAAGGTCTTAACATCGTACCATTATTACTAATAATAGTAAGTGCCTGCAAGTGTTGTATAGGAGTAGTCGTAATACCCTGACCATAACCTGCTGTAGCAGCTTCTATTTGATATGTATAATTAATACTACCTGCTTCTTCTCTATTCATCGTAAAACCAGTCTTAGTACCAAAGCCATATTTAGCATAGCAGGCTTTCAAATCATCCTTATTAATAGTAGACTCAACAATATTAGCAACCGCTATATTAGAAGATAGTGCAAAACCTTGATCATAAGTAAGTTCTCCCCATCCTTCTTTTTTCCAGTCATTAATCGTAGTCTCTTTACCATCTTCTCCTGTATAAGTCTTACTACCAGACATATACTTCGTATTACCATCATAATTACCCGAATCAACTGCACACATATAACTAAATATCTTCATAGTCGATCCTGGTTCATAAGTTAAAGTAGCAATAGGATCAATATAAGAAGTCATATTTCTAAGATTAGGATCAAAACTAGGAGTACTAGAATATCCAAGTATCTTACCCGTCTTAGCATCCATCGCCGCCATAACAACCCATTCAGCCTCAGAATCATTTTGAGCAGTCTTAACAGCAGACTCAATAAATAACTGAATATTATTATCAATAGTAAGATAAATCTCATCACCATTATCAGCAGGTTCCGTATATTCCCTACCATTAGCTATTTTATAACCATATTTATCTCTCTCATAAGTAATATACCCACTCTTACCTTTAAGTTCATCATTATAATATTCCTCTAATCCTAACTCACCAGTAATCCATTTATTCTTATCATCATCTTCTTTAAGAACAGTATATCCAAGTATATAACTAGCAAAATCCCCATTAGGATAATATCTCTTAATATCTTTAAGAAAATCAATTCCCTGTAATTTTAACTTGTCAATTTCTTCTTTAGTAAGTTCACTAAGACCCTTACCAATAGTACCAAATTCTACTTGATATTTATTACTCTCTTTACCCTTAACTAATACATCTTTAATCTCTTCACTAGTAACACCTAATACGCCAGCTAATTTAGTACTAGTATCATCAATATCTTCAACATAATTCTTATTACCCTTAGCATCTACTCTTTCATTAGATAAATAAGCAATAAGCGTATAACTAACAACATCATTGGCTAGTACATTACCATTAATATCATATATAGTACCTCTCTTAGGCATAATAATATCTTCTTTAGTATTCCTATTCTTAATAAAAGCCGCTATTGTAGAATTACCTACTTTATAGTCAACTAAACATAAATAACATAATCTACCAACAAGTAATAAAAACAAAAAAAAGGTACCAATAATAACTAATTTACTAACTTTAAACTTGTCATTATTAACATTACCTTTTTTCATTATAATCACCTTATTCTATAGTCTTAATATTTTCATTATTATAAGCAAGACCAAGATTTCTACTAATACTCTGAATATTATCAAGTGAAGCCATCTCATTAATCTTCATAGCTAAACTCTCATTAGTATCCAAAGCTTTCTCTACTTTTTTATTCATATCTTGTAATTCAATATTCATCTTACTAACCGCAGTACTAGTAAATACAATACCTACTACTAAGAATACTATAATTACAAGAGAACTCTTATATAGAAATCTCTCTACCTTAGTAAACCCTTTCTTTTTCTTCTTTTTCATAAAATCAATCCTCTATTCTTTCAATAACTCTAAGTCTAGATGACCTTGCTCTATTATTTTCCTCTAACTCCTCTTTACTAGGAGTAATATTTGCTATTAATTTAAACTTAGGTAAATATTCCTTAGGTATAAAAGGTAGTTTAGATAGACTACTGTCAACCTTAGAATATTTATTAAATATCTCTTTAACAATCTTATCTTCTAAAGAATGAAAAGTAATTACAGATATTCTTCCTCCAACATTTAACATCTCTATTGCTTCTTCTAAAGCATCCCTTAGAACACCAAGTTCATTATTTACTTCTATTCTAATAGCTTGAAAAGTCTTTCTCGCTGGATGACTATCTTTCATAGCCTTATATGGCATACTCTTTTTAATTACTTCAACTAACTCTAGTGTCGTTTCAATCTTTTTATTTTCTCTAGTCTTAATAATATTATTTGCAATACTACTAGCATATTTTTCTTCACCATATTCTCTTAATATTCTAACTAAATCATTATAAGAATAAGTATTAACCACATCGTATGCTGAAAACTCTTTATCTCTATCCATTCTCATATCAAGAGGAGCATCATTATGATAACTAAAACCTCGCTCAGGAATATCAAGTTGTGGTGAAGAAACACCTAAGTCAAAGACAATACCATCTATTTTATTAATACCCCTTTTATTTAATTCTTCTTTAAGATTAACAAAATTAGATTTAATTATCTCATAGTTATTACCAATTTCTGATAATTTCTTATCACTATATTCTATCGCCATTTCATCTTGATCAAAGGCGAAAAGAAAGCCCCTTTTAACTCTCTTTAGAATTAAACCACTATGTCCCCCAAAGCCAAGTGTAGCATCTACATAAATTCCATCTTCTTTTACATTAAGATTATCAATGGCTTCATTTAAAAGTACTGTCTTATGCATCAATATCAAATCCTTCAAATAAATTCTCTGCTACTTCAGATATCTTATCCATATTACTATCAATAAGATTATCAAACTTATCAGTAGCCCATATTTCTAGGCGATCATTAATCCCAATTATTGTACATTCCTTTTTAATACCCGCATAACAAATTAATGAAGATGGCAAGTTTATTCTACCTTGCTTATCAAATTCACATACAGTAGCACCAGATAAGAAAAATCTATTAAATGTTCTGGCATCTTGCTTAGTAAATGGAAGACTCTTTAATTTAGATACAATATTATCCCATTCTATCTTACTATAGACAAATAAACATCCATCTAATCCTCTAGTAACAATAAACTCATTACCAATATCTTCTCTAAATTTAGAAGGTATAATTAATCTTCCCTTTTCATCAAGATTATGATGATATTCTCCAATTAACATAATATCCCCCACTTTCTTCCACTTCGTGCCACTCTATGATTATATTCTACTATAAAGTATTATCTTTGTAAATATCTTTCTTCTAATTTGACAAAAAAAGATGTAAACTTATCTAATATTTTCTCCTTCCATGAAAATCCAAGGTATTTTCATGTCATTACTAGCCTGTAGTCTAGTAATAAATAATTATTAGATATTATATTCACGGTGAAGTACTTTCTAACTTAAAAAAATACAATTAAAAAGAAGATAAACTAGTATCTTCTTTAACCATTTAATGTAGCATTCTTACCA
>OFMC01000008.1_pt1 | contig 199926 bp, 168 predicted proteins | sample 1541271 | NCBI WGS metagenome assembly OFMC01 (sample SAMN04209252, study PRJEB22552) | human gut metagenome | biome: gut; material: feces | host: Homo sapiens | place: USA: Oklahoma | reverse complement strand
AAATTATTTTATAATTTTTCAAGGTTGTTTCACTGTTCAATTATCAAGGTTCTTGGAATCTGTTTTGATTCCGTTTGCTGTGCGCTTTACTGCGTCAGCGAATACTATCTTATCAAATATGTTTGTACTTGTCAACACTTTTTTTTCAATTTTTTTTAAAAAATTACAAAATGTTTTTTTAGCACAATATCTTGATATTTTTTGTCTAATAAAACACAAGAAAACCAATTCTTAAATGTTCTCTCAGACACAAAGACAACCCTGTAAATAACAGGATTGTCTGAACGGAGAAGGAGGGATTTGAACCCTCGCGCCGCGCGAACGACCTACACCCTTAGCAGGGGCGCCTCTTCAGCCACTTGAGTACTTCTCCAGCTGAATATCAATGCAATATTCAATTCGCCGCACTTTTTCAGTGCAAGCAATATTTTATCAAAAAATATAATGTTTGTCAATGACTTCTTTTATATTTTTCAGGTGCTGTTTCATATAGGTTATTTCCGTCGCAGTCAATTACAGTGATAACCGGTAAATTTTCTACATACAATTTGCGGATTGCCTCTGTTCCTAAATCATCATAGGCAATTACTTCGCTTTTTTTGATGCACTTTGACAGAAGTGCTCCGGCACCTCCTACAGCTGCAAAATATACAGCTGTATTTTTTTTCATGGAATCAATAACCGCTTCACTTCTTTTTCCTTTTCCAATCATCCCGGTTAATCCTTCGTCAAGAAGAGTCGGCGCATATTTATCCATACGGCTGCTGGTTGTCGGACCGGCAGAACCAATCACCTGGCCTTCTCTATTTGGAGTAGGTCCTAAATAATAGACAATCTGGTCTTTCATTATAAAAGGAAGTTCCATTCCCTGCTCTTTTTGTTCCACCATCCGTTTATGGGCAGCATCACGCGCTGTATATACTGTCCCCGTTATATACACGTAATCTCCTGCATGAAGTTCTTTTACCTTCTCCTTTGTCAGTGGTGTCTCAATATATTTATCCATGAAAACCTTCTCCTTTTTATAACACTCTTGTAATGTGGCGATTTACATGACAGCAAATGTTTACGGCAACCGGAAGTCCGGCAATATGTGTCGGATAGGTTTCGACATTTAATCCGATTGCTGTAACACGGCCTCCTAATCCACCCGGACCAATTCCAAGATTATTGATGGCTTCTAAAACCTCAATTTCAAAATCTTTCACGTACGGAATTTCTGAATGACTTCCTAATTCACGTGTCAGGGCTTTCTTTGCCAAAAGAGCGCATTTTTCAAAAGTGCCGCCAATTCCTACACCAATTACCATAGGAGGACAGGCATTTGGACCGGCGTCTTTTACTGCCCGGATAACTGCCTGTTTGACACCTTCGATTCCATCTGCCGGTTTTAACATAAAGACACGACTCATATTCTCGCTGCCAAATCCTTTTGGAGCAACTGTAATTTCCAATCTGTCTCCCGGAACAATTTCATAATGAATGACACCCGGTGTATTATCCTTTGTATTTTCCCTGAGGATTGGGTCGGATACAACCGATTTACGCAGATACCCCTCTGCATAGCCCTGGCGGATTCCTTCATTCACTGCATCTTCCAAAAAATCTCCATCAATATGAACTTCCTGTCCGATGCGTAAAAATACAACGGTCATACCGGTATCCTGACAAATCGGAATCTGGCTTTCTTTCGCAATTTCCAAGTTTTTCTCCAACTGCTCCAAAATCTGTTTTCCGATTGTCGATTCTTCTTTCTCTTTTCCGGCTAACAAAGCATCTTTTACATCCGGTGATAAATCTACATTTACCTGCATGCACATTTCTTTTATGCACTTTGTTATTTCATCTGTATGAATCGTCCTCATTTTTATTCCTCACTCTCTGATGACTCTTCTTCTGTTTCGTCCTCATCCGCCTCTTCCTCATGCACTCTGGCAATGCTGGCGATACGGATATCTTTGGAACTGTCTAAATTCATCAGTTTAACGCCGGAAGTAACTCGTCCAAGCTGTGAAATATCATCCACGCCAATTCGGATAATAATTCCTTCCGTTGTAATTAACATAATTTCCGTTCCCGGTTCAACTGCTTTACAGCCAATTACATTTCCGGTTTTTTCTGTAATTTTATAACATTTTACACCTTTACCGCCTCTAAACTGCGGAGCAAATTCATCAATACTTGTACGTTTACCCATACCAAACTCAGAAACCATTAAAAGGTTTGGTCCCTGTATATCCATCTGCATAGCAACTACTTCGTCGCCTTCATCAATCTTCATGCCTCGCACACCGATTGATGTACGGCCTGTTGTACGCACATCTTTTTCATTGAAACGGATACATTGTCCTCTCTTTGTTACAAGGAAAATGTCACGGTTGTTATCCGTTACTTTTACTTCAATCAATTCATTTCCATCGCGCAGAGTAATTGCCTGTAAACCGGTTTTACGGATATTTGCATACTCTAAAATCGGTGTTTTTTTGACTGTACCATCTTTTGTTGCCATGAAGAGATATTTATCCTCTTCAAATTCTTTGATGGAAATTACAGCCGAAATTTTTTCATCCGGAAGTAACTGCAAAAGATTAATAATTGCAGTACCTCTCGATGTCCGGCTCGCCTCCGGAATTTCATAGGCCTTCATACGGTACACTTTACCTAAATTGGTAAAGAACATCAGATAATGATGTGTTGTCGCCATAAACAGATTTTCAATATAATCTTCTTCTATGGTCTGCATTCCCTTGATACCTTTGCCGCCACGGTGCTGATTTTTGAAATTGTCAATCGTCATTCTCTTAATATAACCAAGGTGTGACATGGCAATTACCGTATTTTCAACCGGAATTAAATCTTCCATGGAAATATCGAATTCATCGAATCCAATCGAAGTTCTTCTCTCATCACCGTACTTATCACGTATCAAAAGAATCTCTTTTTTGATTACACCAAGTAACAGGTTTTTGTCCGCAAGAATAGCCTTATATTCAGCAATTTTTTTCTGAAGTTCGGCATACTCAGTCTCTAATTTTTCGCGCTCCAAACCGGTCAGTGCACGAAGACGCATATCAATAATTGCTTGCGCCTGCACATCATCCAGTCCAAATCTCTCAATTAAGCGTTCTTTCGCTAAAGCAGCACTTTCCGAACCGCGGATAATTTTGATTACTTCATCAATGTTATCAAGAGCAATCAATAATCCTTTTAAAATATGGGCTCTTTCTTCTGCCTTGTTCAAATCATATTTTGTTCTTCTTGTTACGACTTCTTCCTGATGTTTCAAATAATACTGAAGCATCTGCAAAAGATTCATGACAACCGGCTCGTTATTTACAAGTGCTAACATATTGACACCAAAGGTATCCTGCATTTGTGTATGTTTATAAAGCTGATTCAAAATTACATTTGCATTCACATCTTTTCGTAACTCAATACAAATACGCATTCCCTCACGGCTCGATTCGTCGCGGAGTTCTGTAATTCCATCAATTCGTTTATCTTTATGAAGTTCTGCAATTTTCTCAATCAGTCTTGCTTTATTTACCATGTAAGGAAGTTCCGTTACGATAATCCGGTTCTTGCCATTTGCCATAGGCTCAATGTCAGTAACCGCACGCACGCGGATTTTTCCATGACCGGTACGGTACGCTTCTTCGATTCCACGGCGTCCAAGAATTGTGGCACCTGTTGGAAAATCCGGTCCTTTGATGATTTCCATAATTTCATCTAAATCAGTTTCTCTTCCTTCATCTACCTGATTATCAATGATTTTTACGACACCATTAATAACCTCCGTCAAATTGTGAGGAGGGATGTTTGTCGCCATACCTACTGCAATACCGGAGGTACCGTTTACTAATAAGTTTGGAAAACGGGATGGTAATACAACCGGCTCTTTTTCGGTCTCGTCAAAGTTCGGCATGAAATCAACGGTATCTTTGTTGATATCGGAAAGCATCTCCATCGAAATTTTACTTAATCTTGCCTCGGTGTAACGCATGGCGGCAGCGCCGTCACCATCGACGGAACCAAAGTTTCCATGACCGTCGACGAGCGGATAGCGAGTCGACCACTCCTGCGCCATATTAACCAAAGCACCATAAATTGAACTGTCACCATGTGGATGATATTTACCCATGGCATCACCGACGATACGGGCACACTTACGATGTGGCTTGTCCGGTCCGTTATTTAATTCAATCATTGCATACAAAATACGTCTTTGTACCGGTTTCAATCCGTCTCTGACATCCGGCAGTGCACGGGAAGCAATAACCGACATCGCATAATCGATATAGGAAGTTTCCATTGTTTCTTTCAAATCCACCGGTTTGATTGCATCAAAACTGTCTTTGTCGAAAATATTTTCGTCCATTTCATTACTCCTTCCTAAATATCGAGATTTCTAACATACTTCGCATTTTTCTCAATAAATTCTCTTCTTGGTTCTACTTTGTCTCCCATTAATACATTGAATGTTAAATCAATTTCTGAAGACTGTTCCTCATCCATTGTAACCTGAAGTAAAATACGTTTCTCCGGATCCATTGTTGTATCCCACAACTGTTCAGCATCCATCTCACCAAGACCTTTGTAACGCTGAATGCTGTTGTTTCCATCACGTCCGATTTCTTCAAGTGTTGCATTTAACTCTTCATCGCTGTATGCATAATAGGACTTTTTATTTTTGTCAATTTTATACAAAGGCGGCTGAGCCAGATATACATAACCCTGACGAATCAGCTCCGGCATAAAGCGATACAAAAATGTTAAAAGCAGCGTAGCAATATGTGCACCATCGACATCGGCATCGGTCATGATAATGATTTTATGATAACGCAGTTTGCTGATATCAAAATCTTCTGAAATTCCGGTACCAAATGCTGTAATCATTGCTTTAATTTCTGCATTCACCAAAATTTTATCAAGGCGTGCCTTTTCTACATTTAAGATTTTTCCACGAAGTGGAAGAATCGCTTGTGTTGCGCGGTCACGCGCCGTTTTTGCGCTGCCACCGGCGGAATCTCCCTCTACGATGTAAATCTCGCAGTTTTCCGGATTTTTGTCACTACAATCTGCTAACTTACCCGGAAGACTGGTTCCCTCTAACGCCGTTTTACGGCGTGTTAAATCGCGCGCTTTGCGCGCCGCGTCGCGGGCACGCTGAGCAAGTAATGCTTTATCGCAAATCAATCTGGCAATTGTCGGGTTCTGCTCTAAGAAATATGTCAGCTGTTCACTCACAACATTGTCAACAGCTCCTCTTGCCTCAGAGTTTCCTAACTTTTGTTTGGTCTGTCCCTCAAACTGCGGTTCCGGAATCTTAATACTGATAATTGCCGTCAAACCTTCGCGGATATCTTCACCACTTAAGTTTGGATCCGCATCTTTTAAAATCTTCTGGCTTCTCGCATAGTCATTAAACGTTTTTGTAAGTGCATTTTTAAATCCTGCCAGATGCGTTCCACCTTCCGGCGTTGTGATATTATTTACAAAACTATAACATCCTTCATTAAAAGCCGAATTGTGCTGGAATGCTACTTCTACCACAACATCGCCCTTTTGTCCTTCGCAGTAAATGATATCTTCATACAAAGGTTCTTTATTTTTGTTTAAGTACTGAACGTACTCTTTAATTCCGCCCTCATAATGATATGTTTCTGAATAAGGTTCTTCTTCTCTTAAATCTGTCAAAATAATTTTGATTCCCTTAGTCAAAAATGCCATTTCACGAAGTCTCTGCTTCAAAATGTTAAAACTGTATTCTGTTGTTTCCGTAAAAATTGTTTCATCCGGTAAGAACGTAACTTTTGTTCCTCTCTGATCCGTCGTACCAATTTCTTTTAACGGATACATTGTTTTTCCTTTTTCATATCGCTGGATGTATTTTTTTCCATCCTGATAAATCTCAACTTCCAGCCAGTCAGACAATGCATTTACAACCGACGCACCTACACCGTGAAGTCCACCGGATACTTTGTATCCGCCACCGCCGAATTTACCACCGGCATGCAGCACGGTAAATACAACTTCGACCGCCGGTTTTCCCGCTTTATGGTTAATTCCAACAGGGATTCCTCGTCCATTGTCAATAACTGTAATCGAATTATCTTTGTTAATAAATACCTGGACTTCGTCACAGTAACCGGCCAATGCCTCATCAATTGCATTATCGACAATCTCATATACCAAATGATGAAGACCTCTCTCCGATGTACTTCCGATGTACATACCCGGTCTTTTTCTTACTGCCTCAAGCCCTTCCAAAATCTGTATTTGGTCAGCTCCATATACTACTTCTTTTTCTTCACTCATGAAAAACCTCCATCTTCTCAATTGCCATTAATTTTTCCTTGAACAATTTCAAATGTCTGATTAATGTTTATTCCATTTTTTACAAACTCTTCTAATCCGGTACAAGTAATAATCGTCTGAATTCCTTTTATATTTTCCAATAAATAGTTTTGACGATTTCGGTCCAGTTCAGACAAAACATCATCCAATAAAAGAATTGGCTTTTCTCCGATTGTTTTTTCTACAATTTCGATTTCCGCCATCTTCAGCGACAAAGCCGAAGTTCTTTTTTGTCCCTGCGAACCATAAACCTTTACTTCCTGTCCGTTAATATAAAACTGCATGTCATCACGATGAGGTCCCACGGTAGTAGTACCAAGTAAAATATCTCTTTCACTCTCTATAAATAAGCGTGTGGCAAAATCATCTGCCTTGCAGTTTGGCTTATAAATTACTTCCATTTCTTCCAGACCACCTGTCAGGTTGAAATGTTTTTGTTTCATAATGGCTGCTACTTCTTCTACAAATTGTTCCCTGATTTGTATAATCCGGATTCCATTTTCTACCAGTTGTTTATCCCAGATTTCCAGCGTATCTTTCAATTCACTGTTTTTCTGAATTTGCTTAAGCAGCGCATTTCTCTGTTTTAATATTTTTTTATACTGTGTCAGAAAATAAAGATATGCCTTATCTAACTGACACAATTCCATATCCATAAATCTTCGTCTCTGCTCCGGTCCATCCTTAATAATTCCTAAATCTTCCGGTGAAAAGAAGATAATGTGGGATAATCCCATCAACTCTTTACTGCTTCCAATCGGCAGCCCGTCAATCGCAATTCCCTTTGTCTTTCCCCGACGCATGTGAATTTCGATTTTATAAGTACACTGCTTCTTTTCTACATAATATCGAATATGAGCTTCGTCTTTTCCTTTCATAATCATGTCCGAATCTTTGCTTCCCTTGTGCGACTTTGTCGTGCCCCCAAGGTAAATGGCTTCCAGCACATTCGTTTTTCCCTGTGCATTATCACCGTACAACACATTCGTTCCTTCATGAAAATGAAATTCTTCTCTTTCATAATTACGAAAATTACTCATTTCAATGGACTTTAATATCATACAGATGTTACCTTTACTTCATTTCCTTCAAATTCAAAACAGTCGCCGGGATGTAATTTTCTTCCTCTTCTTACATCCACTTCACCATTTACTTTTACTTCACCATCCTGAATCACTACTTTTGCTTCCACCCCGGAACCGACAAGCCCCGCCAGTTTCAAAGCCTGACCCAGTTTGATAAACTCATCCTTAATTGTTATTTCCTGCATAACATCCTCATTTCTAATTCATATTTACCGGCAAAATCAAGTAAATATAGGATTCTTCTTCATTCTTGATAAAGCAAGGAGCATTTGCATTAAACAAATACAAAGTCACTTCCTCATCATCAATTACTTTTAATACATCATTAATATATTTTGGATTGAAAGCAATGACTAAATCTTTTCCTTCTTTTTCAGCCGTCACTTCTTCATCCATCGAACCGATTTTGGTATTCATCTCCATCTGAATTTCATCTTCTTTGATGTGAAGAATCACCGGTTTTTTCTCTGCTTCACGAAGAAGGAGAGTAGCACGGTCGATACATCCGTATAATTCATTTTTATTGATTTTAACTTTTGTCTCATAATTTGTCTTTAACATCTGGTCGATGTTGTAGAAGTTTCCTTCAATCAGGCGGGATACAACAACCGTCTCATCAAACTCGAAAAGTACGTGGTTTTTGGAAAATGAAATTGAAACCTCATCATCCATTCCACCATTTAAAACTTTACTCACTTCACTCAATGTTTTACCCGGAATAACAACCTTAATCGGGTCATAACTTTCTTTCAGGTGAATCTTACGAATTGAAACTCTTACTAAATCAAGAGAAGCAATCTTAAATTCATCCCCATTAATCTCAAACAATTCACCGGTCAAAATCTTATTACTTTCATTATCGGAAATTGAGAAAATGGTCTGTCTTATCATTTCCTTTAAGGTAAACTGCGAAATGTGAATTGTCTTATCCGCTTCAATTTTTGGAAGCATCGGAAATTCATCATGAGGAATACCCGGAATATTAAACTTGGATTTTCCACAAAACAGGAGAATGTTATTATTCTCATCAACTTCAAAATTCACATCATCATCCGGAAGACGGCGAACAATTTCAGAAATCATTTTTGCATTAACAAGAATGATACCATCCTGTTCAATCTCTGCAGGTATTTTTGTCTCAATGCCAAGCTGCATATCGTTCGTAGTCAGCTTTACCATATCTCCTTTTGCTTCAATTACAACACATTCCAAAATTGGCATCGTTGTTTTTCCCGGTACTGCTTTCAGGGCAATGTTAATTCCATTGTTAAAATTCGTTTTGGTACAGGTAAACTTCATATTGTGAATAACTCCTTTCCTTCCGTAAACATAATAAATTAAAGTATTAGCTAGTAGTATATAGTATTAGGGGCTGTTTATTTGTGGACAAGTCTTACAAGCCCTTAATTTAAGTGGTTTAACCTTTATGTGTAAGTTTTTATAACTTGTTTGTTACTGTGAATGAATGTCTATGAAAAAAAATGACAATTTTCACAATCAACAGGTTATTAAATAGTTATTGACGTAAAAAATACAGTTATCAACAAGTTATTAAGAATTGAGCTTTTTCTTTAACACATTAATGGTTTCTTCTAACTCTTTATCAACGAGAATATCCTGTTCAATTTTGTGAACACCGTGGATAACTGTTGAATGGTTCGATCTTTTGAGCTTTACAGCAATTTCCGTAAGTGTAAGATTTGTTAATTCATTGCACAAATACATACATATCTGTCTCGGAATCGAAACAGTCTTGGTCCGCTTCTCAGAAAGAATCGCTTCCTTATCTAAGTTAAAGTGGTCGGCTACAATATCAATAATGTAATCTGCCGTAATTACCATATTTTCATTTGGCGAGATAAAATCCTTTAATGCTTCTTTTGCCATATTTAAGTCAATCTTGTTATCTTTTGGCTTTGTAAATCTTGCAAAAAGAAGAATTTTATTATAAGCACCCTCTAAGATACGAATATTGGATTTTATGTTTGTAGCGATATAATCAAGAATTTCCTCATTCAATTGAATATCAGAATTTTCTTGTTTGTTTCTTAAAATCGCCATACTCATTTCATAATCAGGTGGCTGAATATCAATTGTCATACCGGAAGTAAATCGGGAGCGGTAACGCATGTCCAAGTGCTCCATCTGACTTGGCGGCTTATCACTGGAAATGACTAGCTGCTTTCCGGACTGGTACAAAGCTTCAAAGGTATTAAAGAACTCAATCTGCGTACTGTCTTTACCAATGATGAACTGAATATCATCGATGAGAAGTACATCAACGTTTCGGTAATTCTTTCGCAGATTTGAAGTAGCAGCAGTATCCTGTGTCTTTCGATTCGTACGAATGGCATCGACAACATTGTTCATAAAATTCTCACTGGTTGTATACATAACGCTGTATTCCGGATGGTTCTCCAAAATGTATCTGGCAATCGAATGCATCAGGTGAGTTTTTCCAAGTCCCGGACCACTATATAAGAATAATGGATTATATAACTGGCCGTTTGGATTCTCGGCAACTGCTACAGCAGCATTATAAGCAATGTTGTTACTGTTACTTACGACAAATGTATCAAAGGAATGACCTTGTTTTAAGAATGGATATTTTTCTTCCAGCATTTCCTCTTTATTATAGGAAGAAACTCCTTTCGCATCCATCTCATTTTGATAAATAAAACGGACATCCAGTTGATGATTTGTAATAACTTCGATGGATACCTGAAAAGCAACTTTGTATTTTTTTTCGATTAAGCCAAGGATATCGCCCTGTTCTTTTTCATCAATTGCAAGGATAATTGTGTCATTATCACAAGAAACAATTGTAAGTGGATTAATCCATGTACGAAAAAGAACGCCGTTGATATTATAAGTATCCCTCATATATGTAATTATTTCGTTCCATTTGTCTTTAATTTCATTTTCCATTAAATTTCCTGCCTGTCCTAATAAAAATTGAATTTGGGTAAAATCATACGTTTTTATTGTACTACAAATAAGAGGCAAAAGCAAATTTTATTGACATGATTTTAGAAAAAATTGTTGATAAACGCAAAGAACTGCTTGACTATTGGAATATATGATAATATAATTAGGCTTGATACGGATTTCGTTATTATTTTATAAAGGAGGTGTATGCAAAATGAAGATGACATATCAGCCAAAAAAGAGACAGCGTTCGAAAGTTCACGGTTTTCGTAAAAGAATGAGCACTTCAAATGGTAGAAAAGTGCTTGCCAAAAGAAGAGCTAAGGGAAGAAAGAAATTGTCTGCATAAGGTCAGATTTTTACTGACCTTTTCTTCTCCCTGGTGAGGAAAAGAAAATGTTTGAAAAATTAGGAAAGAATCCTGAATTTCAAAAGGTCTACAAGCAAGGTAGATCGAAAGCAAATAAGTATCTGGTTATGTATGTTAAAACAGGGGAGAGTGGTCCCAGTCGTTACGGCTTTTCTGTAAGTAAGAAAGTTGGTAACAGTGTTGTGCGTCATCACATCACCAGATTGTTAAGAGAATCCGTTCGTAAGAATGACGCATTGGTGAAAGAGGGTAACCGAATTATTATTGTTGCCCGAAAAGATGTAAAAAATAAGAATTTTAAAGAAGTAGACGGCGCAGTTTTTCATTTATTGAAAATACATGGAATATTGAAATGAAGTGATTGTGTGAAGAAAATTTTATTAGCTGTGATACACATCTATCAAAAATATATATCACCATTGAAAAGAACACCTTCCTGTATCTATACACCGTGTTGTTCTGAGTATGCTGCTCAGGCAATCAAAAAGTATGGTGCAGGAAAAGGTGGTTTTTTGGCTATAAAAAGAATTTTAAGATGCCACCCTTTTCACAAAGGTGGTTATGATCCTGTGCCGTAAACAGTATTAGGAGGAAAATATGTTCCCATTAGGTTGGTTGAATCAGTTATTGGGGTTGGCTATGAATGGCATCGACTGGTGTATGTACCATTTATTAGGAGTGCATAATGTTGGTTGGTGTATTGTAATATTTACATTATTTGTATATATTCTTATGTATCCTCTCAACGCAAAACAGCAGAAATCATCTCGGTTGATGAATAAGATTAACCCGGAGATTAAAGCAATTCAGAAGAAATACAAGAATAAAAAAGATCAGGCATCCCAGATGAAGATGAATCAGGAGACGCAGGATATTTATGCAAAATATGGAATTAGTCCGTTTGGTGGATGTCTTCCTCTTTTGATAACAATGCCGATTCTTTTTGCTTTGTATAATGTCATTCGTAACATTCCATATTATGTAAATGGAATTGGTTCGATGAAAGAAAATCCGGAAGCTTATAAATTTTTGGGACTTTTGGTTAATGAATCTCCGATGTCTCTATTTAAAGATAGAGCAAATTATCCATATGCCGGAATTTTGGTTTTTTTGATTCCGATTTTGGCTATGGTTCTTCAGTTTATTAATACGAAACTTCTTCAGGTAAAAACAGATGCCGGTGAACAGGATCAGATGCAGAGTTCTATGAAGATGATGAACTACATGATGCCTGTTATGTCAGGATTTTTCTGTCTTTCCTTTGACGTAAGTATTGGTATTTACTGGATTATCGGTAGTTTGTTTAGAATTGTACAAGCTATTTTGATTAACCGCAAAGTTGACAGCATTTCTTTGGATGAATTGATTGAAAAGAATAAGGGTAAAGCAACGAAGAAAAGTGCAAAACGTGAAGCTATGAATCGTCAGATGGAAGAGTATGCGAAAAAGAAAACAGCAGGAATTAAATCTGCATCCGCTTATCAGAATACCGCTGCTTCATCTTCCAAAGAGGAAGAGGTTCAGACTCATGTAAATAAAGATTTTGAATCCGGCAGTATTGCGGGATATGCACACATGCTTTCTGGAAAGAAAGATAAAAAATAGGAGGAATTTAAGATGGAAGAGTGGAAAGAGTTTTCTGCAAAAACAGCAGATGAAGCTTTGACAAATGCTTTAATCCAGATGGAAACAACAAGTGACCAAATTGAATATGAAGTAGTTGAAGAAGAAAAAAGTGGAATTTTAGGTTTGTTTAGTAAACCGGCAGTTATCCGCGTTCGCAAAAAAGAAAATGTAGTTGATACGGTTAAGAACTTTTTAGCAAAAACATTCCAGGCTATGAAATTAGATGTAGAGATTGAAACAGAGTTTGATGAAGTGGAAAATGAAATCCGCATCGAGTTGAAGGGTACTGAGATGGGTATGTTAATCGGAAAACGCGGACAGACTTTGGATTCCCTTCAGTATTTGACTTCTCTTGTTGCAAATAAAAACAAAGATACTTATACGAAGATTAAGATTGATACGGAAAATTATCGTCAGAGAAGAAAAGAAACAATTGAAAATCTGGCGAGAAATGTGGCAAGCAAAGTTAAGAAGACAGGACGTCCTGCTTTCTTAGAGCCGATGAATCCATATGAGAGAAGAATTATTCATGCGGAATTACAGGCTGATAAATATGTGGATACACATAGCGAAGGTGAAGAGCCACATCGTAAAGTGGTTATTACTTTGAATCGGGAATTTGCTTCGGAACTTCCAAGAAGAAATAATTATCGGAGAAGAAACAATAATTATTCCCGTGACCGCAAGAGACCATATCAGGAAAAGAAAGATTGAGAGAAAAGTGTGAAAGGCTGATTCTTAGGATTCAGCCTTTTTTGACAAAGAAAAGGAGTTTTTATGTTTGAGCAGGAAACAATTGCCGCAATTGCTACATCATCGAAAAATGGAAGTATTAGTGTAATTCGAGTGAGCGGAGAAAATTCTTTTTCCATTGTAAGCCGTATTTTTTGTAATGAAAAAGGAACTTTGATTGATTTAAATGAAAAGAAAAGCCACACGGTTCAGTATGGTTTTATTTTTGATGGTTCGAAAAAAATAGATGAAGTTCTTGTACTTCTTATGAAAGCTCCAAAAAGTTATACGGCGGAAGATGTAGTAGAAATCCAGTGTCATGGCGGTCACTATATTTGTCAGGTGATTTTGGATTTGTTAGTTCGTCATGGTGTAAGAGTTGCAGAGCCGGGTGAGTTTACAAAACGTGCCTTTTTAAATGGACGGCTTGATTTGTCACAGGCAGAAGCTGTAATGGATGTAATTCAGTCGAAAAGTGAGTTGGCACTTTCTAATTCGATGAGTCAGTTGAGAGGAAGTATTAAGAATCGAATCCAAAAACTTCGTGAAGTAATATTAGAAGATGTTGCTTATTTGGAAGCTGCACTTGATGATCCGGAACATATTTCTTTGGATTCTTTCGATGAAACAATTGAAGGCCATGTGCGGACTTTGTTAAAGGATACTAATCATTTGCTTGAAAATTGTAACAATGGAAGAATTATGAAAGAAGGAATCCAGACGGTAATTGTAGGAAAACCAAATGTAGGAAAATCCTCTTTATTAAATTGTCTGCTTCGGGAAAACCGTGCAATTGTAACAAATATTCCGGGCACAACAAGAGATACCTTAGAAGAAGATATTGTGATAGGAAATATATTATTACATTTAATTGATACAGCCGGAATCCGAGAGACAGAAAATGAAATTGAGAGTATTGGTATCAAAAAGACAAAAGAGTCTCTTGAGAAAGCGGATTTTGTAATAATAGTCCTGGATAGCAGCAAAGAATTATCCAAGGAGGATTATGAAATTCTTGATTTATGCAAAAACAGTACAGGCGTTGTTTTAGTAAATAAATCGGATTTGCAACAGACATTGAGTATGCAAGAAATCTGTAATTTGTCAGGAAAAGACGTCATTTCGTTTTCCGCTGCAAAGGGAGATGGATTGGATGAACTGGAATCCTATATTAAGAGACAATTTATTGAATCGAAAATAGAAGAAAAAGATGATTTATATATTACCAATGCCAGACAAAAAGAAGCTTTGGTTCAGACAAAAGACAGTCTGGAAAAAGTGTTAGAAAGTATTGAATTTGGTATGCCGGAGGATTTGTATGCGATTGATTTAACAAATGCGTATGAGTCACTTGGTAAAATTATAGGAGAGACACTCGAAGAAGATATCATTAATAAAATCTTTAAAGATTTTTGTATGGGAAAATAAAGGAGAGAAAATTATGACAGAACAATTTGATGCCATCGTAATTGGAGCAGGTCATGCCGGATGCGAGGCTGCTCTTGCATTAGCTCGTCTTTCCTGCAAGACAGCATTGTTTACTGTCAGTGTTGACAGCATTGCAATGATGCCCTGCAATCCAAATGTTGGAGGAACGTCGAAGGGACATTTAGTCAGAGAAATTGATGCATTGGGTGGTGAGATGGGAAAAAATATTGACCGCACATTTATCCAGTCAAAAATGCTTAATCAATCGAAAGGACCTGCCGTACATTCTTTGCGCGCACAGGCAGATAAAAAAGAGTACAGTTATGCAATGCGAAAAGTGATTGAGGAGACAGATGGTGTATCCATCAAGCAGGGTGAAATCACAGATATTATAGTAGAAGATGGAAAAGTATATGGCGTCAAATCTTATACCGGAGCGATTTATCCATGCAAAGTTGTTGTATTATGTACCGGTACTTATTTGAATGCAAGATGTATTACAGGAGAAACTTCTGTTTACACCGGACCAAATGGACTTCAGTCAGCAACGCATCTTACCGATTCATTAAAAAAACTTGGTATTTCTATGCGTCGGTTTAAGACAGGAACACCTGCCCGTATGGATGGAAGAACGATTGATTACAGTAAAATGGAACCTCAATACGGTGATGAAAAAATCGTTCCTTTTTCCTTTGAAAATAAACCGGAAGATTTGGAAAGAGAGCAGGTGAAATGCTGGCTTACTTATACAAATGAAGAAACACATAAAGTAATAAGAGAAAATCTTGACCGCTCACCTTTGTATTCCGGTTATATCAAAGGAACCGGTCCAAGATATTGTCCGTCAATTGAGGATAAGGTTGTTCGGTTTGCAGATAAGAACAGGCACCAAGTATTTATCGAGCCGGAAGGAAATTATACAAATGAAATGTATGTTGGCGGTATGTCAAGTTCTCTGCCGGAAGATGTTCAGGAGAAAATGTACCGCTCGGTACCGGGGCTTGAACATGCAAAGATTGTAAGAAATGCGTATGCAATTGAATATGATTGTTTAGATTCTTTGGAACTTTTACCAACTTTAGAGTTAAAAAAAGTAAAAGGTCTTTTTAGTGCCGGACAGGCAAATGGAAGTTCCGGTTATGAAGAAGCTGCTGCACAGGGACTTGTTGCTGGTATTAATGCTGCAAGAAAATGTTTTGACAAAGAACCAATTATCATTGATCGTTCGCAGGGATATGTTGGTGTTTTGATTGATGACTTAGTTACCAAAGGAACAAATGAGCCATATCGTATGATGACTTCCCGTGCAGAGTACCGCCTTTTGCTTCGTCAAGATAATGCAGATGAACGTCTTACAAAACTCGGTTATGAGATTGGTTTGATTTCAGAGGAGAGATATCAGCATTTTGTAGAAAAAGAAGAACAAATTAAAAAGGAAATTAACCGTGTTCTTCATACGCATGTCGGAAATACCGAGGAAGTGCAGAAATTATTAGATGAGTATGAGAGTACCCGTCTAGTTAGTGGAATCAGTCTTGCAGAATTAATTCGAAGACCGGAATTATCTTATGATAAGTTAGCTCCGATTGATAAGGATCGTCCGGAACTTTCGGAAGAAGTGAGAGAAGAAGTAAATATTAATTTGAAATATGAAGGATATATCAAGCGACAGCAAAAACAAGTTGAGCAATTCCATAAGCTGGAGAGTAAGAAGATTCCTTCGGATATTGATTATGAAGATATTAAAAGTCTTCGATTGGAAGCAATTCAAAAGTTATCCGATATTCGCCCGAAATCAGTTGGACAGGCAGCGAGAATCAGTGGTGTTTCTCCATCCGATATTTCCGTGCTTACGGTATACTTAGAACAGTATCATCGAAAGAGGGTGGATTAAATGAGAGATATTTTTAAACAATTTGATATTGAATTGAGTGATCAGCAGGAAAATAAGTTAAAAGAATATTACAAAATATTAGTGGAAGAAAATAAAAAAATGAATTTGACATCAATTACAGAATATGAAGATGTCGTTTGGAAACACTTTTTAGATTCCGCTTTAATTATGAAAGATTCTTTATGGAATGGAAAAAATAAAGTATTTGATGTTGGAACCGGTGCTGGTTTTCCGGGAATAGTGTTAGCTATTCTTAATCCGGAAAGCAAATTTGTTTTGCTTGATTCTTTAAATAAAAGAGTAGATTTTTTAAAACAGGTTTGTGATAAACTGAAAATCAACAATGTAACGGCAATTCATGGAAGAGCGGAAACTTACGGACAAAATGAAATGTATCGTAATCAATTTGATTTTGTTGTTTCACGCGCAGTAGCAGAACTTCCAATCCTTATGGAATACTGTGTTCCATTTGCTAAGGTTAATGGATATTTTGTTTCTTACAAAGGAAAGAAGCAGGAAGAAGAAGTGAAACTTGCAGAAAATGCTTTTCATGAATTATCGGCTAAGTTTGATCATTTGGACAAGTTTTCTTTAAGAGAAAAAGAGGAAAGATACTTATTATTTATCAGAAAAGTAGAGGAGACGAATAGTAAGTATCCTAGAAAAGAAGGTAAACCAAAGAAAAAACCTCTATAAAAATGTTTCACGTGAAACATTTCACGGATAGGATTCACAGATGTTTCACGTGAAACATGAAAAAATATATAGCCAAACATTATACGAAATGATATAATGTTCTGTAGGATTGCGTGAGCGATAATAAAGATATAAGTTTTATGATTGGAGAAAGATAAGTATGAGCGAAATTATGGCAATTGCAAATCAGAAGGGTGGAGTTGGAAAAACAACGACAACGATAAATTTATCCGCTGCCCTTGCTGAACAAGGGAAAAAGGTTCTTATTATAGATATGGATCCACAGGGAAATACATCTAGTGGACTTGGTATTGATAAGGATGAATTAGAGACAACAGTTTATCAGTTGATGATTGGAGATAATTCATTTGATGAATGTGTTCAGAAAGATGTTTTTGAAAATTTGGATGTTTTAGCGGCTAACGTAAATTTGGCTGGTATTGAAATCGAGACAATGGATATGGAAGACAGAAACTATATTCTTCGCGATATTATTTCGAAAGTCGAAGATCGATATGATTTTATTATCATTGATTGTCCACCATCATTGAATACATTGACAATTAACTCTATGACAACGGCAGATTCGGTACTGGTTCCGATTCAGTGTGAATACTATGCATTGGAGGGATTGAGCCAGCTTATTTATACAATCAATCTTGTAAAAGATCGATTGAATCCAAAACTTACGATTAATGGTGTTGTATTTACGATGTATGATGGAAGAACAAATTTGTCCATGCAGGTAATTGAAAATGTACGAAATAATTTGAATCAGACAATTTACGATACAATTATTCCGAGAGGTGTTCGTCTGGCAGAAGCACCAAGTCACGGACTTCCGATTACACAGTATGATAACCGCTCAACCGGAGCAAAGGCATATATGGCACTTGCAAAGGAAGTAATTGAAAGGAGTGCAAAATAATTATGGCAGTCAAGAGAACAGGTTTGGGTAAAGGACTGGATTCCATGATTCCTCCGAAAGCAACGCAAAGAGCTGTAAAAGAGGACAAGAATACGGTTTCAAAAACCGGAGAAACAATTTTGAAAATTAATGAAGTGGAGCCAAACAAAAAGCAGCCGCGTAAATTCTTTAATGAAGAAGCGTTACAGGAATTAAGTGATTCCATTAAGCAGCACGGAATTGTTCAGCCATTGGTAGTAGCAAAGAAAGATGATTATTTTGAAATTATTGCCGGTGAGAGAAGATGGCGTGCGGCAAAATTAGCGGGATTAAAGGAAGTTCCGGTTGTTATTAAAGATTATTCACCGCAGGAAATTATGGAAGTCGCGCTGATTGAAAATATTCAGCGTGAGGACTTGAATCCGGTGGAAGAAGCAAAAGCATATCAAAATTTGATTAAGGAATATAATTTGAAGCAGGAAGAAGTGGCAGAGAGAGTTTCTAAGAGTCGTTCTGCTATTACCAATTCACTTCGTCTGTTAAAATTAAGTGATGATGTGTTGACACTTTTAATGGAAGAAGAAATTTCAAGCGGACATGCAAGAGCACTGCTTGGTCTGGAAGATAGTGAAAAACAGCTTGAAATTGCCGAAAAGATTGCAAAAGATCACCTCAGTGTAAGAGAAGTTGAGAAATTAGTGAAAAATATCAATCAGCCGGCGAAGAAAACAAAGAAAAAAGAACTTTCTAATGACTTTTTGTACCATGATATGGAAGAAAAAGTGAAGTTGAAGACAGGAACAAAGGTAAGAATCAATCGAAAGTCCGAGAATAAAGGAAAAATAGAAATTGAGTATTATTCACAGGACGACTTAGAAAAGATTTTGGGATACTTCAAATAAAAGAACATATGTTCACAAGGAGGAAAAAAATGTTTCAGTTTAGTGATTATGGATTAAGTGTTGATGTTGTTTTACTGGGTGCGATTGCAGCAATCCTGATTTTATTGATTCTTTGCCTTATTTTAATAGGAAAGAACAGCTCACTGAGAAAACGATATGATGAGTTTATGCGTGATTCCGATGGAAAAAGTCTGGAAGAAGCATTTCAGAAGAAATTTACCAATATGGATTATATCAATGGCAAAATCAAAGAAGTCGATGAGCATTTGGCTATAATTGACGAAAATCTTTTGAAGACTTATCAGAAGGTAGGCGTGGTAAAATATGATGCGTTTAAAGAAGTTGGCGGAACTTTGAGTTTTGTACTTACTCTTTTGACAAAAGAAAACGATGGATTCATTATGAATTCGATGCATAGTAACAAAGAGGGATGTTACATTTATATTAAAGAAGTAAAATCCGGAGAAGTGTTTGTAACATTGTCGGAAGAAGAACGTCAGTCTTTGGAACAGGCAATGACTGCTGAATAAAGAAAAATGAGGGCAAAAAAAAGCCCTCACCCAGCAGTTGCAGGTCTGCCAAACAAGGACTCGGGAGTACGCCATTGGGGGCTCGAACCCCAGACACCCTGATTAAGAGTCAGGTGCTCTACCAACTGAGCTAATGGCGCTTCATCAATCACGCAAGGAATATTATATAATATTCTATTTCAAAATGCAAGCAATAATTTAAAAAAATTGTATAAACTTGGAGGAATATATGGAGAAAAAAAATAAATGCCTGGAAATTCTGAAAACATTAGTATCGAATATGTGGTATATTGTAGCTTTGGTTGCTATTATTGCCATTATCTTTTTAATGATTGCTAATTGGGGAGTTGTATTAGCAGTTATTGGAAAATTTCTGACTATTTTGATGCCGTTTATATTGGGATTCTTTTTTGCCTGCTTTATTAATCCGCTTGTAAAAAGAGTCCATTCGCTGCTAAATCGAATGAAACCTGGTAAAGGGGCGAAAATTAAGAAAGCATTTAGTGTAATCATCAGTTATGTCGTAGTAATTGGCGTAATCACCGTTTTACTCATTTATATTATTCCTCAGATAAAGGAAAGTATTGGTGAACTCGGGAATACAATTCAAGATGGATATCAGTATATGATTACACACCAGAAGGAATTAAATGAAAAAATTCCGTTTATCGGGCTTGGTGGAGGAATTGAATACATCAAGGAATTTGCATATAAGAAAATTATGAGCAATGGCTCTGAGATTCTTCCTTATGTTTATCATGTTTCATCTTCTTTATTGACGACGTCGTATAATGTATTGATGGGGCTTGTGATTTCCATTTACATTATTTTGGATATGAAAAAGTTAAAAAGAAGTGCAAGAAAAGTTGTATATGCCCTGTCTCCGAAAAAGAAAGAGCAGGAAGTTTGGCAGACAATGAAACAGTGCAGCCACATTTTTAATGGATTTTTGATTGGAAAAATGATTGATTCCCTGATTATCGGAATTCTCTGTCTGATTGCAATGTCCATTTTGAAACTGCCGTATGCGCTGCTTCTCAGTCTGATTGTATGTATTACTAATATGATACCTTATTTCGGACCGATAATTGGTGCAATTCCTGGTGTTATGATTTATCTGTTTATTGATATTCGTTATGCCTTTATCTTTGCTCTTATGATTTTGATTTTGCAGCAGTTTGACGGTCTGTATCTTGGGCCAAAAATTTTGGGTGACCAGACGGGAATTAAGCCTCTTTGGGTTATCTTTGGAATTACAGTTGGCGGTGCCTATTTTGGCGTGATGGGAATGTTCCTTGGTGTACCGGTAGTAGCTGTTATTATGTATCTTTTGCAACTGTTTTTGGATAAAAAGCTGAAAAAGAAAAATATTTCAACCTTTGATTCCAAGTAATCGTTTGATTTCTTCAATGGAGCAGAGGATGCAGTGTATCTTTTTTGAGCATTTTCCATGATTTAATTTTTGACATAATATACGTTTAAAACAAGACATAAAAATAGAACCTTTTTCTTTATTCTATGAAAAAGGTTCTATTATGTTACCAACTAATTAGCGGGAAAGAACAAACCGACAGATTGGTTTTCCTTCTGCGACAAATTTGCTCTCGTACTCAGTCATAATATTGCCTTCCAAAAATTCACTGTGGTGTAAATCATAAGTAAGTTCTTTAATATTCCAAATTGGCGAATTTTCGGCTGTTTCAACTGAAAAATCAAACAAATCCCTATTATCGGTCTTAAACTGGATATAACCATCTGGATTTAAAATTGTATGATAAAGATTTAAAAATCCCTCGCTTGTCAGACGGCGTTTTGAGTGGCGGTCTTTTGGCCATGGGTCTGAAAAATTCAAATAAATCCGGTCTACTTCGTGTTCGGCAAAAATATCAGCCAGATATTTTGCATCAAATCGCAGAAAATACAAATTTGGTTTTTCCTCTGCGGTTTGTTTTTCTAAAGCACGGTACAAAACACTCGAATACATTTCAATGCCGATATAATTGATATCCGGATTTTCGGAAGCTAATGTATGAATAAATTGACCTTTTCCCATGCCGATTTCAATGTGCAAAGGATGATTATTGTGAAACAATTCTGACCATTTTCCTTTATAATCTTCCGGATTCTGAACGACATAGGGACTTGCCGCAATCACTTCTTTTGAACCTTTGATATTTCGTAAACGCATAGTAATCCTCCATATAGTAAACATTTAAATTATAGCATCATAGTACCATAAATCGAAATTATGTCAAATAAGATGTTGGAAAAATTGGTAAAATCGTGTATGATAGAAGTAATAGTATGATTTTTGGAGGCATGAGATGAAAAAAAGATATGCGGCACTTATTTTTTGTGCAATTGGACTTTTATTAGGAAGCGTTACTTCAGAAGCAAAAAAGAAACCATCGGTTACCGCGGAATCCGCAATTGTAATGGATGTTCAGTCGGGTGCGATTTTATATGAAAAGAATATAGACAAGCGTGAGTATCCGGCGAGTATTACGAAAGTAATGACGGCTCTTGTTGCTATTGAAAATTCGTCGTTGTCGGAGACGGTTACTTATTCAAGAAATGCCGTGACAAATTTGGAGTCGGGTGCTTCTAATATTGAAATTCAGCCGGGCGAAAAATTGTCAATGGAAGACAGTTTATATGCCATTCTTCTTATGTCAGCGAACGAAGCTTGTAATGGTGTGGCGGAGCATGTCGCAGGAAGCATTGATAATTTTGTTGCGATGATGAACCAGAAGGCAAAAGAACTCGGATGTACGGGAACTCATTTTGCAAATGCAAACGGTTTGTGGATGTCAAATCATTATACGACGGCACACGATATGGCATTGATTTCACAGGAAGCCTATAAAAATCCTACATTTGCAAAAATTACCGGAACGAAACGCTATATCATTAATAAAACGAAAAAACATGCAAAACGTGATCTTCATAATCATCATGGTATGCTTTATCCAAGTACATTTACCCAATATTTGTACGAATACTGCGTGGGCGGCAAAACAGGATATACATCAAAGTGCCGTTATACGCTTGTAACCTATGCAAAGAAAAATGGAACAACGCTGGTTTCCGTTATTATGCGTGCACCAAATTCCCCTTGGACGGCGCCGGATGCTAATGAGTATACCGATACGACAAGAATTTTGAATTATTGTTTTGAAAATTACAAACGCTATGAAATTGGAACAACGACAGATAATACGGTAAATACAAGTGATTTGTTTACCAAATACAGTTCCTATTATAACCAGCAGTCGGGTCCTTTATCTGTGGAACAGGGAGCAGGGGTTATGCTACCAAAGGGTGTTACTTTGGACAAGGCACAGAAAAAAGTAATTTATTATGACACACCACAGCAGGTTAGTGCGACAAAGAAAGTAATTGGAAAAATTACATATACTTATAATGGAAAAGAAGCGGGTGGTGCTGAGATTTACTATGAAAATGCGAAAAATCCGACTTTAAATGACAGTATAGACATGTCCGAATGGTTTGTGGATGCGGTAGAAAAAGCGAATGAGGCACCTTTCCCATGGAAAAAGGTTTTAACAATCGGTATTCTTGTAGTTGCCGCTCTTGCAATTACTATTTTGATTCTGTGGTGGATGAGAACCCATAAAGAACAGCGCACACGCCGGAATCGATACAAGAGAGAAAAGAAAAATCGAAATATCAATGAAAGAGGATACTATTATCACAAAAAATAGATAGCAAAATAATATTGTGGAGGCATCATGAGAAAGACAAAAATTATTTGCACACTTGGTCCGGCAACTGACAGGGATGGTATTTTGGAACAATGTATCGAAAGTGGTATGAATGTGGCACGCTTGAATTTTTCGCATGGCAGCCATGAAGAACAGCAAAAAAGAATTGACAAGCTGTATGAATTAAGAAAGAAATATCAAAAGCCAATTGCTGCTTTGTTAGATACCAAAGGTCCGGAAATCAGACTTGGTGATTTTAAAGATGGCAAAGTAAATTTGAAGCAGGGACAGAAGTTTTCTCTTGTAACAAATGAAGTGTTAGGAGATGAGACGAAGGCATATGTCACATACAAACAACTTCCGGAAGATGTTGAGCCGGGAACTCGCATTTTGATGGATGACGGGCTGGTGGAAATGATTGTTGAGGCGGTTGACGAAACACAGATTGACTGCGTGGTTGTCGGTGACTGTGAATTGAAAAACCACAAAGGTGTTAATGTGCCGGGACTTCATTTGAATATGCCGTACATGAGTGAAAAAGATAAAAGTGATATTATCTTTGGAATCAATAACCACGTAGATTTTATTGCGGCTTCTTTTGTGCGCACTGTGAAAGATATTGAAGATATCCGCGCTTTTCTGCATGAAAATGGGGGCGATGGAATTCATATCATTGCCAAAATTGAAAACCGTGAGGGCGTTGAAAATATTGATGGAATTATTGCAGCGTCGGATGGCATTATGGTTGCACGTGGTGATATGGGTGTGGAACTGCCGGAAGAAGAAGTTCCTATTTTGCAGAAAATGATTATCGGAAAAGTATACGAAGCAGGCAAGCAGGTAATTACGGCAACGCAGATGCTCGATTCGATGATGAAAAATCCAAGACCGACAAGAGCAGAAGTTGCCGATGTGGCAAATGCAATTTACGATGGCACAAGTGCCATTATGCTTTCAGGTGAAACTGCTGCTGGAAAATATCCGGTGGAATCGGTTCAGACGATGGTGCGGATTGCGAATCGCACGGAAGCGGATATTGATTATGAAAAACGTTTTTATCATCGTGGCCGCCATGAAAAACCGGATGTTACAGAGGCTGTTTGTCATGCAACCTGTACAACGGCATACGATTTGAATGCTTCAGCCATCGTTGCGGTGACAAAATCCGGAAGAACCGCACGAATGATTTCCAGGTACCGCCCGGCATGTCCGGTTCTCGGTGGAACGACGTCGAAGAGAGTCTGGCGTCAGATGGCAATGTCGTGGGGTGTATGTCCGATATTACTGGATGAGAAAACAGATGTATTTGCTTTGTTTGACCATGCGGTAGATAAAGGAAAATGCTCCGGACTTTTGAAATCAGGTGATTTGGCGGTGATTACATCAGGTGTTCCAATCGGAATATCCGGAACGACAAATATGCTTAAGGTTGTGAATGTAGAGTAAAACGAATCTTCTAAAAAAATATTTGATATGCTGGATTTATTTTATGCGAATAAGCATATGTGTGAAAAGATTCAGCACAAGATAAGTTTTAGGGGGTAAGTTTAATGCTGGATTCACGAAAGCGCGAAATTCGTATAAAAGCTGATTATTTTAGGACAAATTGTAAAATTGGCAGATATGGTATCATTAATCTGTTCAAAGAATGTGAAAGAATGGGATATAAATTAGTTAGGTATCCGCTGGGAGAAAATGCAGATCTTGGATTTATGATGAAAAAAGATAACGATATCGTTATCTTTACAAATAGCTGTAGCAGACTTTCTAGAGAAATATTTACACTTGCCCATGAAGTTGGACATGTGATTTTACATTTGAATGATGAAAACACATTTATTGATGATAGTGTAACAATAAATGGGAGAAGTACAGATGAAAAAGAACAGGAGGCAAACTATTTTGCCGCTTGTTTGTTAATGCCATTTGATGATGTTCATAGATTTATTGATTTGGAGATTCAAAATTTTCAGGAATGTGGATTATCGGCAATGGATATTGCCAGAATTATGTCTGAGTTTAACGTTAGTTTTGATATGGCATTAAATCGATTGGAAAGTCTAGGTGTGATTAATACAGACCAAAAGATGCGGCTTGATAATATTAAGACAGAGATGAAAGTTGGAAATTTACTTCGCGCGGTTGGTGGTAATAGCAAGCTGAATGAGCCTAGCGAAGTAATTGATATACCGCATGAGTATATTGATTATGTTATCTATAATTATAATCATAATGCAATTCCAAAAGAAACATTGGAACGCGTACTCGCTTATTATAAACTTGTCATAGATGATGTAAGTGACAAAATTGTTGAGTTCTCTGATGACGATGATGATTTGGATGATTTGATAGGAGGAATAGACGATTGAGAGCCTCTTTAGATACAAATGTTATTATTCATTTCTATAAGGCTGGTCTTGAGAATATTTTGTTTAATTTCTTTGATGAAGGGGTATTTATCTACGAGCAGATTCGCAATATTGAATTAGAAAATCATGGTCAGGAAGTGCTAAATAAGGTTGATTCTGATATTGCATCCGGAAAAATTGAATTATATACAGATCAGAAGTTGAAGGATTTACAGATATATAAGATTTTTGAATATAATTTTTCGTAAAATAGAAACCTGTATGGTACTGGTGATTTGGGTGAAGTATATGCGATATCATTAGCGCAAACCCTCGGTGCATACTCATTGGTAACTGATGATACAAAGCAGGGTGGACCGTATATGTCATTATTACAATTTGAAGATAATGTAATGACATTTACTTTTGCTGATGTTTTGATATTACGCTATTTGGTTGGCGATGCTGATGAAAATCAAACAGTGAATGACTTTAACATGATTAATAACTCATCAAGTTTGAATTGGTCTTTTAAGAGTCAAGTGAGTAAGTTATTGTAATTGATGTAAAATGCTATTCCTAACAAAGAAGTCACAAAACATATTTGACAAAATACAAAAATAAACATATACTAACGATAAGTAAAAAATGTATTTACTTCTTGAAAGTGGGTGACAATATGTTATATGATTATTTAGTTAACAATTATGAAAAAGGCGAACCAATTTTTCTCATGGATATTGTTATTAAAGGAATGACAGAGGAAAATATAAGGTATCATTTAAAAAAAATGACAGATGAAGGGATAATTGACCGATTTGATTCAGGAATTTACTATATTCCTAGGATTAATATTTTTGGTGAAAAATCTACTATTTCTGCTGAGACAGTTGCGCTTCATAAATATGTTTATCGTAGGGGAAAGAGAGTTGGTTTTTATTCAGGCTACACTCTTGCAAACCGGCTTGGGTTATCAACTCAAGTACCAATTAAGGAGGAGATTACTAGTAATTACGCACCTGCACAGGTTAGAGAAGTTAGCATTAAAAATCAAAAATATTTGATTCGAAGACCTGCGGTTACAATTACGGAGGAAAATGCATATGTTCTTCAATTACTTGATTGTTTGAAGGATATTGATAAATCAGCAGAGGAAGATATGGAAAAATGTGGAAAGATTTTGACAAACTATGTTAATGAACACAGAATTACAAGAGAGCAGGTGGATAAGTTATTGGCATATTATCCATTGAAAATCTATAAAGCAATTTATGAAACAGGGGTGAAATATGTATCTGCATGAAGATAAAGAAACATTTAAAGAAATTATTGAACAAGTGTCAGATGATACAGGGCGTACTGCGATTGTGATAGAGAAAGATTATTATGTTACAATGATATTGCGATTGTTATCACAAAAACTTTCAAATGTAGTATTTAAGGGTGGAACTTCGTTATCAAAGGGCTTTAAGGCAATTAACCGTTTTTCTGAGGATATTGATATTACATTTGATGAACATATTGGAGAAGCACGTAGAAAGAAATTAAAACATGTTGTTTTAAAAGGTATTAGCGAGGAACTTTGTATGCCAATTTCTAATTGGAATGATACAGAGAGTGATAAAGATTATAATACGTATTTATTTACATATCAATCGGTATGGAAAATTGAGGGTGATAGAATGTTGCCATCGGTGAAACTTGAGACGGCACTTGGTTCATATGCGTTTCCAACAAAAATTGTACCTATTAATAGTTATATCGGAGACTATTTTATAAAAAAAGAAAGAGCAGATTTTGCAAATCGGTTTATGTTGGATGTTTTTAATATGAAATTGCAGTCTATTGAACGTACTTATATTGATAAGATATTTGCTTTATGTGATTATTATGTTCAAGGAAAGTCAAAGCGATATTCTAGACATTTGTACGATATTTATAAATTAACGAATAAAATTGATGTGGCAAATGCGCTTTCAAATCTCTATAATGAAATTAAGGTACATCGTAAACAAATGAAGAATTGTCAATCTGCGCAGGATGGTGAGGATGTTTCAGGATTAATTAATGCATTTTGTGATGAGGATTTTTATAAGAATGATTATCAGGAAATAACAAATTATTTTTCAGACGATTATGTTGCATATGAAGATACAATAAAACAAATGAGAAAATTGGCAAAGATGATAAAAGAAGTCACTTGATAAATAAACTCCCCCTTCGTTGTCATAACAACGTATATTTTCCTATTATTATACTATATTAACTGGTATACTAATATCACAAATATACAGGAGGAAATAAAAATGGCAGGAATAAAAAATATGGATATGGCGAAGGTTTTAGTTTTAAAGGATGAAGTAGTTTACCAGCCAGGACAAGTAGTATCAAAGACATTAGCGCAGAATGAGCATTTGAGTGTAACTTTATTTGCATTTGATAAGGGCGAGGAAATCAGTACACATGAATCAGGCGGTGATGCCTTTGTTACTTGTCTTGATGGCGTTGGCAAAATCACAATTGATGGTGTTGATTATGAACTTCATGAAGGGGAGTCTATTGTTATGCCGGCAAAACACCCTCATGCAGTATTTGGAAAAGAGCAGTTTAAAATGTTGTTAGTTGTAGTTTTTTAATTAAGGAGATTTACCATGCCATTTCAGTACAAGGTATCAGAAGATAAAAAAGTCCGTGTCATTATTGACACGGATGCTGCCTGTGAGGCAGACGACCCATTTGCAATTGCCCACGCGTTGATGTGCCAGAAGTTTGACGTGAGGGCAATTTTTGCTGAGCAGTTTAATCGAGAGGGGAGTACGCGACAGAGTTACGAAGAAATTTTGACGGTTTTGCGTGCAATGAAAAAAGAAGTTCCCGTTTTTATGGGAGAGGAAACAAAAATTTCTGAGAAAAAACAAGGCGAGGAAGTTTCACCTGCGGCTGACTTTTTGATTGAAGAAGCAATGAGGGTGGATGAAAAACCATTGTTTGTGCTATGCATTGGGGCGATTACCAATGTGGCGAGTGCGATGATGAAAAAGAAGGAAATTGCAAAACACATGACGATTGTGTGGATTGGTGGACAGGGGCATGCGTACAGCACGCCTGAAGTGCGTGAGTTCAATGCGGGAAATGATGTTGAGGCGATTAACTACGTGTTAAACAGTGGTGTGAATTTTTGGCAGATTCCAAATGATGTGTATGGAAAAATGAGAATTAGTCTTGCTGAGATTGAGAGACGGATTGCGCCATGCGGAGAAATTGGAAGACATTTATTTGAAAATATGGAAACATATAATCATTCGGAACATGCGGGATGGACAGCAGGGGAGAGCTGGACATTAGGTGATTCGCCGGCGGTTGGTGTGGTGCTTGATCCGGATTGTGGATTTTATCATGAAACTGAGGCGCCGATTGTACTTGATGACACGACCAATAAATTTGAAAAAGGAAGACCGAAAATTCGGGTGTATACATCGGTGGATTCGCGGTTTATTCTGGAAGATTTTATTGCGAAACTGGAAGTTTTATATGGAAAGGGTTTCGATACAAAATAGATACATAAAAGATGTATGATAGCAGGTGGTAAGGAGGATGTAAATGATAAAAACAACCAAATCTATAAAATAGACACATTTACATAAAATATCCGCCTATTACTTTTTTACGTGGCAGATTATAATTATTGTGTCGGGGGGTGAAAGAATGCTTCGAATGGAAATTGCGCTTATTATCATTTTAGGATTTATTGCGTATATGTATTATTCGGCAGAGAGAAAACATACGAAACTGCACCGGACATTTTCTGTTTTGCTGCTGGTTGTAATCGTTCATCTTGTTTTTGATGCGGTAACGATTTATACGGTAAATCATTTGGAGCAGGTGCCAATCGCAGTAAACGATGCATTTCACCGGGTGTTTGTCGGAACGATGGCAGGTGTTTTGTACTTGTTTTACCGGTACATTGCTGCTGTTGTGGAGGAAGAGACCAAGAAAAAAATGATTTTTGACTGGCCGGCGAAAATCTTTTTGATTGTGTTGGAAATCATTGCACTTGTTTTTCCGATTGCATACATACAAACGCCAAATGGAAACTATTCGGCAGGTGCTTATGTGATTGCCAGTTATGGCGGAGTCGCGATTTATCTGGCACTGTGTGCAGGAGTTTTAATCTGGAACTGGAAACAGATTCATGTGAAGAAAAAGTTTGCGATTGGAGTAGCACTTTGGGTTGAATTTTTGGTGTGCGGCTTGCAGGGGGCGTACCCAACGTGGCTAATCAGTGGAATGGGAATTACATTGATGACGTTGTCCTTTTATCTGACTTTGGAAAATCCGGATATACTCAGGGCTGAATTGACGGAGCAGAAAATGTCGATGCTGTATTTGAAAAGTTAGGTAAATCCACATTTTCTTTATAACACACTCGACACAATACGAATTCAGGCGCAGCTTAACGGGGATAAAAAAGTGGCGGATTTGTTGATGCGGCTGGTCGATTTTTTCCGCATCAGCGTAAAAGTGGACAGACAGATGGTAGCACTGAATGATGAGCTGGAATTGTTAGAAGCTTATATGGATTTGATGTGTTACCGATATCCGAATCTTCATTGTGAATACGATATAGACCCGGATTTGGGAGGAAGTCTTGTTCCGAATTTTATTTTACAGCCACTTGTTGAAAATAGTTTGCTGCACGGCTTGAAAAACAAAGGGTACCGGGGGGAGGTTGTCATTACGGCAAAAAAAGAGGGGAATGCAATCGAAATCCTGATTCGCGACAGCGGAAGTGGATTTACGGATGGCAGGAAAGATATCATTGATGAGATGCTTCTTCACTACGATAAGAAGCAAGCAAAACTAGAGGGAAACAGCATTGGTATTTTAAATGTGCAAAAAAGAATCAAATTGCTGTGTGGTCCAAAGTATGGACTCAGTTATATGGAAAATGAAACCGGCGGAGTGACGGCACGATTACTGCTGCCGCATGAGGAGGACGCAAAATGAAAAAACTGCGAGTGCTGCTGGTCGATGACGAGATAATGATTCGGGAAGGGTTTAAAAAGTTGTTTGACTGGGAAGCCCATGAGTGTGTCGTTGTCGGCGAGGCAGCGGATGGAATGGAAGCAATTACAAAAATTGATGAGGAGCAGCCTGATATTGTGATTATGGATATTAATATTCCGATTATTAACGGCCTGAAAGTGATTCAGTTAAGCCGGGTGAAATATCCGTCCATGGCTTTTGTGATTGTTTCCGGTTACGATGATTTTTCATATTGCAGGGAGGCTCTGCGGCTGCAGATTACGGACTATATTTTGAAGCCGGTCAATTACGAGGAATTTGGCTCTTGTATTGACCGGTTGAAAATTAGTCTCTATAATAACGAAGTAAAGGAAAAACCGGTTGTGAAAAAAGAACGTGTCATAACCGGAATTACAAAATATATGCAGGAACATCTTTCGGAAGACGTTAGTTTGCATATTCTTTCGGAAGAATTTCATTTAAATTCGCAGTACATCAGTCAGTTATTTAAAAACGAAATAGGAGTAAATTTTCTGACATACCTTACAAACATTCGGATGGAGCACGCAAAAAAACTGCTGCTTTCGACTTCACTTTCAATTGCGGAAGTTTCAGAGCAGTCTGGTTATGGTGATTACCGCGTGTTTACGAAAGTATTTAAGAAATCAGAGGGAATTACACCATCGCAGTACCGGCGTGACTTCCTTTTCCAATAATTATAAGGAGTGAAAGAAAATGTTAAGAATAGAGAATTTGACAAAAACGTATGGTGAAAAAAGGGCAGTAGATAATCTTTCCCTTCATATTGCGCCGGGTGAAATTTATGGTTTTATCGGTCACAATGGAGCGGGAAAAACGACAACACTGAAAGCGGTTGTCGGGATTCTTCAATTTGATAAAGGCGAAGTTTTCATTAAAGGAGAATCCATCCGCAAAAATCCGCTTGCCTGCAAACAAAAAATTGCTTATATTCCGGATAATCCGGATTTGTATGAATTTATGACAGGAATCAAATTCTTAAATTTTATTGCGGATATTTTTGGCGTGCCGGAAGAAAAACGGCAGGAGAGAATCCGCAAATATGCTGATTTGTTTGAGATGACAGAAAATCTTGCGCAGCCGATTGCTTCCTACTCACATGGTATGAAGCAAAAACTTGCGATTATATCTGCGTGGATTCATGAGCCAAAGTTAATTATAATGGATGAGCCGTTTGTCGGACTTGACCCGAAAGCAGCACACATTTTAAAACAGATGATGCGTGAGATATGTGATGAGGGAGGTGCTATCTTTTTCTCCACACACGTACTGGAAGTGGCAGAAAAATTGTGTGACAAAGTGGCGATTATCCGAAATGGACAATTGATTCAATCCGGTACCATGCAGGAAGTAAAGGGTGACGACAGCTTAGAAGAGGTATTTTTGGAATTGGAGGGAGAATGATGTTTCATATACTTTTGAAAAAACAGATGACAGAAATTTTCCGTGCCTATTTTTATGATGCCAAAAAGAACAAAAAACGATCGGTTTTTTCTACCGTTTTGTTCTTTGGGTTTTTCATTATTCTTATGGTTGGTATTGTGGGAGGAATGTTTGCTTATTTGGCAGATTCTTTATGCAAACCATTTGCCATGGTAAATATGAAATGGCTGTATTTTCTTATTATGGGAATGATTGCAATTGCACTTGGCACATTCGGAAGTGTGTTTAATACCTATTCCGGTTTGTATTTGTCAAAGGATAATGATTTATTGTTGTCCATGCCAATTCCTATCCGGAGTATCTTGACGATAAGGCTTGCCAGTGTGTATTTAATGGGGCTCATGTATTCGGCAATTGTGATGCTGCCGGCAGTTATTGTTTACTGGATTGAAGTTGAGGCAACACCTTTGACAATTGTTGGTCCGGTGCTGTTGATTTTGTTAATTTCTCTTTTGGTATTAATTTTATCCTGCGTGCTTGGCTGGTGCGTGGCAAAGATAAGCTTGAAGTTAAAGAATAAAAGTTTTATTACTGTGATTTTGTCACTATGTTTTTTTGCCCTGTATTATTTTGTTTATTTTAAAGCGCAGGATTTGATTCAAAATCTTCTTATGAATGCGGCTGTTTACGGAGAAAAAGTAAAGGGGAGTGCATATCCGGTTTATTTGTTTGGAAAAATCGGAGAAGGTGACCTTTTAGCAATGCTTCTCTACACGGCTGTCATTGCCGTGTTATGTGCACTGACATTTGTTGTTTTGTCGCGGAGTTTTATTAAGATTGCGACTTCGAGCGGCAGTGTGAAAAAGGTTGTTTACAAAGAGAAAAAAGAAAAGAGAAAAACGCCTTTTATGGCAATTTTGCAGAAGGAGTTTGGGCGGTTTTTATCGAGTCCGAATTATATGCTCAATTGCGGGCTTGGTGTGATTGCATTTCCAATTGTTGGTGTTGTCATGCTTTTTAAGGGAAATGACATTTTGGATTTCATGAATATGATTTTCGGAAGCGAAAGAGAGGGCATGCTGATTGTCCTTGTTGTGACTGCACTTAGTTTATTAGCGTCGATGAATGACATGGTTGTTCCGTCGGTATCGCTGGAAGGAAAAAATATTTGGATTGCACAGTCTTTGCCGGTGGATTTGTGGCAGGTGCTCCGTGCCAAACTCAGCGTGCAGCTCTTGCTTACCATTGTGCCGCTTATTGTGTGTGAAATCTGTTTTGCATTTGTGATGCCAAGTCATGGGATAGAAACTATTCTTGGTTTGATAGTGCCGATTGTGTTTGCAATCTTCCTTACATTGTTTGGATTGTTTCTCGGATTGCAGATGCCAAATCTATCCTGGACAAATGAGCTGGCACCGATTAAGCAGAGTCTTAGTGTTGTGATTTCGATGTTTGGTGGATGGGTTGTTTCCGTAGTGCTGTCGGTGCTTTATTATACGATGGCATATCCAATGGGGGTTTCTTTGTATTTTGCGGTGATTTTGGTTGCATTTGCGGTGGCAAGTGTGGTACTTTGTATATGGTTGAAAAAGAAGGGAACAATTATTTTTGCCAATTTATCAGCATAAAGTCAGAAAGGAAAGCATTATGAGCAAAGGGTTTGTTTTGATAACGGGAGCAAGTTCCGGGATAGGAAAAGCGTTTGCTGCGCAGTTCGCAAAAAAAGGTTATGATTTGATTCTGGTGGCGAGACGGAAAGAACGGTTGCAGGAACTTGCGGAGGAATGGACGAAAAAAGGACGCAAATGTCTTGTTCTGACGGCTGACCTTGCAAAGAAAAAAGAATGCCGCAAGTTAATGGAAGATGTAGAAAAATTACCGGTAAAGGTATTTATTAATAATGCAGGATTTGGTGACTGCGGCAGTTTTCTTGAGACTGATTTAAGCAAAGAAGTGGAAATGATTCACGTCAATATCCGTGCCATGCATTTTCTTATGAAGCAGATGCTCTGCCAGATGGAAAAACAGGGAGAGGGCTCGATTCTAAATGTTGCATCTTCTGCAGGACTCTTCCCGGCCGGCCCCTATATGGCGACTTATTATGCGACAAAATCGTATGTCACAAGTCTGACGCGTGCCGTGGCACTTGAATTAAAGGAAAAGAAAAGTAATGTGTATGTGGGTGTACTCTGTCCGGGACCGGTTGACACCGAATTTAATAAAGTGGCAAATGTAGAATTTGCAATACCGTCTATCACACCGACATACTGCGCTGCTTATGCAATTCGTAAAATGGAAAAACGAAAAATCGTAATTGTTCCCAAAAATAAAATGAAAGTGCTCGCATTTATCAGTAGAGTTCTGCCGCAGAGCCTGGTCATCCGCATGACCGCACGGCAGCAGAAGAAAAAGAGGAACTGGTAGGTTTTGGGGGAGGCGTAATTTATCAAAAAAAAGGGTTGCGTTTTGTGAGCGCTTTCGCTAGACAAACGCGTAAGGGTATCGGCATGCAAAATACGCAATGCCAGATACCCACGTGTTTGTACTCACAAAACGCAACCCTTTTTTTTGATAAGTTACGGCCTCTCCCCAAAAGGCTACCGATAACTAAGTTGCAGAAATTAGTCGTTTGAAATGTTTTTTTTGGGTGGGGGAGGTAATGTCATACATTTGTCAAGGATTCGATACTAATCTTTTTAGGATTCCAGTAAATCATCAAGAAAAGATTTGTATTTCGTGAGTACAAACACGTGGGTATCCGGCATTGCGTATTTTGCATGCCGATACCCTTACGCGTTTGTTTAGCGGGAGCGCTTACGAAATGCAAACTTTTCTTGATAATTTACGGAACCCTAAAAAAACACCATCGAACCCTTCACAAATACTCACTTTACAAAACCCTCAATTTGTGCTATTCTGTCTCGTATGAGCGGTATTCATAGGAAACTGCATCAGGTGATAATGTGTTGTCACGGACTACGGAGGTGATGACATGAAGATAGGAATTATAGGTGCCGGAAAGGTTGGCTGTTCGATTGGAAAATATCTGACAGAGCATGGTTTTTCGGTTGCCGGGTACTGTAGTAAATCAAAAAAAAGCGTGGAAGAGGCCGCGACTTTTACAAATACAAAAGCATATGATTCTCTGGCTGAACTAGTGGCAGAGAGCACGATTCTTTTTCTTACCACGCCGGATGGTGCGTTGAAAAGTGTGTGGAACGAACTGAAAAAAGAATCAATACAAAATAAAATAGTATGCCATTTTAGTGGCTCATTATCATCCGATTTATTTTCAAATCGAGAGGAATACGGAGTATCTGCCGCATCCTTTCATCCTATGTATGCGTTCAGCAGCAAATTCACATCGTATGAACAATTGAATCATGTAATATTTACCGCCGAAGGGGATTCTCATGCCCTATCCGTTGTCGGAGACATTTTCCGGAAAGCGGGAAATAAAGTATGCGTCATGGAATCGGCGAAGAAAACAAGGTACCATGCATCGGCATCGATGATAAGCAATTTGATGATTGGCTTGTATGAGATGTCCATTCAGATGCTTATGGACTGTGGATTTTCGAGGGAAGATGCGGTGGAATTGACAACGCCGCTTGTGCAAAATAACATCAAAGCACTGCTTCATTCATCGCCGGAAGAAGCCTTAACCGGGCCGATTGAGAGAGGCGATACCGAAACGGTGAAAAAGCATTTATCCGTGTTGACTGAGGCAGAAAAAGAAGTTTATCTAAGACTTGGTGAAATGGTGTTAGAGATTGCCGGACGGAAAAATCCCGAGAGAGATTATCAAACGATGGTTCAGTTATTAAATGATATATGCAGGAATAGGAGGACACAATAAATGAAAAACACAGTAGTAACGATTCAGCAGATGAAGGAAAAAGGGGAAAAAATTTCAATGCTGACCGCATATGATTATTCGACAGCAAAACTGGAAGACGAAGCCGGAGTAAATACAATTTTGGTTGGTGATTCCTTAGGAAATGTAATTCTTGGTTATGAGGATACGATTTCAGTGACGATGGAAGATATGATTCACCATGGAGCAGCTGTAGCAAGAGGTGCAAAAAACGCACTTGTTGTTGTGGACATGCCGTTTATGTCGTATCAGACATCCGTTTATGATGCGGTTGTCAATGCCGGACGTTTGATGAAAGAGGGACGTGCCGGTGCCGTGAAACTGGAAGGCGGAAAAGAAGTCTGTCCGCAGATTCAGGCAATTGTGGGTGCCGGAATTCCGGTCTGTGCACATCTTGGACTGACACCACAGTCGATTAACGCTTTTGGTGGATTTAAAGTTCAGGGTAAAACGGAAAAGGCAGCAAAGAAATTAATTGCGGATGCAATTGCTGTTCAGGAGGCCGGTGCATTTGCAGTTGTACTTGAGGGAATTCCAAGTAAACTTGCTAATCTTGTGACCGAGAAGTTAGATATTCCAACAATTGGAATCGGTGCCGGAAATGGATGTGACGGTCAGGTACTTGTTTACCAGGATATGCTTGGTATGTTCTCTGACTTTACACCAAAATTTGTAAAACGTTATGCAAACATTGGAGAAGTGATGAAAGAAGCGTTCCAGAAATATATGGAAGAAATCCAGAGCGGCGCTTTCCCATCCAGTGAGCATGAATACAAAATAGATGATGACATTATTGAGAAGTTGTACTAGGAGGAAGAAAAAATGCAGATTGTATCAACCGTAGAAGAGGTAAGAAAACAGGTAAAGAAATGGAGAGAAGAAGGACTTTCCGTTGGTCTTGTTCCGACAATGGGTTATCTTCATGAAGGACATAAAAGTTTGATTGACAAGGCAGTTGAGCAGAATGACCGTGTCGTTGTCAGTGTTTTTGTAAATCCGATTCAGTTTGGACCAAATGAAGATTTGGCAACTTATCCGAGAGATTTGGAAAGAGATGCGGCGCTTTGTGAAAATGCCGGTGCAAATCTTATTTTCCATCCGGAACCGGAAAATATGTATGAAAGCGATTTTTGCAGTTTCATTGACATGGATGGACTTACGAAGGGATTGTGCGGTAAAACAAGACCGACACATTTCCGTGGTGTCTGCACAGTAGTTGGAAAATTATTTAACATTGTAGAGCCGGACCGCGCTTACTTTGGACAGAAGGATGCACAGCAGTTAGCAGTCATCCGCCGTATGGTAAGAGATTTGAATTTTAATCTCGAAGTCATTGGCTGCCCGATTATCCGTGAAGATGACGGTCTTGCAAAAAGTTCGAGAAACACTTATCTCTCAAAGGAGGAGAGAAAAGCCGCTGTTATTCTTCATAAAGGATTACTTCGTGGTGAGGAATTAGTGAAAGCCGGCGAAAAAAGTGCTGCCACCGTGAAACAGGCAATTACGGAAATCATTGAGTCGGAGCCGCTTGCCAAAATTGATTATGTGGAAATTGTAAACTTTGATAATATTGAAACAATAGAAACGATTGACGGTTCCATTTTGGCTGCCGTAGCCGTTTACATTGGAAAAACAAGACTTATTGATAACTTTATTTACGAATCATAAGATTGGAGGATAAGCGTCATGACAATTCAGATGTTAAAAGGGAAAATACACCGTGCCAAAGTGGTTCAGGCAGAATTAAATTATGTTGGCAGTATTACGGTTGACCCGGTTTTAATGGAGGCGGCCGGCATTTACGAATATGAAAAAGTGCAGATTGTCGATGTAGAAAATGGAAGCCGTTTTGAGACTTACACGATTGCCGGGGAGCCGGGAAGTGGTATGATTTGCTTAAATGGGGCAGCTGCTAGAATGGTTCAGGTAGAAGACCACATTATTATTATGAGTTATTGCGATTTGACGCCTGAGGAAGCATTCGGCCATAAGCCAAAAGTCGTTTTCGTAGATGACAAAAACCAGATTAAACGTGTATCTTCTTATGAAAAACATGGTCAGTTGTCTGACTAAGAAGGGGGATTTTATGTTACAGGGAAAAACTATTGTGCTTGGTGTGACAGGCAGTATTGCCGCATACAAAATCGCAAATCTGACGAGTATGCTGACAAAACTTCACGCCGACGTACATGTTTTGATGACACAAAATGCAACCAATTTTATCAATCCGATTACGTTTGAGACGCTGACGAATCACAAATGCTTAGTCGATACGTTTGATAGAAACTTTAACTATAATATTGAGCATGTTTCGCTTGGTAACAAAGCGGATTTGGTTTTAGTTGCGCCGGCAAGTGCGAATATTATTGCGAAAATGGCAAATGGAATTGCAGATGATATGCTCAGTACAACGCTTCTTGCGTGCCGTTGTAAAAAATTGGTGGCACCGGCGATGAACACCAATATGTATGAGAATCCGATTACGCAGGCAAATCTTCAAAAATTGAGAGATTTCGGAATGGAGGTTATTGAACCGGCAACCGGACTTCTTGCGTGCAAAGCAGTCGGAAAGGGGAAAATGCCTTCAGAGGAAGTGCTGCTTTCTCATATTTTACAGGAAATCCAGTATGAACATGATATGGAAGGAAAACGGGTTTTAATTACAGCCGGACCGACGAGAGAGGCGATTGACCCGGTGCGTTATCTGACGAATCATTCGACCGGAAAGATGGGATATGCACTTGCTAAAACGGCAGCAAGACGCGGAGCCAAGGTTACACTGGTGAGCGGTCCGTGTGAACTGCCGGCGCCGCTTCATGTGGATGTTGTGCCGGTTGAGAGCGCAGCGGATATGTTTGAGGCAGTGAAAACACGTGCCAAAGAGCAGGATATTATCATCAAGGCAGCAGCTGTTGCCGATTATACGCCGATTACGGTAAATACAGAAAAGACGAAAAAGAAAGAGGGCGAAGCGTCGATTGCGCTGAAGCGGACAACGGATATTTTATCATGGCTCGGTGAACATAAAGAAAAAGGGCAGTTTTTATGTGGCTTTTCCATGGAAACCGAAAATATGTTAGAAAACTCGAAAAAGAAATTAGAGAAGAAACACGCCGATATGATTGTGGCGAACAATCTGAAAGTTGCCGGTGCCGGATTTGGAACGGATACAAATGTCGTTACTTTGATTACGAAAGAGGGGGAAAAAGAGCTTCCAATCCAGACAAAGGATGAGGTTTCTTACGAGATTTTGAATGAAATTATGAATAAAATGGCTTAAAACTGCATAAGATAATAAGGACGGTATGTGATGACGAGGATATCATAAATTGACAACCACAATAAAATGTGGTATACTTGTATGCGTATGCTATATATCGTGTTTTAAGAACGGAGGGATATCTTATGGTAAGAGCCAGTGTTGGCAGTGTCCGGCGTGCCGTAGCGGAGCATGTAGGAAGTAAAGTAAAGGTTCGGAGTAATCTGGGAAGACACAAATATGATGTAACCGAAGGTGTGATTACGGAAACATATCCCTGCATCTTTCTTGTGCAGGTGAAAAACGCGGAAGAGAATAGTTACCAAACGGTATCATACAGTTACACGGATGTCATTACAAAGGACGTACAATTAACTCTGTGCTAGTAGAGGGAGAACTAATAAATGGAGAAAATCCGGTTTATTAGTTCTTTTTTTGTTTCATTGGAATATATATTGTAAGAGACAACTACGAAACAAGGAGGCCAAACGATTGAACCTGATTACAAAGCGAGTTCATATGAACCGGTGTAACGGCAGGGAAGTTAAGCAGCTTACACTTGACCGCGATTTCAATGTGCCGGATGCCAGACCGGATGCGTTACAGATAATGAAAGAACAGGGAGAGGTACAGATAGAGGAAGTTCATATGATGGAGGGAAAGGCAAGTGTAAAAGGACTTTTGCATTTCCAGATTTTATATGCATCGGATGGGGATATTCCGGTGAGTGAGATGACAGGGACAATTCCTTTTGAGGAAACTATTTTGCTGCCACAGGCAAAGGCCGAGGATGAAATTTCGGTGCAGGCGGAGATTGGCGACTTAAAAAGTGAGTTAATTAATTCCAGAAAATTAGGAATGAAAGCAATTGTTGTACTTAATGTGACGGCAGGAAGCGTTTGCGATGGTGAGGGAGCCATTGACATTGAAGGTGGAGAAGATATTTATACCAAAAAAAGAACGGCAGAAGTTTCCTATCTGATTTTTAGTAAAAAAGATACGCTGCGGGTACGGGATGAGTGGAAAATTCCCGGAACGAAAGATGCAATGCAGCGGATTTTGTACTCGGATGTTTGCATTGGGGAACTAAACACAAGGATGGAAGAAGAAAAACTTCTTGTCGAAGGGCAGGCAAATGTTTTCGTTATTTATCTGGGCGAGGGAGAAAATCCTTCCATTAATTATTTTGAAAACACACTGCCAATTGAGGGGCATATTGACTGCCATGGCTGCAATGCGGACATGGTCGAACAGGTGACAGCCTCCATTCACAGCAGAGATTTAGGTGTGAAAGAAGATGAAGATGGCGAATTCCGTGTGCTGGAAGTCGAAGTTGTATTTGCATTTGATATGAAAGTGTACGGTCAGGAAAAAATTGACCTTCTCACGGATTTTTATTCGCTAAAAGAAAAGTGCAAACCGGTTTATGAGCCATCCTATTTTGAAAACCTGAAAATTCATAATAAAAGCAAATGCCGATTTACCGGTATGGTAACGGCGGGTGAATTTGCGCCGCTGCAAATTTGGAATGTAAGCGGTTCTCTGTTTATTGACCATAAAGAACAGAAAGAAGAAGGGCTATTGGTAAGAGGGGCACTTTTGGTAAGTGTGTTATACCAGACCGGGGATGAAAGGGTTCCGCTCGCGACGGCAAAGGGTACGATTCCATTTGAGCAGTTGTTAGAGGCAAACGGTCTTACGAACAATAGCCATATCAATCTCCATGGTATGTTAGAGCAGGTAAGTGCTTCTCTCACCGGAGAAAAAGAGATTGAAATTAAGGCAGTTGCCGCGCTGGATTTACTTGTATTTGACCGGATGGAAGAACCAATTGTTTCCGGATATGAAAGTGAGGAAGTGGACTGGGATGCCTTCCGCAGTGCGCCCGGTATGGTCGGCTACGTGGTACAGGAAAAAGAAACTCTCTGGGATATTGCGAAAAAGTTTTTTACAACCGTCGAGGCAATTATGGAAGTCAACCAAAAAGAAACCGAACAGGTACAAACAGGCGATATGATTTTAATTCTAAAAGAAGTATCTTAAAAGAAAGAAGCACCCATCAGCTCGTATTGTCCGGTATGCTCTGCATCCGGCGGACGAATTGGTGAGTGCTTCTTATCATAAGATATCAAAGATATCGGGTTTTTATGCATCTGTTTCGGAAGTTGTGCCATCGCGCCATGCTTCCATTTTTTTAACGGCAGCATCAATTGTCTTCTGACAAATGTCAGGGAGTTTATCACCCCATGCTTCGGTTGCTTCATCAAATCCCTTTTTGATGGCGGCAATCAAAGTATCTGCCTTGGATGTATCTCCACCGCTCAATGCCTGAGCCATGGAAACGAGACGATCACTCGTCTGTTCAACACCCCAGTAACCATCGTCAGCAATATCTTTCTGTGCCTGTTCAATGGTAGCAGGGTCTGCCTGAATGTCTTTGAACAAATCAGCAAGTTTGGTATACTTTCCTGCCTGTTTGCCAAGAAGTTTTGTTACCAGATTCTGAAGTTGTTCATTTTTCGTTGACAATTCTTTTTTCATGGTGGCAACAACAGAAGAATAATCTTTTATCTTGTTTGATTTGTCATCTGTTTTGCTTGAAGTTTCATATACAACACCAATGTCTTTTGCATCCGCAGTGTTTGTTGTCTGGGAAACTTTTGTTTTTGCTGTTGTCTGTGGCGTCGTATAAGAACTGTTTGCACTTGTAATTCCATTTACACTCATAAGGTTCCATCCTTTCTGTGCCTGTGGCACGCTGCATTCTATGTTCTCTACTTTACATATCGGCAGATTACAGAGAATAGTTTAGTGTATTCTAAAAATTACCGGTACAAATCCGTCACAAAGACAAAACACCGGTAAGGGAGTTCACGGCATTTTTCTTTGGCAGCCATTGCTTTGTCTTTATCATCAAAAATACCGAATACCGTTGGTCCGCTTCCGCTCATTAAGGAACCGAGTGCACCATTTTGCAGCATACATTCTTTGATGGCGGCAATCTGTGGATAGGCGGGAATCGTTACGGACTCCAAAATATTTCCAATCTGGTTACTCAGTGAAAGAAGGTCGCGCTTTTTCATCGAAGCTAACATGCCATCAATATCCGGATGATTTGTGTGCTCATCGAGTACAAGATTGGTATACACCCATTTTGTGGAAACGTGGATGTTTGGTTTGGCAATTAAAATGTAGCAGGAAGGCATCGCCGGAATAGTTGATAGTTTTTCACCGATTCCTTCGGAAAGAGCGGTTCCTTTTAAAATGCAGTAAGGAATATCTGCGCCCAATTTCACACCACGCTTCATCAGGTGTCGTTTGCTAAGTCCCAGTCCATATAAGTCATTGATGGCAAGCATACACGATGCGGCATCGGTACTTCCCCCTGCCATACCGGCGGCAACCGGAATCCGCTTGTCAAGTTTGATATCAAGTCCGCCCTCCAAATGGAATTCATCCATCAGACGTTTGGCGCTTTGATAGACAAGATTATCTTCATTTACCGGAAGATAGGAAAGGTTTGTTGTCAATTTAATCCCCGGCTCTTTTGTCTTTGTGAGTGTCAGCCGGTCAAACAGGCGGATGCTCTGCATAATCATTTTTACTTCGTGGTAGCCATCTTCGCGGCGTCTAATGACATCCAGCCCAATATTAATTTTTGCCGGTGCATTTATCCAAATCGAATCCATTTCATTTCTCCCTTCTGCTTTTGTAAAGAGTGTACCATAAATTCATTTTCCTGCAAAGTGTATAAATAGAAAAGATTCGTCAATGCTATGATTAGACAATATGAAATCAGGAGGAAATAAAAATGACAGGAAAGAAAAAGTGGATTGCGATTGCGGGATTGTTTGTGGTGACGTTTGTTCTCATGTTTTTTTATGCAAGACAGATGAGACAAAACCGAATGCAGAAAGATATTGCGAAGGAAATTCTGCGGCTTCACGTGGTTGCCAACAGCGACAGCAAAAAAGACCAGGCATTGAAAATGGAAGTAAAAGAGGCGGTTGTTACATATCTGCGCGGTGTAATGCAGGATGCAGAAAGTGTGGATGAGGCGCGTATACAAATTCAGAAAAGACTTCCGGAGATTGAAGCGGTTGCGAAGGAGAAAATGCAGCAAAAGGGCTATTCTTATGATGCGGATGCCACACTCTCGTCCTGCTACTTTCCGGTGAAAACATATGGCGATATGATTTTTCCGGCGGGCGAGTATGAGGCACTGAAGGTAAACTTGGGAAAAAGTGCGGGAAAAAACTGGTGGTGTGTGATGTATCCGACGCTGTGTTTTGTGGACTCCACATACCAGATTGTGCCGGGAGAATCCAAGGAAAAATTAAAGAAATGTTTGACGGAAGAGGAGTACAATTCACTGCTTGATGGGGAAAATGGTATCGAAACTTCTTCTTTGTTCATAGAATGGATTAGGAATATTCTTTTTTCTTGAAAAAAAAGGGGTTCCGTGATAAAGTATAGGAGGTGTCATATACTTTTATTAGGTATATGAAAAAGTTACCGGCAGGGTGAAATACCCGGAAAGGGGTCCTATGAAAAAGAGGGTAGCAGTGGTTTTTGGTGGACAGTCATCGGAGCATGATGTGTCCTGTGTTTCCGCAGCAAATGTAATTGACGGACTGCGGGAAGATAAATATGATATTTACCGAATTGGTATTACGAAAGAGGGCAAATGGCTTTTTGTGGAAGATACCGATTCGATTCGAGATGGTTCATGGGTAGAGGGTACGGTGACAGCAGTGATTTCACCGGATCATGGCAAGAAAGGAATCTGGAAAGTAACGGGAAATGATGTGGAAGTGATTCCGATTGATGTGGCTTTTCCGGTTCTGCATGGTAAGTTTGGAGAAGATGGAACGATTCAGGGTCTTTTTGAACTGGCGGGAATTCCGTATGTGGGATGTGATGTTTTAGCATCCGCTGCAAGTATGGATAAGATTTCAACAAAGATTTTTGCTGACCGCATCGGTGTCCGTCAGGCAGCTTATGTGGCAGATATTGCAAGAGATTTGAGTGAAAAAGAAGAGACAATTGCAAAGGTAGAAGAAAAACTGGGATATCCGGTTTTTGTAAAGCCATCCAATGCCGGTTCTTCACAGGGGGTCAGCAAGGCACATAACAGAGAAGAGTTAGAAAAAGCGCTGGCACTTGCGAAAAAACATGACCATCGTGTATTGATTGAGGAAACGATTATCGGACGAGAAGTGGAGTGTGCCATTTTAGGCGGACAAAATCCAAAAGCTTCGCCGGTTGGTGAAATTTTGGCGGCAGCAGAGTTTTATGATTTTGATGCCAAGTACAACAATGCGGAATCGAAGACGGTAATTGACCCGGATCTGCCGGATGAAGTAAAGGAGAAAATCCGGACAAATGCAGTAGCGGTATTTCGCGCCGTGGGCGGTTTTGGATTATCGCGTGTTGACTTCTTTGTGGAGCAGGGAACGAACGAAGTGATTTTCAATGAAATTAATACACTTCCGGGATTTACCAACATCAGTATGTATCCGATGCTTTGGAAGGCAGCAGGGTTTGAGAAAGAAGAATTGTTAGATCAGATTATTGCACTTGCATTTGAAAGATAAGGAGTCAGAACATGACAAAAGAGGTTAAACTTAGAATCTGCGGCATGCATATGCACGGCGAAGACGGCGACCGCGATGATGTGGAAGTGATTTCTGTTGGGCAGATGTGTGAGAGAGATGGATTTGCATGGATTACCTATGAGGAAGTTGTGGAAGAGGAAGAAAATGGACTTGTCTCCGTTGTGAAAAATCTGGTGAAATACAAAGACGACCAGTTAGAGATTATCAAGCATGGTCCGGCGGAAAGCCATATGGTGTTTGTGCCAAATGAGACGACGTATTCATATTATTCGACGCCGGTTGGGGAACTGGAGATTGCGCTTAGCACGAAATCGCTCCAGAAGATACTCACCGAGCGGGGATTTCATTTGAAGTTAGATTATGATTTGGAACTGAACCAGACATTTTTGTCTAACTGCAATGTAGATATTTTCATTGAAGAATAAAGGAGGAGTTGTGTGAGTAAATTACATTTTACGAAAATGCACGGAACCGGCAATGACTATGTTTATGTAAATTTATTTACAGAACAGGTAGATGATGCATCCAAACTGGCGGTTTTTGTGAGTGACAGACATTTTGGAATTGGCTCCGATGGCTTGATTCTGATTGCACCGTCTAAAACAGCGGACTGTCGTATGATTATGTATAATGCAGACGGCTCGGAAGGTGCAATGTGTGGAAACGGGATTCGCTGTGTTGCAAAGTATGCGTATGAGCATGGAATAGTTCATTCGGATGAAATCACGATTGAAACGAAGAGTGGCATAAAAGCGTTGAAACTTACTGTGGAAAACGGATTGGTTACTTACATAACGGTTAATATGGGACAGGCGGTATTGGAACCTGCAAAAATTCCAGTATCCGCAGAAGGCGACACATTTGTTGCTAAAAAACTTGTGGTTGACGGAAAAGAGTATGAAGCCACTTGTGTTTCAATGGGAAATCCACACTGTGTGATTTTTACAGAGGGAATTGATGATTTAGATTTGGAGAAAATTGGTCCGTCCTTTGAAAATCACAAGCTATTTCCGGATCGGATTAACACAGAGTTTGTTGAGGTAATTGATGACCACACGATAAAGATGCGGGTGTGGGAACGCGGCTCCGGGGAGACGATTTCCTGCGGAACAGGCACATGTGCATCCGTTGTAGCGGCTGTTTTAAATGGCTTTTGTAAACGGGGAGAAGAAGTCGAGGTACAGATTCGCGGGGGTAAACTATATGACACGTATTTAGCCAATGGCGAGGTACAGATGAAAGGACCGGCAACGACGGTTTTTGATGGAGAGATTGACGTATGAGATATATCAGTATTGACAGTGCACAGCCCGGAATGATTGTTGGAAAATCCATTTACAATGAACAGGGCAGCATCTTAGTGAATTACCGGGTCAAATTGACCGAACGGTTAATTTCAAGAATGCGTGATATAGGCTTGGTGGGGTTGTATATTGAAGATGAGATGTCATCAGATATTACAGTAGAAGATTTGATTAGTGATGAATTGGGGGTAAAGGCGACTAAGGCGTTGACAAAACTTGATATTGATGCCGCACTTAAGGTGGCAAGTGACATCACGGAAGAGTTAAGTTTAAATGGTGATATTAATGTCAACTTAATCAGTATGCGGACAAACTCAGATTATACTTACAAACATTCGGTAAATGTAGCGGTATTGTCGGTGCTCACAGGTATCGGTATCGGATTGAAAAAGTCGATTCTGAAGGAGCTTTCGGCAGCAGGACTTTTGCATGATATCGGAAAACTTAATTTGCCGCTTGATTTATTGGAAAAGGCAGGTCCGCTTTCTGAGGAAGAGTATGAAACGATGAAAACGCACTCGGAGCTTGGCTATGAAAGACTCAAAGAGAACATTAACATCAGTTCCAAAACGAAAATGGGTGTTTACATGCACCATGAAAATGTAAATGGCTCCGGTTATCCATTGGGGCTGCGCGGCGACCAGATTTATATGTTTGCAAAAATCATTCACATTGCGGATGTTTATGATGCGATTACAAGTGAGCGTCCGTATAAAAAAGCGCAGTCGCCAAAAGAAGCCATCGAATTTTTGATGAACAATGCCGGAAAAATGTTCCAGCCGGAATATGTAAAGGCATTCATTACTTACATACCGGTTTATCCAAAGGGACGTAACGTGATATTGTCGGATGGTAACGTTGCGGTCGTGGTAGAGAATCGCCAGTACCATACGCTCTACCCAGTTGTGCGCCGGTTATCCGATGGTGAAACGATTGATTTGGCAGAACAAAATGAGAATCTTAGTGAGCCACTTTCGATTTTGGATTTTGAGAGGTAATAAAAAAAGCCCCGGGTTCAAAGCGGGATATTTGCAGGGCAAATATAGCTTTGAACCCGGCTTCTTTTTTTATTTGAGAATAGGGAAGGGAGGGGCGGTGTAAAGGGAGTTGACAATGTGCGAAATATGATGTATGTTATGTGCATGATAAAACATTAAAGACGGACTGGCATTGGGTAAATTATATAAAGATGCGATGCAGGTATTGCTGTCAGCAGTAGAAAATGAAACTTGAAGAATGGATTCATACAAAACGGACATAATGGGAAAGTATTGGTTTATAGAGGAGGTGGTTTTTAATGGATATAAAGCAGTTAATTGGTGAAACCACATATTATGACAAGAAGCTTGCGCTAGAGACGAAAAGACCTAAAAGCTGGTGTAAAAGTATCAGTGCATTTGCAAATTGTTTTGGTGGCAAGTTAGTATTCGGTGTGGCGGATGATGATGAGTTGGTGGGGCTTGCTAATGCAGAAGAAGATGCAGAAAAAATTAGTGAGGCAATTAAAATACATTTAAATCCTATACCAGATGTTAAACTTTTCTTTCAAAAAGATGGAGCAAAGACGTTTATTATTGTAGAAGTAATGAAAGGACAGCAGACGCCATATTATTATGATGGAGATGGGCAGCTTGTTGCATTTATGCGCATAGGAAATGAAAGTGTTCCAGCTACACCGTCCCAGTTAAGAGAGTTAGTACTTCGTGGAAGTGGAGAAAGCTATGATAGTCTGAAATCAAGATATGATTTTAGTGATATGTCTTTTACAAAATTAAAATCGGTATATAAGAAGAGAACAGGAAATACATTTGATGATACAGATTATGAATCTTTTGGTTTGGTTGATGAAAATGGAAATCTTACCAATGCAGGTGCGCTTTTGGCAGATGAATCTCCAGTGCGTCACTCTAGATTGTTTTGCACAAGATGGAATGGATTAACTAAGGCATCAGGAATAGTGGATGCACTTGATGATAAGGAATATTCAGGAAGCCTTGTAACTTTATTGCAGTCCGGAACGGAATTCATTAGAAATAATTCAAAGAAGGCATGGCGGAAGGTGGATGATGGCAGAATAGATATGCCTGATTATCCGGAGCGAGCAGTGCTTGAAGGTTTAGTAAATGCCCTGATTCATCGAAGTTATACGGATATAGGAAGTGAAGTTCATATAGATATGTTCGATGATAGAATAGAAATATATTCACCGGGAGGAATGGTAAGTGGTATATCTTTAAAAGGAAAAGATATGTTGAAGATTCCTTCAAAACGAAGGAATCCAATTTTAGCTGATATTTTCAGTCGTTTAAAATACATGGAACGTAGAGGCAGTGGTTTTAAGAAAATTTTGGCAGACTACGAGGAACAGGTAGAATTTGATGAGACGAAGATGCCAGTCTTTGAAGCAGATTATGATGATTTTACATTGACTTTGTATAATTTGAATTATGTCGCTAATTATTTGGCAGAGACTAATGGAGTTGAAGACGGCACTCAAGGTGGCACTCAAGGTGGCACTCAAGGTGGCACTCAAGGTGGCACTCAAGAAAATATACAGACCCAAATTTTTGATATGATAAAAGAAAACGAAAAAATTTCTACATCCGATATTGCCATAAAGCTTGGTATCAGCGTAAGAACAGTAAAAAGAAGAATAAAACAAATGCCAAATGTGTCATATATTGGAAGTGGTTACAGCGGTCACTGGGAGATAGAAAAATAATAAATGGAGTAAAATGTGACTTCCCCCCTATTACAATCTTCCCTTTCCCTTATCCGCAAGCAGAAACATAGAAAAACAGCAAGCTATATTTGCGTGAGCAAATATCTCGCTTGCTGCTTTTTCTATGTTTCTGCAATTTTTATCTTCCTGCCTTTTTCAATGCCTTCAATTTACTTCTTTGCCAGAATCCGAGTTTTTCTTCCGGATTGTCAAGCACGTTACGTCCTTTGACGCCCATAATGTAAATTCCGCTGATGACAACTTTTAATTCTTTCTTTACCGGGAGAACCGGGAAGATTTTTTCGTCACACATCAAAGACATTACTTTTGGTCCGATTTTAGCTTTGACAATCGGTACTTTTGAGCCACGGAGATATTTTGGTGTGTTTTCCAAAACCATCTTTGGAAGACCGGAATCTTTTAATTTCATCCGCTTTTTGTCAATGACAAGAATGGTTGCTGTCTGGGATGCGGCCTGCATCTGTGCCTGCGATTCGTCCTGCTTCTTCTGCATTTTTTTGCCTAAGAAGTAAAGAACGACCATGACAACAACTAATACAATGGCAACAATTGCTAAAATAGTTAAAAAAACATGCATGGTTTGCGATTCCTCCACTTCATAAAAATTTCAAACTGGAACTATTCTATCATGGAATGGGAAAAAAAGAAAGGTTTAGCTGATTTTTTTTCGATTTTCCTCATACATTTCCTCAATAATTCCACGCACGTAAACGCCGAGGTGTTTTTTTGTTTCCTTATCCAGCTCTTCCGGATAAATTGGTTTTCCATATTCAATCAGGATTTTTCCCTTTTTAATCCAAGGCAGATTATTTTCAAAAATATTTTCGGTGTTGCATAAGCAGACCGGGATAATCGGACATTTTCCCTTGGTGGCAATCTTCATACTGCCTTCTTTAAATTCAAGCAGTGTATCGGTTGCATTTCGGGTTCCCTCCGGTGCAATGTAAATGGAATAGCCGTTTTTTACGAGTGTGATGGCAGATAAAATAACCTGCAGATTCTGTTTTACATCACCACGGTCCATAAACAGACAATTTAAAAAATACATCCACTGTGCGACACAAGGCATTTTCTTAATTTCCATTTTCGAAATAAAAGCGGTCTGATTCGGAACCGTTGCGTAAGCTAAAATGATGTCATAAAAGCTGCGGTGGTTGGCGGCATACATTACCGGTGTGTCTTTCGGAATATTTTCTACGCCAATAATGGTCTTTTTGCAGCCCGAAACAAGCATTACAAGATTAAAAGCTCCCTTAACAATGACTTGTGCGATGTGGGCTGCCGCACGTGGGCTGATAAGCCGCACAATTGCTTCAATTAGGTACATTGGAAGGCTTAAAATCGTAATAACAACATATAAAATTAAAATAATAATGGTTCTCATACAAGTACCCCTTTTCTATTGATTTGGTGCTGGAGACGGCGGTGAGGTTTCATATTCATCGGGATTCTCCACATCGACTTTCGGTGTATTTTCATCCGCTTTTTGGTTGACACCATATAATTCCTCAAGTGTCAGCTTATTCTTTTTTAAGTAACTGGCATAGCTGACGCCGACATAGCGAATGTGCCATGGTTCGTAAGAATAGTCGGTAAGTTTTGTTTTTCCTTTCGGATAGCGGATAATATAGCCGTATTTGTGAGCATTTTTGGCCAGCCATCTGCCCTCTTTGGTAGAGCCAAAACGCTCGGTCAATAAGCAGCCTACCGAACTGGCGGAAACATCAATTGTAAGACCTGTTTGATGTTCACTGCTGCCGGGTTTTGCGGATAAAGAATCCGTCGCTTTTTTTCCATGCAGTGCAACGTTTCTTGAGTAAATGGATTTCTGGCGTTCATACGAACGGTAGCCCGAAACACCATATAAAATAATGCCCTTTTTCTCGGCGGCACGAAACATTTTTGACAGTGCTTTGGATGCAACACGCCGCATTTTTCGTTTGTCGTCGTGTGAGTTCGAACTGAATCGAACGGAAATCTCGACCAAATCTTTTGGTACATAGGTCGATGGCAGCAGATAGTCGCGGCTTACAAGTGCCGTGTAACTGCCGGGTACTACATCTAAGGGAACCGTAACATTGTTTGTTGTAATGCTCTCAAGGTTTGAGGGAAGTAAAGGTGGCTCAGTCGGTTCCGGTTTTGTCGCAGATGGTGTTGTCACACGGGGCGTGGAAATGGAATCGGACGTTGTTTGTAAGTGCGTCTGTCTCCAGTAATAAATTCCTGCCACGGTGACAAAGAATACTGCGAAAATCAAAAGTATTCGCTTCATAAGTGTCTCTATCCTCAAATAACTGAATATTATCGTGTAAGCACGAAATTTTTATCCTAATATTACAATTATACCCTTATAAAGCGTAAAAATCAATGCCTCAAGGCATTTTTAGAACAGTGTATGGTTCATTTTTTTTAGTGCTCCGTATAAAATCATGCCGAGTAAATAACAGGAAATAATTTCTCCTGCGCCAACGGTTGCTATCATAAAAGGAAATGCGTCTGTTGCACCATAGGCAAAACGAAGGACAAATGGCACAATAATCATATTGGAAACGATTGGCGGAATTGGCACCAGCCATGTATGGCGGCGAAGTGCATACGAGCCGAGTGCACCGATTAAGGTAGCAACGCTTCCGAAAATAATATCGAGAAGAACACACCCGGTCAGGGTATTGCTCAATAGACATCCGATGACAAGTCCCGGAATTGCTGCCGGTGTAAAGGCTGGCAGTATGGTTAATGCTTCGGAAACACGAACTTGAATAACGCCACTTGCAAAAGCGCTGAATACATAAGTCAACACGACATAGAGGGCAGCGATAACGGCTGCCTGACAGATAAATACTAATTTTTTGCTTTTCATTTTTTTCTCTCCTTAGTTTTGTTTAATGAGTGGATGGTTTCGAACACTCAGTCAAAGCAGACCAATTTCTACTAGGCATTGGCTGCTTTTTCAGCCTCATAGGCTTCTCTGACTGCATGAGCCAGCTGGTCGCCACAGGAAGTGCCTTTAAATCCACATTGGATGCCGGATAATTTGTTTGAAATTTCATCTACGGTTAATCCATCAACCAGTGCAGGAATGGCTTTTAAATTTCCATCACAGCCACCATAAAACTTTACATTTGTGATAACGTCACCATTAATTTCCAAATCAATCTGTTTGGAACAAGTACCTTTTGTATAATAGGTGTAATTCATTATCCTTCCCTCCTTTCCTTCGCTCTACATTGTAGCGAAAATATGCTTGTTTGTCAAAGGAAAAAGCGGTATAATATGTTTGGGTGATAACGTGAAAATTCCTGAACAGGTAAAATCGATTATTGAGACATTAGAAGAAAATGGTTACGAGGCATATGCCGTGGGAGGCTGTGTCCGCGACACACTTTTGGGGCGCGTACCGGATGACTGGGATATTACAACGTCTGCGAATCCGATACAGGTGAAAGCCCTTTTTCGGCGTACCATTGATACGGGAATCCAGCATGGAACCGTGACGGTTATGATTGGTGATGACGGTTATGAAGTGACAACCTACCGCATGGACGGCGAATATGAAGACCACCGTCACCCGAAAGAAGTTTTATTTACGCCCAATTTGAATGAAGATTTAAAACGCCGTGATTTTACAATTAATGCGATGGCGTATAATCCGCGTGTTGGAATCATAGATTTATATGGAGGGCGTGAAGATTTAGAAAAAAAAGTAATCCGCTGTGTCGGTGAGGCAAATGAGCGGTTTGATGAAGATGCACTCCGAATGCTGCGAGGGATTCGGTTTGCCGGACAGCTTCAGTTTGAACTGGAAGAAAAAACATTTTTGGCAATAAAGGAAAAAGCACCGACTTTGGTAAATGTGAGTGCCGAGAGAATCCGCACCGAACTTACCAAGCTTATTGTTTCAAAGGGAAGTGACAAATTGCTGCTTGCCGTAGAGACGGGATTAAGTGCATATTTTCTGCCGGAACTTGAAAAAATGCTTGCTACAACGCAGGAAAATCCACATCACTGTTTTGATGTCGGACATCATTCGCTGGCGGCCATTTCTCATATTAATGATTTGGGAGAGCAGGCGGGATTTCGCACAAAAGAGCGGGTAATGTTAGCTTATGCTGCGCTTCTTCATGATGTGGCAAAACCGGACTGCAAGCAGGTTGATGACGAAGGAATTGCCCATTTTTATAAACATCCGGAGTACGGAGCTAAGAAGGCGAGGGGAATTCTTCGACGGTTAAAATTTGATAATGAGACCGTGGCAACGGTAACGACCTTAATTCGTTATCACGACAGACGTCATGAAAACTGCGTTTTGTCAGATGAGCCGCAGCCAAGAAAAGCAAAGCAGGCGATGCGGCGGCTGATGAATCAGGCAGGGACGGATTTAATGCCGCTTTTGTTTATTTTACAGCAGGCGGATTTGTTGTCACAGAGTGAATATAAACAGAAGGAAAAATTGATGCGCTTAGAGGCTGCGAAGCGCTGCTATCGGGAAATATGCGAGGCGGGCGAGGCAGTCTGTGTGAAAGATTTGGCAATTGGCGGACGTGAGCTGATACAGATGGGGATGACACCGGGACCGGCAATTGGCGAAATGCTGCAACAGTTATTGGAGCATGTGTTGGCGCATCCGGAAGATAACGAGAAAGAGAAACTGCTTTTTTTAGCGAAAGAGTGGAAAAAATAAACGAAGAGGGAGTGTTTCGATGTTTCATAATAGTCGAAAAACGATTGGTGTGTTTTTGGAGCGTTCTGCGGGCGAATTTCAAAATCGCCTATGTCAGGGAATTATTACCGAGGCAAAGGAACTTGGTTATAATGTTGCCGTGCTTTCCGATTATGGTAATTATGGACAGAACCACCGCTATTTTATCGGAGATCAGACATTGTGGGAACTGCCGCCTTACGAAGAGTTAGACGGTGTTGTTTTAGCGCTTGATACGATGGAGGAAATCGTCAGCAGAGAGCATGTTATTAAGAACATAAGAGAGCGCTGCCATTGTCCGATTGTCAGTATTCGCGAGCTTTTGGTCGGAGCAAATAATCTGCTTGTGGATAACAGCAGCTGTATGGAAGGGCTGATTGATCATTTTGTCAAAGAACATGGGATGAAAAAACTGTGTTTTATGACAGGACCGAAAGACCACTGGGATGCACAGGAGAGGCTTCTTTGTTTTAAACGTAAAATGGATGAATATGGACTTTCCTATGGTGAGCATCAGATTTTTTATGGAGATTTTTGGAAAAATAAAGGTAAAGAGGCATGTGACTGGTTTTTAGCAGAGGGTGAGCCGCAGCCGGAGGGAATTATCTGCGCCAATGATTATATGGCGACAGCCGTTGCCAGTGAACTTATTCGGCGTGGGTATAGGATTCCTCAGGATATTGCGGTGAGTGGATACGATGGTATGCGCAGTACACTTTCCTTTACCCCATGTATTACGACGGCGACAGTTCCGTTTTTTGAAATGGGCAGGCGGGCAGTACAAATTATTGATAAAAAGCAGGATTGCCCGGAAAAAGTGGAGAATGTGTTTTTTGACGCTGTTTTGCAGCCGAGGGAATCATGTGGCTGTATGGCAAGTGAGGGACAGGAGGTCATGACCATCCGCCAGCGTATGTATGAGACTGAAAACATTAGCGAGAACCGTGAAATGCAGTTTCATTTTATGTCGATTCATATGAGTGAATGTCATACGATTGATGAAGTCGGACAGAAAATCGGACGTTATATTTATAATATTGAAGGCTTTAAAGATTACTGCATGTGTTTGTGTGAGGGCTGGCTGGAAAAAAAGAGTTCAAAGGCTTTACTGATAAAATGGAAATGCCGATTGCTATTCGTAATCGGGAAAATATCAGCCCGACCAGAGAACGTTTTGACCGCAGAGAACTGATTCCTAAATGCATGAGCAGCGAAGAGCCGCAGATGTGGTTTTTGGCATCGCTTCATTTTCAGGATTTATGTTTTGGCTATGAGGCGCTGCAATTTATAGATGCCGAAACGACGGGACGGATGTATATGTATTGGAACATTATTATCGGCAATCTTCTTCAGGACATTATGACATATCAGAAAATGCAGAAACTTGTTGTAAAACTGGAAGCAATGTATGACCGCGATTCGCTGACCGGGATGTACAACCGACGCGGATTTGAAAATCGCGGGAATCCGATGTTCGAGCAGGCAAAAGAGGAGGGAAAGCAGATTTTCCTTGCGATTATCGATATGGATGGCATGAAACAGATTAACGACAATTATGGTCACATCGAAGGCGATTATGCGTTGAAAAAAGTGCGTGAAGCGATTCATCATGCATGTCCGGATGCGGTGATTCAGGCACGCACCGGTGGTGATGAATTTGAAATTATTGCCGAAGATATTGCAGAAAATGAGGGGGTTCATTATCTGGAAGAATTGGTTGCTTATCTGGATGCGTTCAATGAGAGTGGCGGTAAAGAATATGATATTCACGCCAGTTATGGGTATGCCTGCCGCGTTCCTTCGCAGCAGGATACCATGGAAATTTTCATTAAAGAAAGTGATGAAATCATGTATCGGAATAAAGTAATTAATAAAATTAACCGTGGCGAGGCGTTACGATAACTCGTCAGCAAATGGGGCGATACTTCTTTTGAGTACGCCCTTTAATTGTGCAATCATCGTGCCATAGTTGACAATTGGGACATTCTGGTCTTTTGCTTCAGCGATGCGAAATGCCATTTCCCGCTTGCTTAAGGTGCATCCGCCACAGTGGACAATCAGCCGGTACGGACTCAAATTTTCCGGAAATCCACCGCCGCTTGATGTGGCAAAGTTTAATTTTTTACCGGTGTACTCGGAAATCCAGCGTGGAAGTTTTACCGTTCCAATGTCATCGCACTGTCTATGGTGTGTACATCCCTCTGCCATCAGAATTGTGTCGCCGTCTTTTAATTTATCAAGCATTTTTACTCCATCAATCTGTGTCTGCAAATCTCCCTTATAGCGGGAAAAAAGAATCGAGAAAGAAGTAAGAGGAATGTTTTTTGGCGTGTCTTTTGATACACTTGCAAATGCCTGGGAGTCCGTAATGACAAGTTTTGGCGACTGGCCCAGCTTTTTCAAAGTGTCTGCAAATTCGGTATCCCGGCATACAATAGCGGTCGCTCCGGATTCCAGCACATCTCGAATTACCTGCTGCTGTGGCAGAATCAGGCGGCTCTTTGGAGCTGCAGAATCAATCGGAACGACAAGAACGACAAAATCGAGTGGGGAGAGCAAATCACCAACGATTTTTCCGGTCTGGTCATCTGTCGGCAGTTTTGTCGTTATAAGTTCTTTCAATTCATGAATGTGATACCCTGTTTTGGAACTAACACATAAATCTCCATATGCCTGAATTGCTGCTTCATTTTCAGCCCATAAATCCTGTTTGTTCAACACAACAATTGAAGGAATATTTTTCTTTTTCGTCAGGGCAAGAATCTGGTGCTCAAAAGAAAAATCTTTTGCTGCCTCGTTTCCATCGGCAACAATTAACGCTAAGTCCGTTTTATTTAAAACGCTTCGCGCCTTTTTGATGCGCTCTTCGCCCAACACGCCTTCATCGTCAAGTCCCGGTGTGTCGATTAGCATAACCGGACCAAGCGGTAAAATTTCCATTGCCTTGTAAACCGGGTCAGTTGTGGTTCCCAGTACATCGGATACAATGGCTAAGTCCTGTCCGGTTATGGCGTTAATGAGACTTGATTTTCCGGCATTTCGCCGTCCAAATAAAGCAATGTGGATTCGCTCTCCCTTTGGTGTTGTGTTCATTGACATAATCCGTCATCCTTTCTTAAAAAGGCGGTATCTTGTAAGATAACCGCCTTTGGTCTGCTATAATAACTGTTTATTATTTGTAAAGAGTGATATTTCCGATAATCGGAAGTTTCTTTGGCTCGCCGGAGCAGGCATTTACAATGCCGACAATAGCGAATGCTAAACAAACCAATCCAATCAGTCCGGTTATAAGTGTTCCCACAAAGGATAAGATTCCGAAGCTTGTAACAGAGATTACCAAGGAAATACCATTGCTGATTATGTTAAGTGCTACACTGAAAATGAAAAGCACAATTCCCTGATTTGTATGGAATCTTGCATATTGTGAATCTTTCGCTGCAAGTAACGGAATCAGAAAAAGAATTCCGAAATAAGCTAAAATCCCCATAACTTTGTTACTTTGTACATCCTCTGAATTAAAAACAATGTTTTCTTCGTTCATTAATAAACTCCTTTCGTTTCTGACTTGGCAGAAATTGGTTTCGTATGGTACTATCATAGCTTATGTGGGGGGGATTTTCAAGGGGTGTTATTTTTTTTGTTTTCCGTAATTCAGTAGAAAAACTTTGCGTCTCGTGGGCGCTCCCGCTCGTTGAGTGCGTAGCGGTATGGGCACTGAAACTACCAGTGCCTCATACCGACGTACTCAAAACCCACTTGTCACAAAGCTTTTCTACTGAATTACGGAAAACAAAAAAGATAACACATCATATGGGGAAGGCAGGGTTGGAGCCAATTAATCTTCGCAGAATAGAGGGTCCATCGAAACTTATGCAACCTAAATCTTTATAAAAAGCAAAAAGAGTTGCATCCGTTTTAAAATGAAGCGAAAAAAAACAACCAAAAAGAAAAAATTAGCACAAAGGGTTGCATATAACCTGCGATTTTCCTTGATTAGGCTTAATTATAAGGCAAAAATGCAACTCTATGAGGCAAAACAAGCAAAAAGAGTTGTCACAGAATCAATAAACAGACCTAGAACAAAAAAGATTGACGACAGTTTCTTCGGTTTCTGGTAAAGCACTTATGAACAGTTTGAGTTGCGTGGGTACAAACACGTGGGTATGAGGCATGCGTGTTTGGCATGCCGATACCCTTACGCGTTTGTTTAGCGGGAGCGCCCACGTAATCCAAACTGTTCATAAGTGCTTTACCAGAAACCGAAAAAAGTACCATCCCCCTCTTGTGAAACCCCCTCTTTTATGCTACAATAAATATATCAATAAAAGGAGGGGAATCATGGAACAGTTTTTGACGGATGATGATCTCCTTGGACTGTTAGAGGAACTCGATCAGGAGGACGCTGAGATTGAAGAATTAGAATTTGAGATGGAGATGGAAGCCTCTAACCGCAGATACGAGGAGATTATTCAGAAACACCGTATGGTTTAAAGAAGCACTTTCGATTATGAGAGTGCTTCTTTTTCAGCACAGACCAATTGTGTATTCATAAAATTTCTAAGAGTTTGTTTTGGGGAAAGAAAAAAAGGAGGTTTTTTGATGATACGAGAGGCAAAGACTGAAAACGGATGGGTGCGTGGAATTGAAGCAGCGGATCCTAGAATTACTGTATTTAAGGGAATCCCATTTGCAGCACCACCAATTGGAGAAAATCGCTGGCGTGCACCGCAGCCGGCAGCTGACTGGGAGGGAATCAGGGATGCATCTCGATTTGCACCGATTTCCATGCAGAGCACACCGGGACTTGGAACAGACGTGTATTGCAAAGAGTGGCATGTAGATCCGGAGATTCCTATGGACGAAGACTGTTTGTACCTGAATGTGTGGACAAGTGCGAAGTCTGTAGATGAAAAACAGCCGGTGTTAGTATGGTATTTTGGAGGTGGGCTGCAGTGGGGCTATCCATCCGAAATGGAATTTGATGGAGAGCGGCTTGCTAAAAGAGGTGTCGTTGTTGTGACAGTAAATTACCGTATCAACTGTTTTGGATTTCTTGCTCATAAAGATTTGACCAAAGAGGCACCGGAAGCACCGACAAACTTTGGAAATCTTGACCAGCAGGCAGGGCTTCGCTGGGTTGTACGAAATATTGCGTCATTTGGCGGCGACCCGGAACAAATTACCATTGCCGGGCAGTCGGCGGGGGCAGGGAGCGTATTGACACAGATGACCTGTCCGGATAACTTTGGTTTGTTTCAGCGTGCAGTGATTATGAGTGGCATGATTCGAAGCCCATATGCTGAAGAAGGAATGGGAATTCCGCCATCGTTAGATGAGGCAGAGAAACTCGGTGAGAAATTTTTTAATTATCTTGGTGTCAAGACTTTAGCAGAGGCCAGGCAGCTGGATGCAAAATATATTCGTGATTGTTATGATAAATTTATGTATGAAAATGAAATTATGGTAACGTCAAGGGATAATAATATTTGTATCGGCGATCCGATTCGTTTGTTTGCGCAGGGGGAATATGCCGGTGTGCCTGTTCTTGCCGGAAATACGGAAGATGAGTTTCCATTTGTGATTGATGCGCAGAATGAAGAAGAACTTGAGAAGAGGGCAAGTGCTTGGTTTTGCAAAAAAGCGGAAGAGTTTCTTGCAATACCACAAGTGCATGAGCAAACGAAAGATGGTTATGCGCCCGTTAGCGGTATGGAACTTATGACAAAGGCCGCATTTCTTCTAAATGAAAAAAGTGTGAAGCCTGCAAACTGTTATTATTATCGTTTTGCGCCGGATATACCGGGAGAGGATCATCCGGGAACATTTCATTCCGTTGATTTGTGGTTTTTCTTTGAAACACTTGCCAAATGCTGGCGGCCATTTGTTGGCAGGCATTATGATTTAGCCAGACAAATGTGTAATTATTGGGCGAATTTTATCAAATACGGTGATCCAAATGGAACAGATGATGACGGAAAGGTTCTTCCAAAATGGAATCCGTATCAGGAAAATGACCGGGCAGAAATGGTGTTTACTGCACAAGGTGCAAAATCCGGAAATGAAAAAAATTCAAAGCTGATGGAGTTCCTTCTTAGTGACAGAATAGAACGAATGAAATAAAAAAGGCTGTCTGCTCTGACGATTGTTATATCGCAGAACAGGCAGTCTTTTTTTGGCATAAGCCACTTGATAAAATTTGAGTTTGAGAAACCTGTTTGCTATTATCGATGTTCAATATGATAAGCCCATGCTGTGATTGGACCGATAACAGCAATGCAAATAATTGTTTTAATTGCAAATATCATGGTTACGTCCTCCTTTCCCGACTTCTATGAAATCAGAAAAGGACCTGACGGTAGGTTTCTCCGTTTTGATTATGTATGTATCGTATCAAAAAATTTCTTAGATGATTGTCTTTTCTCTGCCGCCTGAGTCTTTGCAGAAAAACGAACTGCCAAAGGGCGAAACAAAGACCTAAAACAGAAAACCAAAGTTCCGGAATCGGCAGCCGGAAAGGAATCCGGTTTGATACACGAATTCTGGAAAGAAAGGATAATGGTTGTCCCTCTTTGCCGGCAGAAAGAACCCATCCGGAAAATGGGATGGAATCATTTGTGCCAATCTGTGTCTGCACCGGCTGCAATGACTGGTCTAATTCGTGGCTGCATGAGAAAATATTTCTGTCAAAAAGTGCCTTTTGAGGCAGAGACGATAAAAAAATGGCAAGGCAAAGGCTAAGCCACAGAAAAGTGGCATGTTTATGTAGATATCTGCCTTTTATACCTTGCCTAAACATATCAAAATCCTCACTTATTTTTTAAACTTTTTCACGCCGGCATTTAATTAAACCAATCACTCCATCGACTGTAGGAAGAGCCTTCAACAAACGTAAATACTTCTGTTGGCATTACAGCATTGAAAAGTGCTGCGAATATGACAAACAAAATATATAATACAACATACGTGCCGCCGACAATCAGGAAAGCACGGTTTGCGTTCACTTCAAAATTCTTCTCTACGGTAAGGATGCTTAAGAAAGCAGCAATGATTTCACCGAGGAAGAAGAAAAACATACCAATCTGTACGCTTGCCATGCCAAGTAAAAGACCGATAAAAGTCAGTGGCAGGCATACGAAACAGCGAATGGATGCTGTTGCCAGTGCGGATTTAAAAGTAACGTTAGCTTTCACTGCTTTTCCGATACCAAGATACATTCCCATTGCTGCTGCGGAGAGAGCAATCGAGAAGAAGAAGGTAAAGAAAAAGGAAATCACAAGGCTTATTGCGGAATTATGTTTAAGTCCTACACTGTAGTTTGTCAAAGCAAATAATCCGCTGAAAAGTGCCTGTGCGGCAATTAAAATCAATGCGGCAAGCCAGCTCTCTTTTTTTGCAAGAGCAGAAGCGGCTTCTGCCGGGTTTTTCCAAACAATTTTCAACGCTGTAACCAAATTTTCAAAGCCCTGTTTGATTTCACGTGAACTCTGACTTGGTGCAGCCTGTACCGGTGTAGGTGCCGGTGTAGGAGCCGGAGCCGGTGTTGGTGCAGCCGGAGGCGGTGTTACCGGATTCGGAGCAACAGGCGTTGGTGTTGGAGCGGCAGGTGCCGGATTTGGAGCAGCAGGTGCCGGATTTGGCGCTGCCTGTGCAGTGCAGTTACAAACTTCGCCTTCCTGAAGCGGACGGCCACATTGCGTACAAAAGTTTCCCATATAAATATTTCCTCCAATTTTTAATTGATTAGTTAGGTGAGACTTATAAAATAAATCTAATATCAATATATCATTGAACATCGGGAGTTTCAAGTTTTTTCTTTGAGCCAGCCGTTAATTTGCCTCTCTAAAACGGGAAAGGAAGTTGGTCCGGTATCCAATAAAAATGTGTGGAAGAGAAGTGGACTGTAATATTTTCCGGCTGCTTTTTGAAACGTATCACGAATCCGGCAGATTTCCAGGTAACCAATCGTGTAAGGCAGATAACTGCCGGGCGAGTCAATAATCGTTTCATAAATGGCTTTGGCGTTATCTGCTGTTACAATCCCATGATTCGCAAGAAAATCGGAAAGTTTTTTCTGATTCCAGTGTTTTGCGTGAATGCCAATGTCGCAGAGCGCATACAGGCAGTGGGTGGAAATGGCATTGTTCTGCAAAATATCGATTTCCTCTTTCGTGGCATCTAAAAATTGGTAAGAATAGATTTCTGCATAGGTGGCGTAGCCTTCCGTGTATGCCGGAAAATTGAGGACATAGCGCAGGGGATGCTTATTTTTTTCGCGAAAATAACAGTTCTGAAATAAGTGCCCCGGATAGCCCTCGTGTGCCAAGGTAGCATGCAAATTCTGGTGGCGGTACTTTGCCGCATGATTGATGTAAATCACATTGGCGGCAGGCTCGTCGATGGGCGGTGTGAGATAAAAGGCGGGACTTAAAAAGTTTTCTAACGAGGAATCGACGGCGCGGATGTGACAGGTCTGTTTTTTGAGTGCCGGAAAATCCGTGCGGATTTTTTTCTTTAAATGAGTAAGAATCGATTTTGGCTCTTCATATTTTGAAGTGTGCTTTTCGCAGGTCAAAAAGGACGAAGGTGACGTGGCGGCAAGGGTGGCAAGTTTTTGTTCGGACTCGTTCAGCTTTTTTGTCAGCATTTGAAATAAGGAATCCGGTGAAGATATTGTGCCGGTTTTTTCTTTTACCAGATATTCGTAATAAGTACGACCGCCTGTGTACGCAGCGAGGGCACCATCATTTGGAGCAAAGGGCAAAAGTTTACCCAATTCGGTAATTAGATTTTTATAGGCGGGAAAAAGCGAGTGTGAGAGAAGTTTCCTATGTTTTTCTAACTGCTCTTTCTTTTCGGAAGCAGAGAAAAAAGAGGCGGAATTTATGGATTTTTCAAAACTTTTCTCGATGGCATCTGTCCCTGATGAGTCGATAAATTCCTGACACTGTCTTATTGTGTGGCGAATGGTTGTGGCGGATGGCAGTGTGCCCTTTTTCTTCTTGAATTTTTCCAAGGAAATCAAGGAGTTAAAGTAGGCAGGGATGGACTTTAGTAAAGAAAAATACTGGTCATAATCCTGTTTGTCTGTAAGAATAAATTCACAGAGAAGAACCGGAAGCTGTGCCTGAATCCCACTCGAAGGGTCGAACGAATACGAATAAGCAAGCATGCGGGTGTCCTCCTGTGATAACGTGAGCGAAGTGTCAAGTGTGTCATAGAGAAGTCTGTCCTCGCGGGATAAATTTTTTGAGGCAAAGCTACGAAGTCTTGCAAGTGTATTTTCTGTCGAAGTCTGCATCTGCTTCAAATCGTGAAGGGAAAACGAAGAAAATCCATCAGGCAAATCCGTAATTCCGTATTTTTTCGGGGACATCAGCGTGTAATTGAGTGTTAAGGAGTCACTTGCGGCATAGGAGCGAAATGTTTCCATGCAAAAGGTGTTAAAGTCAGCGTTTGCTTCCTGCCCGGTCTGACAGCCTGCAATGAAGAGGGAAAAAAGGAGAAAGAGTGCAAAAAATCTTTTTTTCATGAGGGCGCCTCCAAGACGTTTGTTCCCAATGTATGAAAGCGGAAAAACATTTATGATATGGCATATTTTTCATTCTGATACATAAAATTTAAGGCAGACAAACGGAGACTGAGGAGGGGATATTTTTGGAAGACAGACGGGAATTAATTGAGAAAAAATACGGGTTTCAGGTGAAAAATCAATATCGGGCAAGGGGTGCCATCCTATTTGATACGAAAGACGGTCCTCTGCTGCTTCGTGAAAAAATGAAACTTACCGGACATTTTGAATGGGAAAATGAAGTGAAGGAGCATTTGCGTAAAAACGGTATGACACTTTTAGATTTTGCCGTGAAAAATGTGGATGGAGAGTATTTGACAGAAGCGGAAGATGGGACAAAATATGTTTTGTACCGATGGTTTTTTGGAGAGGAATGTGACTGCAAAAATGTGACCACGATTCGCTTGATGGCAGAAAATTTAGGACAGCTCCACAGTAGTCTGCAAAACTTTTATGAGGAACCGGTTTTACTTCAGCAGCCACTTTTATCCCGGTATGATAAACATAACAGGGAAATGAAACATGTGTATGGGTATATGCGTGGAAAGAAGAAAAAAACGGAATTTGAGCGGTATGCCATGCAGTGCTTTCCAAATTTCTATGAGCGTGCCATGCAGGTACGCAGCCAGCTATCCAAAAATCTTTATTACAAGGAACACAGTGGGCAGACCAAAGACGTCTGCCACGGGGAGTATAATTACCATAATCTGCTTTTAACCAAAAGCGGGCTTGCCACAACAAATTTTGAGCATGCCGCACCGGGAATGCAGCTTCTTGACATGGCGTATTTTATGAGAAAAGTCATGGAAAAGAATAAGTGGCAGGTGGAAAAAGGAGTGGTTTTGTGGAATGGTTACTGCGAGGGGGCAGGATGCAGTAAAAAAGAACTGGAATTTCTCATCACCATTTTGTCATATCCAATTAAATACTGGAAGCTTCTCAATCAGTACATCAACAGTAAAAAGACGTGGATTTCCAACAAAAACATGGAAAAATTAAAGGCTGTTTGTGAGCAGGAAGAGAGCAAAGATAAGTTTTTGCAGCAAATGCGAACATTTACGTTAGGGACTAGTCAGAAAGCCTAAAATGTGATACAATATAATTCTTAATATACGGAAGCATTTTGTCACGCAAAAAGAGTGTCAGGAGATAAAAAATGAAACAAGCGAAAATACAGATTTGTCTTTTTATTGTTTTGCTGGCTGGTCTGACCGGCTGCGGGTCAACTGCCAAAAAGGCGGAGGTGACGAACTCTCCGGAGCCGAGTGTCAGCTATGAGCAGGGGGCTGATTTTGTCGGCGCAGTTGGCGCTGTTGATGAAGAGCAGGGTACGATGGAATTTTATAATACAACATTCCAGACGATGGAGACGTATCCTTATACCGGTGGTACACAGATTTTGACAAAGAACAACAAACAAATGACGGCATCCGAAATTGAGCCGGGTGAAGTTTATGATGTGTATACAAGTGAAGATGGAAAAAAGGTTGAGAAGATGATACAGAACGCATCGGTTACCGAGCACGAGGGAGCTTCGCTCGAAATCAACCAGGACGAAAAACGGCTTACGGTGCGTGGTGTGAATTATGCCTATAACGATGACCTGCTTGTATTTTCAGATGGCAGACAGATTGACCCATTGGAGATTACGCCGGAGGATGAAGTGACTCTCCGCGGGATGAATGGACAAGCATTTTCTGTTGTTGTCACAAGGGGACATGGATATATCAAGCCGAATAATTTTAAGGATTTTACCGGCGGTACGGTTACGGTGCAGGGCGAGGCAATTCTCCCGGTCGCAAAGGATATGCTTTTGGTTGTGCCGGAGGGGCAGCAGCTTGTTACAATGAAAAATGGTGATTTGATGGCTGAAGTCACGGTAGAAGTAAAACGCGGACAGGTTACGAAAGTCGATATGGCGAAGTACCAGAATCAAGTGCCGGATACGGCGCGGGTTACATTTGATGTGAATCCACAGGGTGCAGAACTTTATGTAAACGGATCGCTCACTGACCCGTCAAAACCTGTTTCGTTAAAATATGGTAATCATTCCGTGAAAGTTTCACTCGAGGGCTACGAAGATTACAGCGGTATTATTACCGTGAAGGATGCGAGTCTGACCGTTCATATTAATTTGGCAGAAGAAAGTGCGGATGTCGAGACCGACAGTTCCGATTCTTCCAGCTCGGTTTCCGATGATTCGTCCTCCTCTTCGAGTGAGAGCAGTGTCACTTATGATAACGACCATAAGGTTACGGTAAGTGCGCCGGTTGGTGCCGCCGTTTATGTCAACGGAACTTATAAGGGAGAGGTGCCTTGCAGTTTTACGAAAGTGATTGGAAATGTAACACTTTCTCTTACAAAAGATGGTTATGAGACAAAAACCTATGCCGTTGAAATATCGGATGACAGCAAGGATATTTCCTGGAGTTTTCCGGATTTGACAAAAAATAGCTAAGTAAATTTCCCGAAAGGGTGAATATCACTTTTTAGAAAGTGAAATAAATTAAAAAAGCAGGCCACACATGGATGTGGCAGCAAGGAGGAAATTATGGACTACAAGAAAACATACGAAGCTTGGTTATCAAATCCATATTTTGATGACGACACAAAGAAAGAGCTTGAGAGTATTGCTGGGGATGAAAATGAAATCAAAGAGCGTTTTTATGCGGACCTTGAGTTTGGTACAGCCGGTCTCCGTGGTATTATCGGAGCAGGAACAAACCGTATGAATGTTTATACGGTACGCAAAGCGACACAGGGACTTGCCAACTACATCATCAAACAGAACGGACAGAAAAAGGGCGTGGCAATTGCTTTTGATTCCCGCCGGATGTCACCGGAATTTGCAGATGAAGCGGCTTGTTGTTTGGCAGCAAATGGAATTAAAGCTTATGTTTTTGAATCACTTCGACCGACACCGGAATTGTCCTTTGCCGTTCGTGAGTTAGGATGTATTTCCGGTATTAACATTACTGCCAGCCATAACCCGCCGGAATACAACGGCTACAAAGTATACTGGGAAGACGGTGCACAGATTACACCGCCTCATGATACCGGAATTATGGATGAGGTGAAAGCGGTAACCGATTATGCGGCCGTTAAGACAATGGACAAAGAAGAGGCAAAGAAAGCCGGTTTGTATGAGAATATCGGAAAAACTGTTGATGACCGCTATATGGAGGAACTTAAGAAAAATGTTCTTCATCCGGATTGCATTAAGAAAGCGTCAGCAGATTTGAAAATTGTTTATACACCACTTCACGGAACCGGAAATCTGCCGGTACGCCGTATTTTGAAAGAACTTGGTTTTAAAAATGTATTTGTTGTACCGGAGCAGGAACTGCCGGATGGTGAATTCCCTACCGTCAGTTATCCGAATCCGGAAGCACCGGAAGCATTCGAACTTGCTCTTAAACTGGCAAAAGAAAAAGATGCCGATTTAGTTCTGGCAACGGACCCGGATGCGGACCGCCTTGGTGTTTATGTAAAAGATACCAAATCCGGTGAGTATATCTGCTTAACCGGAAATATGTCGGGAAGTTTTCTTGCCGATTATGAAATTGGACAGAAACTTGCACTGGAAGGAAAACTTCCGGAAGATGGCGAGTTGATTAAGACGGTTGTTACTTCAAACCTCGTAGATGCGATGGCAAAATATTATGGTATCAAAGTGACCGAGTGCCTGACCGGATTTAAGTGGATTGGAAGAGAGATTCTCCGCATGGAGACAACAGGAAAAGGCCACTATCTGTTCGGCTTTGAGGAAAGTTATGGCTGCTTGATTGGAACGCATGCAAGAGATAAGGATGCGATTGTGGCATCGATGGCGCTTTGCGAGGCGGCTGCTTATTATAAACTGCGTGGAAAAACAATTTGGGATGCTATGTTAGATATGTATGAGAAATACGGCTACTACAAAGATAATGTAATTGCCATTACTCATAAAGGTATTGAGGGACTGCAGAAGATTCAGTCGATTATGGATAATCTCCGTAAAAATCCGCCGATGAAATTTGGTAATTACGATGTGACGGCAGTAAGAGATTATTTGAAAGATGAAATCGTAAATGTTAAGACCGGCGAGAAGAAACCAACCGGTATTCCAAAGTCCAACGTACTCTATTTTGAATTGACCGAGGATGCATGGCTTTGTGTTCGTCCATCCGGTACGGAGCCAAAGATTAAACTTTACTTTGGTGTTGTTGGTAAAGATTTGGCAGATGCCGATGAAAAATCAGAAAAACTGGCTGTAATTGTAAAGGACTTGCTGAATCAGTTAGGATAAAATAAATGCAGGGGGTGAACATGTGAGCAATCCATATTTGGAACAGTGGACGAGCAAAGAGATGCTGAAGGAATTGGAAGAGGGAATTTTGAATGCACCTCAGGATTTGCTTGGCTGCCACATTTTCAAAGAGGAGGATGTGCAGATTTTTACCGCATATCGTCCGTGTGCAAAACGTATGTGGGTGCTGGATTCAAAAGGGGAGACCACTTACGAGATGGAACCAATGGAGCCGGAAGGATTTTTTGGCTATGTCATTGAGAAGAAATCGGAGCGGCTGAAAAAATATCGATTCCGGGTGGAATATGGACCGGACGATGTGATTGAAATTGACGACCCTTATGCATTTCCGGGGATGTTTGGTGAACTTGACCGGTATTTATTCTCGGAGGGAAACCATTATAAAATTTATGAAAAATTAGGAGCACATCCGATGAAGCGCGATGGCGTGGAGGGCGTTCAGTTTGCTGTCTGGGCGCCACACGCCTGCAGCGTGAGTGTAATCGGCGAGTTTAATATGTGGGATGCAAGACTTCATAAGATGATTATGAGGGGGAGCAGCGGTATTTTTGAACTGTTCGTGCCGGGCGCGTGGGAAGGCGCTGCCTATAAGTATGAGATTACGGCAAAGAGCGGGGATAAGCTGTATAAGACAGACCCTTATGGAAATTATGCGGAACTGCGTCCGGGAAATGCTTCCCGAATTACGTCGCTTGATGGCTACAAATGGCAGGATGGTTCTTATCAGAAGAAGCATCAGAAAAAGTCAAGAGATGTAAGAGACAAAGAGCCGATGAGTATTTATGAGGTTCATCTTGCTTCTTGGAAAAAACGGATTGAAGACGATGACAATGGCAATTTTTCATATTGTGAGTTAGCATCTATGCTTGGCGACTATGTGGTTGATATGGGTTATACTCATATTGAATTGATGGGAATTGCAGAGTATCCGTTTGATGGCTCATGGGGCTATCAGGTTGGCTGTTATTATGCGCCGACGAGCCGTTATGGTGAGCCAAAAGATTTTATGTATTTTGTGGATGAAATGCACAAGCGGGGGATTCAGGTAATTTTAGACTGGGTACCGGCGCATTTTCCAAAAGATGCTCACTGCCTTGGACGTTTTGACGGACAACCGTTGTATGAACATCCGGACAGCAGACGTGGCGAACACCCGGACTGGGGAACATATATTTTTGATTACGGAAGAATGGAAGTGAAAAACTTCCTCGTTGCCAATGCACTGTTCTGGATAGAGAAGTTCCATATTGACGGACTTCGCGTGGATGCCGTTGCATCTATGCTGTATCTGGATTATGGTAAAAACGATGGCGAGTGGCTTCCGAACAAAGATGGCGGAAATGAGCATTACGAGGCAATTCATTTCCTGCAGCATTTAAATTCCGAGGTGGAAAAGGAGCATCCGGGTGCTTATATCATTGCGGAAGAGTCGACGGCATGGCCGGGCGTTACGGCGCCGGTAGCAGATGGCGGACTTGGCTTTTCTTACAAATGGAATATGGGCTGGATGAATGACTTTTTGGAGTACATGAAATTAGATCCATATTTCAGAAAAGACCATCAGGGGCAGTTGTGTTTTAGTATTGATTATTACACCAGTGAGAAATACATTTTGGTTTTATCGCATGATGAAGTGGTTCATGGAAAATGTTCTCTGTTAAACAAGATGTCCGGTTTGGAAGGAGATAAGTTTGCTTCCCTTCGTGCCGCATTTGGATTTATGTATGGTCATCCGGGCAAAAAGCTTTTGTTTATGGGGCAGGAATTTGCTCAGAAGCGAGAATGGGCAGAGTTTCGGAGTCTGGACTGGTTTTTACTGGAAGAAGATGACAGACATAAGAAAATGCAGGATTACGTACGTGAATTAAATCACTTGTACCAAAAGTACGATGCCTTGTATTATCACGATTTTGACGTTATGGGCTTTGAGTGGATGGACTGCTGGCGTCCGGAATTAAGTACAGTAGCGTTTGTTCGCCGTGGCAGCTCAGTAAAAGACCAGTTGATGTTTATTGCAAACTTCACACCGATGGCATTGGAAGATTATCAGGTCAATGCACCTTGTGCCGGAACCTTTACGGAGATACTAAATTCCGACGAAGAGCGATTTGGCGGTGAAGGCCGTGTGAATAAAAAGCCGATTCAGGCAAAACCATGTAAGGCACCGGTAGTACCAAGACCGGGCGAAAAAATCGAGCCGGGAAAGAAATATTACGAACTGGAACTGTATGTTCCGCCGTTGTCGGTCGTAGTATTGCGGTATGATTATAAAGCGGAGTAAGTTTTCTAATTTCATATATGACTAAAAAAGTTAGAAAGCCACTTCGGCTTAAGTCGAAACACAGCAGCCAGCATTTTGGCGAGAGTTAGTATAACTTGCAGCCCTATCGCCGGTTGTTAAAATAAAAAAGGAAAGCTATATTTGCGAAGCAAATATCCCGCTTTCCCTTTTTTATTTCTAACAACCTATATTAATAATGTATAAACACCATCTCACGGTACTTTGTTAAGTCATAAATCTTTTTCGAATCCGATGGAGATAAGTTTAAGCATCCGTGTGAACCACGGCTTTTATAAAGTGTTTTACTCCAGCGGCTCCATGGCTGCCAAGGGGCACCGTGGAATCCGGTTCCGGTCCACATGATACGAACCCAGTTGTTTACCGGTGTTGCATAGTTATCGCCGCGGAGAATACGATGTGTCTGGTGTTCTTTGATGAAATAAGCACCGGTTCGTGTTTGACGGTCTTTTACTGGTTTTCCGCTGATTGTTCGACACTTAAAAGCAACTTTTCCGTTGCGCCATACATAAATCTTTTGAGCAGTAAGATCAATTTCAGTAAAGTTTTCTGTGTCCCAATCCTTTGTTTTGTCATCTATGTTCATTGTAAATGCCGTGTTGGCAAATTTTGTTTTCTTTTTGATCGTCAATGCTTTTTTCTGTGTGGCATCCGGATTTTCCATATAGGCTTTCTGCTTATTTGCATCCATTGTCTTTTTCAGAGCACTTGTCAATTGTTTCAGCATTGTATCGTAAACAAGCTGCCAACCGTAGTCCCCACCGGTTACGGAAACAGTTTTGCCGTTGTGGCTCTTAAATGAGCGTGTCACGCCAATAGTTTTGTACTTAAAGCAGGTTTTTTCAACCCATTTTTCAATTGCCTGATTATCAAAAGTAACTTTTCCATTTTTATATTTGCACCATTTATAAATCTGTTTTGGGCCGATGGTTTCTTTAATGTCCGTTTGGATTGTCCAGGTTATCCAGCGCAGAATTACCGGATTGCAGGCATCCACTTTTTGTTGAAGCGAAGGGTCTGTGGAATAAATACTTGGCTTTTCGTATACATCCGGGTATTTTTTTTCGTCGGTTAAGTTTACTTTTTCGTGTCCGGATTTCAGAGCTTTTCCAATCGCCGTTATCAATTCATCGTGATTAAGCGTATTTCCTAAATATTCTTTTTCAATAACCAAATATTTTTTCTCAGATGAAAAAGCGACCTTTGCGTTTTGCGGCTGTGTAACCGGATATGACTCACTTCCGGTTGAGAGATCGGACTGTCCCACGAGGGCATCCAGTTTTTTCTCATCATAAGAAGCCCCTAAGTCAATATCCACCTGCTTTCTTTTTCCCAGGGAAAAGAAAGGAAGAGAATCATGCTGCTCATCATATTTTTTCTGAAGCGAATCTTTGATGTCGACTTGATAATCAATGTCATCTTTTCCGATTGTCAAAGTTCCATTATTTCTTCCTGTTATTTTCAGTTGATACGTGGAAAATACCTGATTAATTAAATCGGCTGATTCCTCATAGGTCATACCCGATATTTCCCGGTCACCAATCCATGTATTTGAGTACCAGCGGTTCATATAATAAATATGTATACCCAAAACAATGCCTATCACTACAACAAGTGTTGCAATTGTAGCAATAAGCATTGCCTTTCCCTTTTTTGTACGAATCCAAGATGGTTTTTGTGTTTCTCGATTATCCACCCTTACATCCCTCTTTCCTTAATAATATTGTCTCACAATGGGATTATAAAATTTTGTGGTGAAGTTGTCAACACAAACACACTCTTTTTTTACAATTACCGCAACTTACCAGATTTTTGCCGCCTCTAAAAAGGCTGTGTATGACAATTTTGGATCATAAATACTGGTATCAAACAAAAGCGGTGCACACTGGGAACGCCAGGATGTCGCATCACACAGGCCCCAGAGAGTGATACCGGTAATTCCTTTTGGATTTACACTCTGATTACGATTCTTTTGCTTGGTAATGATGGTCTGCATCAGTTTTTTTACGAATTTTGCCTGATCCGCATCGGTTTCATGCTCCGGTGTGTAAGCGTAGGAAGCATTAGTTCCTTCCGTGTCAAAGTTTATAGTAAAGTCAAGTTCGGTTATCTGAATTTCGTAACCGGCTGCTAAAAACTGCTCCAATGCACTGCCGTATTCGGCAACCGTAGGAACTTTTACATCTACGTGGCTCTGCATGCCGATACCTCCGCAAATTTTAGCAGTTTCGCCTTTGTTGATAAATTCCACCAGATTTAATGTGTCTTTTACACCGAAATAGGTGTTGTAATCATTATAAAATAACGTGACTTTATCCGTTGCCTGATAACTCTTTAACATATCATAGGCAATTTCAAATGCTTTCTTTACATAAGAAGGAGAATTTCCCATATCGCCATATACACTTGTCCATGTTTTGAAAAATGCAAAAGACGGACGGTGGAGATATTCGTTTACGACATCCCATGCGTAAACAATGCTTCCGGCAGAACCGGTTAAAGCTTTTTCTTTATCCATTACATGCCCCATTATATTGTGAATGTAAAAATCAAGACGGGCATCCATAACAGCAGGAGTAACAACTTTTGAGCCATCGTAATTTTTTGTAAAGAACCAGGACGGTGTCTGGCTGTGCCATACCAAAGTATGGGCACGCATTTTCAAACCGTTGTTTTTTGCGGCCTCTAAAGATTTGTCAACGGTTGTAAATGCTAATTCCGGAACGGTTGATTCGGTATATCCGGCAGGAATATAATATCCCTTTTTCTTTGCGTCAGCAACGGAAATGAGTTTGGCGGATGAGCCGAGAATAGCATCCGGTTTCATTTCATTTTCCAAAGTAAAGCTGTTGTACTGTTTTTTTACAAATTTCATTGTGGACGCGTTTTGCAGTTCTCGTGGATTAGAAGCACTCCCGTAGTTTAGGCAGGTACCCATGTATGGTACAATTTTTGCATAAGTATCCTTTAAGCTGGAAGTAACGACGGTTTTTTTTGCTTTCACCTTTACTTTGCAGGTAAGTTTATATGTTTTTTTCTTTCTTTTTACCGTGCAGGTGATTTTTGCGGTTCCTTTCGCTTTTGCCTTTAATTTGCAGGAGGTACGTTTCTTTTTTGAAATTGAAACGACCTTTTTCTTGCTTGTTTTCCAAGTGACCTTGCATTTTTTTGTGTTTTTTACCTTAAGAGTTTTTGATTTTCCCTTTGTCAGAGTCATTGATTTTTGGGAAAGTTTTGGCTTTTTTGCCTTTGCTTCGGTGGACGCCGTGTTTGTCAGAAATGAGGACAGACAAAGAGCGGCAACCAGGCTGTGGGCAATTACCTTTTTGATTTGTTTCATATAGCTACACTCCTTTCATTGTAACCATATTTTAACCCCAAAAAAGGAATGCCACAATAAACTATTGTGACATTCCACTGTGTTATTCTCAAAGATAATTGTTTATAAATGTTGATAAAGTTCCTTAAGCAGAGAAACGGTGTGGATAATTGCCTGTTTTGCAAAAACCGGATAATCCATATGACCGGAATTATCTGCCTTGTCAGAAATGGCACGGATAATTAAAAATGGGACGTTGTTTAAGTAAGCGGTGTGCGCCATGGCAGCCCCTTCCATTTCGGCACAGTCACCATGGAATGTTTCAATTAAATAATTTTTTTTCTCTGCACTGGCGATAAACTGGTCTCCGCTCACCACTTTTCCAATGTGGCAGTGAATGTCCGGATTTGCTTTTTCGCAGGCGGATTTTGCCAAAGAAACCAGTGTCTCATCCGCTGTAAAAATCGACTGTTCCATGCGTGGGATGATGCCGACCGGGTCTCCGAGTGGCGAGACGTCCATATCGTGTTCCTGCGCACAACTCGATAAAACAATGTCACCGATATCAAGGGCGTTGTTCAAGGAGCCGGCAACGCCGGTGTTGATAACCATGGTTACATGAAAGTCATCACAGAGAATCTGGGTGCAGACTGCCATATTAACCTTGCCAATTCCACTTACAACGGCAACGGTTTTGAGTCCGTAAAAATCTCCTTCCACAAAAGTCATGCCTGCTTTTGTCACTTCGTTTGTATTTGTCATTTCTTCTTTTATGATAGCCACTTCTTCATCCATGGCTCCGATTAATCCAATTTTTTTCATAATGCCTCCTCATAGTAAAACAATCCGTTTCGTCCTTAAGTGTAGTTGATTTGTGTAGAAAAAGTCAAGGGTATCTTTATTTATAAATGCGCACTTTGCAATAAGCCTTCTTTTTGGATTTATCTTTTGCCTTTGCATAAACCTTAACGGTATGGCCGATTCCCTTTTTCTTTGCACGGACAACACCTTTTTGCGTTACTTTGGCATATTTTTTATTGGAGACATACCATTTGACTTTTTTGTTTGTCGCATTTTTCGGCTTTACGGTGGCCTTTAATTTGAGTTTCTTTTTATAACGAAGTTTTGCTTTCTTTTTATTTAATGTTATTTTCGTCACCAGTTTGATTGTTTTCTTTGTGCTGTTTGTACTTTGTGCCGCAGTGGTGTTTGTCTGTGTTGTGGTCTGCAGACAGGCAGGGAGACCGGATGAGGCGGAGCTGATTTTACTTAAATCCAAAATGCCGCCGGTCATGCAGTAGGAAGAAAGCCCTGAAACCTCACGCACACACTTCAGCAGACGGTTGCGCCTTTGCACTGCGGAATCGTTTGGGTATGCGGCGGCAAGAAGTGCTGTGGCAGCCGATACCTGAGGGGCAGCCATAGAAGTGCCGCTCATCGAATTGTACTTAATATAAAGGGCATTTGTCGGATTTGCTTTTGAAATGCCGATGTTATCAAAGTAAATTTTATGTACGGAAGTAAAGTTGCCTGTTAAGGAAACAATTTCTGCGTAAATAGTGTTGTTTCGTTTTATAAAATACAATTTACTGCTGTAGTGGGACCATGAAATTTCACCATTTTCTTCGATGCCCATATCATAAGATACCTGATATGTGCCATCGGCTAAGCTCATGTCGTCTATATCCATGTAAAGTGCCAAAGTTGCAGAACTTCGTGCAGCATCAATGGAAATGCAGTAAGAGCCGCTGCCTGCCTGATTGTGCGAATCTTCTGCTGAGTAAGACTTTTCATTGTATAAAATGCTGCCATCTAATTTGCCGATTTCCGATGGGTGGTATAAAACGGCATCGTTAGAGTCAAAAGAGGTGAAATACGAACACCGTGAACTTCGCATACTGTCTGTGTAAACGGAAGGGTAAAAAACATCGGAATTTATTGTGGAAAAAATATTCCGGCCCGGTGCAAAAAGGTGGACCGTTTTATTTCCGTAATCGGAAAAAGATGCTTTTTTATCGGTCTGGGTGGAGGCGCCAACGGTTACCACATAAGGGCTGTCCAAGTCATAGGGACATCCGTCGGAGATGGCATTATTGTGGTCTTCGCCATCGTTTCCGGCAGCAAAAAGAAACAGACTGCCATTTTGCCCAATCTGGTTAATCAGCGTTTTCATAGAGGTTGAACTACTTCCACCGCCACCCCAGGAACAGTTGATGGCGGCAATATTTGCGCCGAGAGTCTGCGCTTTATAGATGTAATTAAAAGCCGCGATGATAGCGGAATCGTATGATGTGCCGGCAGAATTAAAAACTTTCAACGCCATTAGTTTTGCATTGCTGATGCCGCAGATTCCTTTATTATTGTCCGATACGGCACTGATGACACCGGCGCAGTGAGTACCGTGTCCGTCCTCATCTTCGTCCATAGGATCACTGTCGTAATCTCCGAAATCATAGCCATATGTACCCGGAAGCTCTAACTGGTCGTAAGGATTTTTCCACATGTGAGCGGTTAAATCTTCGTGGGTGTAGTCAATACCGGTATCAACGACTGCAACAATGGTATCGCTGTCGTTACTTGTTTGAATCCGGTTTTTGTACTGAATACCGGAGGAAGTAGTCTGATAGGCTCCGGTGCCGTCTAAATACCACTGTTCATCGGCATAAGTATCGTTTGTCGTGGCTAATTTATAGCGGTAGTAATTTGGCTCGGCAGCAACTACATTATCCTGTTTTTTCAGTTTTTCAATAAGTTCTTTCGTTGAATAAGTATCAGAGTGAACCTCTGAAAGATAGAGATTTTTCCCCTTTTTCTTTTTGGCAGGACCAAAATCCCAGCTGTTTTCCACTTCAATATCGGAATCAAATGATGCGGTTCCCTCTTTGGCAAGTCCGGTTTCGGAAGAAGCGTTAAGTGTTACAATGGCTTCGCCCTCGACATAGTTATCAGAAGTTTTAGCGGTCTTAGCTTGTTCAGTTACAGCCTGAATTTTATGCGGTATGGTGCTGCTAAGCAAAAGAGATAAAATCAAAACTGAAATCAGTCCTCTTTTTCGCATAATTTTACGCTCCTTTCTCAAATAATCATTGCGTCAAATGGCAATAACTGCTATGATAGAAATAACGATTTATGATGATAAGTATACGAAAAAAATGTGAAAAAATTAAGTCGAGGAGGTAGCAGCATGTTATTTGTGAAAGTAGATGAACTCAAGCCCGGAATGCGCTTAGGAAAACCAATCTACAATAAAAATGGAGTTTTGTTGTATGACCGTGATACAAAACTTACGATGCAGGCGATTTACGGAATTAAAAATTTTAGGCTTTTAGGTCTGTACATACTTGAACCGGCAGAACCGGTTCCGCCGATGTCGGAGGATGATATTAACTTTGAGCGTTTTCAGACGATGGCGGTTTTTAGTATCCGCGAAGATTTGGATTTGATTGATTCCGGAAAAAAAGACAAAGGGCTTGACTGGCTGTGCAGTCTTATCATAAAGAATTATGGAGACTTAAACCATAAGATTAATTTTGTGCAGAGTCTGCGAAGCAGTGAAGATTATATTTATAAACATGTTTTGAATGTTGCTATTTTGTCCGCCATTATTGCCGGTCAGATGGGCTTCCCGGTTGGACGGATTAATCTCCTTGTGAAGTCTGCTATTCTGCATGATATCGGTGCACTGAAATTACAGCAGTTACCGGATGCGGAAGATTTAGATGATGGCACGAAAGAAGTCGTTAAGAAAAACACACAGGAGACATTAGACCGATATGGTGATTTGGATGAGGAAGTTCTGCGCCTCATTACCCAGATGCAGGAGCTTTATACAAGAGAGAGCGATGCAGAAATTCCGGCAGGGTTAAAAGAGAGCGTGAATGCAAATATCCTCTATGTGGCAGATGCGTATGACCGTATGACAGCAATGAAGTCTTTTGAGGAGCCGACTTCGGAAGTGAAAGCGGTGCGTGAACTTCTTGCGGATGAGGAGCGTTATAATAAGAAAATAGTAAATGCTTTGATTCATGGTATTTCTATTTTGTATCCGGGTGTATGTGTTGAATTGTCAAATGGAGAAAAGGGATTGGTTATCACTGAAAATGAAGATAATATTTTCGAGCCGACTGTCCTTGATTTCCGTAATAATAATTTGTACGATTTGTCGGATCCATCCGTGAAACAGACGATTGAAATTGCCGATGTCATGAAAACGATGGATAACCGAATTAAACTGGATAAAAGTCTGTTAGAAGAGTATCAGGCAAATTAGGAAGAGATACTAAAGATTTCCGCCGGATTGTCCGAGATATAAGTATAAGGATTTAGAAAGTGAGCGTGAAATCTATGGATATTTCGACCAATCGGATTTCTCTTACCTTTGATGACACGGAAAGAATGGAGAAAAAAAACGTGTCTGTACAAGACGCCAAGGATGGCGGCATCTCCCAGATTCAGGTGGGAGCGACAATGGATTGTTCCGTACAAGAGGCGGGGAAACACCACATTGTGTATACGGAAGCAGAAGCAAAACAATTACAGAAACAAAATATGGTGCCTTTAGACGATGCGCAGATGTCACCGGCGGATTTTATCAGCCGCTGTATGACAGGGAAAGATGCAAAAGCGGTTTCGGAAGATGGGACACCGTTAGAAGAATATACTTCATCTCAGCTTGAGCGGGCGGTCACAAGAATTAAGAAAGAACGTCATGAGAAGCAGGAGGCTGTCGAGCGTGAAGTGTCAAAACAGCGGGAAAAAGATGAGGCGGTAAGTAAAAATGCCGCTCAGTTAGCCGTGGACGGTAACGTCCCGGACGCTGTGATTGACCGGTTATTGGACAGTGACCTGCCGGTGACGGAAGAAAATGTGGCGAAGCTTTCGCATGCCGTAGATATGGCATCGGAAATCCGCTCTTTTTCGGACGCTGCGATGAAGTTTTTTATTGACAATGAAAATACAATTCTTACACCGGAAAGTGTTAATGCCGGTGTTCATGGGGCCGTGGAAGGTGAAGAGAATCCATCGTCCGAGGAAAATGATTTTTCACTTGTGGAGAATCAGGTTCGCAGCCGCTTAGAAGAGAGCGGGATGGAAGCAGATGACGAAAACATGGCAGCAGCGAAGTGGCTGTATGAAGAAGATTTACCGGTAACGGCAGAAAATGTGGCACTTTCTTCGCAGGTAAAAGAATTAAAAGAAACTAAAGATTCGGTTTTGGCGGCACGAATTGCCGACCAGATGGCGGAAGGTGTGCAGCCGGAAAAAGCGAATTTAGTGAAATTATCGGTGGCAGAGGCTGTTCGTTTTAAGAGAAGACTGGCGGAAACCCAGCTTACGATGACGGCGGATGCCATCCGCACGATGTCAGAAAAAGGAATTTCAATTGATGTCACGAAATTGGAAGATGTGGTTGAGAAACTTAGAGCAGCGGAAAAAGAGGCTTATCAGTCGGAACTTTTCAATGCGGATTTGCCGGTGACAGAAGAAAATATCAATACGCTGAAAGAAACTTCTCAGGCGGTAAAACAAGTGTTGTCTGCACCGGTTGAGTTTATGGGATATGCATTTACTCAGGGAGTAGAGGATACACTTTCTTCCCTGTCTTCTAAGGCAGAGGCGTTCACCGCTTCGTTTGATATGGTAGAAAACCGTTATGAGTCGGTGGGAACGGAAGTCCGCAGAGATTTAGGAGATTCGCTCACAAAAGCATTTTCCAATATTGATACGCTGCTTGAAGAAGCAGGTTTCGAGACAACAGCGAGGAATGAGCGGGCGGTTCGCGCTCTTGCTTATAATCAGATGCCGTTGACGGAGGAGAATCTGGTTTCTGTTAAAGAGTATGATGAGCGTGTTACGACGCTGATGAAAAATATGAAACCGGAAGTTGTCTGTGAGCTCATACGCAAGGGCGAGAATCCGTTAGAAAAGACATTAGACGAATTGCAGAATGATGTGAATGAGATTTTAGCCCAAAATGATATAGAAGATATTTCTTTCCGAAAGTATTTGTGGAAGATGGACCACACGGATGGTCTTACGGAAGATGAGCGTGAAACGATGATTGGTGTTTACCGCCTTCTTCACCAGATTGAAAAAAGTGACGGAGCGGCAGCCGCTCAGGTATTAAATGAGGGAAAAGAATTATCGCTTTCTTCCCTTCTGTCGGCAGTACGCACACGAAAAAAAGCCGGAATGGACGTATCGGTGGATGATTCGTTTGGCATGGAAAAAGAAGTAATTGCTTCGAAAAACTCCATTTCCGAGCAGATATATGCGGCATATGGACAAAACATTGCGGCAGATTTGACGGAAAAATTGTCACCACAGGTATTAAAAGAGGCAATGGATGGAAATGAAGAAATTTCAGCAGAGGCACTATTGGAGCAGTGCGAAGAGGCAGCAATTGCAGAGGAAAATGCCTTTTATGAGAATGAAGTGCGCTCTGTCCGTGAGGCGGCAGCAAAGAGTGAGTCAGAGGTGATAAATTTCTTAGAAGCACTTGATTTGCCGGCGACACTTTCCAATCTTTCACTTGTGCAGGAATTTCGGCAGATGGGTGCCGGTAAATGGCGTGATTTGTGGAAGGAAGAGGATACCGATGCGGTTCTTGATGCGATGGAAGAGCCGGACTCTTTGGATGATGTATTTGCAGAAATTGAAGAAAACATGCAAAAAGAACTAGTGGAAAGACGGGAATCAGACGATATAACATATGATGAAATTACATGGCAGAATCAGATGTCCCGCTTGTTTACATTCCATGGCGCAATGCGCCGCTGTCAGGTTTATGAAGTGCCGATATTGACGGAATTTGGAATTACGACTTGTAATATTACAATTCAGGATGGCGTGGAAAAAGAAAAGGGCAGTATCGAGATTGCTATGAATTCTAAGGAATTTGGCAGGTTGCAGGCTAGTTTTAAGGTAAAAGAGAAAAAGGTAAACGGCTTTGTTACCGTAGAGGATGAAACGAGTGTTTCCTCCTGCCAAGAGCGCATGGATGCATTTGAAAAGGAATTGGAAGAGATTGGTTTTACAATGGATGGTAATACCCTGATTACAGGGCAAAGGACGTCTCTTTCCGTAGGAAATAAAGAAGAAGGTGCAAAAAATCAGGATTTGTACCGGATTGCCAGATTATTTGTGGTAACCATGAACAGAAAGGACGATGACAATGAAAATTAATACAAATATTTCGGCGCTTCGCGCAAATTTTAACTTGAACAGTGTACAGTCACAATTGACAGCAAGTACAAACAAATTATCTTCCGGCTACCGGATTACAAAAGCGGCAGATGATGCGGCAGGAATGGCAATTTCCCAGAAAATGCACGCACAGATCCGCGGACTTCAGAGAGCGTCCAAAAACGGTTCAGATGGTGTTTCTTTTATTCAGACGACAGAAGGTGTTCTCTCTGAGATTGAAAATATGTTACAGCGCTGCCGTGAACTTTCGGTACAGGCGGCAAACGGTAGTGTGACAACGATTGAAGATAAACAGGCACTGCAAAATGAGATTGATTCTTTGATGGCGGAAATCGACCGTTTGTCAAAAGATACTGAGTATAATACGATGAGTGTGTTAGATGGTTCCTGCTGCCGACAGTCCTCATCCAACAATGTTGGTGTGAAATTGATTGATGCCAGTGATGATGTGGCATTAACCGGTTATAAATTTAAGATTGTATCCGAGGCAACACAAGCAACTGCAAAAACAGGTGCACTTGGATTTGCACCAACAGATGTAGTTGATAAGGCGACTGCAGGACAGATTCAGATTAATGGTGAAGTGATTGATATTAAGGAAGGTCAGACTTTTGAAGATGTTTATGCAAACATTCGTGATTACTGTGAAATGATGAATGTCGATGTGGTTCCGGTAAATGCCGCCGGTGTGGAGTGTGAACTGGCTGCGGCGACAAATCTTTCCTTTACCTCGGTTATTTACGGTGCATCCCAGAAGTTAAATATTACAACGGATAATGCAAATCTGGCACAGAAACTTGGTATTAACGGTGTGCAGACTACAGAGGGTACCGATGCAAAAGTAACACTTGATACTACTTCCGGATTTTCAAATACGGCAACAGTATTTATCAATGGCGGACAGATGGAAGTGTCGGACCGCGACGGATTCCGCATGTTATTTGATATTTCAAATGCGAAAGCCGGTTCAGACGCTACCGTTACCATGTTGGATGCCGGTTATGTTGCAATCCAAATTGGAGCTAATGAGGGACAGAGCATTAACATTTCGATTCCTTGTGTGAATACAAAAACGCTGGATATTGAAAACTGTAACGTATGTACCGTGGCAGGAGCTTCTTCCTCAATTTCAGCTTTTGATGATGCGATTCAGCAGGTTTCTTCCATTCGTGCTAAACTTGGTGCTTACCAGAATCGATTGGATTCTGCAATATCAAGTCTTGATGAGACTTCACAGAACTTGACGGAGGCATGCTCTCGTATTGAAGATGTGGATATGTCGGAAGAAATGACAAAATATACACAGTACAGCGTGTTGGTACAGGCAGGTACTTCGATGTTAGCACAGGCGAACAACCAGCCACAGACGATTTTACAGATTCTTCAGGGATAAAAAAATCCCGCGAATAGGAGGAAGATGGCATGGAAAAAGAACGGTTACAGGAATATGCAGCGCGTGTGACACAGGCAAACCGAAGTGAACTTGTTGTGATTATTTATGAGGCAACACTTGCCAGTATAGAAGAGGGGAAAAACTATTTAAAACAGGGAGAAATTGAAGCGGCGCGCCATGAAATTGAACGTGCGCGCAGTATGATTACGGAGTTGATGGGAAGTTTAGATTTGCAGTATGAGATTTCCCATTATCTTCGCCAGTTATATGTGTTTGCGTACCGGGAACTTTGTCAGGGCATCGCAAACAGAGACCCGGAGCAGCTAAATCATGCAACGGATATTTTTGAAGCACTTCTTCCTTCTTTTAAAGAAGTTGCAAAACAGGATGACTCCGAAGCCGTTATGAAAAACGTGCAGACAATTTATGCCGGCCTCACATATGGGCGTGGAACGCTCAATGAGACGATTGATAGCGGGGCTGATGCAAATCGCGGATTTGAGGCGTAAATTCGGCGTTTGTCTGAATGCTTTGCACTTGGCGCAGTAAATATTTATAACGGAAGGACAGCGCATTGATTTCATAGATATAGCTGTCAATTAAATCCGGGTCACATACATTTTCAAAATTGGAATGGGCGGTTTCAAGCGCCTGTTGTAAGGACTCAATTTCCTGCATAAGCTCGGCTTTTGCCTGGCATGCAGGATTTTTTTTATTCTTCATTTCACACTCTCCTTTACGATGAAAAATCACAAATACTTAGTAACAGTATAGTCAAAAAATGGAAAGGTTATGCATTTTATCTTGTGTCGTAAAACGCTTTCGAAAGTTGTTGACAAGGGGGTATGCGGCGTGTTAAATTTGTAGCACATCACAGATAGGAGGTGAGTGATGACCTTAGTTTACGAGTTGATTTTTCTTGTTCTCGTACCGGCATCCCTCTTCGATTTATGGCAGTACCGTGTGCCGAATGCACTTTGTTTTGCCGCTCTTGTGATAAGCCTTATCGGCCATCTGGACAGGATATCGGCAGCCGGGATTTCTTTCTGGCTTGCAGGGATAATCATTCCGTTTTCTGTCAGTTTTATATTTTACGTTTGCCACGTATTCGGGGCATCCGATAGTAAATTAATTTCTGTTATAGGAGCATTCCTTGGTTTTAGGGCTGCGCTCCGTATCCTTGTTTATTCTATTTTTGTTGGTGCCATTATGGCGCTGTTTAAGATGATTTGGCGGAAGAATATGTTTCGCCGGTTTCGCTATTTATTTCAATTTATAAAAAGTGATAAAAAAACACGAAATAAAAATCCCTATTATGACATGAGACGAGATGGTGAAGATGGTGTCATTCCTTTTTGTATTGCCATATCCATCGCTGCCTTATGGGAGATATTTTAGGGAAAGTGCCCTTTTATGCAAATGGAAGGCAACGGAAAAAGGAGGATTCGGATGAAAGAAACGATAATACTTTTGTATTTTTTGCAGGCAGATTATGGAAGGCGGCTGCTCCGCTTTTTGACAAGGAAAAAGAATAAACAGATACGATTGGAGTTAATGACAGAGAGAGAACGAGTGATGTGGCGGACGGAGACAGAGAACCAGCGGATTGTTGTTTTGACCGATGATGAGGGACTTTATGCAGAGGCAAAAAAAGAGGTGATTCTGTTAGGAAAGGCAGATGACAGGCAGCAGAAGAAGATTTTACAGTATCAGCGTGCCGAGGGCATTTATGAGGATTTATTGAAAATTCTTGGTTATAAGCCTTTGGAAGAACAGGAAAAATTACAAAAAGGTGTGATTATGTTTTTTTCACCGGAGGGAATGATTGTTACAGAAACTGCGGTGATGACGGCACAGTATCTGGGGACAAAAGGGCGGTGTCTGTTTGTCAGCTTAAGCGGATTTCCGGTATATTTTGACGGTGAATTTTCGAAAGATCCGCATTGGCAAAAAAGAGACATAGGTGAGCTTCTTTTGTGTCCATCGGAGAAGTTGTTTTCAGCACAGTTACCACAGTATGTTTATCCGTTTGGCAGTGCGGATATGCTGGCTCCGTTTGCCCATTATAAGGATTTGTTAGACTGTGGAATCGAAGACTTGAAAAAGTTATTTGAGAGGCTCTTAACAATAGGTGAATATGATTCGCTGGTTGTCGAGATGGGGGCTTTGTCGGAGTCTTTGATGGATTTTATGGTGTGTGCCGACAGGCTGTTTGTTGTAGACAGAAGAGATGGTTTTGGTGATGTGCGTAAGAAGGTCTTTTTGCATTATTGTGAAATGGAGAAAAAGAATGATTTATTAGCACTTGCTGAGTTTATTCCGGAATGGGAAGAGACGCCAAAGTGGCGGGAAAATCTCAGTACCCTGCCGCTTGCTGAGTGGTCGGAAAACAATCAGTTGATGGCGCGTTTGGAGCACTTATTGGAAAAAGAAGGAGGCCCGGAGGATGGATGCGTATGGGAAGATATGGAATGAAAGGCGAATGATGATTCGGGAACGGGTACTGGAGGAGGTTCCACCCGGTGCAGAACTTGCGGATGAAACCCTGCAGGCGATGATTGACCGGACGATAACGGAGCTTTTTCCGGATGAGTATATCCGGCTGGAAGAAAAGCGAAAACTACGCCACATGGTCTTTAATTCGATTCGCCGCATGGATGTTTTGCAGGATGTGTTAGAGGATGAGACGATTACGGAAATTATGGTAAACGGACCACATCATATCTTTGTTGAGCAAGCGGGGCATTTGTATGAGACGGGACTTACGTTTGAGCATCAGACGAGGCTGGAAAACATTGTCCAGCAGATTGCTTCCCGAGGAAACCGTATTGTGAATGAATCAAATCCGATTTTAGATGCCCGCTTGGAAGATGGTTCCCGTGTAAATATTGTTGTGCCGCCGATTGCACTGGAAGGACCGGTGATTACCATTCGTAAGTTTCCAAAAGAGACTATGACGATGGAGAAACTTCTTTCTCTTGGTGCGTTGACAAAGGAGGCATGTGAGTTTTTGCAGAAGCTTGTGATTGCCAAATACAATATTTTTATTTCCGGAGGAACCGGTGCCGGAAAAACCACATTTTTAAATGTGCTGTCTAATTTCATTCCGAAAGAAGAGCGTGTGATTACGATTGAGGATTCTGCGGAATTGCAGATTCAAAACATCGCAAATCTGGTTCGACTGGAAGCCAGAAACCGCAATGTGGAGGGAAAGAATGAAGTTACTATCCGCGATTTGGTTAAGAGTGCACTGCGTATGCGTCCCGACCGGATTATTGTTGGGGAGATTCGAGATTCTGCGGCAATTGATTTGTTGACAGCGATGAATACCGGACATGACGGAAGCTTGTCTACCGGTCATGCAAACAGTCCGAAAGATATGCTGAATCGTTTGGAGACGCTCTTTCTGATGGGTTTAGAAATTCCGTTGGCAGCGATTCGACAGCAGATTGCTTCCGGGATTGATATTATGATTCATCTTGGGAGACTTAGAGATAAGTCGCGGCGTGTGCTGGAAATTAGTGAGGTAGGGAGTGTGGTGGACGGTAAGATAGAACTTCATCCGTTATTTATTTTTGAGGAACAGGGAGAAATGAATGGCAGGGTGAAGGGGCATCTTGTGAGGACAAAGACGGTTTTTTCGGCAACCGGAAAAGCGGAGAGAGCAGGGGTGATTTTGTGAAATGGATGAGAGAACGAAAGTGGTATTTGAAGACAATGGCAGTTGGGTTTATCGGAAGTTTTTTCCTGCTGTTTTTATTTTACCGGCAGGCAGCATTGTGTTTTTTGGGTGCGGTTTTAGGAAGCGTTTGTTATGTAAGATACCGGATAAAAGTTCAAAAGGAGCAGGAGAAGTGGCAGTTGATGGTGGAATTTAAGGAGGCAATGGATAGCATGGTTTCTGCACTGGCAGCAGGATACTCTATGGAAAACGCCATCACAGAAGCGTATCGCGATATGAAGTTGCTGCATTCGGAGGATACGAGGATGATGAGAGAACTTTGGGACATACAGCAAAAAATTTCTCTACATCAGCCACTGGATGAAGTGTTGTCCGCATTCGCATCAAAAAGTGGTGTGGAAGATATTATCACTTTCGCACAAATTTATGCGACGGCAAGAAAAAGCGGAGGGAATTTGGTAAAAGTGATGAAGCGGACGGCACAGAATATCAGCGAGAAGATGGAGATACAGAGAGAAATTCAAACGATGATTGCCGGAAAAAAGATGGAAGCTAATTGTATGACGGCGATTCCCCTTTTTATTATTTTGTATTTGCAGATTTGTTCTCCGGGATTTTTAGATCCTTTATATGAGGGTTTTTTTGGACGGATTTTTATGACTGGTGCATTTTTTGTGTATTTGGGTGCCGCAGCATGGAGCAGACACTTAATGAAAATTGAATGTTAGGAGGTAGAAAATCATGAAAATTAAAAAAGACTGGTTTGGCATGTTTTCGTCTACGAGGGAGTATGCCAGAAGTATTTATGTGAGAGAACCGACCGAAGAAGTTGAGAAGCGGATTTGGACAAAAAGAATAAAAACAGCAGGGGTGTTAATGGCCGCTCTATTACTCAGTTTTTTGTATTGTTTATTTCAGCCGTCAGATACACAGGAAATTTTGGATGGCTATGTGGTGAGACGGCAGGAACAAGAGCAGTCTTTAGCGGTTACGGCTGAGAGTAATGACGGGCAGAAACTCTGGCAGAAGGAGTTAGAACTTGCTGTGTCAGACCGCGATTTTACGGAGAAGGAGAAGGAAAATCTGGATGGCAGGACAAAGAAGTATCTGGAGTCTGAACTTCTAGGAGAAAATCAATCGCTTCAGCATGTGGATAAACCGCTGCATTTGCCGGATTCCATGCCCTCTACGCAGATGGAGATTCACTGGACGGTAGAAGACACTTATTTAAATGAAGATGGAAGCCTTTGCAAAGAGCAGATTCCAAAGTCTGGTGTCGATACGGAGGTGACGGCAGAGGCTTCATGGAAAAACTGGAAGAAAATATATTCATTTCCCATTCACATTGCTCCTGTCAAGTGGAGTGAAAAGAGTTTGTGGGAGAAAAATGTGGAACAGGCAGTGGCAAAGCAAATGGAAGAGCAGGCAGAAAAAGAAGTTGTAAAACTGCCGGAAACCATTGACGGTAAGAAGGTGCGCTATATTTTGAAGTCGGAAGAAAAAAGTTATGCACTTGTGTATCTGGTTCTTGCTCTGATAATTTGCCTGCCGGTATTTTGGAGAATGCAGCAAAAGAAGGAGCAGACGCTTCGCAGGGAGCAGCTCTTACTTGACCATCCGGCGGTGGTAAATCAGTTTATGCTGCTTTTAGGTGCCGGGTTAAGCGTGAGAAAAGTGATTGAACGACTGGTTAGCGAGTATGAGAAGAAGTGCCAAAGGGGAGGGAAAAAAAGGTATGTGTATGAGGAACTTGGTGTTGCGATGCGTCAGATGCACGATGGCGTATCGGAGACGAAAGCAGTGGAGTGTTTTGGCAGACGCTGTCTGTTACAGCAGTATTTGCGATTTTGTTCTCTGATTACGCAGAATATGAAAAAGGGAGCGGAAGGAATGCTCGCAATTTTAGAGACGGAGGCGATGGATTCTTTAGAAAGGCGCAAAGAACACGCACTGCAGTTGGGGGAAAAGGCAGGAACAAGACTGCTTTTCCCAATGATGTTAATGTTATTGATTGTTATGGGAATTATTATGGTTCCGGCATTTATGACGATGTGAGTGCCGGCAGAAGGAAAGGAAGGTACAACTATGAGAAATGTAATAAAAAATTATTTTTTAGAAGAAGATGCGATTGGTGTTGTTGAAATTATTTTGATTCTGGTAATTTTGATTGCTTTAGTGCTGATATTCAAAACGAAAATTACCAGTGTTGTAACGAAGGCGTTTACGAATTTTACCAGAGATACGGGGAAAATTCTTGCGTAGGCTGACGGGCTCCATCACGGTGTTTCTCTCGTTGGTTTTTCTCTTGGTTTTTGCCTTGTTTGGCACACTGTTGGAAACGGCACGCTATACGGTATGTAAAAACCATGCGGCGAGAACACTGCGGACAGGAGCAGAAGGGCTTTTATCCGAGTACAATAGACCACTCTATGAGCATTACGGATTGTTTTTTATTGAGAAAGGCGGTACCCCATATGAGCAGGTGATTGGGCGTTATGCAGGAGATACAATTTCCGCGGCGGATAAAGGTGAAATGGATTTTTTGGATGGTGGAATTGATGACATTCAGGTAAAAAATAAAGTGTATCTGGGGGATAACCATGCAGAGCCACTGCAAAAGCAGATTCGCTCTTACATGGGACGTGTTGTCACAAAGGAACAGTTACAAAAGGTGTTACATTCATCAAACGATTTGAAAAAGGTGGAAAAGTCCGCAAAAAATATCGAGACGACGGTGGAAAATCAAAAAAAGGCTGCAGAATGTTATACGGATTTGCTTGAGCTGATGCGGTTGGTGGATGGCATTACGGTGACTGGAGGTACGATAATCTGCGAGCAGGAATTTGTAAAGATGTTCGTTACCGGAGAGTGCAAGGGGCAGAATTTTGGTGTTACAGAAGGCGCCGTTTGGAAACAGATGAAGAAAAATCTGGATCATTCAACGAAAGATTGGAATATAAAAAATAAGCTAAAGTTTTTAGCAAAGATATCGAAGGTAAAAGGACGTATTAAACAGGCGCAGAAAATTGGTGAGAAACTAAAAAATGGGTCAGCGTCAAAAGATGATGCCATCTCGCGTGTGATTGCCGCTCTTCCGGTGCTTAAGACAAACCTGGATATTCTTACAAAAACGGAAGAAATACTGCAAAAGGATAGTGTTAAAAACTGTAAAAAACGGCTGGAAAAGCTGTGGCAGGATTATGATACTTCCTCCATTGTTTTTGATTATACCGGAGTGGAAGAAGATGGGGGAGGCGAAAATCCAAAAGATTCTTTGGATGGTTCTTTTTCAAAAGGGATTCTTTCTCTTGTTGTAAAGTCGCCGTCCAAGTTGTCGAAAAAGTCCATTCAGTCGCCGGATTCTTTTGCTGAGTATTACAAAGAACAGGAAAAAGATAAGGAAGATTATGAAGAGAGAATATCGGATTTTATTTCGAGCGATACGGTGTCGCTTACAGGGATTCTTGGTGATATGGCAGATTATGGGATGGATGAATTTTGCCTCGATGAGTACATACAACATAAGTTTTTTGCATACGGAGAAAAAACGGACGCAAAGTGGAAACAGGCACTGGATTACGGACTTGAATATCTGGCTGCCGGAAAGGCATCGGATGAGGAAAATCTGGAATCTGTGCTAAATCGTATTTTGCTGATTCGGACAGTAACAAATTTTGTGGCGCTTGAGAGTGACTCCAAAAGACGAGGTGAGGCGCGGGCAGCCGCCATTGCGGCAGTTGGATTTACCGGGCTTGCTCCGTTAATTACATTGACGCAGACGTTAATTCTTATTACGTGGAGTATATCGGAAAGTTTGACGGATGTTGCGGCTCTTTTGGATGGAAGAGATGTGCCACTTTGGAAAACACCGAAAAGGTTTGTAACTAATTTTACGGAAATTGTTTTGATGAATCATGATTCGCTGCAAAAAAGGGCAAAAAGATTTCCGAAGAGTAAAAAAAGCAGTTTTGGTTATCGGCAGTATCTGATGTTGTTTCTGGCAATGACAAAACAGAGTACGAGAAGATACCGTGTGATGGATTTGATTCAGAATACAATGCAAAAAAACGGTTACAAGGGATTTAAACCGGGTAGCTGTGTTTACGAAATGAAAGTATGTGGCGGTTTTTTATTCCCCAGTCATTTCTTTCGTATGGCACCCCTTGAAAGCGTCCTTGGACGAGATGTGAAAAACTGCCGCATCAATGTTGAAATCCGCGCGGGGTATTAAAAAAGAATCGAGGCGAGAAAGGGTATTCTATGAAAAATTTAATTGAGGAATGAACCAAATTTTACCTAAAACAAAAATACAAAACATTATTATAATGAAAACCGTGTAACAATAGGATACCCTTTCTCGCCTCGAGTTTATGTATGGGGAGGATGGAATGTGAAGAAAAAAGAAAATGGCTCTATGACGGTAGAAGCGTCAATTTGTTTACCGATATTTCTGTTTGCTATGATTTTAATTGGCTATCTGGGGCAGATGATTCGGTGTCAGGATGAGGTACAGTCTGCGCTTTCACGGGTGGCAAAAGAAGCCGCCGCAGAGTATGGCATGTCAAAAAGTAATACGATAAAAAGTCAGGCGTATTATTTAGCGAAAATGAGTTTATATTTAGAAGGTTCGGCGGGGAAAATTACTTTTTTTCAATCCCGTCTTTTAAAAGAAAATGACGAGATCGATTTGATTGCCGGTTTCCGGGTGAAAACACCATTTTCTATTTTTTCTCTGGGCAGTTACCAATTTCGCCAGCGCGTACATACAAGGGCTTTTATCGGTGTGGAGCGGCGGGAAAAGGAAAATGAAAAAGACTGTGTTGTTTATCTAACGGAGACCGGAACAGTTTATCACCGCTCGCTGGATTGCAGTTATTTAAAACTTACGATTTCTAAGGTTTTATATCGTGATTTGGCAAATCTTAGAAACAGCAGTGGTGGAAAGTATAAGATATGCGAAAGATGCTGCCATGGCATAACACCGCAGGACGGAGAGGAAGTTTACATCACGATTTATGGAGACCGTTACCATAAATCGCGAACATGCAGTGGGCTTAAGCGGACAATTCGGGAAATTATGCTTTCGCAGGTGGGAAACCGTGCGCCGTGCAGCAAATGTGGCGGAAAGGAGAAGTGATAAGATGAATGTATTTATTTTTTTAATCACCGGTATTTATTTATCCGTGATGGCGGTAATTGACCATAGACTTCAAAAGATTCCGGTACTTCCCGGCGTGATTGGTATTCTTGTCATAGTGCTGGCGAGAGTGGTAGATGGCGATTTTTGGAAGTGGATGCCGGGAGTGGCAGTGGGTGTTTTTTTATATTTGATGAGCAAAGCGACAAGGGGTGCCGTCGGAGAAGGAGATGCCCTTGTTTATCTGATGACAGGAGTAACGCTTGGCTTTTTTGGCAACATAGAACTTTTGACATTAAGTTTGTTTTTTTCTGCTATTGTTTCGGTGTTTCTCCTTGTTTTCCGTAAAGTAGGGAAAAAGAAACGGATTCCGTTTGTTCCTTTTACGGCAATCGCTTACGGGGTGGTGATGGTTTTATGAAAGAAGCAAGTTATACGGTAGAGGCGGTGTTTGTCGGCTGCATTACGATATGGGTCATACTGGCGCTTCTGTACAGCAGTTTTTATATCCATGACCGCATGATATTAGGCTCTGAAATTGGAAACCGGATAGAATGTGGCAGTGAGCGGGGAGAATTGTCCGTTTCTGAAAAAGAAGAAAATAATCTTTGTCGTCTGCTCAATGAGAAATTATTTTTAATGAAAATCAATCAGGTGTCACTTACCAAAAAGATAGCATCTGTGCGTGCGGATGTCCGGTATTCACTGCCGATTTCTTTATCCGAAATAAAGGCACTTTTTGTAACGAGGGAAACCGGGCAGAATTTTGTATTTACAAAGGAACTGATTCGTCCCATGGAAATGAAGTGGGATTATGATTTGCTGAAAGGAAAAGGAGGGGGAAAATGAAGCAGGAATTTGTTCAGGAGGGCATGAGAACCTATTTAAAAATTGAGGGAGATGATTTGGAAAATGTCGGGGATAAAATGTTTTCTTATCAGACGATTCCCGGTTTTGTGCCGATGGAGATTGAATGGGTGGATGAGAAAAAACAATATGTGTATGATGTGACCGGTAAGTTGAATTTGAAACAATATCTGGAAAAGGATGGTATAGGAAAACATAAGGTGAAAAAGGTTATGGAATGTTTGTTATCCCTGCCGGAGCGGCTAGAGTCATATTTACTGGATGGAAATGATGTGAGGATACTGCCGGATTGTATTTTTGTGGATAAACATTCGGAAGAAGTGTATGGCATATATTATCCGGGGAATGATTGTTATGGAATGACTGCTTATGCGGCAGTTGCCGAGTTTATAATTGACCATATGAATCAAAAGGATACTGAACTGGCATTTTTCGTGTATGGACTGCACAAAAGGTTTCTTGAAGAAGGGATGACACTTGTTGCTTTGCGGGAATATATGGATTCGGATTCCCATGTGGAAACAGATTTTGCAAAAGAGGAAGAGAAAAAAGATTCTTTGATTTATCAGGCAAAGTCAACTCCGGATAAAGAATTTTTACCGTTTAAAAAAGGGCAGATGGACACAGAAGTTTTGCGGCATGCGGTTCCGATTGGAGTTTTAATTTTAGGAGTTCTGGTGCCGGTTGTTTTGTATGCAGGCGGATGGTTTCGACTGGCGGTTTCCGGTGGAACAGACTGGGTAAAAGCAGCCGGAGCATTTATATTTTTTCTTGGCGTTTCTGTATATGGGGCTTGGAAATTGTGGCCGCAAAAGGAGATTGTTGCTTCTTGGGAAGAGACGGATTTGCTATCGGTCTGTTTGATTCCCTGTCAGGGAAAAGAAGAACCGGTTCCGCTTTCGCATTTTCCGTTTTTGATAGGAAGTGAGAGAGAACGGGTCGATGGCGTGCTGTGCGCCAAAGGAGTGAGTGCTATTCATGCACAGTTTGTCCGGGAAGGAGATGTGGTATATCTGCTGGATGAAGAGTCCGGGCAGGGAACTTTTTATAATGATACACGATTAGTTCCGTGGCAGAAAACAAAGGTAAAGGACGGAGATATCCTGCGGTTTGGGACTGGCGAGTATGTGGTGGAAATCACTTAAAATAACGACACAAAATTAGCGGATGTCCGGAAAGGTCATGTGGTGCAGATAGGTTTTCTGAAAATCCGGGTGTTCCCCTAAATTCAAAGGGACGCAGTCGTTTTGAATCGCCGGTGTCCGTTCATAGACAGCCCATTGATACAATCCCTGAAGACAAGTGTTTCCCATTACTTTTATTTCAGAAATGCAAAGGTCTGAAAACAAGCCGATGCACTGACAGTCTTCAATTGACAGATGGAATCCAAAACCGCCGCCAAGATATAGTGTGAACGATTCCTTTTTTGATACACCGGATTCCGCTAGGAGAATATCGATACCGGCAGCAATGGCAGCAATGGCGAGCTGGATACTGCGTAAATCTTCGGGAAGGAAGGTGATTGATTTTCCATCAGGACTTTTTGACAAAACAATACCGTCTGTCTTAAATTTTTCAGTTAGGACACCGTCACTTGTCACATAGTGTTTACGAAGTAATTCGGCACACAGGCTGATGGCACCGGAACCGCAGATTCCGATTGGATGGGCATTGTTTATTGTCGTAAGGGAAGGGAAAAGAGTTCTCAAAACGACATGTGAAATAGCCCCCGAAATGCCGGGACATCCACAGGAGAGGCCGTTTCCCTCAAAGGCGGGACCTGCCGCAGTTGCAGCGGTATAGAGTTTTCCTTTGTGGTTAAGAACCATCTCACCGTTGGTTCCCAAATCAAGAAACAAAGCATTTTCACCGGATGACGGTAAATGGCAGGAAAGAAGCCCTGCGGTAATATCGCCGCCGACAAAGGCAGAAATCCAAGGGGCGGTGTAGACGGTGCAGTTTCCAATGGAAAGTGGTTCCGGGGAAGGTACCTTGATCGTAAAAGGGCTGTGACCAAGGCTTGTACAGTCATAGCCAAACAGCAAATGTATCATGGTGGTGTTTCCGCCGATATAACAGAAGCGAATGGCAGAAATGTCATTATGTGTCATCTGGCAGAGGAGGGCGGTTTCTTTTTTTATATGTTTACGGATGCAATCCGTTAAATCGGAAAGATTTCCATGCGTCGCAGCCTGAATTCGGGAAATGACATCCGAACCAAAATGAGCTTGTGGATTTGCGGAAGTTTTACACTGGCGCAGAGCACCGGACTCTTTGTCAATAAACGCCATGGCAATCGTTGTTGTACCAAGGTCAATTAAAAGGGTGTCGGCAGTGCCGTCGGATGTTTCCATTTTTTCTAAGGAGACACTTTGAATTTTGTCAGAAGTATCCGGAAGGGATACATCCATTGGCTTCTTTGGAATCAGGGAGCAGTCAAAGGAATACCGCGCACCATTACAGCGATGGGCACCGTGGCAGTTACAGGGAAGTGAAAATCCCTGCTCCTCAATCAGAGTCAATATATTTTTAGTATTCTGCGCATCCGCATGAATGTGAATGTTCATAAGAAATCCTTTCCTCGGCAGATTGACCGACCTTTCATTCTGTGTTACAATTCATCATAGCATAAAGTTTAAAAAAGAGGAAGAACAGGGAGAAAAATATGGAGACTAAAAACCGCATTCCGGTGATGACGCTTTTGCTGATTTTGATTAATGTTGTGGTGTATCTGTATGTGGAAATTCATGGTTCCAGTTATGATGCCGAATATATGATAAAAATGGGCGCTGTGTATGAGCCGTATATTGTACAGAGACATGAATATTACCGGCTTATTACGCATTTTTTCCTTCATTTTGGATTTGATCACCTGTTTAACAATATGATTTCTCTTTTGATACTTGGTTATTCACTGGAGAAAGTAACAGGGAAAATAAGATTTTTAATTTTATACTTTTTGTCCGGAATATTGGCGGGAATTGTTTCCTTAGCGTACAATCTGTCAATGGCACAGGAAAGTGTATCTTGTGGTGCATCGGGTGCCATATATGGTTTGATGGGTGCGCTGCTTGTGATGTTAGTTGTGGGGAACCGGGGAAGGTTGTCTTCGGAAGTACCCCGATATATTTTGTATCTTGCCATTAGTCTGTATAGCGGGATGCAGGATCCGACGATAGATAATGCCGCCCATATTGGCGGTTTTGTAGCAGGTGCTGTCATTTGTTTATGCATGACGCGGTTTATCCGAATGGAGGTTTCTTATGAGAGTTAATATTTATTATGGTGGACGAGGTCTGATTGACGACCCGACGTTGTATGTGTTAGAGAAAATTACAAAAGTGCTGGATGAATTGCGGGTTACTGTGGAACGCTATAATCTATATGAAGATAAGCGTGCGATTACCGTACTTCCAAAGACGTTAAAAGAGGCAGACGGTGTGATTTTGGCGGCTTCTTTGGAGTGGTTTGGATTTGGCGGTTTTCTGCATCAGTTTTTGGATGCATGCTGGCTGTATGGCGACAAAGAAAAACTTTCCCATATGTATATGATGCCGGTTGTGATGGCGACAACGTATGGGGAGAGAGAGGCAGAGTATTCTCTGATCCGCGCATGGGAAATGCTTGGTGGTGTGCCGGGCGAAGGTATCTGTGCATATGTAGATAATCATGTGGAATTCGAAATGAATGCACAGTTTGGCCTAATGATTGAAAAGAAAACAGAGAATTTTTACCGCATGATTTCAAAAAAGGCGGTTGCTTTCCCGAACAGCAGCGTTGCCGTAAAGAGAAATGTATTAAGAACCAGCAATCTTTCCCTGACGCCACAGGAGAGCGAGCAGTTATCAGAGTATGTTTCCAATGATAACTATGTAAAAAAACAAAAAGAAGATATTGAGGAATTAGCAAGTTTGTTCAAAGGGATGCTTGGTGAGGAAAAAGATGAAGACGATTATGTAGAGCGTCTGAAAAGCCACTTTTTCCCGATGGAAGGACTAAAAGCAGTTTTTCGTATTGATTTAGTGGAAGAAAAATCTTCTCTTATTATTGATATTAATGATTCAAAACTGAATTGTTACCGAGGAACGGTGGAGCAGGCAGATGTTACAGCGAAAGTGAAGACCGCAGTTTTCGAGCAGGTGCTTGATGGCACAAAAACTTTCCAGAGTGCATTTATGTCCGGCGAGTTATCGGCACAGGGAAATTTCAAAATCCTGCGCAATTTTGACACCATTTTCCGGTTTCAGAATATATAACATGGAGGAAATGAAGGATGAGTGTGGATAATTGTATTTTTTGTAAGATTCTTGCGGATGAGATTCCATCATCGGTTGTGTATGAGGATGATATGTTTCGTGCCATACTAGATGTGAATCCGGCTGCGAAAGGTCATGTTATTATTTTGCCGAAGAAGCATGCGGCAAACATATTTGAACTGCCGGATGAAGAGGCATCGAAGATTTTGATTGTAGCCCGCAAAATTGCGAAAGCTTTGAAAGAGGCTTATCACTGCGATGGAGTAAATATTTTGCAGAATAACGGAGAGGCAGCAGGACAGACCGTATTCCATCTGCATGTTCATGTGATTCCTCGTTTTGAGGGGGACACAGATCATATTAACATTGGCTGGAAACCGGGTGAAACACCGGCTGATTTACAGGAAATCGCAGAAGCAATTAAAGCAAATTTATAAGGAGAGGATTTTCCTATGAAACGAATTATTTTGACGGGCGGCGGCACCGCCGGACATGTAACGCCGAATATCGCGTTGATTCCGGAGCTTAAAAAAAGAGGATTTGAGATTCATTACATTGGTTCCAAAACAGGAATTGAAAAAGAATTGATTGGAAACTTTGATATTCCGTACTATGGAATTTCTTCCGGTAAACTGCGCCGCTATTTTGACGTAAAAAACTTTACGGACCCATTCCGTATTTTGAAGGGATATTCAGAGGCAAAGAAACTGATTAAGAAAATCAAACCGGATGTTATCTTTTCAAAGGGCGGTTTTGTAACGGTGCCGGTTGTAAAAGCAGCGAGCAGACAAAAAGTTCCATGTGTGCTGCATGAATCCGATATTTCACCGGGACTTGCCAATCGTCTCTGTATTCCGTCCGCTACGGCAATTTGTGCAAACTTTCCGGAAACGATTGCCAATCTGCCGGAGGATAAAGCATATCTGACAGGAACGCCAATCCGAAGCGAGCTGTTTTCCGGAAACCGTCTCAAAGGACTGGATTTTTGTGGATTTACGGCAAACAAACCGGTTATTCTTGTAATTGGCGGAAGTCTTGGCTCCGTTCGTGTGAATGAGGCAGTCCGGGAGATTTTGCCAAAGTTATTAGAAAAATATCAGGTCATTCATCTGTGTGGAAAAGACAAAGTGGACGAATCACTGAAACAGACAGAAGGCTATGTGCAGTTTGAGTATATTCAGAAAGAATTGTGCGATTTGCTGGATGCAGCAGATTTGGTGATTTCGCGTGCCGGCGCAAATGCAATTTGTGAATTGCTGGCCCTTCATAAACCGAACATTCTGATTCCGCTGTCGTTGGAAGCAAGCCGCGGTGACCAGATTTTGAATGCGGCTTCTTTTGAAAAACAGGGCTTTAGCTATGTGATTAAAGAAGAAGAATTAACGAGCGAAAAATTGTTGGCAGCCATTACATCGGTTGATGAGAATAAGGAAACTTATAAACAGGCAATGAGTCAAAGCAATCAGCAGGATGCTGTTGTGAAAGTTGCAGATATTATTGAAAAAGCTTGTAAATAATTGGATGATGCCGAAAATTGGCAGATAATCCAAAATAATGTCATACGATTTTTGAATTTGATGGGATATCCTTCTAGGCAGAAGAATATCCCATTGTTATACTTGTCTTATCAAACAGGAAAGGAAGATGAATATGACAGAGTGGATTCAAAAACAGTATGTTGTGGCAGGTATTGCTGCTGTGTGTCTTGTATCAATGTTAGTTAAGTGCCTCATTCGCTACAAATACCGGGCGATGCTTAGGGAGGTACAGGATATGGGACATTCCAAACACAAACTTGTAAAATCGATGGTGATGAAATTCGATGCCTGCTATAAGTTAAAAATGGGAGTTCCCAATGTTTCTCTTTTTGTGAAGAAATATTTGTGGCACTACCGCATGATGGGGCTTTATATGAAAACGTGGGAAAATATCAATGGGTTCTGTCTTGTAATTGTAATGGCGGGAAGTATGGCAAGCGGTATTTTTGCCATGATGCAGGGAATGTCTGCGGCAATTGTATTTTCTCAGCTGCTAGCCGGTGTTTTTGCAACCGGAGTTTTATTACTCATCGAATACATAGCAAATACATCGAATCTTTTTGACATGCTGCAGGTTGATATTACGGATTATCTGGAAAATATCTGCAAACCCCGCCTTGAAAATGAACTGTTTCATGCAGAGCATCTAAGTGAATATCAAAGAGAATATTTTGATGAGACATCGGAGCAGAAAGTTGTGGATTTGGATTTTTCGAAGAAAAAAACGGAACCTAAGAAATTAACATCAGAAGACCTTACGTTTACCAAAGAGGAAGAGAGTGTGATACGTGAAGTCATTCAAGAATATCTCGGTTAGTAGTTGACAGAGAGAAAATGGAAAGAGTATAATTTATGGTAAGTGGATTAATAGACTAATAACACAACAGGAGGAACAATTTGATGGGAAAACATGTTACGTTTGATTATTCGTTAGCGGATAAATTTATCCGTGAAGATGAAGTGGAATTGATGATGGCTTCGATTCATGCGGCAAGAGAGACTTTGGAGTCAAAAAGCGGGGCAGGAAATGATTTCCTTGGCTGGATTGATTTGCCGGAAGATTATGACAAGGCTGAGTTTGAGCGGATTCAGGCAGCAGCGAAAAAGATTCAGTCAGATTCAGATGTATTGGTCGTAATTGGTATTGGTGGATCCTATCTTGGTGCTCGTGCAGCAATCGAATTTTTGAGACACTGCTTCTATAACAGTGTGGACAAGTCTGTACGCAAGACACCGGAAATTTATTATGCCGGTAATAATATCAGCGGTACCTATCTGGCACAGCTGATTGAGACAATCGGCGACCGTGATTTCTCGGTAAATGTCATTAGTAAATCGGGAACCACAACGGAACCTGCGATTGCTTTCCGCGTGATGAAAGAGATTCTTGAAAATAAATATGGAAAAGAAGAGGCTGCAAAACGAATTTATGCAACGACGGATAAAGTAAAAGGTGCGTTGAAGAGTCTTGCAACTGAAGAAGGATATGAAACATTTGTAGTACCCGATGATGTAGGCGGAAGATTTTCCGTATTAACAGCTGTTGGTCTTCTTCCGATTGCAGCAAGCGGTGCTGATATCACAAAACTTATGGAAGGTGCACAGAGCATGCGTAAGCTTTGCTTAGAGACACCAATTGAGAAAAATGATGCCATTTTATATGCAGCAGTTCGTAACCTTTTGTACCGCAAAGGCAAATCCGTTGAGGTACTCGCAAATTATGAACCGATTTTCCATTATGTGGGTGAATGGTGGAAACAGCTTTATGGCGAGAGCGAAGGAAAAGACCAGAAAGGTATCTTCCCGGCTTCCGTTGATTTGACAACCGACCTTCACTCAATGGGGCAGTTTATTCAGGACGGTTCCCGTATTATGTATGAGACCGTAATGGAACTGGAAAAACCGGCACTTGACCTTACCGTGAAAAAAGAAGAAAATGATTTGGACGGCTTGAATTATCTGGCCGGAAAAACATTGGATTTTGTAAATAAGAGTGCGATGAAAGGAACACAGCTTGCTCATACGGATGGTAATGTTCCAAATCTGCAGATTCGTATTCCGGAGCAGAACGAGTTCTATCTTGGTGAGTTGTTCTACTTCTTTGAATATGCCTGCGGTATCAGTGGATATCTGCTTGGCGTGAATCCATTTAATCAGCCGGGCGTTGAGAGTTACAAGAAAAACATGTTTGCTCTGCTTGGTAAACCGGGTTATGAGGAATTAAGTAAAGAATTGCTTGCAAGATTATCGTAAGGAAAAAGACAAAACAAAAGGGACCGTCAAATGACAGTCCCTTTTTAATTTTAATAAAAATTATTCAGCTTCAATCGCACCGGTAGGACAAGCTGCTGCGCAAGAACCGCAATCCAAGCAAGCTCCGCCGTCGATTTCGTAATGTGCATCGCCTTCTGAAATAGCGCCTACTGGACACTCAGATGCACATGAACCACAACTGATGCAAGAATCAGAAATTTTATAAGCCATTTTTAAATCCTCCTTTTCTCAAAAATATTTTGAACATACTCACATGATAATACAATTTGCTCAAAAATACAAGGGAAAATTTATCGATAAGCCCTTAGAAAAGAATGGAAAAGGAGCATGACTTACGTTACTGATAAAAAATATCATTACTGAGCGGCAAGCTGTTTGCCAAGTGCCTTACATTCAGCAATAGCATCGTCATTTGGGACTTCCTGACAAATCAGACCCTCGCCGTTTAATACACGTGCGCCGGCTGCTTCCATACGCTCTACCCAGTCACGCATCCACTGACCGTCACCCCAGCCATATGAGCCAAAGAGTGCAATGGTCTTTCCACCAACGCTTCCTTCCAACTCGGATACAAAAGGTTCCATTTCGCTTTCTTCCAAAACCTCTGCGCCCATTGCCGGACATCCGAGTGCAAATACTTTTTCTGTTTTCAAGGCATCCAGAGAAGCGTCCGTAACATCAATAATTTTAGCTTCTTTGCCTGCTTCTGTTACGCCTTCGCTAATCGCTTCTGCCATAGCCTGCGTGTTTCCTGTCTGTGACCAATAAACAATCGATATCATAGTTAAACCTCCTTTATGTAGTTAGTTAAATCTAACTCACGCTTATACTAGTTTACTTTATGAAATCTGTCAACCGGATTATTGATAGATTTAATCAGCATCCATTAATTGAGATTCTTTCTTAAAAATGGAAAAACTTTACAGACTCAAAATGCGAATAACATTCCTTGACAAAGAATACACTTGTGACTATAATCGAAATTGCATGATATGATAGTTATCGATGACGAAAGCCAAAAGGAGGATATATACTATGTTGAAGGAAGTAACAAAGGATATGCTGATTGGAGAAATTTTGCAGGCAGACGCAACGGTTGCACCGATTCTTATGGCGTCCGGTATGCACTGCATTGGCTGCCCGGCTTCTCAGGGAGAAAGTCTAGAGGAAGCAGCAATGGTTCACGGCATTGACAGCGATGAACTGGTTACGAAAATTAATGAGTATCTGGCAACAAAGAATGCATAAGATTGTATTAAAAAAGGACCGCTTTTGTGGTCCTTTTTTTCATGTTCTTAATTCATTGCAGCCTTAAATATCAGCAAGTTTAGTTAATGCGTTGTCTTTCAAAATCAGACAAAAATGCTCATTATAATATGCCTGTGTGGCATAAGTAACATTTTCCTCTTTTGCGTATTCAGCCAAAGCAGAACACATCAGACGGAAAGCATTTTTTCCTTTGCCGCGGTGGAGTAACAAGAAATACCGCTTAGTAGCAGGGTCTTTCCACAAACTGTTTTTGCCACGGTAATCGCAGTCAATCTGACCGGTAAGTGCTATCAGCGTATTTAAGGAATCAAAGGAGAATACTTTGATTCGGTCAGCAAGCGGTTCTGTCTCTTTTTTCTTAGCTTTACGTCTGTTTCCCTGCAAAGCCTCCTTTAATGGTACAAATTCACCTGATGATTCAGAAGAATCTTTTGTTTCATTATCTTCAGCTTCTTCCAATAATTCATGGAGCTGCTCGAAGCAGTTTATGAAATCCTCAGAATTCTCCGGTGCATCTTCTTCTAACAAATCATTGTCGTCGGAATCGGCATCATCCGATGGGCCAAACATGGAGAAACGCTCATCCAATTCATCCGGATTATCAACTTTATTAATAAGCAGAATGATGGAATCCCGTGAAGTCGGGATTGCCTCAATCATAAGTGGAATATCATCCGCATCAAAACCTAAGTCTATATTCGCTTGCTCCATTATATCACGAAAAAGTTCTTTAGCTTTATCGGAGCCGTAAGCCAATTCACTGATTTTGAGCTGACGTTCCATCAAATCATGTTTGTTTAAGGTACAACGGATTTGATTTTCACTCGTTCGTTCAATCTTCACAAGCACACATCCTTTCATATTTTCTATTGTAGAAAAGTATAAGTTATCTTATCTATAAAGTCAACACTAAGTGAAAAAAAACAAGGGGGAAAGTCGTTTAGTCGTTTGGGATGAGCTGGAACGGATAGACGACACTTGTTTTGGCAAAATCACCTCTTATATAATAGAAGCAGGTAAGTCAAAGCGATACGATGGGAGGTGCAGGAAAATAATCTATGACTTGCCGGGATGGAACGAAAAATGGCACTTTCATATGATAATATCACGGAAAAGTATTATGAGGGGGAAACTATGCAGCAGAATCAATGGATTGTAGACGAGATGAATCAGGTTTACAAACAAGGAATACGAGTCGATGTTAATGGGCTTTCGTATAATCCGAAAACCTCAGCAAATTTAATGCGTGTATTGGAAAATGGTTCCTATATGCTAGACTATGAAGGAGACATGTTGGGGCGTATTGTGGCTCTGCACGTGGATTCTGTCGGGCCATCGGAACAGCCATCCTATAAGACGCTGCGCTGTAAAAAAAAAAAAAACAGGCCGGAAAAAAAGAGGCGCAGCGAAAAAAATAAAAAAAAATAAATTTTTTGCAACTTTTCCTCTCTTTGAATCGTCTTATTGGTATAAAGGGGTAAGAAAAAGCCCAAAACAATAAACTTAGTAAAAGGGAGGTTTTTTTATGAAAAAACAAATTTTATTTGCAGCGACAGCATTGATGCTCACCGCAGGCGTAGTGGCAGGAACAAATGAGTCGGAAGCAAAAGCACCGAAAAAGATTGCGATTAACAAGAAGAATTTTCCGGATCAGGTCTTTCGTGAACTTGTAAAATCCAATTATGACAAGAACAAAGACAAAAAGCTCTCAAAGGGCGAGATTAAGAAAGCAAAGAAGTTTGGTACATCCAGTACCAAAAACTCGATTAAGATTAAGAAGTCCAAGTATGGAAAGTATACCAAAAAGTATATTAAGGACATTAAGAACTTTAAGGGAATCGAGAAACTGACAAATCTTCAGAAGTTTGTTGCGAACGAGACGTCAGTAAAAACCATTAACTTAAAGAAGAACAAGAACTTAACATATCTTGAGATGCAGGATGGCAATCTGCGCAAGATTGATTTGAATAGTAACAAAAAATTGAAATATGTCTATCTGGCGTATAACAAAATTTCTTCCCTCAAGATGAACAAATGTAAAAAATTACTGATTGTAAATATTCAGGGACATATGGTTAAGAAAGTAAAAATCAACCGTAACAAAGCAACCGTTGTATACGGTGAAGATTATTATGCACCATATGCAGTTACAAAAGTAAAAGAAAATTTCAGCAATTTGAATAAAGCAGGACAGATGGATGGCGATGGAACGTTCTGTGTATATGAGTGGGCAGCAGACCATTCCAACTGTCTTCGTAAAATGGTAAATGGCGCTGCTATGGCGAGTCAGCCGGTAGCCTTAGATGCAGATGCTGCAGCAAAGGCAAAGGGCATGCAGCAGATTACGGCGCAGTGGAAAGATGCGAAAGGCAACTTCTACTTCTTAGCAGATAAAGATGGTGATATGGTAGCTAAGACGGCATATTATCTGGTAAAGGTGAATGCGCAGGGTAAAATCGAGGCTGAACTTGCAGTCAACGACCAGTTGATTCCAAATATGACCGGTCTTCAGGAAAAATACAGTATGGAACTTTTGGCAGTTCAGAACAATACTGCCGTACTCAGTATTTTGACTGCCGGAAATAATGGTGTTGTAACGGTTGACTTAGATAAATTGACGATTACAAAAGAGGCTGTTTGCAGTTTTATTCCGAAAACAGCAGAGGGGGATGTAATTGCCGGCGTTGAACAGGATGGATTTGAGTTTCATGATGTAGTAGTCAGCAAATTGGTTTCTTCCGGTGTGCAGAAAGCAGCGGATGGAAAAACAGACGTAGAAAAATGTCTGTTGTCAAACGGCCACGTTATGAGTATTCCGCTTCGCGAATCCTATGGTATGTACGGCAGTGCGGTACAGATTTACGGACAGAACATTTATGTGATTTCCGGCGAAGGATTTTTCAAAGCAAAACTGACCGCTAAGAAATTTACACAGCTTTATGGAATCAGTAACTTTGATGGCATGCAGGAAAGTGAAGTAACCTTTAGTCTGGCAATGAAGAATGAAAAAGAGATTTATCTTATGAGTGAAAAGCAGGACGATGATGATAAGGTGACATACCAGTTGCAGGCTGGTAAAATCGGATAAAGAGACTCGGGAGTAGTACGAAGTAATAAAGTAAGAGCCGCCAGTCGTTTATGTCCCCTCAAAACGGCTGGCGGCTTTGGTTGCAGAAATGGCGCAGATAGGCTATAATAAGGCAATATCAATAGATAATATTACGAAGACAGGAGTAAACGAATGAGAGAACAACGATGGAAGAGATTGCGAACCGGACTATTGATTATTGCCTTTTCGGCGATTGGAATGCTTGAATATGTGCAGTTAGTACAGGCATTTGATTTACCACAGATGATGTTAGTCGTTCCGGTGGTGTCCGTGATTGCCATGCTTTTACTTGGAAAATACAGTTTTTTTGTGCCGGTCTGCACGATTGTACTTGCGAGTGCATATCAGATTTTGGCGGGAAGTGAAAATGCGGTAGCAGAGCTTCAGACCAGTGCAAGAAGTATCGCAATTATTTTATTTGAATGTCTGCTTGTGCTTATGATCGCACAGTTTATCGGATTGGGAGTTGGGGCAGCTGCCCGCACATTAGGAAAGAAGAATAAAAAAAGAGTGGTAAAGATTGTTATCGGCGTAGTCTTTGCGGTTGTTTCGCTTGTGCCGTATCTGCTTTTATTCCATAATCCGCTGTATCCTATGACAGCAAGACACCGTTTAAAATCATTTGCGGACAAGACTATTACCGACTATCCGATTGCGGATAAAAAAGTGTATTATTCTTTGAATGATTCGCGGTACATGTGCCGTGTTATTATGTCTGACGGACAGGTTCGCGTGCTGTATTTAGATGAGAACGGAGAAGCAAAGCGGCAGTAGTTTACAGGACTCCGAAACTCTTTAAAACAAAAATCCAAAGCGTCAGAGTCAGTGAGGACAAAAGTGTCGTCAGGACAATGATGCTGGATGTCAATATGCCATCGTTTCCGGTGTTTTTTGCCATAATGTAGCTGGAAACCGTAGTCGGTGAGCCAAGCATAACAAGCAGTGCCATGAGTTCCTGATTGCGGTAGCCAAAGAAGACGGCAAGCGGTAAAAACAGACCGGCAAGCAGAATCAGTTTGATAAAAGAAGCAAGAAGGGTTGGTTTCATTTTTTTCAATGCTTTTTTTCCTTCAAAGCTGGCACCGATGGAAATCAATGCGAGAGGGGTTGCAGTGTTTGCCACACTTCCAATGGCTTTATTGACAAAGGATGGAAAGTGCAGGTTCAATAAAGCGAATGGAAGTGCGATCAGAATACTAAGTAAAATCGGATTCTTCATCACATTGATAAAAGTTTCTTTCATATTTGGCTTTTTACCGCCGTTGTCACCTTTTAACGTAAGGATGATGACGGCGAAAATATTATATAAAGGAACGCAGCCGATAATCATTAAAGGAGCCATGCCGACGCTGTCATACATATTGTTGATGAAAGCAAGTCCTAAAATGGCGGCGCTGCTGCGGTAAGAGCCCTGAATAAAGGCACCTTTTTGCTCTTCATTTTTCATGAATTTCTCGGTAAGTCCCCACAAAACGGCGATGGAAAAAATAGTGACAGAAAAACAGAATAACACATATTTTCCGTCAAAGGCAGAGCCTACATTATTTTCTGTCAAATCCGAAAATAAAAGAGCCGGCAGTGCGATGCGGAATACGTAGCGGTCCGCTGTTTTGGTAAATTCATCGTTGATAATTTTTGTTGTTTTTAAAACCTTTCCTAAGATGATAAGTAAAAAAATAGGAAGTGTGGCGTTAATACTGTAAATTAAGTTTGACATAATAATTTCCCTTCTTAGGCCATCTCTGGAGTAGACCTACAAAACTATTTTACCATGTCTGTCAAGAGTATCGTGACAAATGGCGGTCTTTGTGGTACGATAAAACTATCCATAATTTAAAAATTTTGACGGAGGTAATTAAGTATGTTAGAACAGTTAAAAAAAGAAGTATACGAAGCAAACATGGAGCTTCAGAAAAAAGGACTTGTCATCTACACTTGGGGAAATGTAAGCGGAATTGACCGCGAAAACAATTATGTTGTTATTAAGCCAAGTGGTGTTGAATACGATGAATTGACGCCGGATGATATGGTTGTTGTTGATTTTGACCAGAATGTAATCGAAGGAAAATACCGTCCGTCTTCGGATACGGCAACACATATTGAATTGTACCGTGCATATCCTTCTTTAGCAGGTGTTGTCCACACGCATTCAACGTGGGCAGTAACATTTGCGCAGGCAGGAATGTCGATTCCGGCACTGGGAACGACACATGCGGATTATTTTTACGGAGATATTCCGTGCACAAGAGATTTGACCGCAGAGGAAATTAACTTGGATTATGAGAGAAATACGGGACTTGTCATTATCGAGACAATTGGGGATAAAGACCCGATGGAAGTTCCGGGAATCGTTGTAAAGAACCACGGACCATTTGCGTGGGGAACAAGCCCGGCAAATGCCGTTTACAATGCGGTTGTTTTGGACAAAGTAGCAGAAATGGCGCACCATACACTGACATTAAATCCTCGTGTAAAACGCGCGCCACAGTATTTGATGGATAAGCATTATTTCCGCAAACACGGAGCCAATGCTTATTATGGACAGGATAACTAATTTTCGTTATTTCTTCTCCGCGAGAGGGACAGGGCATCCTGTAAGACTTCCTGTTTGCCATCACGAAAACGAATAACAAGAGAATAGGTACCGCTGTACATTTCCGTTAGAGGAACGGTAAGTGTGTAGCGGTATTTTTCGTACAAAGATTCATCAAGCGGCGGATTCGTCAAATCAAGCTGATAAATGCGGTCCGGATGACTGAATACAATTTCCTGAATCAAGTCACCGGTTGTGTTTACTAACAAACTGTCGCCGTTTATGGAAAATGTAATGCCGTAAGTATTTTTCATAAATTCTAAATCAGTGGCAGAAGATGTCTCTACGGAGGCTGCCTTGTAAAAGACCGGTGCTTTGAGCCAGCCGACGACCGGAAATTCAATTTTTTCCAGACATTCTCCAAAATGCGAAAACTGCTCTAACGAGTCGCTGATGACGGATTCGAAAAATTCCTGCTTCAGATGTGTGGCAGGAGAAGTTACTTCTCTTTCATAAGGGGAGTAGATATGCTGGATTGCACCGGTTTCCCGATTGATTTCCAATAATAACTTGTCTCCTTTTTTGGCATCTGAAGAAAGCACTAACAAGTTTTTGTTTTCCGCAGAAATTTCGCCATATACGTCAAAAATGCCATCACCCACATAGTAGGTGCGGTAACATCTGCCAAGCAAATCCACCTCATATATGTGTGTTGGTAAAAGCCCCTGTTCGGTTTTTACCAGATAGTCCGGATGGACAATCAGAAAGTGTCCGTCCGAGAGAGGAATTAAATTATCATCTTTTGCCGGAAGCGATAAGAAATAACGATACATTCCCTGTTTGTCCTGCACGCATGGATAATGGTTTGTTTCGCTCAATGTGCCGGTATGCAATGTGATTTCACGGTTTTTAATAGGCTGGTTTGACTCGTCATATAATGTCAAAGTAATGATATTATCCGTGTTCTCGCATAAGCCGAAAACAGGAAGCACGTGATTGGTTGTGTACGTCATGGAATCATAGTGCCAGGGCACACAAAAATCGCTCACAACCGTGTAAGATAAACGGCATCTTGTGTCGGTGTGAAACATGCAAAGTGCAGTGAGCGGTGTGATGCCATAGGGATTTAACAAAAGTTCCATCGACTCAAATGAAGTCGAGGCATCGTGGCTTCTTGCCCATAAAAGATTTTCTGCCATCCTTGTTTTCTCAGTCAGAGAAATTGTCACCGGAATCTGGCCGGATACCGTTTGATTTAAGCGCAGACGGTTAAGGCTCATAAAATCAATTTTATATTGTGTGACATGGCTTTTCAGCCATGAAGTGATTTTGTTTGGCATAAGATAAAATCTCCTTTGTACTTTTTACCCATTTTACCTATATAGTGTAATTATAGCAAAAAAAATATGTAAAAAGTATGTTTTTTTGTATAAATCACTCTTTTTTTACATATTTGCGGCACCGGACAAGCAGGTAAATGTTTGGAAGAAGGAGGAAAAGGTTAATAAAATCGGTCATTTCCCAGACAAGAGCAAGTGGCATAATGCCTCCGGAAAAAATCATAATGAGGTAAAGAGTTTGGTAAAAACGCTCATATTTTCCCTGAAACAAATAGTCAAATCCCTGCTTGCCAAGGTAACTCCAGCCAATTAAGGTGGCAAGAGCAAAACTGATAATGGCAATAGATAAAATTTCATCACCGAAAAATGGAAGTTTTCCAAATGCGGCGGTCGTTAAGGCGGAGGCGGGAAGCGTCTGCCATTCGGACGGAAATTCCAACTGATAGCAGACAAGTACAAGTCCGGTGATGGCGCAGAGAACGACGGTGTCCCAAAAGGTAGCGGACATGGAAATGGCGGCCTGTTTGACGGAATCATCTTCTGAGCAGTGGCCGGCAATCAGGCCGGTTGTGCCAAGCCCGGATTCGTTTGTAAAAAGCCCCCTTGCCACGCCATAGCGGATGGCTTTTCCCATCGTGTATCCGGCAAAACCGCCACCGATGGAAGGCAGTGCAAAAGCGGAGGAAAAAATTAATTTCAGAGAGGGCAGAAGATAATCTGCGTGCAGAATGAGATAGAGAAGACATCCGCCAAAGAAAAAAATAGCCATAGTCGGCACAATGGCGATGGAGACATTTTCGATCCATTTGCGTCCCTGCATTAAAATTAATCCCACAAAAAAAGCGGTTATAATCGCACAAGTGGCAGGCGGAAGCGAAAAGACCTGATGACAGGTTTCGGTTATTGCGTTGCTTTGTGTGGTGCATCCGATAAAAAATGCAGACAGCGTGAGGGCGGCACTGTAAAGAAGTGCAAGCGTTTTTTTGTGCAGTAAAAAATGAAGAATATACATGGGTCCACCGTGTCCCTGATAGCGGAAATGGTGGCACAAAAACGTTTCGGCGTAAGTGGTTGCCATGCCCAAAAGCCCGGTGAGCCAGCACCAAAACACAGCACCCGGTCCGCCTAAGAAAACGGCGGTGGAAATGCCTATAATATTTCCGGTTCCAAGCGTAGCAGCGAGCGTTGTTGTGAGCGAACCAAAACGCCCAAATCCCTTTTTGTTTTTGCTGCCATCGGAAAGAGAAAGGGAGATGCCATATCCGATTTTTCGCTGCACAAGCCGTAAACGCAGGGTGAAGTAAACATGTGTGCCGAAAAGCATAACAAGAATAGGACCATTCCATAAAAGCTGATTTACATCAATTAAAAGTTTCAATCACAGACTCCTTTGGTTTCCTTTAGTTCATTGTATGAAAAATTTTGGCAAGTCATACTTTTGACAAGACCGTTTGCTAATCTCGTGGACAAATGAGATTTGGAGGAAGCTATGAAGAAACAATTCACATTCATCGAATCGATGATAAAGGTGGGAGTGATTGGTTTCGGCGGTGGGAATGCACTGATTCCGGTATTGGAGCAGGAAGTGGTAAACGAAAAAAAACTGGTAAGTAAAGATGAGTATGACAAGTCGGTTATTGCCGCAACGCTGACACCGGGGGCACTTCCGGTTGAAATTGCATCGGGGATTGGTCTGCATGTCGGCGGCATCGGTGGGATGCTCGCGGGCGGTGTATTGATGGCTCTTCCGGGAGTTGTGTTTACGGTATTGTATTTAATGCTGCTTAGCGGTGCGGATTCTAATATTTTACAGCAGATTCAGTATGCTTCCATCGGCATTACAGCGTTTATTTTGTGCCTTTTGACGCAATACATTGTGCAGACATTAAAGTCGTACCGCCACTCTAAATTCCGGGTGGCCGCATGGTTCGTAATTCTATTTGTGTTTATTGCAACGGGTGGAAATTATCTTTGCCGTATTTTTGGATTAGAAATCCGGCTTCCTAAATTTTCGACAGTCCAGATACTTTTGCTTACACTTTTAGGAAGTGTTGTTGTAGGATTATTGTACCAGAAAAAGGTGAAAAAGAAGGATAAAAAGCCAAAACTGGCAGCCGGAAAACTGGGGGGCAGACTTTTGTTATGGGTTTTATTTCTGCTTTTGTTTTGTCTGCCGGCACTTTTTATGATGTGGCGTGAAGCGGCGGGCTTTGTAGGGCAGGGCGCTGTGTCTTCCTTTTTGTCATTTGGTGGCGGAGATGCCTATTTATCCATTGCCGACGGTCTTTTTGTGCCGGAATATATTTCAGAAAGTGACTTTTACAATCATCTGGTTGTAATCGTAAATGTGCTGCCGGGGTCTATTTTGTGCAAGACTTTGGCAGGGATCGGTTATTTGTGCGGAGAGGCGGTCGTTGGAACGATAGCCGGTGGATTTGCCTTTGCGGTGGCAGGATTTGCCTGTAGTGTTGCCTGCTCCTGTTTTGTCTTTTATCTGGTTTACCACTTGTATGACAGACTGGAAGGATGTGCCGTTTTTAAGGTAATCAAAAAGGCAATTCGCGTTGTTGTTTCGGGACTTTTGCTTACCGTGATGACAGGGCTTTTGTTGTCCGAGATGGAGATTAATTCAAATCCTGAGATTCCGCGTTTGGCGGTTCCCACAATGATTGCTTTCTTTTATTTCGTAAATCTGATATTATATCATAGGAAATGGAAAAACATCGGACGCATTGTCGTATCGCTTGTGCTTGCTTTTTTACTGTGCAATGTGCTCGAAGTTTAGAAACAAAGGAAAGCAGGTTATACTTATGCATATCTGGAAACATTTTTCTACGATTACAAGGCACCGTCATAAAGTAATCGTGCATTGCTTTATGGCAGGAATTTTCTGGCAGGGGCTTAGACACGATTTGTCAAAATACAGTCCGGCGGAATTTATTCCGGGGGCAAAAAATTATCTCGGTGATAAAAGTCCAAATGAAAAAGAGAGGGAACGGTACGGCTTTTCGCGTGCGTGGCTTCATCATCAGGGACGCAATAAACACCATTTTGAATACTGGGTTGATTACAATCCGAAGTTAAACCGGAAAGAACCGGTGGAGATGCCAACCCGTTATTTGATTGAAATGTTTTGCGACCGCGTGGCGGCAAGTAAAATTTATTATGGGGATGACTATGATATAGAGAAGCCGTTTCTTTATTTTGACAAAGGGAGAAAACGACGCTGGATGCACCCGGTAACGTCGCAGAAATTAGAGGATTTGCTGATTATGCTGCGCGATAGGGGGGAAAAAGAGACGTTTTCATACATTAAACACGTGATGAAACCGGAAGGGAAAAAAGATAAAGCTCATTGGAAATAAAAATTAAAAAAGCCTTTTTTGTGACAAAAACCTATGATAGGATTTCTTCCAGAATATGGGTGGCCATGCGATTTCATTAAAGGAGAAAAGGAAAATGACGGAAAATGTTATTTGGCAGCCGAATAAGGTTTCGGCGAAAGACCGTTATCGTGTGCTCGGACAAAAGGGGCTTGTTGTTTGGTTTACGGGACTTTCCGGTTCCGGAAAATCAACGATTGCGGTAGAACTGGAGAAAATGTTGAATGATGCAAAAAAAGCAGTTTATCTTTTAGACGGAGATAACATTCGACATGGAATCAATTCGGATTTGGAATTTACGGATAAGGACCGTGATGAAAACATACGGCGGATTGGAGAAATTTCTGCCCTGTTTTGCGATGCAGGAGTTATTACACTGGCTGCTTTTATTTCCCCGTTTCGTAAGATGCGCCGGTTTGCGAGAGGGCGCGTCGGGGAAAATCAATTTCTTGAGGTATATGTGAGTACGGATTTTGAGACCTGTTGTAAGAGGGATCCAAAAGGTTTGTACAAAAAGAATATTAAAAATTTTACGGGAAAAGATTCCGGTTATGAGAAGCCGGAGAATCCGGAAATTGTTTTGGATACCATACATTTCACACCACAGGAGTGTGCAAAAGTTGTATATCAGGAAATTTTAAAAAGAATCAATTAGCAAAACGTGCATGGAGGAACAAAAATGGATAATTATTTTGTGTCTTCGTGTAAGAGGGTGAAGGATTGGATTTGCAGGCAGTTTGGGCAAAAGGAAAAAAAGACGGTTCACCACAAGAAATTTGCCGATGGCGGTGAGGTCATTGTGTGGGAAACCGGACGGGCAGGTGAAGAAGCGGCGTCGTATGAGAATTTATTTCTCCGCAAAGAAATCGCAGGATTTCGCACGAATATACGTCGTGAGCAGTCCTGTTCCATAAAGTCACTGACTAGAGACTATTTGTATAAGCAGCTTTTGAGCAGTGGTGAGTACACGTTTGACCATATGCTCGTTATAAAAGATCCATATGGAGAGGCACCGTTGACTGCACTTGCTTTGTTCATTTTAGAAGAGCCGGCATGTGTCCGTGTTACGACAAAAGGAAATTTAAAGGAGACGGATTTTGTTACAGAACTTCCTAAGAAAAAAGAGCATCGAGTGCCGATTTTAGGGATGTATGCTGAAAAGGCAAATGACATCGTCATAGAGATTCTCGATGATGAGGGAAACTGCGTAAAAAGCCATACTTTCACGATACGAACAAAAAGACTGCCAAAGTCACTGCGCAACGTGATTACGGTGAAAAAATGGACCGACAAACCGGCGTATTCCAATATTATGATAAATGGCGGTGTCAAGATTCATACCTGCGTGTTTGATATCGAAGGGAAAATACGTTATTATCTCAGCCGCAAACCGAGAGGATATGGTATTTTTCCATTATCGGATGGTCACTTTTTTTACATGGAAAAATATATTTCCGTGCCATCCTATTCCAATCCCCAGACAGTAGAGTCTTATGATATGGACTATTTCGGTCGTGTGTTTCGAACCTATCTGACGGAAAAAGGGGTTCACCACACGGCGGAAGAAAAGGCAGGCGGCAACATTCTCACCGGAAGTAATTCGATGCTTGAGCATACGGAGGACTGCGTTATTGAGATTGACAGACAGACCGGTGAAATTGTGTGGCAGTTAAATATGGCAGAGATTTTTGATGAAACCTATCAGAATATGATGGACTGGTGCCATGTAAATTCCGCTGCGTATTATGAAAAAGACCGCACGATTTTGATTTCCCTCAGAAATGTGCATGCGGTAATTTGTGTAGATTACGATACGAAAAAACTCCGCTGGATTTTATCCGACCCGAAATTCTGGGAGGGAACAAAGATGACACCATATCTTTTGCAGCCGGAAGGTGATGTCAAATGGTGTTACCAGCAGCATGCGGCATTTGAAATTGCACTCCCGGATGAATCGAATCCGCAGAAAAAACGGATTATTGTTTATGATAATCACTGGGCAAAGCGTCGTAAGGCGAAGTCTTTTGATAAAGATCCGCTCAGTTATGTGAGTTTTTATGATATTGATGAGGAAAAGAAAACCGTTTCACTGCATAAACGATTTGCCGGACCAAAGACAAGAATCCGTGCAAATGGAATCTATGTTCCTGACAAAAAGCGTGTGTATAATATGGCAGGTTCTTATGCAGAACCGGTGGACGGTGATGGCGGTGGTATTTTCGAATACGATTATGAGACCGGCGAGGTGCTTTCCGAGTTTGGTGTAAAACCGGGATTTTTCCGCGCGTATCCGTTTGAGCCGAATGTGCAGGAACTTGCAGAGCCGATGCAGGTGACCGGCGATTATCAGGTCGGTCAGATTAAACAGCCGCAAGAGATATCAAGCAGCAAATACTGCAAGTTAAAGTCGGAAAAGAAACATCATATCAAGAGTGCTGCTATCGAATATGAGATGCAGGAAGATTTACTCTTTGTGAATAACGTAGACCACGAAGTGGAAAAAGTTTATTTTATTGGTGACAAGGGTGGCTATCAGGTTGACTTTGATGACACATACCAGACAATGGATGTGTTCCGCACGATGGTTTATAAAGTTGCCATGCAGCTAACCAATCTGCCAAAAGATAAATATAAAATTTATTTGCAGGTGAAAGGTGAACTGCAGACAACAAAAAAATATATCGATATATCAGCCGTTAATTAACTTTTCATAAGCTGCATAATCGGCAGCGTAGTATTGTCTGCCGATGAGTACCATGAGTAAGTCGCCGGGCAGAATTTCGGTGTCGCCTTTTGGCGTAATCGTGTGCCCGTCGCGCTCAATGGATGCAACCAATGTATTTTTCTGCCAGTCAATCTGGCAGATTTTTTTATGGCAGACCGGACTGTCAAAAGGAATGACATAAGTAACCAAAACTTTTTCTGCCGACTCTTTAATTTCCAGTTCAGTCTGTTTGTTCAGAATATTTTCCAAAAGGGATGTATAAATTGGTTTGCTGCCAAGCAGGTTTGCGATGATATAAGCAATACTGCTCACGACAGCGATGTCTAACATCCGGTGCATATTGCCGGTCATTTCGGTAATCAATACAATACCGGTAATCGGTGCACGCACGATGCCCGCAAATAATCCCGCCATGCTGATAACGATAAACTGGGGCAGTAAATCGTTTGGCAGGGAGAGAGCGTGGATGGAAAGGTTTCCGAAAATTGCCCCGATGTAGGCGCCTAAAATCAGAAGTGGGAAAAAGATTCCACCGGGTGCGCCGCATCCGAAACTAACTGCCGAAAATAAAAATTTAACGACAAGTAAAATGCAAATCATGGAAAGTTCCGGTTTCCCATGCTCTAACAAAGCAATCATGCTGTGACCGCCGGCTAATACCTGCGGAAGGGTGAGACCAAGAATCCCGGAAATGACAAAAACAAAGGCAATCCGGATTTCTTTTGGTATTTTTTTCAAACGGTGGAAAAAAGCCTGCATTTTTAACATGACAAAATTATATCCGGCACCCGCAAGACCAAGCAAAATACCAAGCAATGCTAACAGCCAATAATAGCGGAGTGCAAGGGTCGATGTCGTAAACGAAAAAATAGCAGACTGCCCAAAAAATATTTTTGCGACGAAGTCGGCGCACACCGTGGCAATCAGACCGGCGACCAACATTGTGCGGTCAAAGGTGTGGTGGATTTCTTCAAGAACAAACATAATGCCGGCAAGCGGTGCATTAAAGGCGGCGGCAAGTCCGGCACCTGCGCCACACGATAACAGACCGATTTCTGTTGTTTTATCATAGTTTCTAAGGCGGGAATAACTTTTTGCCACCATCGCACCAAGCTGAATGGACGGGCCCTCTCTTCCAAGGGACAGACCGCCGAAGATACTAAGTGTACCACCGGTGAATTTGGCTAAAACGACACGCCAAAAACTCTGGTCCAAATAACCGCGGACCTCCCCTGAAACCTGCGGGATCCCGGAACCGGCAGCCATTGGCTCCCATTTCACAATCTTTGCGACAATACATCCCATCAAAATAAGAGCGGCAAACCAGAGGGCGGTAACACCTGCATTTCCGCGTATGAAATTCAGAACCGCATATAATCCGCTCTCTGCATAAGTTAGGCAGTATCGGTATAGAACGGCAGTCAAGCCGGCCAAGACACCGATTAAAGCACCTTCTATAACGAGTGTAATACTTCGCTTTGCCGTATTGTTTTCCAATTTTTCCAAAGTATGTTGATATTTATTCATAGGTAAACTCTCTCCTCGTTGTTTTCTTTATCCAATCAACCAGAGATATTTTACATCCAAATGCATTATTTTGCAAATACCCTCTTATTGCTCCTAAATGTAATGAAATTAAAAAATCTTTGCCGTTATAAAACCGTAATCGTACATTCCTTTGTTACACCGTCAATCGATGCCCGGATTTTTGTTGTGCCACGTTTTATTGCCGTGACTTTTCCGCGGCTGTTGACGGTGGCTACACTTTTTTTCTGAGACTTCCATGTTGCTTTTTTCCCGGAGGACACTTTTGCTGTCAGAAGAAGTGTCTGATTGCGGGACAAAGATGCAGAAGTATAATTAAGTGTAACTTTAGGTTTTTTTACCGTGACATGACAGGTTTTTTTCGTACCGTCTGCCTTTGCGGTAATTGTAGTTTCTCCTGGTTTCTTTGCTGAAATTTTACCGTTTTCGTCAATTTCGGCAACGCTTGATTTTTGAGATTTCCATGAGATAGGTGACCTATTTGAGGTCTGCCCTTTCAGAGTAACCTGCGCTCCGTTTTCCATTGTAATGGAGGCAGTTGATAACGTAATGATAGTTTTTGTGACGGTAATTTTACAACTGGCTTCCCCACCTGCGACTTTTCCTGTAATCGTGCAGGTGCCCGCTTTTTTTGCGGTGACTCTGCCATATGTATTTACCGAGGCGACAGCGCTTTTACTGCTTTTAAACCGAACCCACTTGCCGTTGCTTGCAATTCCCGCAAGAGTAAAAGAATCGCCAATTTTTAATGTGGCGCGATATCGGGAAAGAATTACAAGAGCCGGTGAGGCGGCATCTGCTGTCAAAGGTGCGGAAAAAACAGAGGCGGTAAACAGTACCGCTGTACATAAAAGGGCGATGCTCCGCCGGCAAGCCGCTTTCAAAAAAATAGACGTGTGTTTCATGATAAACCCTCCTTTTGTGGAGCAATAAGAGGGTAAATACAAGATAACACACGTCTAGTCATAAATCAAGTATTATTTTTTATTCTTTATCTTCTTCTCGTCCGGGTAAAATGGCATTTAACAAAACGCCCATAATAGCAGCAATGGCAAGACCGGTTAAAGTGATGCTTGTTCCTGCAATCTGGAAGGTAAGTCCGGAAGAGAAACCAAGTCCGCATACTAAAATGGTAGCCGCAATAATTAAGTTTCTTGATTTGGTGAAATCAACTTTGTTTTCTACGACGTTGCGGACACCGATGGCGGCAATCATACCGTAGAGAATAAAGCTGACACCGCCGACAATTGCAGCCGGAAGGGTACTGATGATACCGGCAAATTTCGGGATGAAGCTTAAAACGACAGCGTAAATAGCAGCCAGACGGATTACTTTCGGATCATGTACACGGCTCAGTTCCAGAACACCTGTATTTTCACCGTAAGTGGTGTTGGCAGGGCCACCAACCAAAGCAGAAAGGGAAGTTGCCAGACCATCACCGATTAATGTGCGGTGAAGACCGGGATCTTCTACATAATTTTCGCCAACGGTTGCGGAAATGGCGGAAATATCGCCGATATGCTCCATCATGGACGCAATGGCAATCGGAGCCATAGCAAGGATTGCAGTTAAGTCAAATTTACAAAACTCAAATGGTGGAACATTAACCCAGGAAGCTTTGGCAACTTCTGCAAAATTAAAGATGGCGGAACCATCCGGATTTGTGATACCGCAAAAGTGCAGAATCAAGGCAACAGCGTAAGCACCGGCGATGCCGAGAAGAATTGGGATGATTTTCCACATGCCTTTTCCCCAGATGTTGAAAATCACAATGATGGCAAATGCGATAATGGCTAACAGCCAGTTTGTCTGAACATTATTAACTGCGGATGGTGCTAAACTTAAGCCGATGCAGATAATAATCGGACCGGTGACAACCGGTGGAAGAAAACGCATCGCACGTTTCACACCGACTAGTTTGATAATCAGTGCAAGCACCAGATACAGAGCACCGGCTACTACGATACCACCGCAGGCGTAAGGCAGTTTTTCGCCCATGGACATATCTTTGAAAATTCCGGTGTCCAATTTGGAAACGGTTTCAAATCCGCCGAGAAAGGCGAACGAAGAACCAAGAAAAGCGGGAACTTTTAATTTCGTACACAAATGGAAGAAAAGTGTGCCGACACCGGCGCAGAATAATGTAACCTGAATGGAGAGCCCCTCTCCTTTAAAATAGTTGTTTACCAGAATCGGTACTAAGATTGTGGCACCAAACATGGCGAACATATGCTGTAGACCCAACAGCAGCATTTTGGGGATGCCAAGCGTTCTGGCATCGCGGATTGCATTGTTTTTTGTTTCCATAAGAAACCTCCTCATAATCGTTATTGGTTTTATTATAAAGAAAAAAAGTTCATCTGACAAGCATTGTTGCAATTGTGGCGTAAGAATAGTAAAATGAGGGAGGAAATAGAAAGGTGAACAAAGATGAAGAAGAGATTTACGGCGGGTGTTTTATTAGCCATTTTTACGTTTTTATTTTTAGAGACAGAATATTTATTTGTGAACATAATGGGTACGCTTTCGAATTCGCAGCAGGCGGTTCGTGCGCAGGGAATCGTGCTTGGAACCAGTGTCATCGGTTTCCTTTTATATGCCCTGTTTTACAGGATAAAATCCGCCGCTGCGAAAAAAGTGGTGACAGTCATGTTTCCGATTGTTATGGCGGTCTGTTTGTTCTTTTTATATGAAGCGGATAGTTACGCCATCTGTCTTTTGGTGGGCTGTGTTGTATTTGTGCTGCTTGGATTGTTTGGCAGTGCTCTGCATTATCATGCACTTTTTTATGTTGGCAGAGATTCGCATTTGGCACTTTTGATTGGTGCAGCGTATGCACTGGGGTTACTTTTTCAGTTTATATGTAACAATCTTGTTCGCAGCCAGATGGTACAGTTGTTTTTTGTATTTATTCTTTTTGCCGCCACGGTTTATTATCTCCTCATGCAAAAGGAAGCGGTGGAAATGGAGCTTGTGGCAGAAGGGGAGAAGCAGGAGAAAATAACAGGGCTTTTACTGATATTATGTGTTTTGTGTATGACGATGATTTTTGCAACATTGGATAATGCCGTTACGCTGCAGCATGCAAGAGGAAGTCTGGATGTTGGACAGTGGCCGAGACTTCTGTTGGCGGTAAGCGGAATTTTAGCAGGACTTTTGTTTGATTTAAAAAATCACCGGTATATGTCGATTGCGATGTTTTGCGTCACGCTTTTGTCGGTGTTATGCGTACTTGTTATTGTGACCGGTGGCTCGTTGTTTGCCGGACTTGTTATTTTTTATTTGTCATCCGGATTTTTCGTTGTTTATTTTACGACGAGATTTATGAATTATGCGGTACAGAGTTCCATTCCTGCACTCTGGGCAGGCATGGGAAGAGCGGTAAACAATGCGGGAGCGGCGGTCGTGACCGGAGGATCGATAGCCTTAGTAGAAGGTGGGAATGTAATTTTGATTTCTTCTGTTGTGCTGGTGCTGTTTGCACTTATCAGCATTGCGATGTTTGCGACGGAGAGGCAGCAGGGAAAGAAAAAGACAGAAGATGCACAGGCACTTGACTTAGGAGCATTTGCGAAAAAATATTCCCTCACAAAAAGAGAAACGGAAGTTTTGGAGGCATTGTTAAATTTCGATGACAGTGCGAAAGATTTGGCAAAGCAATTATTTATTTCGAGAGCGGCTTTGTACCGGCATATTTCTTCCTTGAATGAGAAAACGGGTACAAAATCGAGAATTGGCTTGATTCAGTTCTATTATCAGCAAAAAAATGAAGAATGAGATAAAATGTAAACTGTTGATATCCCCTTTTTTTTATTAAAATGTTTGTGTATTAACACGAAAATTAAAGAAAGGGGATGTTATTATGAAACATTTCAAATGGACATTGATTATGTCTATGCTGACATTGATTTTTTTGATTCCGGCTCATGGCGCAAAGGCGGCAAATGGACCGGCAGAGGGAGAGGGCGGTTATGCCTATATCGGATTCGCAGATTACGAGAATGAAATAAAATATGTTTACTGTGCTCCGCATGTGGGAACTGCAGAGAGCGTAGCAGGAGCTTCTTATGACAAGGCAAGTAATACGTTAACGCTGAATGAATATTCCGGTACAACATTCAGGATTGTTACAAATATGATGGGAGATGATTTCAAAATACGTTTGATTGGAAAAAATCATGTGCAGCAGCTGGCGGTCTGGGGAGATGGCTGGGGTGGCTGTGTTGAGTTTGTTGGAGATGGCAGTCTTTATGTAAACGAAAAGAAACTTTTTATGGATGCTGTTATATTAATGCCGGAATATTCTAAGGCATGCATAAAAACGAGTGGGAATGCCGTATTATATTGTTATGCACCGAATGGAGGCAGACCGTTGCGTGTTTCTGCAGCAATGACAAACCGTGCGGATGAAGTTGTAGTTGGAAAGGGGTCTCTTAGTGTGGATATAGAGGATGCTTATCATGCGGCAGAAAAGATCACCCAATTTAGTGATTTTAAAACCACCTACGCAGTATATAAAAAAGAAGGCTCTGAAAAAAAATATGCTGTGTCAACAGGTACGTTAAACGATAAAGAGGCTTATTTTATATCAGAAATATTAGAATGTGATGGACTGGAGACAAGCCCATTCATATATGAGATAAAATCGGTATATGGTGCATTTGACGCTGCAAAAGAAGGTCTCACGGAGACGGCCGAGACAGCGGAGGTATATGATGTCTGGCAGCGGGGACCGCAAAGTTTATATAAGGAACGTGCTACCGGAAAATCATGTATCTTTGCAGCAACATCGGAAAATGGCAAAACGGTCTATCAGAAGTATTATTTGTCGACACCATTTGAAGTGATGTATGATGATAACGAGCCGTCTAGCTCCTTTTGTGCGGGAATCAAGGATAAAGGGGCGACATATGCTAATCTTGGGGAAATCAACCAGGCAGGCTATGACGTGGTTGAAAGCCGAACCAAAATAGAGGGTTGTTACACGTTATTTGTGGATGGCACATTTTATACTCTGCAGTCAGAAGAAAAGACTTGCAATCATTTATTTACGACACAGGAAGTGCAGAAAAAAGCCGGTTTTGATACGGATGGCGTTTTGCTGAAAAAATGCAGAGACTGTGGTGTGATTACATCACGTATATCAATTCCGAGGGTTTCCAATGTTTCCCTTTTACAGACCGTATTTACCTATGATGGAAAGGCAAAAACGCCAAAAGTGACCGTCAAAGATTCGACGGGGCAGGTATTGCCACTGGGAAGTACGTATATGCTGTCTTATCCGAAGAACCGAAAAGATGTGAATCAGTATGCGGTGTCTCTTACATTGACCGGAGACCGGTATGCGGGCACAAAACAGTTGTATTTCACGGTGAAACCACAGGCAACAGCATTTTCTAAGGTTAAGGCAGGAAAGAAGAAAATGACGCTGAAGTGGAAGAAGAAATCACAAATCAGTGGTTATGAGGTGTGGTATGGCACCAGTAAAAATATGAAAAAGGGAGTCAAAAAGATAGTAATTAAAAAAGCAAAAAAGACATCCACAGTATGTAAAAAATTAAAATCCGGCAAAAAATACTTTGTTAAAATCCGGACTTACAAGACGGTGAAGCAGAAGAATAAGAGTATAAAAATTGTATCGAAGTTTAGTAAAGTGAAACCGGTAAAGATTAAGTAGTGGTGGAATCCTTCTTTTTCAAAATGCGAGATTGTATTTTTTTACAAGAAAAGGTACAATAATAGAAAATGCGAAAGAAAATGGAGGAAAGAAAATGAAACAGATTACTATAATGGAACATCCGCTGATTCAGCATAAGATTTCGATTTTGCGAAATGAGGCAACAGGAACGAATGAGTTCCGACGTCTGATTGAGGAGATTGCCATGCTTATGGGATATGAGGCACTCCGTGATCTGCCGGTTGAAGATGTGGAAATTAAGACACCAATCGAGATGTGCCGGACACCGATGATTGCCGGAAAGAAGTTAGCTATTGTGCCGATTCTTCGTGCCGGACTTGGTATGGTAAGCGGTATTCTATCACTGGTGCCGTCAGCAAAAGTCGGACATATCGGTTTGTACCGTGATGAGGAAACACATGAACCTCATGAGTATTACTGTAAGCTTCCGGAACCGATTGACCAGAGAACGATTGTGGTTGTGGATCCGATGTTGGCAACCGGTGGTTCGGCAGTAGCGGCAGTAGATTTTATCAAAGCGCATGGTGGAAAGAACATTAAATTTATGTCGATTATTGCTGCACCGGAAGGAATTGAGCGTCTGATGAAAGCACATCCGGATATTCAGCTTTATGTGGGCTGCAAAGACCGCTGTCTGAATGAAAATGCGTATATTTGTCCGGGGCTTGGAGATGCCGGAGACCGAATCTTTGGAACCAAGTAAGAAATGTTAGAAAATAAAATGCTTAGAAAGCGAAATCTGATGTCAGGATTTTAGCCTTCTAAGCATTTTTTTATTTACTCCACAAGTAACAGTAAGATTGCGTTCTTGCGGCGAATAATTCCGTTTTCAGAAGTTTTTTGACTTCGTCTTTTGTGTACCAGCCGGCTTTTATTTCCTCAACAGTGGAACTGCTTTTGGAAAAGGTGCCGTCTGCAACACCGACGATACAGAGGTTGGTTTCATTGGCAAAGCCGATGGCACTGTAACTTAAAGGAAGAATATCGTTTACTGTCAGTAAATCAAGACCGGTTTCTTCTTTTAATTCGCGCCTTGCGCTTTCGATTGGCTCTTCGCCTTCATCAATCAGGCCTGCCGGGAAATTATATACCCAGTCGCCTAAAGCAAGGCGGAATTCTTTATTTAACAGTATTTTTTCGTTCTTCTCATCATGCATGATTAAAACAACAGAGTCCGGTGTTTTTGCCTGAAGCTCCGAAAGTGTGGAAATGTCCGGATTTCGGCTAATCATTTCATAAACTTTTTCTTTTCCATCGACCGTTTCATATGTGATATCATAGCGGTGGATAAAGTGACCGTCATGAATTTTTTTTAAACTTTTAAACTCCATAAAAACCTCCGTAGGTTCTACGATTTATTCCTGATAAGTTTTGACAGATTCAAATTCGTCAACAATTTCTTTGGATGGTGCTTTTGTCAAAAGGCTGACAATGACAATGCACAAAAGGCTGACAAAGAATCCTAATAACAGGGAGTAAATTCCGGTTACGGCGTAAGGTGTCTGACCGCCAAGAATTGGAAGGTAATCCCAGATGATAACGAACAATCCACCGGATACGATGCCGGCAACGGCACCCGGAAGGTTGGTACGTTTCCAGAACAGGGAGCACACAACGAGTGGACCAAAGGCAGAACCAAGACCGGCCCATGCGTCAGAAACAAGTCCCATGATACTGCTGTCCGGATTCCATGCGATGATGCAGGCAACAACAGCAATTACAAGAACCGTAATACGGCTTACATTTAATACTTTTTTGTCTTCTGCTTCCGGTTTCAGAATATTTTTGAAAATATCTTTAGATGCGGAGGAGGCGCAGACAAGAAGCTGGGAATCTGCTGTTGACATAATGGCAGCAAGGATTCCGCAAAGGAACAAACCGCCAATAAAGATTAAAACGATGTTGCCATCGAAAATCTGCTGAATCATTTTGATAAATACATTTTCGGAACCGGTTTCTACGAGTGTTTCATTTAAGAATCCGCGTCCTAAGATTCCGATAAAGCATGCGGCAATCAGCGAAATGGCAACCCATACGATTGCGATTACACTGGATTTTTTCAATTCTTTTTCGCTCTTAACAGCCATAAAACGGACTAAGATATGTGGCATACCGCAGTAACCAAGTCCCCAGGCTAAGTCAGAAACGATGGAAATCAGCGGATATGGTTTTCCGTCCATATAGAACAAACTTAAGAAGTCTGAATTTTCTGCTACACCGTGAGCGGTTAATGCGCCGGTGAAGTCGCCGCTGATAGCGGCATAAGCGATAATCGGCACCGTTAAAAGTGCAATAAGCATCATGGTTCCCTGCACAAAATCGGTGGTACATACGGCGAGGAATCCTCCCATAAATGTGTATGCCAGAATAACGGCTGCACCAATTAAAAGTGCGTAGTGGTAATCAAGACCAAATACGGTCTGGAAGAGTTTTCCACCGGATGCCAGTGCCGATGCGGTATACACTAAGAAGAAAATAACGATTACAACGGAAGAAATTCCAAGAAGAATCTTTTTCTTATCGCGAAAACGGTTCTGGAAAAATTCCGGGAGTGTTAAAGAGTTGTTTGCTACAATTGTGTAACGGCGCAGGCGTTTGGAAATGCAAATCCAGTTAAGCGCCGTTCCTATAAACAATCCGATGGCAATCCAGGCTTTTCCGGTTCCGGCAAGGTAAATCGAACCCGGCAGTCCCATCAAGAGCCATCCGCTCATATCGGAAGCCTGTGCGGAAAGAGCGGCAACCCAGCTGTTTAAGCCTCTTCCGCCAAGAAAATAATCTTCGGTACTGTTTGTTTTTTTCATCGAAAAGATGCCGATGCCAATCATCATCGCTAAATAACACACGAAGGCAATTAACACCGCAATGGTAGTTGTGGACATAAAAAATCCCCTTTCATAAAGTGTAATAATCGTCAAAAGTATAACATATTTGAGGGGGTGTAGGCAAGTAATGGTTAGGACTTGTTTTTAGATTTCGGCAGCTCAGAGGAAAAATTTTTCTTCTGAGCTGCCGAAATCTAAATAAACTTATAACGAATATTTGCTACATCTTTTGTGGCTGAAATTTGAGGTTAATTCGTGACTAAAATTTGAGGTTAACACTTCCGGAACAACTTTTTTGCTTGATTCCAGCCTAGAGGGTTGCATTTTCACCTCATTATTCGGTTTTATTCGGGAAAATTGTACGACACATGCAACTCTTTGTATTAATTTCTTGCTTTTTGGTTGCTTTCGGCTGAATTTTCTCAAAATCTATGCAACTATTTTTGGTATATATGAAGGATAAGGTTGCATGTGGTTCTTTTCGTCCAAATTGCGGAAAGCGAAAAAGTGTCAACGAACACTTGGCAGAATATAACGTAGGTCTTGCAAGTTGCAGGACCTACGTTATATATGGCAATCCATTATGTAATATGTTTTTTGCGAAGTTTCATGATTTCGCTGTGAGTTAATGTACCTTTGTTTATCAGTGCGTCTACTAATTCATTTACAAAAGCTTGATTTTCTAAGAGAATTTTTCTGGTTTTGTTGTAATATCGTGAAATTTCGGTGGCGATTATACTATCTAGATGCTCATAAATAGTAGGCCCAAATTCCATGAAATTAAAGTTGTAGACGGCTGTTTCCGTTAGTATTCTATGAACGTGATTGTATACATTTTCTAAATCGTTATATGAACCTAAATCGGTTTCTTGAAGAATCACCTCTACGGCAGCCTTCCCAGCTAAACCTATCATGATTTCAGTTTCGATATTATTGAAAGATTCAAAATAGCCTTCTTCCTTCATTCGTGAAATACATCCACCAATACGCCAAGGATTTGCTGTGATTGATGCAAAGTTGACGGATGTAGGGTTTAAAACCTCTGCTACAACAACGTGTCCTGCTTCGTGAATGGCACGTTGTTTTAACAAGCGGTCTGAAATGGGTTCATTATTGCTCACTTTATATAAATGTCTAGTACATGCATCAATCAAATCTTGTTGACTTATTATTTTTCTGTTTTTGTAGCCAGCGTACATTCCCGCTTCGTTAACAATTGTTTCTAGTGCAGCACATGTATAACCATTACATAAGCGAACAATATCTTCAATATTAACGTCATTAGCAACTTTTTTATTTGATAAAAAGTGAGCAACTATTTTTATGGCATCTTTGTTGGTTGGAAAATGCATTCTGTAGATTTTGTCAAATCTTCCTGTCCGTAATAGTGAGTTAGGCAGATGATGGGGGGTATTGGCTGTTGCCAGGATAAAAACATCTTTTCCTTTAACAGCATCAATACAAGCCTGTACGGTAACATATTCTTCTGCATCTTTATTATGTGCGTTGCCGTTGGCAAATTTATCCATATCATCTAATAGAATAATGGAAGGGGCATTTTTTAAAGCAGTGTTAAAAATTGTTCTTATATAATTGACAAAGGAGCCATTTGGTCTGTCTTTTCGAATAATGTACTCGGTTCGTCCTGTTTCTTTCATAAAGCATTTTGCCATTAGGCTTTTTCCGATTCCAGGGTTTCCGGATAGAAGAATTCCTTGTGGCACTGAAACACCTAATGCAGAATATTTAGCTGGATTGTTTAGCACATCGATGATATGAAATAAGTCTTTTTTAATGTCTTCATATCCTATAATTTTATCTAATTCTCTCATTTATTTACCCTCCAATTTGATATTTAATATTATCTTTAACAGCTGTTGATGGGAATATATTACTAAATGAGATGCGAAAAAAATTGGACATACATAGATTTATTATAATACAAGGAGATAATAGTTGCTGGTGTGGAGAATTTTGGATATAATAAAAAGAAAGGGAAAGGAGGTTTGGCATGGCTGAAAAGAAGCTGGTGTCATTTTATATTTTAGATATTCTTCAAAAGAATACAGATGAAAATCATAGATTAAGTCAAAAAGAAATTGAAGATATATTGCGGCGTGAATATGGGATGACAGTGGATCGAAAGACAATTAAAGCAAGCTTGATGAGTCTTGAAGAATTTGGATATGAGCTTGAATACAGTGAATCAATGAGACCGATGAAAAACAAGTGTACGGGTGAAATAGAAGAAACATACATCCTTTCAAATTTTTATTTAAGAAGAGAGTTTGAGGATAGTGAATTGCGTTTGCTAATCGACAGCTTGTTATTTTCCAAACATTTGCCATATAGACAATGCAGGGAATTGGTTGGAAAACTTGAGAAACTTTCGAGCAAATACTTTAAATCCCGCATTGAGCATATTGTAACAATGCCTCAGGATAGAACGAATAATCAACAGCTTTTTTACACGATTGATGTTTTGGACGAGGCTATTTCACATCACAAAAAAGTGAAGTTTAAGTATATGGAATACAATACGGATTTTAGTCAAACGGCAAAAAAATCGTCTTCTGGAGAGGATAGAGTGTATGTGGTAAGTCCATATCAAATGGCTGCAAAGGAGGGGAAGTATTATTTAATCTGTAATTATGACTATTACGATGATATTTCAAATTATCGTGTAGATAGGATTTCAGGTATTGAAATGTTAGATGAAAAGGCAAAACCTTTTGAAAGTCTGGAAGGCTCAAATGGGCAGCCGTTGAATCTGGAAAAGTATATGAACGAGCACATATATATGTATAGCAGTGACGCCGTGAGGGTGGAAATGCGTATTGTGAAACCAATGGTCAGCGATATGATTGATATTTTTGGTACAAATATCACATTTAAATCTGAAGATGACAAACATGTAACGGTGTCTGTGCTGGCTAACGAGGTTTCGATTGTTCAGTTTGCTAAGAACTTTTCGCCGGATGTTGTGGTGATGAAACCGGCATCTGTGCGTAAACAAGTGATTGAATCGTTAAAAAATGGATTGGAGGTATACGAATTATGAGTGAAAAGACATTTTATGATTTTAAGGGAGAACCTATTGGTGTTAAGGAATTTATCGAGTTGTATGAGCCATACTACTTTATTGAGAATGAAAAGGACAAAAGAATCCGACATACACAGACTGCGAGATATGTCGAGAAAGAAATTGTGGCTATATTAAAAAATGGGGATATAGAATCTCGTGCTAATTTAGCCAAAGTAATGGCGTGGAAGATTGGGAAAATTAAGCATGGAGAAAGTAAGAAAAATAAAAAAATAGTTTACGCATCTGACTGGGAATCATGCGAGACGAAAAATCCAAAGAGATATGGCAAAGAAATGGATTTGGATACGCTTGCAAAAAGTATGTATGATAACCGTAATGAATTAAAGAAATTAGCAGTAGAGAAGCCGCAGGAGTGTCTGAATTGGTTAAGGGATATAACAAGAGAAAACAAAATTGTTGGTTTGGGTTCGGTGTATTTGATTAACTTATTGTTTTTCCTTTCGCACGGAAAATGTCCTATTTACGACCGCTTTGCAATGGCTTCATTGCGTGCATATGAGGAGGGATTATCTCCTGTTGAATACAAGGGCAAGCCGCCAGTAAAGGTACCAAACTTGCCGGACAAGAACAGTAAGAGATTTGAAACTATTTGTGAGAATGGTGCATATGCAGAATACATAGAAAAACTGGATGCTCTTGGCGTTGATTACAAAGAGGACAGAAGATTAGACCGCGCATTGTGGGTTTATGGTCACGCATTTGAGATTGAAGAAGGAAAGTGCTGCTAAAGATTATTTTAAGTTGAGCTGTTCATAACTATAAAAATATAAGAAAATTTGCGGTATATGAGGAGGTATTCCACATGGGAACAGAGAGATTTGTTGATTTAATTCAGAAAAAAAAGAATGGAGAGACACTGACAAAAGAAGAAATTGATTTTATGATAACGGATTATGTGGCGGGGAAAATTCCGGATTATCAGATGTCTGCCATGCTGATGGCAATTTACTTTAATGGTATGGAAAATGAGGAACTGGCAGCGTTTACTTTGGCAATGCGGGATTCCGGAGATTTGGTCGATTTGTCACCGATTGAAGGAATTAAAGTGGACAAACATTCGACGGGCGGTGTCGGCGACAAGACAACACTGATTGTTGGACCGATTGTAGCGGCGTGTGGCGTGCCGGTGGCAAAAATGAGTGGACGTGGGCTTGGATTTACCGGAGGAACGCTAGACAAACTGGAGTCGATATCCGGTTTTCGTATTGACCTTTCGGCACAGGAGTTTTTCGAAACGGTGAAAAAAACAGGAATCAGCGTGATTGGACAGACCGGAAATCTGGCACCGGCGGACAAACTTTTGTATGCACTCCGCGATGTAACAGCTACAGTGGACAGTATTCCGTTGATTGCAGCGTCGGTTATGAGCAAGAAGCTGGCGGCAGGAAGTGACAAAATTGTTTTGGATGTCACGACGGGCAGCGGAGCATTTATGAAAAATACAAGAGATGCGAAAAAACTTGCGAAACACATGGTGGCAATTGGAAATCATGCGGGAAAAGAGACCGTGGCAATTTTAACAGGCATGGAGGAACCGCTCGGATTTGCAATTGGCAATAACATGGAAGTAAAAGAAGCCATTGAGGTGTTAAAAGGAGACGGTCCGGAAGACGTCAAAGAAGTCAGCGTGGCGTTAGCCGGTATGATGCTGTCACTTGGACTGGAAAATGTAAGCCACAGTCAGGGAAAAAGGATGGCGAAAAAAGCTCTTTCATCCGGACGGGCATTTGAAAAATTCAAAGAAATGGTACAGGCGCAGGGTGGCGATATCCGTTATGTAGAGCATCCGGAATTTTTTGAGAGAGATGCATTTGAGGGAGAAGTGTTTGCCGCAGAAGATGGATTTTTATCCGGGATGGATACCGAGAAGATTGGTGTGGCAGCAGGACTTTTGGGCGCCGGCAGGGAGACCAAAGACAGCGTCATTGATATGAGCGCAGGTATTTACCTGAAAAAGAAAATTGGAGATACCGTGAAAAAAGGCGAAGCGATTGCCATCTGCTATGCAGGAACGAAAGAAAAATTGAACCGTGGAATGGCAATGTTTGAGAGCAGTATCCGGTATTCGAAAGAAGCTCCAAGGATTCCGAAATTAATAGTGGATATTATTCGCTAGGTTTGGTAAAATAGGAATAATAAGGAATAAATGAGGGAGGACAGATATGTTCGATAGTATTGTGATTGGCAGCGGCTTCGCCGGTGCTGTGGTAGCCAGAGAGCTGGCTGAGAAAAAGGGACAGCAGGTGTTAGTGATTGACGCCAGAGACCATGTCGGCGGCAACTGCTATGACAAAAAAGACGACTATGGCATTTTGATTCATCAGTATGGACCGCATATTTTCCATACCAATATTGATAGAGTGTATGAGTATTTGTCACGTTTTACCGACTGGTATGAGTACCGCCATGAAGTTGTTGGAAATGTATACGGCAGAGAATTGCCAATTCCGTTTAACTTAAATACGCTGGAGCTTGTGTACGGCGAGCGCGCGCCGCATTTGGAAAAGCTTTTAATTGATAATTTTGGCGAAGGTGCCAGAGTTCCGATTCTGGAACTTATGAATCATGAAAATGAAGAGTTACAGGAGATTGCTCAGTACGTATATGAAAATGTTTTCTTGAAATATACGATGAAGCAGTGGGGCAAATCGCCGAAGGAAATCGATCCGGCTGTGTCTGGCCGAGTTCCGGTTCTTTTATCCAGAGATAACCGTTATTTTCAGGATAAATATCAGGGACTTCCAAAGGAAGGATTTACGCCGATTTTTGAAAAAATGCTCGATTATCCGGGTATTGAAGTGCGCTTAAATTGCGAGGCTGCATCGGTTCTTACCATTGACCCGGAGGCAGAAAATAAGGTTCTTTTTGAGGGGCAGCCATTTACCGGCAATGTGATTTTTACCGGAGCTTTGGATGAGCTGTTTGGATGCCGCTTTGGCAGACTTCCGTATCGTTCGCTGCGGTTTGATTTTGAGCACTATGACAAGAAATTTTATCAGAGCCACGGTGTAGTAAACTACACGGTGTCGGAAGATTTTACCCGTATAACAGAGTTTAAGTATTTGTCCGGCCAGTTGGATGCAAAGGATACGACGATTGTGAAAGAATACCCGATGCCTTATCAGGGAAAAGACGGGGAAATTCCTTATTATGCAATTAATAACGCTGAAAATGATGCTCTGTTTTTGAAGTACAAAGAACTTGTTAATAAGATTCCAAACTTCTATCTGTTGGGACGTTTGGCTGAATACAAGTATTATAATATTGATGCGATTGTGGACCGTGCACTGACGGTGGCAGAGGAAATTTAAGAAAGAAGGGTTTTGAGAATGAAACTATTGACGGTTGCGATACCTTGCTATAATTCGCAGGATTACATGGAGCATGCAGTAGAAACCGCGTTAGTAGGTGGCGAAGATGTTGAAATTATTCTGGTAAATGATGGTTCTTCAGATAAAACGGCTGAAATTGCCGACCGTCTGCAAAAAGAACATCCGACGATTGTACGGGCGATTCACCAGGAAAACGGGGGCCACGGGGCAGCAGTAAATACCGGTCTTGCCAATGCAAGCGGTTTGTATTATAAGGTGCTCGACAGTGATGACTGGTTTGACAGAGGGGCATTCCTTAAGATTTTGGATGTGCTTCGCAGTTTTGTGGAAGATGGTTCCGGCGTGGATATGCTGCTTGCTAATTATGTTTACGAAAAGCCAAGCCTTCACAAACACAAAGTGATTCGCTATGATGGCGTTTTTCCGGAAAATCAGGTGTTTACGTGGAATGATGTAAAACGCTTTAAAATTAGTCAGAACATTTTGATGCATTCGGTTATTTACCGGACGAAAATGCTTCGCGACTGCCAGCTTGAACTGCCAAGACATACGTTTTATGTAGATAACATTTTTGTTTATAATCCGCTTCCGTTTGTGAAAAAAATGTATTACGTGAATGCCGATTTGTATCGTTATTTTATCGGAAGAGATGACCAGTCGGTAAACGAAAAAGTAATGATTGGACGTATCGACCAGCAGATTAAAGTCAACAAATTGATGATTGATGCGTATGATTTGACAAAAATCAAGAACAAAAAACTGCGCGATTACATGGTAAAATATTTGACAATGATGATGACGGTTAGTTCTGTATTTCTCATTAAAGAAGGCTCGGAAGAAAGCCTGCAGAAACGCGAGGAATTATGGGAGTACCTGAAAAATAAAAATAAAATCATGTACCGCATGATAAATAAAATGGCACTGAGTAAGCCGATGCAGTTTCGCAGCAAAGCCGGCAGAAAGATTGTTGTGTGGGGTTATAGTTTGTCGCAGAAAATTTATGGATTTAATTAGAAATTGATAGAAAAAGAAATTCATTCGATTCGAGACGGATAACGTTTCGCGTTAAAGTCTCTCACGAATTGAATTTCTTTTTCTGCTTTTGTCGCAATAGTTTGATAACATTTAACTTATAATATTGCTGGAGGGAAAGGAGTTAATATGATTACAGCACAGTTTATTTTATTCTTTTTTGCGTTTCTTGTAATTTGCATGTTTGTTATGTTGATTGTTTGTGTCTGTTTTTTCCATTTCCATATCAAGATGAATTATTGCAGACGATGATTACGGATGGAGAAGGACTGGAGAATAATTTTATTCCGTTTCATACAATAATATCTATTTTTGGAGAAACAGTAACATATCATACATATGGCACTTTGTGTTATCAATTTTTTGGAAACATTCTTTTATTTATACCTTTTGGTTTTTCACTTTGCTATTATTTTAAAGGAGGCAAAAAGTTTTTCAAGGTATTATGCTGCATTATTCTTGTAACAGTTTTAGTAGAAGTTTGGCAGGGAGCATTTAACGCTATGTTACAAGTAAATTACCGTTGTGTTGATATTGATGATGTAATGTTAAATACCATTGGGGGAATTTTTGGCTTTTGTGTGGCTTATTTTGGGATTCCGCGGTTGCAGACAATTTTTAAGAAAACAAAGAATAATTAGTACAAGAAAAGGAAGAAACTAACAATTTGTAGGACGCTTATTTTAGCGTCCTACTTCATTTAATAATTCTTTTTTCATTTCATACAATTTGTCAGACAAATCAACAAATACTTCCTGAGGATTAACCAGACGTCTTGATTCTTCCCACATCGTTTCCAATTGCTCCTTGCAGTGTTTTTGAATTTCCATAACGGATGGCGAGTCGTAAACACACTGTCCGTTTTTGAAAATAGGAACTAAAATTTCTTTCATCGTGTAGGTGCCGCCTTCAAGACGCGTTTTTTTCCAAGTAGCATTCGGGTCAAAAAGAAGCAAATCTTCGGATTCGTCAAAGGTTTCGTCCGCAAGCGTTATGTAATCGGCGCGGATTTTCCCGGATTCTTTGTCGTAAATGCGGTAAACCGTTTTGTCGCCAGGATTTGTGATTTTTGCCGGGTTTTCGGATAATTTGATTTTTGGAATCATTTCTCCGTCAATTTCTACCGCAGCCAATTTGTATACACCGCCAAACGCAGGTGTGTTTTTGGATGTAATCAAGTTTGTGCCAACGCCCCAGGAATCAATGCAGGCACCCTGTGAGAGCAGAGAGTCAATCAGATATTCATCCAAATCACTTGAAGCACAGATTTCGGCATCCGGAAATCCCGCATCGTCTAACATTTTTCTTGCTTTCTTGGAAAGGTAAGCGAGGTCGCCGCTGTCGAGACGAATGCCATATTTTTTCGGCATGCGGTTCTGCTCACTCAATTCCTCAAATACACGGATGGCATTTGGTACGCCTGAACGAAGGGTATCGTAGGTGTCAACAAGAAGTGTCGTGTTATTCGGATACAATTCGGCATATTTGCGGAATGCAGTCAATTCATCCCCATAACTCATAATCCAGCTGTGTGCGTGCGTGCCAAGTGCGGGAACATCATATTCTTTTGCGCAAATTACGTTGCTTGTACCAATACATCCGCCAATGACAGCCGCACGTGCCCCGAATGTACCGGCATCCGGTCCCTGTGCGCGCCGCAGACCAAATTCCATAACGCCACCGCCCTTTGCTGCATAGCAGACACGGGAAGCTTTTGTTGCAATCAGGCTTTGGTGGTTAATCAGATTTAAGAGTGCTGTTTCCACTAACTGCGCCTCTAAAATCGGTGCGACAACTTTTAAAAGCGGCTCGCGCGGAAAGACTACGGTACCTTCCGGAATCGCATAAATATCCCCTGTAAAATGAAAACTTGCAAGATAATCCAAAAAGTCTTCATCAAACACGCCAAGACCGCGTAAGTAATCAATATCCTCATAATCAAAGTGAAGGCTTTTGACATAGTCAATTACCTGAGCCAGTCCGGCACATACGGCATACGCACCATCATCCGGATTCTGACGGTAAAATAAATCAAAAACAACACAATTTGATGCATGATTTTTAAAGTAGCCCTGCATCATTGTGATTTCATAAAAATCAGTAAGCAGAGTAAAATTTCGATTATCCATACGAACCTCTCAATCTGCGCAAAACTCAAAAAGTGCGCGTTTGCTTTTCAATCTTAATTCTTATTTTAGTAGAAAAAGAGATATCTTTCAAGTTAAACTGATAACTTTGACCTCATATGCAGCCTTTCTTCTCGGAAAAAGACAAAAGCGTTGCTAACTTTTTGGGAGGGCTGTAAATTGGGATTACAGACTAATATAGATAATGACAATAGAATAACGAAGGAGTATAATAAGTGATTATAGGCGTTTTATTATGTAGACATTGGAGAAAAGAGAGGGGGCAAAAATGGCGACGTATGTAATTGGTGATATTCATGGGGAATTTGAGCAATTAAAGATTTTGCTTGAAACAATGAAATTTAATGATAATGACGAATTGTATGTAATGGGGGATGTTGTCGATCGTGGACCGGATCCCATTAAGACATTGCAGTATCTGATGACGCTGCCAAATTGTGTATGTATCGCAGGAAATCATGAATGGATGGCATTGGAGAGTTTGAAACTTATGATGAATGAAATAACAGAAGATTTTATTCAAACTCTTGACAAAAATCAAGTGATGATAATGTTTGATTGGTTTCATAATGGAGGAAAAACGACGATGGATCAATTTAGTAAATTGTCGAATGAAGAACGGCAGGAAGTGCTCGATTTTATTGGTGAGTTTGAAGCATATGTGGAATTGGAAATTCAGGGACGAAAATATCTTTTGGTTCATGCCGGTTTGAATAATTTTTCTTATAGAAAGCCAATTGAAGAATATGCTATTGATGATTTGTTGTGGACGCGTGCAAATTATCAGATGCCATACTACGAAAATAAAATAGTGATCACGGGTCATACACCGACGCAGACAATTTCTGGAAATGATAGACCGGGTTATATTTATCGCAAGAATAATCATATCGCATTGGATTGCGGTGCCTGTTCACAAAATGGGCGGCTCGCCGGAATATGTTTGGAGACTGGAAAAGAGTATTATTCAAGGAAATAGAAAAACATAGATTTATATGGGAAAAGCATCTATAAATCTGCATGGAAATGATGTATAATAATTACAAATTTTTGGGAAAAAGAGAGGATTGGAATGAGTGAATTAAGCAACATTAAAACATTGGAAGAATTATTTGAGTATTGGAAGACTAAACAATCAAATGACAGTGGAAAAGAAACATGCAATAGCGAAAATGGTTATGTGGTTGCAACGAATTCTTTTTACAAAGATGGTATTGTAAATCCAGAAGAATACCAAAATAGTGCTCTGAAGGTTTTGTTTATTACGAATGAAGTAAGCATTGATTGCAAAAATGATGTTGACGAAAAAAATCCCGAATTAAAAGGGAATGGAAAAGGTGGGCATTTGGTTGGAAACAATAAAGGCAATACGGTGTGTAGCTTTAATAGGTATATTTCGGATGATGAACAGGAAACTTGGAGTGGGAAAATGAGAATAAAGTTTGGTGAAATGTATCGAATTATGACAGAGGAGAACTATAAAACCAAAGATTCTATTGATGCGAAAGCGAATAAAGAGGCACTTAAAAAGATTGCTTTTATGAATTTGAATAAGCGTGGTGGATTCGGAAGTATTCAGCGAGATGTTTTTTTGAACTATTTGAAAAAATATAAAGAATGTATACGAAAAGAAATAGAATTAATTGCTCCGGATGTGATTGTATGGTGTGCATGTAATACATATGATGCAGAGGAGTATATGGGGGCCATTTTTGAGGAGAAGGTTTGGAAAGAAAAGAAATTAACTCTAAAGAAAGGAAAAGTTCCAATCCTTAGAATGTGGCATCCATCGGTTCAAGGTAGAAATATGAATGAGTATTTGGAAAAATTTGCTGACGATGTGTGGAAGAACGCAAAAGATGTTATCTGATTGAATGGGAGCTTGCAGGTCCTGGCTTGTGACAGGGGGTCGCTGCCGATTTCTTTGGATTCCAGTAATTTAGGAGAAAAGCTTTACGGTTCGTGGGTTTGAGTGCGTCGGTATGCGGCACTGGTAGTTTCAGTGCCCATACCGCTACGCACTCAATTAGTGAGAACGCCCATGAACCGTAAGGCTTTTTTGCCAAATTACGGAAAACAAAAAAAGTCCCCTCGCCCCCCTACATTGACAATAACTTTCCATCTATGGTAAAATTACTATACTTGTGCATGACAGACAGTTTGGGAGGTGGATGGTTGTCATGAATAAAAATTACGACCCATACAAGAAGACGATTTTGTTCTTCTTTTCCTTAATAAGTGTGGCATTGATGGCGACAGTGTTTGCGTATTTCTGGTATCTTGTGTACTGGGATACGATGTACTTTTTCCATTTCTACCGCAAAGGTAACTGGGCATTGATTGGGCTTTACGCAATTTTAGTGTACTTTTTTTCGACGATGTATGGGGCACTCAGAATTGGACAGCTGCGGCGGATGGAAGTGGTGCTGTCGCAGTTTTTAGCTACATTTTTAGCAAATATTGTGATGTATTTCGTGGTTTGTCTGTTGGCTTTTGGGCTTGTCAATCCGGGATACATGATTTTGATGCAGTTAATTGACTGCGTGATTGCGGTTGTTTGGACAGTTGTGACGAGACGATTGTATAACCGCATTTTCCAGCCGTGGAAAATTCTTCTGATTTATGGTGACAGACCGGCATCGGAGTTAGTCGATAAATTGGAGACAAGACGTGATAAGTATGCGATTTACGGGGCAATTGATGCCCATGCCGGAATCGACCGCATTGCCGAGACGGTGAAAGATTATCAGGCGGTTTTGATTGGAGATATTGCGGCGGAAACAAGAAATGAAATTTTAAAATATTGTTATGGAAATGGAATCCGGGCGTATGTAATGCCGAAAATTTCCGATATTATTTTGATGGGTGGCGACGAAATTCATGTGTTTGACACCCCATTTTTGCTGTCTAAGGGATATTCTTTGAGTTTCGACCAGCGGTTTTGGAAGCGTACGGTAGATTTGCTCATTGCGGTGCCGCTTACGATTTTATTGTCGCCGATTATGCTTTTGGTGGCATTTGCGATAAAATGCTGTGACGGGGGGCCGGTTTTTTACAGGCAGGTGCGGTGCACGAAAGACAATCGGGAATTTTCAATTTTAAAATTCCGCAGCATGATTGTGGATGCCGAAAAGTCGGGAGAAGCCGTTCTTGCCAAAGAGCATGATGAGCGGATTACGCCGGTGGGCCGTTTTTTACGTGCTGTCCGGTTAGATGAACTGCCACAGCTTTTTAACGTGCTTTCCGGGGATATGTCGCTTGTCGGACCGAGACCGGAGCGGCCGGAAATTATTGCAGAATACCAGAAAGAAATGCCGGAGTTTGTTTTTCGTACCCGTGTAAAAGCCGGAGTGACCGGATTTGCACAGATTTATGGAAAATACAATACCGTTCCTTATGACAAACTGAAACTGGATTTGTTTTATATTGAAAATTACTCTCTGTGGATGGACTTGAAACTGATTCTTATGACAGTAAAAACCGTTTTGAAAAAAGACTCGACAGAGGGAGTGGATACCAACCAGACAACGGGATTAAAAGAACACACCGAGGGCAACGAAGAGGTCGAACGCAAGATTCAGGAATATACATCCAGGGAGGAATCGCATCATGAGTAAAAAAGCATTACTGGTAACAAGAGTCAGCGGCTTTGTGCCACAGTTTGAAATGAATAACGTGAAAATATTACAGGAAATGGGATATGAAATCCATTACGCGGCGAACTTTGATGTTGTTGTGTACGGGAAAGATAATTCCCGCTTGATGGGCACGGGAATCCACAGACATCATATTCCGTTTGGACGCTCGCCATTTTCCAGAGATGTGCGGACGTGCTATCTGGCGTTGAAAAAACTGATGCTTGAGGAAAAATTTGATTTGATTCACTGCCACATGCCGATGACAGGAGTTCTCACGCGCAAAGCGGCAGAGAAAGTATACAAAATGACAGGAAGAAAAGTTCCTGTTATTTATACCGCACATGGCTTTCATTTTTATGAGGGCGCACCGGTTTCTAATTGGAAATATTATGTAGCAGAAAAGCATTATGCGAGATATACGGATAAACTTTTGGTGATTAATCAGGAAGATTATGCGAGAGCAAAAAAATTCCCGATTCGTGGAAATGTGGAATATGTGCAGGGCGTTGGCTTGAAACCGGCACCTGAAAAAGACCCTGATTTTGATATGCGCAGGACATACGGAATCCCGACTGACCACAAGGTGGTTGTGAGTGTTGGAGAGCTGACGGAAGGAAAAAATAATGAAGTTATGCTCCGGGCGATGGACCGCTTCCGCAGAAAAAAACTGACGTATCTTATTTGCGGTACGGGTGCGATGGAAGAACATCTGCGAAATGTGGTACGGGAGATGCATCTTGATGAACAGGTGGTATTTGCCGGTTACTGTGAGAAAATTCCGGATGTTCTTTTGCAGGCAGACTGCTTTGCCTTTCCATCGAAGCGTGAAGGACTTCCGGTAGCGATGATGGAGGCAATGCGTGCCGGACTCCCGGTGCTTGCCTTAGATATCCGTGGAAACCATGATTTGATTTCCGATGGAGAAGGCGGATTTTTATTTGAAGAGGGAAATGCATCCGATTATGTAAAAGGTCTTTCCTTTTTCTTAGATTACCCGGAAGAGGCAAAACGGATGGGTGAATGGAACAAAAAAAGAGTGCAGGATTTTTCGATTGATTTAGTGGAAGAAAAAATGCGGAGAATTTATGCAGAGGCAGAAAGCGGGGAATTGAAATGAAACTTTTGACGGTGTCCATAGCCGCCTATCATGTGGAGGATTATCTTCGTGAAACATTGGATAGTTTTTTGATTCCGGAAGTAACGGACCAGTTAGAAGTTTTGATTGTAAATGATGGTTCCGGTGAAGGGGTCAATGAAATTGCCCGTGAATATGAGGCTAATTATCCGGATGTATTCCGTTTGATTGATAAAGAAAATGGCGGTCATGGTTCGACGGTAAACCGCGGAATCGAAGAGGCAGCGGGTAAATATTTTAAGACCGTTGACGGGGACGATTACGTGTCCGCAGAAGGCTTGAAAGAGTTGCTTTCATATCTTCAGACCGCAGAGGCTGATTTGGTGGTGAATGACTACCATAGTTTTAACGATGCTTCCGGTGAAATGGTGAGTGAGATGCACCATGAATTTCCGGGAAAAGAGTATCGGAAAATATATGCATTTGAGGAAGTCTGCGGCAAAGTTTACATTAATATGCATGCTGCTACTTACCGCACGGAATTGCTGAAAAAAATGGGAAGACGTCTGGATGAACATTGTTTTTATGTGGACGCCGAGTATAATTTGTATCCGATTCCGTTTGTGAAAACAATTGCGTTTTTGGAAAAGCAGGTGTACTGTTACAGACTTGGGATGGAGACGCAGAGTATGAACATCCGAAATATGCAGAAAAACTGCGCACACCATGAGATGGTGCTGACACATTTGCTGGAATTTTATAAGGAAGAAGCAGAGCGTCTGACGCCGGAGAAAAAAGCATATGTGGCGGAAGGCGTAGCGAAAATATTGACAAGCCAGTATAAAATTTATTTGAGTTATCCGGCAGAGGCGGTTCACAAAAATCAAATTGTGGCTTGGGATAAACGGATTAAAAAAGAATTTCCGGATATTTATCACAGTGTGACAAACCGTGCCGTGAAAATGCTGCGGCATAGTGGGTATGGATTGTATCGTTTGGCGTCGTATTTATGCCGGAAGGCATACGGATGCGACTAGAGAATGGAGGTAGTGTATGTCATTATTTGTTGCCAGAATAAAGGGCTTTGTCCGATTCAAAGATTTGATGGGACAGCTTGTGAGCAGGGATTTGAAATTGAAATACCGCCGCAGTGTGCTGGGCTATTTGTGGAGTGTATTAAACCCGTTGTTTATTATGATTATCATGGCGATTGTATTTTCAAAAATGTTTACGAGAGCCAGTATTACGAACTTTCCGGTATATTTGATGAGTGGCCAGGTTATGTTTAACTTTATGAATCTGTCCACGAAATCGGCGATTCAGTCGATTAACGGAAGCGCATCGCTCCTCAAAAAAACATATGTACCGAAATACGTTTTTACCGTTTCAAAAATTATCAGTGGTTTGATTGACTGTGTATTTTCAATGGGAGCGCTTTTGATTGTTATGTTATTTACCGGGGGAGAATTTACGTGGCGGCTTTTTCTGTTCCCGCTTGTGCTCGCACAGAATTTTGTATTTACGATGGGGCTGGGACTTTTCTTGGCGGCAACCAATGTATTTTTCCGAGATATCCAGTATATTTACAATGCGATTACAACGGCATGGCTTTATCTGACGCCGATGTTCTATCCAATTGAAGCACTGCCACAGAATCTTCAGTACATTGTATCGCATCTGAATCCGATGTACTCCTATGTTTCTCAGTTTCGTATGCTGACACTGCCGGGGTTTGTGCCGGTGGGAATCAGTATTATGTGGCTTATTATAATTGGAATTGTGTCGGCATTTCTGATGCTCATCATCGGACTGTGGGTATTTGTAAAGACGCAGGACAAATTTATTTTGTATATTTAAGGAGGAGAATGACATGAATGATATTGCAATCGATGTAAAAGATGTGACGATACGGTTTAATCTGGCATCGGAAAAAATCGATAATTTAAAAGAATATTTTGTAAAATTAATCAAACATGAACTTCTCTTTCAGGAGTTTCTTGCTGTCAGGGATGCTTCTTTTACAATCCGTAAAGGAGAGGCGTGGGCACTTGTGGGAAGCAATGGTTCCGGCAAGTCGACGCTTTTGAAGGCAATCAGTGGAATTTTGAAACCGTACAAAGGAGAGATTGTTGTAAATGGAACGATTTCTCCACTATTGGAGCTTGGTGCCGGATTTGACATGAATTTGACGGCAAGGGAAAATATTTTTTTGAATGGTACGGTGCTTGGACATTCTAAGAAATATATGCAGGAGCATTTTGATGAAATTGTGGAGTTTTCAGAACTTCATAAGTTTTTGGATTCGCCGGTGAAGAACTTTTCTTCCGGTATGCGCGCAAGGCTTGGTTTCTCGATTGCTACGATTGTACGTCCGGATATTTTGATTGTAGATGAGATTCTGGCGGTTGGCGATTATTCATTCCAGCAGAAGTGTTTGAAGCGAATGGATGAAATGATGGGTGGCGGAACAACGCTTTTGTTCGTTTCTCATTCGATTGACCAGGTGCGTAAACTCTGTGACCATGCGGTATGGATTAATAAGGGACAGATTATGCAGGTTGGCGAGGTAAATGAAGTGTGTGATGCCTATATGGCAACTCAGAAGAAATAGAGGATAAAAATGATATTACAGAATTTAGTTTTTCCAAAAGAAGATATATGCAATGAGCCGGAACTTTATTTCCATGGCACAACAGACGGTAAAATACCGGCTGGAAATGAAGCGGATTTGTTTACTTATTTTAACAGTTTTTCGGCGTATAAATGGAAAATGTATACGAAAATAAAAGAGGTTCGATTCCGTCTGCGCTGTAAGGGAAGCTGCATGGTTCGACTGTGGGATGCCGGAGTTACGGATGGAACAATGGCATTGACTGAAAATTTTACCAGTGAGAGACATAGGCAGGCAGATCCGGAGGAGGTTTCTCTTTCCTTTTCTCTGGCAGACGTAGAGGGAATTGTTTACGCAACGGTTAGGGCAGACAGTGATACGGAGATTCTCGGTGGATGTTTTGAGACAGTTTTTGAACCCATTCAGTTAGCGAAAATAGCGATTGGAATTTGTACTTTCCGGCGCGAGGAATTTGTGAAAAAAACGCTGGAAACTTTAAAGCGTGAAACGATGGAAAATCCGGATTCACCGCTTTATCAGAATGTTTATGTGTATGTGTCGGATAACGGACAGACGCTTCCTTACGAAGAGCTGTCAAACGATAGAATTTTTGTGATGCCAAATCGAAACACCGGCGGCTCCGGCGGTTTTGGACGCTGCATGAAAGAAGCATATGAGGACAGGGAAAAGCATGGTCTCACACATATTCTTTTGATGGATGATGATATTGTACTGGAACCGGAGTCACTTTTCAGAACGTATACACTTCTTAACTTCTTAAAAGAAGAGCGAAAAGGGGCTATGCTTGGCGGAGGACTTTTGCGTCTTGATATCCCTTATATTCAGCATGCAAATGGTGAACTCTGGCAGGGCGGCCGCATTGGTTTTACAAAGCGCGGCTATGATTTGCGAAGAATGACAGATGTTGTCCGCAATGAATATAATCTCCCGATGGAATATAATGGCTGGTGGTACTGCTGTGTGCCGTTAGCAGAACAATTTCGTGGTTTTCCGCTTCCGATTTTTATCCATGGCGACGATATCGAATATGGACTGCGTTTCGATGGAAATATTATGACAATGAACGGAATTGGTGTTTGGCATGATGCGTTTGATAACAGAAAGGCATCTTCCATGGAATATTACGATATGAGAAATACATTGATTGCCTGTGCCATCCATCATCCGAAGTTTTCCAGACTGCGCATGATAAAACGTGTTGCGAGACATCTTATTGGACAAATGCTTCACCTTCGCGTCAAAGACCAGGAATTGACGATGAGAGGCGTCGAAGATTTCTGTAAGGGAACTGAATTTTTGAAGGAATTAGACCCGACAAAACTTCATCCGGAAATCATGAAAATGGGTTATGCCATGCAGGATGTTTCCGATGATTTACACAAGTTTGGCGTTGATGTGGAAAAGACAAAGCCGCAGCCTTCGCATTTATATGAGGACGGTGGTTTTGCAAAGAAACATTTGCTGTCTGTGAACGGATGGCTTCTTCCGGCGAAAAAAGAGACGGCGGTGCTTCCTATGGGCGTGCATCCGGATGCTTTGTATCGCAGAAAAACGGCTCTTTTATACGACCCGGATACAAGCCGGGGATTTTATGTCGAACGGAAAGCAAAAGATTTCTTTGCAACCATTGGCAGATGTTTTAAAATGGGCTGGCTGCTTGCAGGCAAGTATAAAAAGACCGTGAAAGACTTTCAGAAAAATGGCGCGGAATTGATTTCGTATGATTTCTGGAAAAGGTATTGATGAGTGCAAAAAAAGTCGAAAAAAGCAAGTTTGTGCATTTGAGTGCACAAACTTGCTTTTTTCGTAAACTGTTTTAATATTTATTCTTAAATATTTTCCCCCTGATATTATCACAGTAATAACAGTAACTCTTATAAATCCACCGATAAATAAATTTCGATTTTTTCATCGACATTTCAAACGATTTTGTATGGTATGACTTTCCATGCATCCAGTCGACAATTGTCTGGAAGGTTACCGGAGGAGCGTATTCCTCAGCACGCTCGCCAAGTGCCACGGCATCCTTGAGGCTTCCAAAGACATTCAGCAGAATCGGATCGTCGGTTGTCTGCTTGAAGTTTGCCATGCCAAAGTCATACAGGTAATGGCCGGTTGTAAATTCATCCTCTAAGTTGAGTGCACAGAAATCCTTTGCAAAGCGAACCAGATAAGTTTCCAATGCCTGATTCATTTCTTCGTCATTTTCACAGGAATTAAATACCGGCTCGATGCGTCCATTTTTCTCTTCGTAGGTTTCGATGGTACGATACGGAAGATTTGCAAAAATGGATTCTGCAAACACAACGGAATGTGTGTTGCAGGTGTAGTTGTAGCGGATGGATTTGCCGATGGTCGGGTAAATGCTTCGTACATAATACATCGGGTCATCTACTTCGTGACCGGCGGCATCGGCTAACAATCTTGTCAGGCAGTCTTGTGTATAGCCACGGCCCCAATACTCAACAAAGGCAAATGGTTCGTTGAAATCAATTTCCTGACGAAGATAGTCGGAAACGATGACACGCTGCTTTTTGGCAACGGCAAGCAAATGTTCTTTGTAAGCATCGGAACGTTTTAATTTCTGGCTCACATCAGAAATTAACTGGTCTGAATAACGCTTCGTTGTTTTTAAGTAACCAAGCTCCGGGAAGAACTTATCAAATGTTGCTTCGTCAATCAAAAGGGCGGAAAGCAATTTGTTGAAATTGCGAACGCCGCTGAAGTTGCCGTAAGGCTCGAAAAATTCTTCATCCACTTTGTCGATAAACGATGGCACACGCCATGCTTTTCGTGAACCGTAAATATATTTTGTGCGCAGCGGAAGTCCTTTGCTCTCAATTACGGCATCCGCCATAAGTTTCAAATAATAGCCGTCACGGGAAATAAAGTAAAGGGTTTTGTAACCTCGTTTTAAGGCGTCGTGAACTGCCCAGTGAACATAAGGAACGAAATAAAGACTGGCATATTTGTAGGCAAAAGTCTCTTTGTCCGTGTGCTCCTCCAGACGGAAGTTGCGGAACAATTTCACAACACTGTGCATACCATATTCTTCAATGTAGGCTGCCATATGTTTTTCATAGTCGTCAAGTTCCGGAACCGACACCGGCTGTGTGTGGATGCCAAGACGGGATGGCTGGGTGTCATCGGCAAATTTATTATCGCCAATGTGAATCCATTCCGAATAATGGTAGTCGAGAGAACTATAAACTTCCAAAAATAATTTTCTGGTTGTTTTTTGATAACCTTTATCACTCGATAAAAACAGTGGAAGTGTGGCAAGAAGCGGGTCCGCTTTTGCTAACATTTTCTGAATCGTTTCTTTCGGCAAATACATATCACTGATTAATACAACATCGTTTCCTTCGGCAAGGTACGATTTGAGCATATCAATGTGGTCGGTTAAAGGAATAACGGATCGGATTTCTTCCTCACATTCCCATGTAATCAACTGCTGTTTCTGCTCATCGGTAAGTGGAAACAGTGTTGCCATGTGGTCATAAATTTCCGACAACTGGATTTCCAAATGGTCGTCATTTCGGATTAATACCGACTTTTTATAAAACTCACGCACATTGGATTCGCACCAGCGGCGAATCTGCGAAAATTTGCGGATAAAATAGCTGTCATAGCCACAGTCGGACTGCTCCAGTTTTTTTCGGACATTGTCGAAAACGCTGGAAGGATGACAGCACTGACGTGAAAAAAGGGTATCAAAAATATCGAAACTGTAAAGTTTCGGAAATTCTCGTTTTTCCGGCGTGAAAGAAAGTGCGCTATCAATAATCCGTTCGCAGTCATTTTCATCCGAATATGACCAGAATAACTGATTAATCCGGTCGAGTTCTGCTTTCTCCGTCTCTTTGCAGGAAGCAAGTGCAGCAAGTAATTCATCAAAATTAGATGCTTCGGTTCCGCAAGTCATTTCCCGTACATCGAAAACAAAATCACGGAAATTTTCTTTGTCATCAATATCATAAAAATACCGGATAAATGTTTTTACTCCACGCGCCAATAAATCATAGAAAATGGAGGAGTAATCAATAATGGCGATATCAATATCCGAAAAAATTTCGTACACATCATCTTCATTTTCCCAGAAGTAAAAATTCGGATGATTTTGGTAGGTTTCTTTCATTGCAAGATACTGGGTATCTTTTTCTACCATAGGATGCATTTTTAAAATCAAAAGGATGTTGTTTTCGTGAAGAACATCCGCCAGGCGTTTCATGTCCGGCAATGCGGATTTCATAAAATTAGCCCCGTTATTGTCGCGGTAAGTCGGGCAGTAAATTGCCAGCTTGGTATCGGCAGGCAGCCCTTTCTTTTTGCGTATGTCATGGTCGTAACTTTGGATGTTATCGTTCACAACACAGCGTGGATAACCGGCACGGATTACTTTATCATCATCAATGCCGCACTGCTCTTTGAAATGTTTTTCCATAATTTCTGAAGTAACCAAAAAGAGCTGGTTGTTGCGGAAAATTTCGTTGTTGCGAATATATTTTTTTGCTAATTGTTCGCATAAAAAGCAGCCTGTTGTCAGCTTTCTTTCGATACTCTTGCAGCCAACGCCGTGCCACAGATTCAAAACGGTAATGCCGGTCAGTTCCGGCTGAAATACTTCTTTACACATTTCAACGACATAGACACCGGCTTTTGCCATAACACTTTTTCCTTTGGAAGAGCGGTAAAGTTCTGCCTCGTAACCAAGTTTATGCACGTAGTTCATCGTGTCTGCATTGTAGCACATCCAGACCGGTTTGATTTCTTTGTGGTGTCTTATGATATATTCAAACATCCATTTTGGGTTGCCGGCAAAACTGTTTCCGGCGTTAAAAATCCATAAATTTTTATCTCGTTGTTCGCTCATTTTATTACTCCTTCTTAGTTCTCTAATATATGAAGAATTTGTTCACATGCTGTTCCTTTTTCAAAAGAACCCATGGTTTCAAAGTGTTGTTTATACAAAGTTGTGAAGTCTTCGTCCCGGTATTTGACTGCCATGTCGGGAAGTGCCGCAATGTCTTTGCATTTCAAATACGGCCATGTGTCATATGGAACAAAGAAACCGCGGTCCATTTGTTCGTATTCTTTCAGGCGGTTTTCCAATAAGAAAACCGGGCGCCCGGTCAGGGCAAAATCCCAGATGCAGGAAGAAAAATCGGTTACCAGTAAATCACTGGTGTAAAGTAAGTCCTGCATTTCATAATAGGCATTTCCGTCAAGAATCCGCTCATCAAGGGATTCATTTGTTTCCTCTCGGAAATAATGTGAGCGGTAAAGGACAATCCAGTTGTTTTTTGTTGCTTCTTCCAAGCGGTCAATGGTTTCCGATAAATAACGTAAATCGTACTGCTCTTTTTCCGGCGCAGTCATCTGAAAACTTGGCGCAAAAAGCAAAATTTTTGTCTGCTCGCTTATATGATAAAAGTCCTGTACACGTTTTTTGATTTCCGGATGCTTGGAGAAAAAAATATCGTTTCTTGGCGTTCCGGTTTCCAAAAAGATTTTTCGGTCTAACGAAAATGCTTCGGCGTACATGTCAGTGCATGCTTGGCAGGAAGACACAAAGTAATCTAACCGCTTATACCATTTGTCGAAATTTGCGGCAAAGGTTTTATCTTCGTTTATTGTTTCTTTGCCGACTTTTTTATAAGCACCGCCACCATGCCAGGTTGTCAAAAAGATTTGTCCTCTTTTTTTGACAAGTGCTTCATCAATCATATCGTTAGTGATAAAAATACCACAGCGCAGAAATAATTTAAAATAGCTTAAGCTTCGCTGGCGCACAACTGTAATGCCGGTCCGCATCGTACAGGTTTCCGGAAAACGGGTGACCCAGATGAGTTCGTATTCTCCCGGATGTTTTAGCCAAAATGACTCCATAAGAACACTTGGGTTGCACACATAGCCCTTGCGGTTATTTGCATAAAACATAATCCGGTTTTTTTTGACCGGAATAAAAAACAGCAGGTACTGGAGAAGTCGTGCTATTCGTATTTTTGCTTTCATATTAAAATGCTTCCTCTTTCCTTTTTCATAACCTCAATATTTTACTACAGAGCATAAATAGATGTCAAGTGTTGACAAATCAAGGGAGCAAGTGTTTACTGGTACCTTTTTGTTTCCGTAATTCAGCAGAAAAGCTTTGCGTCTCGCAGGCGCTTCCGCTCGTTGAGTGCGTAGCGGTATGGGCACTGAAACAACCAGTGCCATATACCGACGTACTCAAAACCTACGAGCTGCAAAGTTTTTCTGCTGAATTACTGGAATAAAATAAAGTGCCAGTAGATACTTGCCAACAAATCTCCCCTGCGTAAATTGGGTGCGCAGGTTTGAAACAACGCTTTTCCTGCAATTTGCTCTATAGGGTTGCATGTGTTAGGCTTCATTTGGAGAAATTAGATGGCACAAGCAACTCTTTGTGGTAATTTTCACTGTTTAGGTTGTCTTTTTCTTACATATTTTCTTGATGAAAGTTGAATGTGACGCAAAAATGCAACCTTTTGAAGAAAATAAATGGAAAAGAGTTGTTCCATAGGGGCAAATGTTAGTTGCTTATGTTTTTAGGTTTCCTGCTAATTTACCGAAACCTAAAAATTTTAAAAACAACAAACATTTGAAAAAAGGATGACAAAAACAGGGGAGTTTCATATAATAAGTGTGAAGATATTTCTTTGGGGATTTATATGTCAGAAAAGAATAATTTTTTGTATGATGTCAGTATGTCCTATGTAAATGCCGGATGGCAGGAGCGTTATTGTGCGCTGGTAAAGTATCTTGATGCATATCTGAAGGAGAATTGTGGTGAATTTTTTGCCGATTTGCAGCTTTACCAGACCGGGCCGATGAATTATGTAGTAGTGGCGGTGTATTATGATGTGCCGGGTGTTGGCGAGGCTCTTCCTAAGATTCTTGGATTTGTAAATGCAAAATATCGGGAAGTTGTTGGACATAATGTAAGACGAAAGCAGATTTTGAAGTTTGACTTAGCAAAAAAATTACACGGGCAGAGTGAAGTGTGTCTGCACGCTTCCTCGGAAGAGATGGAGGAATCAGAAGATGAACAACCGCGAGAGGATTATGCGTCTTCGACAGGAGAAGAAATTAGACAGGAACGAAATGATACAACTTCTTGAAACAGCAAATAGAGAGGACCGAGAGTATCTTGCCGCACAGGCGAGAGAGGTTCGGGAGAAGATTTATGGGAAGGACGTATTTGTTCGGGGGCTGATTGAATTTACAAATATCTGCCGCAATGATTGTTATTACTGCGGGATACGTAAAAGTAACGAAAAAGTGGAGCGATACCGCCTGACGCCGGAAGAAATTTTGTCCTGCGCCAAAGAAGGATATGAATTGGGATTTCGCACTTTTGTGCTGCAAGGTGGCGAAGATGGCTGGTTTACGAAAGAACGGGTGGCTTCGATTGTCCGGGAATTAAAGAAACAATTTCCGGATTGTGCAGTGACGCTATCCATCGGAGAGCGTACGAAAGAGGAATATGAATGTTTTCGTGAGGCGGGGGCAGACCGTTACCTTCTGCGCCACGAGACGGCGGATGACGCTCACTATAGAAAATTGCATCCGCAGGAAATGAAACTTAAAAACCGTAAAGAATGTTTATTTACCTTACGTGAACTTGGATATGAAGTAGGTGCCGGTTTTATGGTAGGCTCGCCGGGACAGACGGTGGAGTGTCTTGCTGAAGATTTTGAATTTTTGCAGGAACTGAAGCCCCATATGATTGGAATCGGACCGTTTCTTGCCCATCAGGATACACCATTTGGTGCAGAAGAAAATGGTTCCTATGAGCAGACACTTTTGTTATTGAGTATTCTACGACTGATGTTTCCGGGGGTGTTACTTCCTGCGACGACAGCACTTGGAACAATTGCGCCGGATGGACGGGAGCAGGGATTATTGGCAGGAGCGAATGTATTAATGCCAAATTTATCACCGGTTTCTGTGCGGAAAAAGTACGAGCTGTATGATAATAAAATATGTACCGGGGAAGAGTCGGCACAGTGTAAAGATTGTTTAAGCAGGCGTGTGGAATCGGTTGGCTACCGGATTGTTACTGACCGGGGAGACAGCCGGATTGAGAAATAGGAGGAACGTATGATAGCGTATTTTTTGGCAGCATATTTGATTTTAAATGGAATTGTATTTTTGGTTTACGGAGTGGACAAGTATAAAGCAGTTCACAATAAGTGGAGAATCCCGGAAACTACCCTTCTTGTTATCGCTGTTATTGGTGTAATAGGTGCCTTTGCCGGAATGCATGTTTTTCATCACAAAACACGTAAACCAAAGTTTTATGTAGGGGTTCCCGTTATCTTTTTCTTGGAGGTGCTTGCTGTTATTGGTATTTTTTGTGCGGGTGGGAAATACATGGGGAACACTGCCAAAAAAGAAAATGCAGCGAAAACGGCGAGCCTTTCTTCCACATCAAGGGAGGGATTAAAAAGAGGGGAAGAATTTACCATTGAAAAACAGGAGTTTAAGAAAAGTCTTTCGCAGGAGTCTTTTTCGATTCCATTCAATACAATGGATGAGTGTTATCGTGTGGGGGACTTGTTTGTGTCTTTTGATTCGGGAACAAAATCAAAAATAAAGATTTATTTTTGGAATCCAAAGACAATGAAAGTTCCGGCTGTATATACATATCGTGAAAATGTTGAAAATTATGATGATTCGTTATTTGCAGCGAATGAGAGCGGACAATATGTGATTGCGCAGATTGCCGAAAAGTTAATTGTATTTAATTTTTTGGGAAAGGCCATGAAGGAGATTTTAATTGAAGAAGGCCGGCCAACAGATATTATAGAAAAGGATGGGAAACAATACATTTTGACATCATCGACGCTTTATGTCGGCAGTATCCAGTCGGGATTTCGTAAGGTGGGAAGCAATTCTGACAAAGAAGAAAAGAAGAATGCCGAGGAGGATAATTGGTCGTTAGAATTTTTATTTTCCTGTGGAGATTATGTTTATGTATCGATGACTGTGCCTGCTAAGTATCATAGTTTTAGTTGGTTGTGGCAGATATCATTAAAAAATGGCGAGTGGAAAAAAATCATGGACGAAATGCTCGATTTTTCTTTTGATACGGATGCCAAAGAGGTGGCTGCAGGGATTGAAATTGGCGAAAAAAATGCTGAGGTATTGTATTATAAATTCCATGAAGATGGAACGTATGAAAAGAAAAAAATCAAGGCGATTCCGGGAGCTGTGGAAAATGGAGTTATTTACACCGCATCGAAAAAAGAATTTCTCGCTATTTCGGTGAAAGACAACAAAAAAACGGTGTTAAAGCATGTAGGGCGGTATTGTGAAATTGCAGATTTAAAGTATGAAAATTTAAGTAATGTAAGGCAGGAAAAAAAGGGGAAAATTATTTACAAGGTATCCGTTTATTTGTCAAAAAAACCACTGAAAAACCGATATGGAAAGCCGATGCCGGATTATGATAATTATTATTGCTATGATTTGGAAACAAAGCAGACGCAGACGGTGAATACAGGTGTCAGCTATATAGATTTTGATTATGCGGAAGGAAAGACATATATGAAAAATCGGGGAAAATGGCTTACACTTGAAAAGGAAACGAACACGGTAGAAATGGCAATTGATTATGTTTATGGGGATAATGCGATATTAAATAAAAGAGTTGTGCGTGTGGTGCAAAAAGACAAAAAGGAAAAGGTAGTCTCGGATAAAGTGTATACTTTTTGTGGAGACGAACAAGGAAATTGCCGGATTGAAGATGTGACCGGCAAGTATGGAACGCTTGAGAAGCAGGAAAAATGGTTTACAATTACAGCAAAACAAGTAAAAGCGATTTCGGATAAGAAGTTGTTAAAAGGGCTGATGAAAACGGATGAATAGGGGGCACGCATGTGATATGTTTTGTCTTGCATGTTGTAGAAAATGATGTTAGACTATAAGAGATAAGCAGGGCATGGGGCAAAATCTGGATTATCTGAGTACGAATCAGCCAACGGATGAATACACTCATAAACTTCAGCATCGTGTGCTGGAAATGCGCGATGATAAAGAATGGAGGGAAAATTATATGACGTGGGAAATGAAATTGGATGAAAGATATGAAACGGGTCATAAGGCAGGCAGGGAGGAAGAACTATGCAGACTGATAAAAAAGAAACTTGAAAAAGGGAAAAACATTGCGCAGATTGCAGATGAGTGCGAGGAGACGGAAGAAAGGATACTTGAATTGATGGAGAAGATGGAGAAAACATCTTACAATGAATAAATTATTTATATGTCAAGGAGGGGGAACATGAAAAAAACAATTAAGGGGAAACTTACACTAAACACAGCAATTTTTATTGTTGCAGCAATTATTGTCTGCGAAATTGTCAGTGTGAATGCATTAAAAACAAACATGACAAATCAGACAAGAATCCAATGTCATACATACCAGAGTGGAAAATACGAATGACAAGGTCTCCTTAATTAATCAGAATATTATGGAAATCAGTGCAGCAATGGAAGAAACCGGAGCAAACATTGATTCCCAGACAACCAGTATTCAAAACATTGATAAAACTTGCAAGGATACAACGCATGCAGTGGATGTTCTTGTATCCCATGCAGAAGAAATGTCTGATAAAGCGAAAGAGATTGGTGAGCGTGTCAATGAAGCGGTGCAGAAATTAATGACAGATAAAGACAGTGCTGTGGTGAAGGCGGACGAAAGCAGAAATCGTATGCAGATGGCGATTCAGCAGACAAAAATTATTGGCGAGATTACAACTATCTCAGCGTCAATTGAAGAAATTGCTTCTCAGACAAATCTGCTTGCATTAAATGCTTCGATTGAGGCGGCAAGAGCCGGAGAGTCAGGAAAAGGATTTGCGGTTGTTGCGGAAGAAATCAAACAATTGAGTGAAGATACATCAAACGAAATTCGTAAAGTGAATGACTTGACGCAGAAAGTATTTGAAAGTGTGAAGATACTGTCCACTGAAAGTAACGAGTTATTAGTCTTTTTAGATGAGACAGTTTTGGCAGATTATGATAAATTTGCAAGTCTTGCGAATCAGTATAAAGAAGACGCAAATTATTATGAGGAAACAAGCGGTTCCATGGAACATAATGCAGAAGAAGTAATGGACGCAATTCAAAGTATTTCAAATGTTTTGGAAAATGCAAGTTCAGCACAGATGGAACTTGCGTCTGCGGTAGAAAGCGTAAATGAGAATTTGCAGAACATGACTAATTCAAGTGAAAGCATGACTAAGGAAACGAAGAATGCGATGGAAAGCGTAAATGCTTTACAGGAAACGATGGGACAGTTCCGTTTGTAAAACCAAATGAGGATAGGATGCTTTAGGTAAAATTGAAAGGCTGGAGGTGTGTGAAATGAAAGGAAAGGTAAAAAGAAGAGTTATTGCGTGGGTATTGTCATTTGCACTTGTAATGGGTACCGTGTTGGGGGGCCGGGACTTTTTATGAAGGCTCATGCGGCAGATGCGGGAGTTTTGTATATCATTGATTCAATAGGTGGAACACCGGAAAGTGTAACAGAAGACTGTACAGATAGTGCCGGTGGCTGGTCTTATGATGCCGGTACTGCGACATTGACGTTGGATGGATTTCAAGGAGAATACATCGAAGCGAATGGTGATATTAACATAGTTCTGAAAGGGAAAAATAAGATTACTATATCGGCAGAATCTACAGAGGGAATCAAGTCAACGGGAAAAGTCACGATTGATGATACAATATCGCCGGTACAAGACTGTTTAGATATTTATTGCAACGATGGAACAGAAAGTGTTTCTATGATATATACCGGTGGTTTCGGAGCGGACTATGCCACTTATATCGTAGGCGGAACAGTAAATCTTGTAGAAGAGAATACGAGACGCCGATATGTTACGGGAATATCTCGTTGGGCATATGTAGAGAATGATGCATCCCTGAATATCAATTTATCTGCTGACGGAGGGAGAAATGGTGCGGCTGCTCTGTTGAATTTGAACACCAGTGGAGACACTTCATTCCGTGTAAACTCTTTATCAAGCAGTTCTTATGGAGTTTATTCTCTGGATAAGAAGGGGAGCGGTGATACAGCACTCACGGCGGAAGGGAAAGCCAAGAATATTGGTAACAAATTTACAGTCGGTTCGACAGGAAATACGGGGAAAATAACAATAAAAGGTTATCTCACTGATTTTACTCCATACCGCAAAAAAAATCGAATTGTGGGCGTGGATAATTTCCTGTGGAGTTATTTTACCGAAAATCCTCAGACAGGTGGATTATGTCGATGTGTATGTGATAGTTTGGGTGTGCCGATGAAAGACTTTGTGATTGAGTCGGTGGATGAATTGCCGCTAACGGTGATGGACAGCGAGTTATTTGATATACCTGTGACAAAAGCTGGAGAAAGGTGGAATCAGCCGGTTGACTGGCGCGAGGGTATCTATGGTGGAACGGGGTATTATGAATTTTCCCTGGCAGAAGATAGTGCCCCATTGCCAGAGGGGATTTCTGTCAGCAGTGCCAATGGAAAACTTGAAGGAACACCGACAAGCAGTCATTCGGCCGGTATAGCAAAAATTGCAGTTACATCCGGTGAAGAGAGAAAGACGTTTGAGGTTCATTATGACGAGATTAAAGAAAAAGATTACCTATTGACCATTGGCGGAACAACGGTAAATATGGCATCTGATCAAATGGGAGCCGGATGGTCATACGAGAGTTCCACGACATCGCTCACTTTGAATGGTTATAATGGTGGTCCTATTACGGCAGAACGTGATTTGAGTATTAAATTAAAAGGGTCAAATGTGATTACGATACCGGCAGACGCCCAATATGGCATTAAATCTACAGGAAAAGTTACCATTGACGATACGACGTCAACGGTGGTAGACTGCCTGGACATTAAATGCAGCGAGGGGACGGAGCAGGCTTTAATGATAGCCACCGGTGGTTTTGGTGAAGAATGCGCCACGTATATTATTGGTGGAACCGTAAATCTTATAGAAAGCGGCACAAGCCGCCAATATGTTACAGGAATATCCCATTGGGTATATGTAGAGAACGATGCAGCCCTGAATATTAGCTTATCCGGTGAAGGGGAGCGAAAGGAAATTGGTGCTTTGATGAATCTAAATACCAGCGGAGAGACTTCGTTTCGTGTGAACTCCCTACAAAGCAGTTCTTATGCGGTATATTCTGTGAATAAAAATGGAAGTGGTAATACAGCACTTACGGCGGAGGGAAAAGCCAAGAATGTTGGCAGCAAATTTACAATTGGTTCGACAGGAAATACAGGGAAAATAACAGTAAAAGGTTATCTTTCTGATTTAACTCCGTATGGAAAGAAAAATCGAATTGTGGGCGTGGACAATTTTCTGTGGAATTATTTTACCAAAAATCCTCAGACGGGTGGATTATGCCGATGCGTGTGTGATAGTTTTGGTGTGCCGATTAAAGATTTCGTAATCGAGTCAGTGGATGAATTACCGCTAACAGTGATGGATAGTGCGTTGTTTGATATACCTGAGACCAAAGTAGGAGAAAGGTGGAATCAGGCGGTTAACTGGTGCGAAGGTATTTATGGTGGAACGGGGGATTATGAATTTTCACTGGCGGAAGATAGTGCCCCATTACCAGAGGGGATTTCTGTCAGCAGTGCCAATGGAAACCTTGAGGGAATTCCGACAAGCGGTCATGCGGCTGGTGTGGCAAAGATTGCAGTCAAATCCGGTGGAGAGAAAAAGACATTTGAGGTCAATTATGGTGAAATAGCATACAACAATCCTGTGACTTCGTTAGAACTTGACAAGAGTGAAATCATTATGAACCAGGGAGAAGAAAAAGAACTTACGGCAACGATTCTTCCGGCTGATGCGGATCGTTGTGACGTAGACTGGAAAGGTGATTCCGATTATATTACTATCAGGGAACAAACTTTTGTTTCGGGTTCAAATAAACGTGAAGCAGTATTGACAGCAAAACAAACAGCAGGTGTAACGAGTGTATCGGCAGTGTCGGTGATTGGAAACTATAAAAGGACTTGTACCGTGTATATTAAAGAGAAAAAACCAAGGGCGACAGCCAGTCAGACGTCGATTTGTGATTTGATACCAAATCAGAAGTATATGATTAATGGGATTCAGATGACAGCAGATTCCTCGGGACAAATTGCAATTGATGACAGCTGGAGAGAAACCACAGTGTCAATTGTGAGGGTAAATACAGAAGCAAAGTGTAATAGTGATGCGCAGAGCCTGCCGATTTCAAAAAAAGCGGCAGTTAATCTATCAACCGTATCGGATAAGGTAGTGCTTTCTTATTCAAAGACAACATATGATAAAACAGAAAAGGAACCGGATGTTACAATTGAGGGGCTGGTAAAAGATACGGATTACAGCGTTACCTATAGCAATAATGTGAATGCCGGAACGGCAACTGTCACAATTGTCGGCATGAATGATTATGTTGGCACATTGTATCAGTATTTTACCATTGAACCGGCGAAAATGACAGGAGTTTCGGTGCATGGATATAAGGGAACATACGATGAGAGCAGTCATACGATTACTTTGGATGGAGTGCCGGAAGGAGCGGTTATAACCTATGCTTCAGAAGAATCAGGTATTTATTCGGAAATGAAACCTGACAGACGCAGTGCAGGAACAACGACAGTATATTACAAAATAAATAAAGCAAATTATGAGGAATTGAAAGGCTGCGTTAAAATAGTAATTGAGGCTGCACCAATTGCAGAAAAGAAGGTTGAGCTTTCTGATGTATCATATGTTTATGATGGCACGGCCAAGAGTCCGAATGTTGCAATTGCCGGAATGATAAGAGGAATTGATTTTACTGTTATATATAGCAAAAATGTGGATGCCGGAACCGGAATAGTAACAGTAGAAGGAATTGGTAATTATAAAGGAGTTTTATACCAATACTTTACCATTGAACCTGCAGAACTAACCGGAATTAGTGCACAGGGCTATACCGGGGAATATGATAAAAAAAGTCATACTATTAATTTGCAGGGTGTACCAGAGGGGGCAGTAGTAACTTATGCAACGGTGAAGGAAGGGATTTATTCGGAGACTAAGCCTGCTAGAGTAGATGTTGGAACAACGACGGTATATTATAAGGTAAACTTTGCAAACCACAAGGAATATACCGGCCAGGCTGATATTACGATTACTCCGTCGGGGGCAGCGCAAACACCGGGAGCCACACCGGGAGCTGCGCCGGGAACTTCTGAAACGGATAAAATCTCAGAAGCAGATAAAGAAGATTCGTCAGAAGTGCAATTTTTGAATGACTCTTTGACGAAAAAGACAGCAAGACCTGCCGCGATAAGACTTGGAAAGCTGAAGGCAAAAAAGAAAGCCCTTGTTATAAGATGGAAAAAAGGGAAGAGGATAAATGGTTACGAAATTCAACTTTCCATGAATAAGAAATTTAAGAAAAAAAATAAAAAGATAGTTGTTAAGCAAAAAAACCGGACGAAGATAACGGCGAAAAAATTGAAGGCAGGAAAGACCTATTTTGTCCGGATTCGATCTTATAAGATTGATGCAGGAAAAAAAGTGTATTCTAAGTGGTCGAAAGTGAAAAAGACTAAGATAAAATAAAAAATTGTTTATCGAGCGGTATGTAAAAACAACGCACCGGCTGTATGAAGCCGGTGTGTTGTTTTTTTACGCATTTTTTACATAGAAATGATTTCAGATTTTACATTCGCCCCCTAAACTAGGTCTTGTAAGAAAGAAAAAGAAAGATGAAAAGATTGAAAGGAGAAAACAAAAATGAAGATGACAAAAAAAGTATTAGGAATGGTTTTATGCGGGGTTATGACAGTGGGGATGATTACCGGCTGTGGCGGCTCTGACAGCAGCACAACAAATGATGCAGGAAATACATCTGCAGATGCAGCACAGGAAATTTCCGTTGTATCACGTGAAGATGGTTCCGGTACACGAGGCGCTTTTGTAGAACTTTTTGGTGTTGAAGATGAGGAGAACGGAGAAAAAGTAGACAAGACGACAGAAGAAGCAACAATCGCAAACAGCACGGAAATCGTTATGACAACCGTAGCCGGTGATAAAAATGCAATTGGTTACTGCTCACTCGGTTCCTTAAATGACAGTGTGAAAGGACTTAAGATTGATGGTGCAGAGCCAACGGTTGATAACATTAACAATGGAAGTTATGCAATTTCTCGACCATTTAACATTGCAACAAAGGATAAGAAAAGTGAAGTAACACAGGACTTCATTAACTACATCCTGAGTGAAGACGGACAGAAAGTAATTGAGTCTAACGGTTACATCAAAGCAAGTGATGCCGGTGCTTTCAAGAGTAACGGTGCCAAAGGTAAAATTGTAGTAGCCGGTTCCTCTTCGGTTACGCCGGTTATGGAAAAACTTGCTGAAAGTTACAAGACAGTAAACAGTGGAGCAGAAATTGAAATTCAGGAAAGTGATTCCACAACAGGTATGAATTCAGCAGCAGAAGGAACTTGTGACATCGGTATGGCATCCCGTGACTTAAAAGACAGTGAAACAGGTGCAGGACTTACACCGACAGTAATTGCAAAAGACGGAATCGTAGTAATCGTAAATAACGAAAACAAAGTAGATAACATGACAAAAGCACAGGTAAATGATGTGTTCCGCGGAACAATCACAGACTGGAGTGCCATCAAATAAAGGAGGCAGCCATGAAAGAAAAGGCAATGAAAGTAGTGTTTCTGATTGCCGCTTGTGTTTCGATTCTCGCTGTAGCATTAATTTGTATCTTTCTCTTCGCCAATGGTATCCCGGCAATTAAGGAAATCGGCTTGTTCGATTTCCTGACGGGAACGGCGTGGAAACCGGGAAATCACAAATTTGGGATTTTGCCGATGATATTAGGAAGTATATATGTGACCGCCGGAGCTCTTATTGTAGGAGTTCCGATTGGCATTTTGACGGCAGTGTTCTTAGCAAAATATTGTCCGAAAAAATGGTATCGAATCTTAAAAGGTGGCGTCGATTTGCTTGCCGGAATCCCATCCGTTGTCTACGGATTTTTTGGACTTGTTGTTCTGGTTCCGATGGTGCGCGACACCTTTGGCGGAAATGGAAACAGTATTTTAACGGCATCTCTTTTGCTTGGCATTATGATTCTGCCAACGATTATTGAGACATCAGAGGCAGCTATTCAGGCGGTGCCGGATAAATATTACGAAGGAGCACTGGCACTTGGTGCCACGCATGAGAGAAGTGTTTACCGTACGGTTGTACCGGCAGCGAAATCCGGAATTTTAGCAGGAATCATTCTTGGTGTCGGCCGTGCGATTGGTGAGACGATGGCAGTCATTATGATTGCCGGAAATCAGGCAAGAATGCCTGCCGGTTTGTTAAAGGGTGTTCGTACACTTACAGCAAACATAGTAATTGAAATGGGATATGCGGCAGATTTACACCGCGAAGCGTTAATTGCGACAGGCGTTGTCCTGTTTGTCTTTATCCTGATTATCAATTTATTGTTCTCACTCTTAAAGAGAAAGAAGGTGGACTAGATGGCAAATGGTTTGAAAAAACAAAAGCAGAAATGGAAAGCACTTGCAAAACATAAGTCCTCTCTGGTTCTTTACCTGATTACAATTTTGGCAGCAGCGATTACGGTATTTGTGTTAGGATACCTGATTGTTTATATTCTGGCAAATGGTATTCCACATTTGAAACCGTCACTGTTTGCTTTTACTTATACATCGGACAATGTTTCGATGATGCCGGCACTGATTAATACGGTGCTTATGACACTGGCAACCTTGATTGTTGCGGTTCCGCTTGGCATTTTCGCCGCCATTTATCTGGTGGAATATGCGAAGAAAGGAAACAAGCTGGTGAGCATAATTCGTGTGACGGCAGAGACACTGACCGGAATACCATCGATTGTTTATGGATTGTTTGGTATGTTGTTTTTCGTCGGTTACTGCAAATGGGGATTTTCCCTTTTATCAGGAGCTCTCACCTTAGCAATTATGGTGCTTCCGGTTATTATGCGAACGACCGAAGAAGCACTTATGGCAGTGCCGGATTCTTACCGGGAAGGAAGTTTCGGCCTTGGTGCCGGAAAACTGCGAACCGTATTTCACGTAGTTTTGCCGAGTGCCGTTCCGGGCATTTTATCCGGTGTTATTTTGGCAACCGGACGAATTGTTGGCGAGACCGCAGCATTGATTTATACGGCTGGAACAATTGCAAAAGTGCCAAGCAGCATTTTTGATTCGGCAAGAACGTTATCGGTTCATATGTACAATTTATCAAAAGAAGGACTGCATACGGATGAATCGTATGCAACGGCAGTGGTGCTTTTGGTACTTGTAATTGCAATCAATATGTTGTCGAATTTTGTCGCCCGAAAAGTTGGGAAAAACAAATATGGCAATTAGAATGGAGAATGAATATGGAAGATAAATTTTGCATACAAAACATGAATCTTTATTATGGAGATTTTCATGCACTGAAAGATGTCAGTATGAACATTCCGGCGAATGAGATTACCGCTTTTATCGGACCTTCCGGCTGCGGTAAATCCACATTTTTAAAATCGCTAAACCGGATGAATGATTTGGTAGAAGGGTGTCGGATTTCCGGTTCCCTTCAGTTAGATGGCGAAGATATTTACGGTGACATTGATGTCAATCATCTTCGCAAGCGGGTTGGAATGGTGTTCCAGAACCCGAACCCATTTCCAATGAGCGTGTACGATAATATTGCTTATGGTCCACGAACTCATGGAATTCACTCCAAGGCAAAATTAGATGAAATAGTTGAACGGTCGCTGAAACAGGCAGCAATTTGGGACGAACTCAAAGACCGTTTGAAAAAAAGTGCCCTTGGTTTATCCGGCGGACAGCAGCAGCGTTTATGTATTGCCAGAGCGCTTGCAATAGAGCCGGAAGTGATTTTGATGGATGAACCAACAAGTGCCTTAGACCCGATTTCCACTTCAAGAATTGAGGATTTGGTACTGGAATTAAAAGATAAATACACAATTGTAATGGTAACGCATAATATGCAGCAGGCAACGCGTGTATCTGACCGCACGGTATTTTTCCTTCTTGGAGAAGTAGTTGAAATGGACAAAACGGAAAAATTATTTTCCATGCCAACGGATAAACGTACAGAAGATTATATTACGGGGAGGTTTGGATGATGAGAAATCGATTTGACAGACAGCTTACAGAATTAAATCAGGACATGATTCAGATGGGGCATATGATTGGCCAGGCAATCGGCATGGCAATCAGCGCACTGAATAACCGTGACAAAGAACAGGCGGAAAAAGTAATTGATTATGATGATGAAATTAATGAGGAGGAGCGGATTATCGAAAATCTCTGCTTGAAACTTTTGCTGCAGCAGCAGCCTGTGGCAAGGGATCTGCGCGTAATTTCATCGGCACTGAAAATGATTACAGACATGGAAAGAATTGGTGATCAGGCAGCAGATATTTCGGAAGTAACGCTGCATTTAATTGATGCTAAGTATAAAAGAGATATGGAGCATATTCGGAAGATGGCAGCAGAAACGACCTGTATGGTTGTGCAGAGTGTGGAAGCATACGTAGAAAAAGACGAGGAAAAAGCAAAAGAAGTCATTGCGCATGATGACATCATTGATGATTTATTTATTAAGTCAAGAGAGGATGTAATTTCTCTTATTCGCAGCAATCCGGAAGAGGGGGCTTGTGCGACGGATTTACTTATGATTGCAAAGTACTTTGAGCGAATCGGAGACCATGCCTGCAACATTGCGGAATGGGTCATTTTCTCAATTACCGGAGAGCACAAGAAAAAATAAAAATAAAAATAAAAATATCTAAAGTTATAATTGCATTTTTTCCTTATCAGCAGTAAAATAGATATAACATTGATTTTACTTATGAGATAGGAGGAGCGTGTGTATGAAATCAAAATCATTGCGATTTCGCATATTATTACTATTGGTAGGAACAACAGCTATAACTGCTTTAATTTGCGGAATTATAGGATATTATAATTCGAGAGCAGTTGCCAACAGTGATGCAAAAGAAAAATTGACGACAGTGAGTGAAGGGTATGGGAAAGATATCGATAACCTGCTTTCACAGGTAGAAGTTGCGGTGGATACTCTTGCAGATGTAACAAAAAATCAGATTCAGGATGTAGACAAGTTTAAAAGCAGCAGCAGCTACGTGGATTCCTGTACGGAGGCGTTAGAGACTACAGCTCTTCAGTGTGCGAATAACACGAAGGGCGCGATGACTTATTATATCCGCTATAATCCGGAATTTACAGAAGCAACATCCGGTATTTTTGCTTCGAAAGAGAGTGAGAATGCAGATTTTAAGTCATTGACACCGACAGATTTCAGCAGTTTTGACAAAGACGATGCAGAACATGTGGGCTGGTATTATATTCCGGTTAAAAATGGAAAGGCAACTTGGATGGATCCGTATTTAAATTCCAATGTGAATGTATATATGATTTCCTATGTTGTTCCGATTATGATTGACAATGAAGCAATCGGAGTTGTTGGTATGGATATCAACTTTAATCAGTTAAAACAACTTGCCGACAAAGCCAAATGTTTTGATTCCGGATATGCTTTCCTGGTTGATTCAACGAATAAAGTTTTGTCACATAAGGATATAAAACAGGGAACGGATTTGCAGAAAGTAGATGGCGAACTGGCCTCATTTGTGAAAGCCGGAAGGATGGGCGAAATAAAAGAGTATACTTATGATGGAAACAGGAAAATGGTAAGTGCTGTTTCATTGAAGAATGGCATGAAATTGGTAATGGCTGTTTTAGATAAAGAAGTGCAGAGCAATTCCACCCGCTTGATGTATATGATGATTATTGCGATTGCTGCAGCAATTTTATATGCAGCAATTACAGGATTTTTCTTCAGTGGTTCGATGATTCGTCCAATTAAGGATTTGACAGGAATTATTGAGGATACGGCGAAACTTAATTTTGTAAAAAGTGCAAAGGGTGAGAAATTAGTCCGTATGAAGGACGAGACCGGTGCGATGGCGCGTGCCGTACAGCAGATGCGAAGTAAACTTCGTGAGATGGTAGCGTTAATTGACCAGGCAGGAATTAAAATGGGTGATAATGTTACCGACTTGACTGTGAATATGTCAGAGGTCAATGATATCTGTAATAATAACTCGGCTACGACAGAAGAACTCGCAGCAGCGATGGAAGAAGCAGCCAGTGCAACGGATACAGTAAATCAGACGATTGCAACCGTAAAAGAAAATGCAGAAAGTATCAAGGCACTTTCACAGAGTGGTGCCACACTGTCAACGGAAGTGATGGAACGTGCGAACCAGTTAAAGACAACGACGGAGAATGCCGGAAAACGTACAGATGAAATGTATGCAGAAGTGAAACAGCGTACGGAAGTTGCGATGAAACAGGCAGAAGCGGTAGAGAAGATTAATGAACTTACACATGATATTATGGAAATTTCTTCTCAGACAAATCTCCTTGCCTTAAATGCTTCCATTGAGGCAGCAAGAGCGGGAGAGGCCGGTAAAGGATTTGCCGTTGTAGCAACCGAAATCGGTGCTTTGGCTACACAGACCCAGAATGCAGTTGGTGATATCGACAGCATTATTGGTGAGGTACATAACGCAGTAAGCGGTATGGTAGATTGTTTACAGAATGCAATGGACTTTTTGGAAAATACGGTTCTTGGCGATTACAAAGGATTTATGGAAGTCGGCGAGAAGTATTCCAAGGATGCTGCTGCTTTTGAAGATGGCATGACCAAAATTAATCATTCAATTGTTACGTTGGTTGATGCGATTACCGATATTTCTCATTCAATCGAAGAGATTAATCTGACGGTAAATGAGTCGGCAACCGGTGTTTCGGATATTGCAGAGAAAACTTCTGAGATGGTTCGGAAGATTGAGGCAACCGGAACATTTGTGCAGGATAGCGAAGAAAGTGCTAACAATTTAAATCAGATTGTCAGTGAATTTGATTTGGATGGCAAGAAATAACAAACTCTTGACAATTGCAAATAATCGTACTATCATGAAAATGCTCATAGAGAAAAGCGTTGACGGAGACAGTACCCTGTGTGGAAGTGTTCCAGTGAGCCGGCGATAGTGAGAATCCGGCACCAGTAAGCATAGGCGAATATCACTCCTTAGCTGCAAAGTCGAACGGTTTTTATCCAGTAGACTGCGCCGGTATTCCCCGTTAAAAGGATATATGTTCGGTTTGTGAAACACTCACAGTCCTGACGTAGAAGACAGGTGGTATAATGAAAGCTTAGGCTCTCATCCTAGTTGGATGGGAGCTTTTTTTATTCAATTTTTATGGAGGTAATTATGTATAACAAAGTATCAACAGGCATGAATTTTGTCGAGAGAGAAAAAGAAGTAGAAAAGTTTTGGAAGGACAAAGATATTTTCCGTAAAAGTATTAAACTGCGTGAGGGGGCACCAACGTATATGTTTTACGATGGACCGCCAACTGCGAACGGAAAACCGCATATTGGTCATGTGCTGACCCGTGTTATCAAAGATATGATTCCGCGTTACCGTACAATGAAAGGTTATCGTGTGCCGCGTAAAGCCGGATGGGACACGCATGGTTTGCCGGTTGAGCTGGAAGTAGAAAAACTGTTAGGTCTGGATGGAAAAGAGCAGATTGAAGAATATGGTATGGAACCATTTATCAATCAGTGTAAAGAATCTGTCTGGAAATACAAAGGTATGTGGGAAGACTTTTCCGATACCGTAGGTTTCTGGGCTGACATGGATGACCCATATGTCACATATGATGACAATTATATTGAGTCTGAGTGGTGGGCATTAAAGGAAATCTGGAATAAAGACCTTTTGTATAAAGGATTTAAAATCGTGCCTTACTGCCCTCGCTGTGGTACACCGTTGTCCGCACAGGAGGTTGCGCAGGGATACAAAACCGTAAAAGAGCGTTCTGCTATTGTCCGCTTTAAGGTGACAGGTGAGGATGCCTATTTCCTTGCATGGACGACAACACCTTGGACTCTGCCAAGTAATGTGGCTCTTTGTGTAAACCCGAATGATACTTACTGTAAAGTAAAAGCAGCAGATGGCTATACTTATTATATGGCGCAGGATCTTTTGGATACGGTACTTGGTAAACTGGCAAAAGATGATGAGCCGGCTTATGAAGTGTTGGAGAGTTTCCCGGGAACCGCATTAGAGCATAAAGAATATGAGCCATTGTTTGCCTGCGCGAAAGAGTGTGCTGATAAGCAGAACAAAAAAGGATTTTTCGTAACCTGCGATACTTACGTTACGATGACTGATGGTACCGGTATTGTTCATATCGCACCGGCATTTGGTGAAGATGATGCCAATGTGGGAAGAAACTATGACCTTCCTTTTGTGCAGTTTGTAAATGAAAAAGGCGAGTTGACAGAAGAGACTCCATTTGCAGGTATTTTCGTAAAGAAAGCGGACCCTGAGGTATTAAAAGACTTAGATGCCAGAGGACAGTTGTTTGATGCACCGAAGTTTGAGCATGAATATCCACATTGCTGGCGCTGTGATACACCGTTGATTTACTATGCAAGAGAATCCTGGTATATCCGTGAAACAGCAGTAAAAGACGATTTGATTAAAAATAATAACACTGTAAACTGGATTCCGGAGTCAATTGGAAAAGGACGTTTTGGAAACTGGTTAGAGAATATTCAGGACTGGGCAATTTCCCGTAACCGTTATTGGGGAACTCCATTAAACATCTGGGAGTGTGAAGGATGTGGACATCAGGAATGTATCGGCGGAAGAAAAGAACTGGCAGAGCGTGCCGGAGATCCAAAAGCCGCTGAGGTAGAACTCCACCGTCCATACATTGATGAAGTAACCTTTACCTGTCCGGATTGTGGAAAAGTTATGCACCGTGTACCGGAAGTAATCGACTGTTGGTTTGACTCCGGTGCGATGCCATTTGCACAGTATCACTATCCATTTGAAAATAAAGACGTGTTTGAGAAACAGTTTCCGGCTCAGTTTATCTCCGAGGCGGTTGACCAGACACGTGGATGGTTCCATTCGCTGATGGCAGAATCTACTTTACTTTTCAACAAAGCACCATATGAAAATGTAATCGTTCTTGGACATGTGCAGGATGAAAATGGACAGAAGATGAGTAAGAGTAAGGGAAATGCCGTAGATCCGTTTGATGCTCTGGAAAATTATGGAGCAGACGCAATCCGCTGGTATTTCTATGTAAACAGTGCGCCATGGCTGCCGAACCGTTTCCATGGAAAAGCAGTTACCGAAGGACAGCGTAAATTCATGGGTACACTGTGGAACACATATGCTTTTTATGTGTTGTATGCGGAGATTGATCAGTTTAATCCAACCGAGCATACATTAGAATATGATAAACTTTCAATTATGGACCGCTGGCTTTTGTCCCGTCTGTATTCGACGGTCAAAGAAGTTGATGAGGACCTTGACAGCTACAAAATTCCGGAGACCGCAAAAGCACTGCAGAGTTTTGTGGAAGATATGAGTAACTGGTATGTACGCCGCTGTCGTGATCGTTTCTGGGCAAAAGGCATGGAGCAGGATAAAATGAATGCCTACATGACTTTGTATACGGCACTTGTAACAATCAGTAAGGCAGCAGCTCCGATGATTCCATTTATGACCGAGAGCATTTATCAGAATCTCGTGTGCAATCTGGATTCAAAAGCACCGGAAAGTATTCATTTGTGTGATTTCCCGAAAGTTAAGGAAGAATGGATTGACAAAGAACTTGAGACACAGATGAAACAGCTTTTGGACATTGTTGTTCTTGGCCGTGCATGCCGTAATACAGCAAATATCAAAAACCGTCAGCCAATTGGAAAAATGTATGTAAAGGCAGAAGGCGAATTGTCCGATTTCTATAAAGAAATCATTGCAGATGAGCTGAATGTAAAAGAAGTTGTATTTACCAATGATACAAAAGAATTTACGACATATCAGTTTAAGCCGCAGCTTCGTACTCTCGGACGCCGTTTCGGAAGCCGTTTGAACGAATTGAAAGAAGTGCTTGCCGGATTAGATGGCAATGCTACGATGGATGCGTTGAATGCTTCCGGTGAAGTGACTGTTACGGTTGGCGGCGTAGATGAAGTGCTGGCAACAGAGGATTTGCTGGTAGAAACAGCACAGATGGATGGCTATGTGAGCGAGGAAGATCACGGTATTACCGTTGTATTAGATACAAACCTGACACCGGAGTTAATCGAGGAAGGATTTGTGCGTGAGGTTATCAGTAAAATTCAGACCATGCGTAAAGATGCAGGTTTTGAAGTGGTTGACCATATCCGTGTTTACGAGCAGGGAAATGATAAGATTAAAGAAATCATCAAAGCAAATGAATCTCAGATTAAAGCCGATGTTTTGGCAGATGAGGTTATTTTGGATAAAGTAGAAGGTTACACCGCAGATTGGAAAATTAACGGTGAGGCTGTTACACTGGGTGTTACAAAAGTGGAAGCGTAACGAAGAGTTTGTTACAGAAAGAGAGGTAATTTATGGCATTTGTAACGGAAAAGGAAAAGAAAAAGGAATTGAAGAATAACATTTCGAACTACATGAAATTGTTGTTCCGCCGTTCGGTTGAAGAGGCAACTCCACAGCAGTTGTTTCAGGCAGTTTCTTATGCAATCAAAGATATCGTAGTTGATGACTGGATGGCAACGCACAAAGCCTATGAGAAAAAGGATGTGAAGACAGTTTACTATTTGTCCATGGAGTTTTTGATGGGTCGTGCACTTGGTAACATGATTATCAACCTCAAAGAGGACAAAGTTGTACGCGAGGTACTTGACGAGATGGGTGTAAACTTAGACTTGCTTGAGGATGAAGAGCCGGATGCAGCTCTTGGTAATGGTGGTCTTGGACGTCTGGCAGCCTGCTTTTTGGATTCCTTATCTACACTTGGGTATCCGGCTTATGGCTGTGGTATCCGCTACAAATATGGTATGTTCAAGCAGAAAATCGAAAATGGTTTCCAGATTGAAGCACCGGATGACTGGTTAAAAGATGGTAATCCATTTGAGATGAAGCGTCCGGAATATGCCGTTGAAGTACGTTTTGGCGGTTATGTAACGGTAAGAAAAGACGAAAAGACCGGAAGGGATCGTTTTGTACAGGAAAATTATCAGTCTGTAATGGCAGTGCCTTATGATTTGCCGGTTGTCGGTTACGGAAACCACATTGTAAACACACTTCGTATCTGGGATGCTGAGGCAATTGATACGTTCAATCTGGATTCTTTTGATAAAGGTGATTATCAGAAGGCAGTTGAGCAGCAGAACCTTGCCCGTACTATTTGTGAAGTGCTGTATCCAAATGACAACCATATGGCAGGAAAAGAGCTTCGCTTGAAACAGCAGTATTTCTTTGTATCGGCAAGCGTGCAGCGTGCGATTATGAAGTATATGGAAAACCACAATGATATTCATGGTCTTCCGGAAAAAGTATGTTTCCAGTTAAATGATACCCATCCAACGGTAACAGTACCTGAATTGATGCGTATTTTGTTAGATGAATATGGTCTTGAGTGGGATGATGCGTGGGATATCACAACCCGTACCTGTGCTTATACAAACCATACAATTATGGCGGAAGCATTGGAGAAATGGCCACTTGAGTTATTCTCCCGTCTGCTTCCTAGAATTTATCAGATTACCGAGGAAATTAACCGTCGTTTCCAGAATGAGATTCAGGCAAAGTACCCGGATAATCAGGATAAAGTAAAAAGTATGGCAATTATTTATGATGGTCAGGTCAAGATGGCACATCTTGCTATCGCTGCCGGATTTTCGGTAAATGGTGTGGCAAGGCTTCATACGGAAATTTTGAAACATCAGGAATTAAAAGATTTCTATGAAATGATGCCGGAGAAATTTAATAACAAGACAAATGGTATTACACAGCGTCGTTTCCTGCTTCATGGCAATCCGAAACTTGCTGCATGGGTAACGGACAAAATCGGTGATGAGTGGATTACAGACTTGTCTAAAATTGATAAACTTTCTGTTTTTGTGGATGATAAAAAAGCACAGCAGGAATTTATGAATATCAAATTCCAGAATAAAGTTCGTCTTGCGAAGTATATTAAGGAGCACAATGGTGTTGAAGTAGACCCTCATTCGATTTTCGATGTACAGGTAAAACGTCTGCATGAGTACAAGCGCCAGCTGCTTAACATTTTGCATGTTATGTATTTGTATAATCAGTTGAAGAAAAATCCGGGTATGGATATGTATCCTCGTACTTTCATTTTTGGTGCGAAAGCTTCTGCCGGATACCGCCGTGCAAAGGCAATTATCAAACTGATTAACAGTGTTGCTGATGTAGTAAACAATGACGCTTCAATTGAAGGGAAAATCAAAGTTGTATTTATTGAAAACTACCGTGTGTCCAATGCAGAAATCATTTTTGCTGCTGCTGATGTATCAGAGCAGATTTCAACTGCAAGTAAAGAGGCATCCGGTACCGGTAATATGAAATTTATGCTAAATGGTGCACCGACCCTCGGAACAATGGATGGTGCCAATGTTGAAATCGTAGAAGAAGTAGGCGAGGAAAATGCTTTTATCTTCGGCCTTTCCTCACAGGAAGTAATTGATTTCGAGCATAATAACCAGTATGATCCGAAAGAAATTTACAACATGGATTCGGATATCCGTGCCGTGCTTACCCAGTTGATTGATGGAACATATTCCCCTGAAAATCTTGATTTGTTCCGTGAGATTTACAATTCTCTGCTTGAGACAAACGGCTATGAGCGTGCGGACCAGTACTTTATTTTGAAAGACTTCCGTTCTTATGAGGCGGCACAGAAGAAAGTAGAAGAAGCATACCGTGATGAGGAGCGATGGGCGAAGATGGCAATGCTCCAGACTGCTAAATGCGGTAAATTCTCTTCCGACCGCACCATCGAAGAATATGCGAAAGAGATTTGGCATTTGGAGAAAGTTACTTTGTAATAAAATTGAATAAATTATTTTAAAATCGAACATACTATCATCAAACAATTTTTGTGAGGTGATAGTATGTTTTTTAAACAAAAAGGATTCTATATATCATTAGCCTGTGGCATTGCTGCAATTGGCGCCTTTGCGGCGTTATGCATCAATATGAACCGCAGTGAACAAAAGGAGCCGGTGGCTTCGGCGAGTAATCCCCCGCAGGCGACCGCGGCGGCAACACCGGAGACGAAAGAAGCGTCCAGCAATCATGCAAATTCCGAGGTAAAAGAAAAGAAAACAAAGAAACGTAAGAAAAAATCTGTACAGACCAATGCAAAACCTGCGAAAAAGCAATTATCGTTTAATCAGGAAGAGGGCCTTTCCTGGCCAATAAAAGGCGATGTGCTGATGGAGTACAGTGCAGACAAAGTGGTATATTTTAAGACACTGGCACAGTACCGCACAAATCCGGCACTTCTTTTAGAAGCCAAAGAAGGAATGGATGTAAAAGCGAGTGCGGATGGTATCGTGGAATCGGTGGAAACTTCTGAAGAAACCGGTCGTACGGTTTCGATATCAATTGGTGATGGTTTTACAGTTGTTTATGGACAGTTAAAAGATGTTTCTGTAAGTAAAGGTGATATGGTTTCGGAAGGACAGGTTCTCGGGAAAATTGCAGAGCCGACAAAGTATTATAAAGAAGAAGGAACAAACCTTTATTTTCAGGTGAAGGAGAATAAAACCACGGTAAATCCGATGTTGCTGCTTAAATAAGTGTGCCGAATATATCAAAAACAATACGTTTATCATCATGGCAGGGGGCTTCTTTTTGTGTTATTATAAACAAAATATAATAACTATATAATGTAAAGGAGGAACTGCCATGAAACAATGGAAACGAGTTAGTGGAGTTGTTTTATCGGGGATTTTAGCTTTGTCAATGACACTTGGCGGGATGACAGCGCCGGATGCGGGGGCAAAAGCGAAAAAAGCAAAATTAAAGACAAAGAAAATTAGTGTTACGGTAGGAAAGAAGAAAACAATTAAAATTGCAAACAAGAAAAAATCCTGCAAGTACACATTTAAGAGTAACAAGAAAAAGGTTGCCAAAGTATCGAAAAAGGGTGTTGTGACCGGTCAGAAGAAGGGGACAGCCAAGATTACGGTAAAAGAAGTTAAAAAGAACGGAAAATCCAGAAAAATTGGTGTTGTCAAAGTGACGGTAACGAAGAAAAAAGCGGCGTCAAAGGTAACAGCAAAACCGACAACCAAAGCCACACAGAAACCAAATCAGGCGACAATGACAGCAGCTGCAACAGCCACGCCGGAACCGGCAGTAAAAGGCACATCGGTAAAAGTGTATACGGACGAAATTAAGGATTCTAATTTGGTTGCAGAGGCAGACGGATTTGGACATATGCCGACACCGGAACCGACAAAATCAGCAGATGCTACACCGGAACCAACACCGGCAGTGCTTGTTAATGCGGACATGGAAAAGGGCGAATATGAGCCAATGGCTCCTCGTGGTTCAGCTTCTATTTCAGTTGTTGATGATGGAGCAAATAACACAAAGAAAAGCGCTAAAGTAACAGGACGTACAGATGACTGGCATGGTGCTTCAATTGATGTTTCTTCTTTGGTTGAAACAGACAATGAATATGCGATTTCTTTTTATGCAAAGCAGGAAACAGGCGAGGATCAGAAACTGGATCTTTCCGTGCAGTATGTAGGGGATGATGAGTCCACTCATTACGATTCAATTACGTCCGTTGAACTTTTGGATTCTACATGGACAAAATGTGAGGCAACTATGAAGGTGCCGGAGCACACGGGAACGATCTTGATTTACTGGCAGTCTGTGTACCAATCCAATAATGATATGGACTTTTACCTGGATGAGGTAACCATGACAGGAGTTGCAAAAACAGCGGATAAAGATGCAGGCGTTCCGGATCTTAGTACAGGACTTGTTAAAGGGAAAATCGGTAATCCGATTATGACCTCCCGTTTGACAGCGGATCCGTGGGCGATGGAATACAACGGAAGAGTGTATGTTTATGGAACAAATGATTCTCAGCAGTACGAGGCAGCAGCTAATGCAGATAATAACTACAGCAAAATTAAATCATTGAACTGCTATTCTTCTGCCGATATGGTGAACTGGACAGATCATGGAACGATTGCAGTATCCGGAAACAAAGGAGCTGCGAAATGGTCGGCAAATTCATGGGCACCTGCAGTATGTCATAAGAAGATTAACGGCAAAGAGAAATTCTTCCTGTATTTTGCGAACAACGCAAGCAGTATTGGTGTATTGACGGCAGACAGCCCAACCGGTCCTTGGACGGATCCGATTGGCAAACCAATTATTGACCGCTCCATTAAAGGCTGTGCAGAATCTGAAATTGGATGGCTCTTTGACCCTGCAGTTTTGGTTGACGATGACGGAACCGGCTACCTTTATTTTGGTGGTATTGGTAATACCGATGGAAAGAAAGAAGATTTTATCCGCAATCCTAAATGTGCACGAGTTGTAAAACTTAGTGACGATATGACTAGTGTAGATGGGGATGCAAAAATGATTGATGCACCATTCATGTTTGAAGATTCCGGTATTAACAAAATCGGAGATAAGTATTATTACAGTTACTGCACAAACTGGACCGGAAGCATTGACGGTGTTACCATTGACCGTGCAGACTGCCCGACGGCAAACATTGCGGTAATGGTAAGTGACAGCCCAATGGGTGACTTTAAATATGTTGGCTGTGTTTTGAAAAATCCGGGTACATATTTTGGAGTAACCGGTAATAACCATCACTGTTTTACACAGTTTAATGGTAAACTGTATGCATTTTATCATACGAAGAAAGACACAATAGCAGTCGGTACGAAAGAGGATTACCGTACGACTTATGTAAATGAGTTAAATCTTGGTGACAATGGAGATTTTACAAATGCGGATGGAACAATTGCCGATACAAAGATGACAAAGACCGGTGTATCATCGATTGGTACAATCAATCCTTATGAGACGGTTGAGGCAGAAACATTTGCGATGGCAGATACGGTAGGAACTGTTATTAATAATGAAAAAGCGTCCAATGAAGACTGGGCCGTAAATTATTCCGTATACAATGGAAAGATTGGTGCTTATATTGGTGTAGCGGATGTTGATTTTGGAACGGATGGAGCATCTGAAATTACCATGAAACTTGGTGATTCCACATCGGATTCTTACCAGACGGTTACAAAGAAACTCGGTAAAAAGCTGACAGGAAAGCATACCATTTATTTTGAGTTTGATACACTGGATGTTCGTATGGATTCTTGGAGCTTTAAAAAGTAATAGTATTGTTTTGTAGATGTATAAAAGGACAGCATACCATAGAAGATTGTGGTGTGCTGTTCTTTTTTGTGTTGCTATAATTCAAAATGACATGTTATAATAGCACTAATAGTTGAGGAGGTGTTTAATACATGTTTCGAATTATATATGCAGTCGAACGTGAATGTATGCCGGAGGGGTTTGAGGATAATCTTGTATTTGCTGAAGGTGAGTATGAGATGATGTTGTTTGAAAACGATACGATGATAGAAGTGGATGGCGAGATGCGTCCATACCCGGCACATACCGGAATTATTTATAAGCCCGGCCAGAGAGTTCATTATCATGCGAAAGAAGGAAGATTAACATACACATGGATACGATTCGATTGTGATGAGCCTTTGTTTGCCGAAGGCTATGTGCCGTTTGGAGTTCCTATTTTCTGTTCAAATTATGACTATTTTCTTGTTTATTGGCATATGGTTGCCTGCGAGAATTATTGGCATAGTAAAAGTGAAGAATATATTATTTCGGATTTAATGCATATTATTTTCCACTGGTTTCATGATTATGCATTTCCTAAGCAAGGCTCCAGGTATCAGCCGCTCTTAGAAAAACTGCGCGGGGATATTTATGCACATCCGGAATATGACTGGACGTTGGAAATGATGGCAGAGCGGATAAATCTAAGTCCACGCTCGCTTCAGAAAGTGTATAAAAATTTTGCAAATATTTCATGTATTTCAGAAGTGATTGAGAGTCGGATGATTCGGGCAAAGATGCTTTTGGTTCGAAGTGACTTTGATGTTGGTGAGATTAGTATGCAGTGTGGATATCGCAATGTAGAGCATTTTTGCCGCCAATTTAAAAAGCATGAAGGATGTTCTCCAAGCCATTATCGTAAAGAACATTTGGTTCAGCCGTAAAGTGTGCATGATAAATCAATTTTCGTTCAAGATATATCATGGATTTGCTGCAGGAAGTGAGTTATACTAATACTCAAGTAAATCAATATTTACTTTCCCTCAAAACAAACTCTTATAACTAAAAATACTGTCATTGTGAAAACAATGGCAGTATTTTGCTTTTTTGGGCTTTTGATGGAAAAGTCAAAAAGGAGGAATCAGAGCATGAGAAAAAATGTATTTCGTGCAAAGGGGCTTACACTGTTATTAACAGCTGCCCTGCTTGTGCCGCAGATGTCGGGCGTATCTGCTGATGCAAAAGCAAAAAAACCAAAATTGAGTAGAACAAAGGTTTCCGTTACAGTGGGGAAAACAAAAAAGGTGACAGTAAAAAATGCAAAGAAAGTTACTTGGAAAGTAACAAAAAAAGCAGCCAAAATTGTTAAACTCACAAAGAAATCCAAAAAGGGAGCAACAATTAAAGGTTTAAAAAAAGGAACTGCAAAAATTTCCGTTCAAATGAAGAATGGAAAGAAAAAAGTGAAAAAGACGATTACGGTGAAAGTAAGCAGTGCCAAAAAAGTTGTTGTTACCGCAGAACCGGCTAAGACCACAAACAAACCGACAAACGGTTCAACGAATGGTCCAACAAAAGAACCGGTAAAAGAGCCAACAGCGACACCGACTGCAACATCAACAACAGAACCGTCGGCAACGCCTACTGCAACGCCGACAGAAGAACCGTCGGCAGAGCCAACTTTAACACCGACACCAATGCCACTTCCGGATCTTGGTGAAAACGATGTTAAAATTGACCTGACAAAAGAAAATGAATACGGTCAGAATTCAGTATTGGAAGATACCATTACTTATTATGAAGGAAATGGTGTAAGCTATACATCGACCGGAGAATTTAGCGGTGGTGGTGTAGCATACTGGACCAATGCAGACAAGTCCGGAATTGATTTATCCAAATACAAATCCATTCGTATTGTAGCGTCATCAGATGCAGCAGATACACCTGTTGTTTGTGAATTGCTTAAGAGCAATCCGGCAAATGTATGGGGTGGTGGAATTGACGTATTTGATGGCTACAGTGAGTACAGTGCTATTACAGAAGCCGGTAAAGCACAAGTGTTTGAATTCCAGATTAGTGATGCTTTGGCAGCTGCTTTGGCAGAGGGAACACTTGCTTACGGTATTCGCTTGAAATACAATGCATATCATACGGATGGTGACGATTTACCAAATCGCAATTTTAATATTTATTCCATTATTCTTATGGGAAAAGATGATGTGCCGGAACCAACAGTTGCACCATCAGAACCGGAAGAGCCGACACCAACACCTGGTGTGGCAAGCGGAAGTGCTGCGGTTGTGGTAACAGCGACAGGAAGTGCGGCAGGACTTGATTTGGAAGAGGGAGATACTCTTGATTTAAATGCCAGTGTAAGCACTACTGGATGTGCGGTGACCGGTGATATTGTTTGGACAAGCTCCAATGAAGAGGTAGCAACGGTTAGTGCAAGTGGCACATCAGCAACAGTAACGGCGGTTGGAGAAGGAACGGCAACGATTAAAGCAACAATTACAACGGACACCGGCATTGTTACATATGGTAAATATATTGTTAAAGTTGTCGCTTCTGACCTTGTTTTAGAAGGTGATGATTTAGGAGCAGGTGCATCTTATACGTATGTGCCTAATGGATTTGCTCAGTATGCTTCTATGGGAATTTTTGAGATTGATAAGTCAAAATTGAGTGAAGGGACAACTATTTCGATAAAGTACACAGCGATGGAAGGAGAAACTGACGTAAAAGATACACAGGAATTTAACATTGGATTAAAGACCGGTGACAAATGGAATTCCCCGGCAATTAAAGATTACTATGGCAAGACAGGCGGCGAGGTAAATCTAACATTGACTGCTGATGACATGAAGAAAATCGGTGCGGATGATAAGGTTTATGTTCATGTAGGTACAGCAACTGCCGGATTTAAAGGAACATTTACGTATCTGTCGGTAACAGCAGGAGAAGATGATCTTGTGTCGGAACTTCCAAAGGCTGTAAGTTATGTGGAAAGCGGACTGGCACAGTGGGCTCCAACAGCAAAAGTTATGCTTCCGAGTGATATTGATTTCAATCAATATTCAAAATGCCAGATTGAATTTACAGCATCCGATCCGGCTTTCGAATTCCACGGAATTGTTGGTCATAAAGTGAATGGTAAAGATGTAACAGATCCTAAGTATGGTGTTACATCAGAAGGATATTTTGAGGTAAATCTTTCCAACGTAAAAAAAGAAAAGGGTACAGAACCGTTTGTTGTAATCAATGCCGGAAAGGCAGGGTACGCAGGCTCTGTGACGATTACTAAGATAACATTTGTAAAATAGTATTTGCGATGAAAGAGACCTGCTCTTTTTGCAGGTCTCTTTCGTTATCAAAGGAAAGCGAGAGTATTAATGAGATTAAAAAAAATCATGAAATGGTCGGTGATTACGATGGCAATGATGGCGGGGATTTGTTTTGCACCGCAGTCGGGAAAAGCGGCGGAAAAATTGGAGGTTAAAATTCCTACCGAGCGCGCAATTTACCAGCGAAATAATGATAATAATGCCAACGTAAAGGTTTCTATTGAGTACAGTGGAACCGGGGAGGTGTCGGCAAAACTTTATGACGGAGATAAAGAATTAGGAAAAACGGCGGTTTTAACCAAAGGGAAAGGTAATACATATGAAGGAAGTATTGCAAATGTACCCGGAGGTGGCTGGTATACATTGATTGTAAATGCAGGAAGTGAGAGTAAAACAGTAGAAAAAGTCGGAGTCGGTGAAGTTTTTGTTACCGGTGGACAGTCAAATTCCTGTAACTTTGGAGGCGAAAAAACAACTGCTCAATCAGATTTAGTATCAGCATATAATCCGAATACTAACACGTGGCAGCATTGTGAGGACAGTCAGCCGAGTGAAAGTGGATTTAATACCGGTAATGGCGGTGGCTCTGCATGGCCTTCCATGGGAGATGCTCTGACACAGAAGACTGGTGTTCCGGTTGGGTTTGTATCAACGGGTGTTGGTTCCGCTAAAATTGAGGAACTTCGTACAAAACATTATTTTGCAATTAAAAATGCAATTAATGACTTGAAGCCATATGGGTATCGTGCTTTTTTGCTTCACCAGGGAGAGGCTGATACGGATGGAACAAATCGCGAAAAATATCTGGCTTCTTTACAACAGTTAATTGCACAGACAAGAGAAGATGCCGGATATAATTTGAATTGGTGCATTGCGCAGGTTTCCTATGCATGGAGCAATTACAATAATACGAAGAAAATGGAATCCATGAAAGAGACCCAGCGTGCGGCCTGCAACGATGAAACTATTTTTGTGGGACCAACGACCGATGATTTACAGGGTGAGTATCGACACACGGATAATCTTCATCTGAGCAAACTTGGTTTGATTGAACACGGAAAACGCTGGGCAGATGTTGTGTATAATAAAATGATTACAGCATATGAAGTTTCCATGGATACAAATACGAAGCATGGTCAGATAAGTGGAGAAAAATCCACATATCATGCTGGTGACATTGTAAAGGTAAGTGTAAAGGCAGATGAAGGATACTATTTGAAAATAGGTTCCTTTACGGTAAATGGAAAGCAGGAAGCACTGGATGGTTCTTCATTTGTTATGCATGCGGAAAATGCCGTTATGACAGGAGAATTTGTGACAATAGACGAGCTGGTTGGTTTTCTAAAGGATGAATTAGACAAGGCGAAAAAAATTGATGCAGCCAAGTATGAAGAGGTATCGGCAACTGCATTAAAAAATGCAATTTTGGCAGGTGAACAAGCGATAATTACGCCGGCGGTAACCGGGGAACAGGTTCAAAAATGTACGGTTGATCTTATAACAGCACAAACGTCACTTGTTGAAAAGTCAGTGCCGGATGCAACACCAACACCGCTTCCGACAGCAACACCAACCGCTGCCCCAACAGAAGCACCGAAACAGACAGAAGCACCAAAACAGACAGAAGAACCAGGTGTCAGCCAGCCGGTTGCCGGTACACCTGCCGCAAAGACAAAACTTCCGAAAAAAGGAACCATAATCAAAAAAGGTGGGGTGAAATATGTAATTACAACGTCTTCCGCAAAGGTAAAGACGGTATCCGTTCTCGGAGTGGCAAACAAGACAAAGAAAAGTATTACGATAGCCAAGACAGTTTCTTATAAAGGGTATCAATATGCCGTAACCGGAATTTGCAAAAAAGCGTTTTACAAAATGTCAAAATTAAAGAAAATAAAGGTTTTGTCAACAAAGATAACAAAGGTTGGTAAGCAGGCATTCAAAAAAACAAATGATAAATTAAAAATTCAGGTTCCAAAGAAAAAACTAAAAAAATACCGGAAATTGTTTCAGGGAAAGGGACTTGGCAAAAAAGCAAATATCGTGTAATGTATGGAAAAAAAGACATCGTGGTCTGACACGGTGTCTTTTTCTGTTTTTGGACAAAAGGAGATTTTATTTGCATTTTGCAGAAAAATGATTTACAATGATAATGAATCATTAGACTTATGATTACACATAAGAGGAGAAATATGAACAGCCACGGAAGGCGTGATGATTATGATAGCGGCATATAATTTATATCTTGGGGGCTTCCTGCCGGAAGTGTCACCAAAAAACAGTATTCACAACAAAAGAGAATTAAAAAATAAATATAAAAGCATTGTCAGCCTGAATAATGCAAATCCGCTTGTTATGGTGAAACTTTCTGCGGACACGCAGGCGTATGCGCTGAATGTGAAGGAAATGTCGATGGAACTTTCGGAAGCTTCGCAGGATGTGCTTAATGGGCGAAGTGAGGACGTGGAGGATAACATGAACCGCGTCTTGTCGTTGTACAATGGTCTGCTCAAACGCAGTGACGAGTATGGCGAGGAAAATCATAAGCCGTCGAGACCGGGTGGTGAGCTGCGCTATCTTGTGGAGGGACACACGGCAGAATTGTTTGAATCCGGAATTGCGATTGATTCTGATGGCTTCTTGTCATTTTCAGATGAGGCAGAGATAAAAGTACCGGAGAAATTTATTACGGATTTGGCATCGAAAGCAGAACAGATGAGTATGAATCCGATGGAGTATGTGGATAAGAAAGTTTATAGTTATGCGCATTTATATCAGAGCGATATTGGAACTGCTTATCAGGCATCTGCATTTAGCGGTATGCTGTTTAATTCGTACTGTTAAAGAGAGGGATTCTTTGTCGGCAAAGCAGAACAAAGGCACCAATCAGACCGCCGGCAATTAAGCCGGAGAAATACAAAAAAGGAAAATAAGGAAGGATGGCAGAAGGCCCCACAAGCCATGCGGCTACGGCAAACTGCCCGATGTTATGTGTAATTCCGCCTGCAACACTAACTCCGAAAGTGGAAATGTGTAAGTGGGTTTTATTTTTCAACAAATTCATAATAATAAGACTAAGTATGCTTCCGGCGAGGCTGTATAGAAATCCGAACAGACTGCCAAAGGTAAAAGCGTTTAACAGTCCTCGTACAATGCTTACGGTAAGCGCCTGGCAGAAGCCGTTTTTGTACAAAACAAGTACAATAACCAGATTAGCAAGCCCCAGTTTGATTCCCGGAAATGGGATAGGAAGCGGAAAAAGACTTTCAATATAACTGAATATGAAAGCGATGGCAGTAAAAATAGCAAGTTCAGTGATTGTGTGGATGTGCGGTTTCATATAAGCCTCCTGTTTGGTATTATCGTACAATAGCATCCGGAGCAGAATCCGAAGAAGAATCCGTAATGGTTATGACAAGACGGTGCGGCAGACAGACAATCGACTGTCCGGCTTCTTTAATTGGGCCGGTTTTGACACAGGTTTTGTCACCACAGTCTGCATCCGTCATAGTAACGGCGCCATCCTGAATAAGGAATTGATTGCTTCCTTCGTCTGTACAGCGAATCGTTTGTTTTGTGTTTTCTGACAGGGGTAAGGATAGAATCAATTTTCCATTTTCGCGGACTTCAACGGTTGAGGCTGGTGTGGATTTTGGATAATAAATCCAGACGGTAATGCCGATGCCGATGAATAATAAAAATAAAATTAATATAAAATCGCTTTTGGTAAGATGTGAGCGTAAATTTGACATTGTTATCTCCTTGTCAACCGTAAAAACATTAAGCAACTATCTTACACGATAGCAGATTTTGTATAAAAAGTCAAAAAGAGAGGATGAACTACATGAGAAATCAAAAAGGAAAAAAGATAGGACTTCATATGCTGACGGCAGCACTTTTTTTTGTACTTGCCATGAGCGTCTGCACAGTAAAAACGGAAGCGAAAGATTATAAACAGGGCAAGGTGTATAAAATCACAGCTAAAAGCAAGCCGTTGAAAGCATCGAAGTTTACAAAATCTTCCTTATATAATAAAAAAACAAGGATGTATTTTACCATTCGTTCCTATATGGAGAAATTCCAGAAAAAAGGAAAAGGAACGCTTATTTTGAAAAAGGGAACGTACACTATTACCAATACCATTCATGTGCCATCGAATGTTACGATTATTTTTGAAAAGGGCGTTAAAATTGTAAAAGGAACGAAGACGAATAAGAAAAAGATGCCGGCAGCGATTACGCTGTTCCAGTTGATTCGCCCATCAAATGCGAAAAAGAAAGGCGTTTACAGTGCCTATAATGGTGAGAAAAACATTCACTTTGTCGGCAAAGGCGGTGTTTCAATTGACATGAAATACATGAAATACGGCATTGCTTTTGATGTAGCACATAATGATGGCGTGACGATTGAAAAAATTAATTTTAAAAATGTAAATGTAGGACATTTTATTGAAATGGATGCATCTGCAAATGTTTCGGTTACCGGATGTACTTTTAAAAATGTGAAGAAAAATTCAGATTATGTAAAAGAGGCAATCAATCTGGATACGCCTGACCGCGAAACGCAGGGATTCCACAATGACTGGTCCACGTATGACAAGACACCGAATCAGAATGTGACAATTGCAAACTGCAAATTCTCGAATCTGGGACGTGCGATTGGAACTCATAAATATAGTGCGAATGGTGAAGAGCAGATTTATCATAAGAACATTGTTTTGCGAAATAACCGCATTGAAAATATGCTCTGGGATTCGCCGGTACGCGTGATGAACTGGTCAGATTCTGTGTTGGAGAACAATGTTATTTCCAATGTAAAACAAAAAGGAAAAAGTGATACCCGTGGTATTTTGGTGAGCGGCGGTGTCAATGTTTCGATTAAAAATAACACACTCAGCGGCATGGGACGCGCAATTCAGTGCATTGCATGGAAAAACAGCGGACCTGGATCGGTTTACCCGATTACCTATAATAATCTGACAGATCAGAACAAGGAAGATTTAAAAACAAATATTGGAAAGAAACTGGGACTTTCGGAGTATTTTGTACGAATTAACCCGGTATATAATGTATTTACAAATGCGGAAACAGTTGCGATAAGAAAAGGATGAAACTAAGATGTTGACACAGTTTTCAAGAACGGAATTATTGTTGGGAAAAGAAGGTATGGAACGCTTGAAAAATGCTAGAGTGGCAGTTTTCGGAGTTGGCGGTGTCGGTGGCTATGTATGTGAAGCGCTTGTTCGCAGCGGCGTGTTTACATTTGATTTGATTGATGATGATAAAGTCTGTCTGACGAATCTGAACCGGCAGATTATTGCTACGAGGAAAACAGTTGGACAGTACAAGGTGGATGTCATGAAAGAACGAATTTTAGATATCAACCCGGATGCTGTCGTAAATGTTCATAAGTGCTTCTTTTTGCCGGAAAATGCAGCAGAATTTCCGTTTGAGGAATATGACTACGTGATTGATGCGGTTGATACGGTGACGGCAAAGATTGAGTTAATCCTGCGTGCGAAGGAGACAAATACACCGATTATCAGCAGTATGGGTGCCGGTAATAAGTTAGATGCGAGCGGTTTCCGTGTTGCGGATATTTATAAAACAAAAGTGTGTCCGCTGGCAAAAGTAATGCGGCGCGAGTTGAAGAAACGCGGTGTGAAGAAACTCAAGGTGGTGTATTCGGAAGAACAGCCGAAACGCCCGATTGAGGACATGGCAATCAGCTGCCGGACAAATTGCATCTGTCCGCCGGGGGCAAAGCATAAGTGCACGGAACGCCGGGATATTCCGGGAAGTACAGCATTTGTACCTTCGGCTGCGGGGCTTATTATTGCCGGTGAGGTGGTTAAAGACTTGTGTCAGACGGAAAGTGAGCGGCGTTAATATGAGTATTACAGTAGATGAATTATTTGCAATGAACTCGGAAACTTATCAGATTGTTGATATTCGCGGTGAGCAGGAAGTGGCTAGAGGTGCCATAGATGGAGCGTTGCATTTAGATAAAGATGAAATTTCGGCAAGTCCTGAGGTGGATAAGACAAAAAAACTTGTTATTTGCTGCAGCAGAGGCGAGACCAGTGTAGGTGTTGCGGAAAAACTTTGTGAAGAAGGATTCGATGCCGTGAGCCTTCAGGGCGGTTACGCTTCGTGGCTTTTGGCACGTTTTCGTCAAATGGAAGAACAAGATGCTGCCGTTGACAAGGCGAAAGAAGTGGAGCGGAGTCTTCATAAAAAATTCCGGAAAAATATCTGGTCGAAGTTTACGAAAGCGGTTACGCAGTATGAATTGGTAAAACCGGGAGATAAAATTGCGGTCTGCATTTCCGGCGGAAAAGATTCGATGTTGATGGCGAAATGCTTTCAGGACTTGAAACGTTTCAGCAAGTTTGAATTTGATGTAAAATTTCTTGTTATGGACCCCGGCTACAGCGAGGCAAACCGCAAGGTGATTGAGAACAATGCGAAAATTCTGAATGTGCCGATTACGATTTTTGAATCGAATATTTTTGATTCGGTTTACCATATTGAGAAATCGCCGTGTTATTTGTGCGCCCGTATGCGGAGAGGTCATTTGTATAATTTTGCGAGAGAACTTGGCTGCAATAAGATTGCACTTGGGCATCATTACGACGATGTAATCGAAACAATTTTGATGGGAATGCTCTATGGGGCGCAGGTGCAGACGATGATGCCGAAACTTCACAGCACAAATTTTGAGGGGATGGAGTTGATTCGTCCGCTGTATCTTGTTCGTGAAGATGACATTAAGGCGTGGCGCGACTACAATGATTTGAAGTTTATTCAGTGTGCGTGCAAATTTACGGACACTTGTACAACATGCGATAACGAGGAAACCCGATCGAAACGACTGGAAATTAAAAATCTGATTCATGACTTGAAGAAGACAAATCCTTTTATTGAGGGAAATATTTTTAAGAGTGTGGAAAATGTAAATCTAGATACGGTAATTGCTTATAAAAAAGATGGTGTAAAACATCATTTTCTGGAGCATTACGAGGATAAATAGGAGGAGAGAGTATGAAAAAATGGCTTGAAAAAGTGGATTGGATTTATGTCATTGTGCCGCTTGCGTTACTTGGTACGTTTTGGGTGATTGCGGCATTTACCGGACAATGGCCTTGGCAGAGTAATCCATATAATTCATATGCCTTGCAGACGGATTCGTGGTTAAAGGGAAGACTTGATTTAGGACAGAATTACGAGTGGCTTGAACTTGCCATTTATCAGGGAAAATATTTTGTAAGTTTTCCGCCATTTCCTTCCTATGTACTGATACCGTTTGTTGTCTTGTTTGGTACAAATACACCGGACCATTTGATTGCTCTTGCAGTTACGATAATCGGGTGTATTTATGCGGTCAAACTTTATCGAGAGGCAAGTGCGGAGAAACAGTATTCACTGTTCTGGGTGCTTATGCTTTACTTTGCCTCCGGTTATTTGTTTGTCGGAATGAACGGCTATGTGTGGTTTATTGCACAGAGCATGAGTTTTACGCTCAGCTTGATGGCGTTGTATTATACGCTGCGAAATAAAGGCGGTCTGGCATTAACTTTCTGGGCGTGTGCTGTGGGATGCCGTCCGATGCTTGCACTCTATGGAATTCTTTTAGGTTATCTTTTGGTGAAAGGGTACAAAAAGGAAAATCCGGAAGGGACAGTATGGCAGCTTGTAAAAGAAAAATGGTACTGGGCGATTGGCTGTGGTGCGATTGCAATTTCGTATATGGCGCTCAATTATGCCCGCTTCGGCAATATCACGGAATTTGGACATAATTATCTGCCGGAGTTTACGAGAACCACGACCGGTCAGTTTAATCTTTCTTATTTAAAAGAAAATTTAATGCATTATCTGCGTCTGCCGGTAGCAGGGGGAAACGGTGGTGCGCTTTCGTTTTTCTCATCGGATGGAATGGCGTTTTGGCTGATTGCGCCGATTTTTATTACCATGATTGGTGTTTGGATATATGCGCTGGTGAAAAAGAGAGAGGGAAATCTTACACTGTTGATTATGCTTCCTCTTCTGGCGGTGGCGCATTTATTGATTATCTGTTGTCATAAAACGCTTGGCGGCTGGCAGTTTGGCAACCGGTACCTGCTTGATATGATGCCGTATTTGTTCTTTGGTCTGACACTCTGGAAACCAAAGGGTGAAAAGTTTGTGCAGTGGAATACGGTGATTTTGGTGTTTGGGTTTGCGATTAATCTGATTGGAACCGTGGCAACGTATAATCATTGGATTTAAGTAAATGGAAGATATATAAAGGGGAGATAGTGATTTATGGGAGAGGTAAAAAAACAGCAAGTGCTAGGAACTAACGAAGTTAATAGTGTAATTCGAAAATTAAAAAATAGAGAACTTGAAGTGCGTGAGATTCCAGATGAGCTTGCGCTTAATAAAACCGTTTTAAAAGTAGAGAGACAGCTTGGTTTAAGAAAAGTTTGCCAACGTGGATTTGATGTTATTAAGCAGAAATTTTTTGTGCAGGAGTTTATTGAACAATACTATAATCCGGAGATTATCAGTATGTTTGAAACTTTTGAAGAATATTATGATTTTTTGGATGGAAATATATATGAGAATGCTTGCTACTATCAATATGATTTTAATGATGAATTTTTAAAATCACTTAATTTAGATTTGAATATAGATTTTTTGTCAAGGAAAAAATGTTTTATAAAAGACACTATAGATGATTTTAAATATAAATTAGAGGATGAGTATGCTCAAGGTGAACGAGTAAAAAAACAACGCAAGGAGTGGATGGAGAAATTTAATAATTGTCGTTCATATGGGGAGTTTAAGAAAATTTGTGACGAATTTCAAAAATCGGATATTAAAGAATATTTGGACTTGCGTTTCTTCATGATGCAATATATTTATTCCGCTGTGAAAGATGAGAAAAAAGTAAATATGATGCTTGATTATGCGAGAGATTATTGTTCAACGACCGCTTATATTAAAACAATTGAGGCGGTTGCTTATATTTATTATCCTAATCGTGTCAATTCTAAATATAGTTTGGTGGATTGTTCTCGAAAGTATCAAATTAATTATAAAAGACAAATAGAAAGTTTTATGCAGGATTTGTTTGATAATAATCTAAAAAGAGAGGTTAAAGGTTATTTTGATAAAACCGCACATTTTTATTGTGAGGAGACTATTTTATTTCATTATATTGATGAAGAGGGGAGGAATAGACTGGAATATTCGGAAGGTGTTGTGGTACAAAAAATATTTGAAACGTTTGATGAATTTATAAAATATAGAAATGGAGATTTGACGGATTGCGATTTGTCAGGAGCTTTGGAGCTGAATGTTGACTGGTCGCAGTTTAAAATGGATGATACAACAAAATTACCAATAAAAAGTATTTCTGATTTGAAGTATAAGGTAGATAAGTTTTATGATGGTGATGCCTTTGTTGTCAAGCAGGAGTGGTGTGATAATACACAAAGTGTTGTAAAGAGCAACGTTCATGATTTTAAATATTTTTTTGATTTTATTGCATTTTTAAAGGGCGATTTATCAGATGCTAATTTGGTATTATGTGATGGCCTTGAAAATTTGCATAATATACAGAACATTACTTTTAATAATGCAAAATTAACAAGTAAAGTTTGCGAAGTGTTTGGGTTTCCTTATACTAATTATGATTATAACAAAAATCTTGTTAATGAATTTTCTATGGTTCAAAAAAATGAGATACAAACAATAAAGTCATTACAAATGGTAAGAAAAAAGGAATATTCGGGTACTCGCAGAATTGGCGAATATTTTATGACGTCAGATGATAAAGAAATTAGTTACATATCAGATTTGCATTTAACACATAGACTAAAAAATGCTGGCTGTAAATCAATTGAGGATATTACTCGTGCAATGCATGAATGGGTAAATAATATATTATGTGAAAGTGGGGAAATAGTCCTTATTGGTGGTGATGTATCTTCTGATTTTACATTGTTTAAGCTTTTTGTGAAAATGCTTCGGAAAACAGAAAAATATAGCTATAAGAGTCGTTATTGTGGGAAAAAATTTGTGTTTGTTTTAGGGAATCATGAGTTATGGGGTTTTCCGGAACTTTCGTTAGAACAAATTGTTGAAAAATACAGAAATGTGTTGAAAATGTATGGTATGTACCTTTTGCACAATGATTTGTTTTACAAGAATGAAGCAGATGAAGTGGGAATAATTCCTTATAATAAACTAATAAATGAAGGGAATCAGGTTATTTTAGATAAATTAAGATTATCCCGAGTGGTTATTTTTGGGGGGATTGGTTTTTCTGGTTATAATGATGAGTTTAATGCAAATAATGGAGTTTATAGAAATGTAATAAATAGAGAAGCGGAAATTGATGAAAGTAAAAAGTTTGAAAATTTGTATAATAAATTGCGAGGTGTTTTTGAATATAAAAAGCCAATTATCCTTACGCATATGCCTAAAAAAGATTGGTGTGGAGTTAAAGATTATGAAAATGAGTATATCTATGTGAGTGGTCATACACATAAGAACGTTTATTATGATGATGGTGTGCAAAGGGTATATGCGGATAATCAGATAGGATATAAAAGTGGATTGATACATATGAAGGGATTTGCTGTTCAACAAGAGTTTGATAGTTTCGCTAGCTATGAAGATGGAATATATAAGATATCAAAGAAAGAGTATAAGGAGTTTATTCGTGGGAAAAATATAAGAATGAATTTTAATAGAAACACGGAGTTCATTTATATGTTAAAAAAGAAGGATTATTATTGTTTTTTATATAAAACAATAAAAGGATATTTTGATATGTTAGATGCAGGAGCAATTAGTACAAAATTGGAAAAACAAGATGTTACATATTATTACCAAAATATGGATGCAGTAATTTCTTTTATTGAAAAGCCGCTAGAGGAGTATACTAACTTTCAGCAAAAGATAGCAGATTTAATTAAAAAAATAGGTGGAAGTGGCAAAATTCATGGTTGCATAATTGACATTGATTTTTATAATCATATATTTGTAAATCCAATTGATATGACAATTACTGGTTATTATGCGGAAGATATGTTTAATAAGGAGGTTTATCCTGATGTGGTTTCACTATTAGAGAAGAACAAACCTGAATTATATTCAAAGTTAGAGGGGGAGGGAGATGCGTTGATTGTGCTTAAAAAGGATGAGAAGGCAATACTGTCACCAGAATTGTATATGGAAACACAAATTTATGCTGCATCTAAAAAAATAAAGGAAATGAAAAAAATACAGAAAGGTATTTTGACGGTTTGGCTTGATGAATTACCGAAGAAAGATACAGATTTTTTGAATTAGCTAATTTCAAGGTTTTGCTGAAAATTAATTGATAAATTTATTTGATATTGAGTGAGTGCGAAATATGTTGCGGCGCTTAAATTACCTAGGAGGTGTCGTTATGCCGGAATCAATTAAGAATATTGTGAAGTTATTTTCAAAAGAGGTAAGAAATGTTTTAGGAGAAGATTTCAAAAAAATGATTGTATATGGTTCCTATGCGAGAGGGGATTATATGGAAAACTCTGATGTGGATATTATGGTATTAACGTCACTTACTAACAAGGACATACAACCTGTTGAATACAAATTGTATGATATTGCTTTTGATTTTTTTATGGAGTATGGAGTTGATATAAGTGTTATTGTAAAGAATGAAGAGCATTTTAAATATTGGTTAGGAGCGTTGCCGTTTTATGACAATGTTGAAAAAGAAGGTGTGGTTATTGATGGGTAATGAAAAATATTTAAAAACATGTTGATGTTTCATGTGATTTTTAATATACTATACATAAGAAAAGCATTGTGCTTTAACAATAGGTGATGCACAGCCTTATAAATGAGCGATTTATGAGCAGAGGGCACGTAGTTGCCCTCTATTTTGTTGTTAGGAGAGAATGTTGATAATAGTGAAGCTACAAGCCATGCCGACCTCGTGAGCAAAGCTCACTCGGTCGCGGGCTGTCGCCCTATAAAAAATAAAACTCCCACTGCTTCTTATGTGAGCAAGCTCCCAACGAAGCAGCGTGAGTTTTATTTTTTGCATGGCTTGTAGCTTTCGCGAAAAAAACTTATTGACGTGGACCTATGGCTTGTGGTATAGTGGATAGGCGATGAATTAGGTCTTTTTTTTATGCCAAAATTTTGACCAAGCCGCAGTTGCGGTGTAAGAGCTGAATAAGCGCAGGATTGCGTGGGTTCAGAAAAAATAATTTCACGGAGGTGACAAGATGCGTACTAAAATTACTTTGGAATGTACAGAATGCAAACAGCGTAATTACAACATGACCAAAGATAAGAAGAACCATCCGGACAGAATGGAAACAAAGAAATATTGTAGATTTTGCAAGAAACACACGTTACACAAGGAGACTAAGTAGTCCGTGTGATGTTTCGGAAAGGATGTGTGTCACATGAGCGAAGCAGAAAAGACTTCGAAACCTGGCTTCTTTAAAAGTGTAAAGAGTGAGTTTAAGAAGTGTACCTGGCCGAAGAAGGAAGATTTGGTGAAACAATCTGCACTTGTAATCGTAGTGTCCGTATTGCTCGGTGTACTGATTGCCGGTGTTGACTGGGTGATTCGTCTGGGATTGGCTGCACTTCACATTGTTTCATAGGAGGTTGCCATGGCAGAAGAAGCAAAATGGTATGTAGTTCATACTTATTCCGGTTATGAGAATAAGGTAAAAGCAGATATTGAGAAAACAATCGAGAATCGTAATCTGCAGGATCAGATTTTAGAAGTTCTGATTCCGCTGCAGACGGTCGTAGAAGAGAAAAACGGAGAAAAGAAACAGGTTCAGAAGAAAATGTTTCCGGCGTACGTTTTAATCAATATGATTATGAATGACCAGACTTGGTATGTTGTGCGAAACACACGTGGCGTAACAGGATTTGTTGGACCGGGATCCAAACCGGTACCGTTGACAGAAGAAGAAATTGCCAACATGGGATTTTTGGCAGAGGCAGAGGCTTCTCCATTTTCCATTGGAGATCATGTTATCGTTACAGAGGGAGTATGGCAGGATACTGACGGTGTTGTTCAGGAAGTTCACCCGGCAAAACAGATGGCAGTCATTGTCATTGATATGTTTGGCCGTGATACTCCGGTTGAGATTGACTTCTCAGAATTGAAACTGGTTTAATCGTTTAGGAGGAATTGAAAATGGCTAAGAAAGTCGAAGGATATATTAAATTACAGATTCCGGCAGGAAAGGCAACTCCGGCACCGCCGGTTGGTCCTGCACTTGGACAGCACGGAATCAATATTGCTCAGTTTACAAAAGAGTTTAACGCTAAAACACAGGGACAGGATGGAATGATTATTCCTGTTGTAATTACTGTTTATGCAGATAGAAGTTTTAGTTTTGTAACAAAGACTCCGCCGGCTGCTGTTCTTTTGAAGAAAGCATGCAAGATTCAGTCTGGTTCCGGCGAGCCGAACAAAAAGAAAGTTGCTACAATTTCTAAGGAAGATATCCAGAAAATTGCAGAAACAAAAATGCCTGACTTAAATGCCGGCAGCTTAGAAGCAGCTATGAGCATGATTGCTGGTACAGCAAGAAGTATGGGTATCACAGTAGAAGAGTAGTCAAAATTTATCGCAGAAAAAAGAACTAATGTCATTTGGACGTTGTGGGAGACAATGTTCGTTAATACCACTAGGAGGTTTGAAAAATGAAAAGAGGTAAAAAATATACAGAGGCCGCAAAATTAGTAGATCGTGCAACACAGTATGATGTGGCTGAAGCAATTAGCCTTGTTAAGAAAACAGCAGTTGCAAAATTTGATGAAACCGTAGAAGCTCATATCCGTCTTGGTGTAGATGGCCGTCATGCTGACCAGCAGGTGCGTGGTGCCGTTGTTCTGCCTCACGGTACTGGTAAAACAGTTCGTGTTCTTGTATTCGCTAAAGGTGATAAAGTGGCAGAAGCAGAAGCAGCAGGTGCAGATTTCGTTGGTGGCGAAGAACTCATTCCAAGAATCCAGAATGAGGGATGGTTCGATTTTGACGTTGTAGTAGCAACACCTGACATGATGGGCGTAGTTGGTCGTTTGGGACGTGTCCTCGGACCAAAAGGCTTGATGCCAAACCCAAAAGCCGGTACGGTTACAATGGATGTTACAAAGGCTGTTAATGATATTAAAGCAGGTAAAATCGAGTATCGTTTGGATAAAGCAAATATTATCCATTGTCCGGTTGGTAAAGCTTCCTTCACAGAAGAGCAGCTTACCGAGAACTTTAACACATTGATGGATGCTATTATTAAAGCAAAACCAGCAAGTGCAAAGGGAACCTATATGAAGAGTGTTACCGTAACTTCTACAATGGGTCCTGGAATCAAAGTAAATACTTTGAAAATTGGATAATTAAAAACTTGACAATTGTGTAGCGCTATGCTACACTGACTAAAGTTTATAACTGCCGTAGACAGCAAGTATAGCTTTGCTATGTAAGTGCGGATGCCGCTTGCCGAGGAAGATTGTGAATGCAATCATAGTGAGATTATATCCTCTGTCTGCGTGCGCAGGCAGAGGATTTTTTATAAATGTCAATGACATTTTTGATGAAATCTCCGGCAGATTATATGGCAGCATAAGCTGACAATAATAAGGAGGTAACAAATCATGGCTAAAGTCGAATTAAAAGCGCCTATCGTTGATGAAATCAAAGGCTATGTATCAGATGCTAAATCTGCAGTTCTTGTTGATTATCGTGGACTGACAGTTGAGCAGGATACAAAACTTCGTAAACAGTTAAGAGAAGCTGGTGTTGTATACAAAGTATACAAAAATACAATGCTTCACTTGGCGTTTGATGGAACCGATTTTGCGCAGCTTGACAAAGACTTGGAAGGTCCTACAGCAATCGCATTCGGTATCGAAGATGAGACTGCTCCGGCAAGAATTATTAATAATTTTGCAAAAGAAGCAGAGGCTCTTGAGATTAAGAGTGGAGTTGTAGATGGTGAGTATTATGATGCCGCTGGCGTTAAAGTTCTTGCTACAATCCCGTCAAAAGACGAGCTTATTTCCAAGTTGCTTGGAAGCCTGCAGTCACCAATCACGAACTTTGCTCGTGTCGTAAAACAGATTGCAGAAGCTCAGGGCGAAACAGCAGCAGAATAAGTTATTATTATTTTTTAAAATTTGAATGGAGGAAAACAAAATGACAACACAGGAATTTATCGATGCTATCAAAGAGATGAGCGTTATGGAATTGAATGATTTAGTAAAAGCATGTGAGGAAGAGTTCGGCGTATCTGCAGCAGCAGGTGTAGTCGTTGCAGCAGCAGGCGGAGACGCAGCAGGCGGTGCAGCTGAGAAAGACGAGTTCGACGTAGAGTTGACAGAAGTTGGAGCAGCTAAGGTTAAAGTTATCAAAGTTGTTCGTGAAGTAACTGGTCTTGGATTGAAAGAAGCTAAAGAAGTTGTAGACGGAGCTCCTAAAGTAGTTAAAGAGGGCGCTACAAAAGAAGAAGCTGAAGAAATCAAAGAAAAACTCGAAGCTGAAGGTGCAAAAGTAACATTAAAATAATCGCGTTCACACTAAGCGGTGCAAAATTGAAAATAGACTCAGAAACTGCAAGCTTGCTTGCGAGTTTCTGAGTCTATTTTTGATTTTATAGCGCGCGTGCGCGCGTAGAGACGCACGAAGTGCGGCACGCACCGCGAAAAAGGGGGGAGCATAACCCGACTCGAAACAGGAAATTCGCTAACGCGAATAATGTTTCTCGCCGGTTTATGCTCCCCTTTTACTAGTATTTTTTTACGCTCTCCACAAACTTCTTCAATAATTTTGCTGTCCCTTCCACACCAATCCGGCTGCTATTGATACAAACATCATAATTGCGCGAGTCACCCCATTTAAAATCCGAATAGTGATTATGGTATCGGCGGCGGTATGCGTCATGTTTAGTGATTTTAGCTGCGGCGGCAGTTTTGGAAAGCGAAAACTTCTCCATAACATGTTTTAATTTGCGGTCCTTGTTTCCAGTAACAAAAATTGAAACTAAGCTATCATATTCCTTTAGAATCGTTTCGGAACAACGGCCAAGCACGACAAAAGATTCGCCGGAGGCGGCCTTTTTACGAAGAAATTCGAACTGCATCTGCGCCAAATTGTCTTCGGTTGCATTAGAATATCCTTTTACTCGGCGCGAAAGCAGTTTGTTGCGCGGCTTTTCGTCTACACCGGCAAAAACAGCCGGGTCAAAGCCCTTTTCTTTTGCGATTTCGTCAAGCATATTGCGGTCATAAAAAGGAAGCCCCAGATCTTTCGCAATTTGTTTCGCAATTGTGTGTCCTTCACTGCCGTATTCACGGCTGATTGAAATAATGATTTGATTCCCCATACATCGTCTCCTTAAAAATATTAAAAAAATAGAAAAAAGTGCCAAATAAACGCTTGACACCTTACTACATTTGTGGTACGATAGAAAATGCACTATTGTGGTATGGTAGGCGCAATATCCCTACCTAATTTGTAGTATATCACAGTTCTGTAGAAAAGACAAGGAGTGAAATCATCAATGGAGAAAAACAGAATACGCCCTGTCCATGTGGGCAAAGGTGTGAGAATGAGTTACTCGAAACAGAAAGAAGTATTGGAGATGCCAAACCTCATTGAGGTTCAGACAGATTCGTACAAATGGTTTCTGGAAGAGGGCTTGAATGAAGTATTCCGCGATATTTCGCCGATTGCGGATTACAACGGCAATTTAAGTCTGGAATTTGTTAGCTTTGAGCTGTGCCGGGATGATGTGAAATATTCCATCGAAGAGTGTAAGGAGCGGGATGCGACTTATGCGGCACCATTGAAAGTTAAAGTAAGACTCCATAATAATGAAACAGAGGAAATTAGTGAACATGATATTTTCATGGGAGACCTTCCTCTTATGACCGCGACAGGTACGTTTATTATTAACGGAGCAGAGCGTGTTATTGTAAGTCAGTTGGTTCGTTCCCCTGGCATTTATTATGGTATCGCCCATGATAAAATTGGTAAAGAGTTGTATTCTTCGACTGTTATTCCAAACCGTGGAGCGTGGTTGGAATATGAGACAGACTCCAATGATATATTTTACGTTCGTGTAGATAGAAATAGAAAAGTTCCGATTACGGTTTTGATTCGTGCACTTGGTGTAGGGACAGATCAGGAAATTTTGAACATGTTTGGCGAGGAGCCGAAAATTTTGGCAAGTATTGAGAAGGACGTTTCCAAGAACTATCAGGACGGCTTGCTTGAATTGTATAAAAAACTTCGTCCGGGTGAACCGCTTGCTGTTGACAGTGCGGAAAGCCTCATTAACAATATGTTCTTTGATGTAAGACGTTATGACTTGGCGAAGGTTGGACGTTATAAATTTAATAAGAAATTATCCTTCACAAATCGTATTGTCGGATTTGCACTTGCAGAAGATGCAGTCAGCCCGGAAACCGGTGAAGTAGTGGCAGAAGCCGGAACGATGGTTTCCGAAGAGCTTGCTCGTGAAATTCAGAACGCAGCCATTCCGTTTGTAATGATGCAGACAGAAGAAGGACATGTTGTAAAAGTATTGTCCAATATGATGGTTGATTTACATGCATTTTTGCCACAGGCAGATAAAAAAGCGTTGGGAATTACAGAAGATGTTTACTATCCGGAATTGAAGAAGATTTTGGAAGAAAATGAGACGGATGAGGAGCGTTATGACGCAATCCGCCGCAATGTAGCATTGTTAATTCCGAAACATATAACAAAGGAAGATATTTTTGCTTCTATTAACTACAACATCCATTTGGAATATGGTCTGGGAAATGACGACGATATCGATCACTTGGGAAATCGTCGTATCCGTGCAGTAGGCGAGCTGCTTCAGAACCAGTACCGTATTGGTTTGTCCCGTATGGAGCGTGTGGTGCGTGAAAGAATGACAACGCAGGATATCGAAGGTATTTCTGCACAGTCGTTGATTAATATTAAACCGGTAACGGCAGCGGTTAAGGAATTCTTCGGAAGTTCCCAGCTGTCACAGTTTATGGATCAGAACAACCCGCTTTCTGAGTTGACACACAAACGTCGTCTGTCAGCCCTCGGACCTGGTGGTTTGTCCCGTGACCGTGCCGGATTTGAGGTGCGTGACGTACACTATTCCCATTATGGAAGAATGTGTCCGATTGAGACGCCTGAGGGACCGAATATCGGTTTGATCAACTCACTGGCATCTTACGCAAGAATTAACGAGTATGGATTTGTTGAGGCTCCATATCGTAAAGTAGACCACTCGGATGCGGAGAATCCACGTGTAACAGATGAAGTTGTTTATATGACAGCAGACGAAGAAGACCGTTACCACGTTGCACAGGCGAATGAGCGTCTGGACGAAGAAGGTCATTTCGTTCGTAAAAATGTATCCGGTCGTTTCCGTGAAGAGACATCGGAGTTTGAGAGAAATAAAATTGATTACATGGACGTATCGCCAAAGATGGTATTCTCTGTGGCAACAGCCATGATTCCATTCTTGGAAAATGATGATGCGAACCGTGCTCTGATGGGTTCCAACATGCAGCGTCAGGCAGTGCCGCTTCTGGTAACAGAGGCGCCGGTTGTCGGAACAGGTATGGAAATGAAAGCGGCTGTTGACTCCGGAAACTGTGTGGTAGCAAAAGAAGGCGGTGTGGTAGAACGTGCCGAAACAAACCGCATTTTGATTCGCAAAAAAGATGGAAATCTGGATGAGTATAAATTGTCTAAATTTGTACGAAGCAACCAGGGTACCTGCATGAACCAGAGACCGATTGTTACAAAAGGTGATGAAGTTGAGACTGGTCAGGTAATTGCTGATGGACCTTCTACTTCCGGCGGCGAAATCGCCCTTGGTAAAAACCCATTGATTGGATTTATGACATGGGAAGGTTATAACTACGAGGATGCTGTACTGCTCAGTGAAAGACTGGTGCAGGAAGATGTGTATACTTCTGTTCATATTAATGAATATGAGACAGAAGCACGTGATACAAAACTCGGACCGGAAGAAATTACACGTGATGTACCGGGCGTCGGTGATGATGCTCTCAAAGATTTGGATGAGCGCGGTATTATCCGTATTGGTGCAGAAGTTCGTGCCGGAGACATCTTAGTTGGTAAAGTAACACCAAAAGGTGAGACAGAACTGACTGCAGAAGAAAGACTTCTTCGTGCTATTTTCGGAGAGAAAGCAAGAGAAGTAAGAGATACATCTCTTCGCGTTCCACATGGTGAATTTGGTATCGTTGTGGATGCGAAAGTATTTACCCGTGAAAATGGGGATGAATTGTCACCTGGTGTAAATCAGACCGTGCGCATTTATATTGCACAGAAGAGAAAAATTCAGGTCGGCGATAAGATGGCTGGTCGTCATGGTAACAAGGGTGTCGTTTCCCGTGTACTGCCGGTTGAAGATATGCCATTTTTGCCAAACGGACGTCCGCTTGACATCGTGTTGAATCCTCTGGGTGTGCCTTCCCGAATGAATATCGGACAGGTGCTTGAGATTCATTTGAGTCTGGCAGCGAAAGTCCTTGGTTTCAATGTTGCAACACCGGTATTTGATGGCGCAAACGAGATTGACATCATGGATACCTTGAAACTGGCAAATGATTATGTAAATACACCGCTTGAGGATTTTGAGAAGAAATACAAAGATGTTCTTGATCCGGAAGTGATGGATTATCTCCTGACAAATCAGGACTATAGAAAAGAATGGGCAGGTGTGCCGATTAAGGAAGATGGAAAGGTTCAGCTTCGTGACGGACGTACCGGAGAGTATTTCGATGGCGAAGTTACGATTGGTTTCATGCATTATCTGAAACTCCATCACTTGGTTGATGATAAAATCCATGCTCGTTCCACTGGTCCTTATTCACTGGTTACCCAACAGCCACTTGGTGGTAAAGCGCAGTTTGGTGGTCAGCGATTCGGAGAGATGGAGGTATGGGCTCTTGAGGCGTATGGTGCAGCTTATACTCTTCAGGAAATTCTGACCGTGAAGTCGGATGACGTAGTAGGACGTGTTAAGACATACGAAGCAATTATCAAAGGCGACAATATTTCTGAGCCTGGCATACCTGAGTCCTTTAAGGTATTGCTGAAAGAGTTACAGGCTCTCGGATTGGATGTTGCAGTGCTGGATGAAGAAGGAAACGAAGTTCAGATGAATGAGTCCATAGAAGAAGGAACTCATGAAAATGTGAATGAATTAATCAATGACAAAAACTTTGAACTCAAAGAAGAATCCTTTGAAGATGCCGGTTTCCGCGAAACGGATGTACAGGGCATTGATGACGATAGCAGCATCAGCGCAGATTGATAGAAAGGACGGGTTATAAATATGCCACAGTATGGTAATGAAGAAGAAAAGACATTGACTTACGATAAAATTAAAATCAGACTGGCATCTCCGGAAAAAATCCGTGAGTGGTCCAGAGGTGAGGTAAAGAAGCCGGAGACCATCAATTATCGTACCCTGAAACCGGAAAAAGACGGTTTGTATTGCGAGCGTATTTTTGGACCGAGCAAAGACTGGGAATGTCATTGCGGTAAGTACAAAAAAGTACGTTATAAAGGTGTTGTCTGCGACCGATGTGGTGTGGAAGTCACAAAATCCAGCGTCCGTCGTGAGCGCATGGGTCACATTGAGTTGGCTGCTCCGGTATCCCATATTTGGTACTTCAAGGGAATTCCGAGCCGCATGGGCTTGATTTTGGATATTTCTCCAAAAGTATTGGAAAAAGTATTGTATTTTGCTTCCTATATTGTATTGGAATCTGAGACACCGGAAATTCAGGTAAAACAGGTTCTTTCCGAGCAGGAATACCAGAAAGCAAGAGAAGATTTTGGTGATACGTTCCGTGTTGGTATGGGTGCAGAATCCATTCAGGAACTTTTGCAGAGAATTGATTTGGAAGAAGAGTCCAAAACATTGAAAGATGAATTGAAGGATGCCAGCGGACAGAAACGTGCCCGCATTATCAAGCGTCTGGAAGTTGTAGAAGCATTCCGTGAATCCGGAAACCATCCGGACTGGATGATTCTTACAGTGATTCCTGTTATTCCACCGGATCTTCGTCCGATGGTACAGCTGGATGGTGGACGTTTTGCAACTTCCGATTTGAACGATTTGTATCGTCGAATCATTAATCGTAACAACCGTTTGAAGAGACTTTTGGAACTTGGCGCTCCGGATATCATTGTGCGAAACGAAAAACGTATGCTGCAGGAAGCAGTTGATGCATTGATTGATAATGGACGTCGTGGCCGTCCGGTTACAGGACCTGGAAACCGTGCATTGAAATCATTGTCTGATATGCTTAAAGGTAAACAGGGACGTTTTCGTCAGAACCTTCTTGGTAAGCGTGTTGACTATTCCGGACGTTCTGTAATCGTCGTAGGACCGGAACTTAAGATTTATCAGTGCGGTCTGCCAAAAGAGATGGCAATTGAGCTTTTCAAACCATTTGTAATGAAAGAATTGGTTGCAAACGGAACTGCTCATAATATTAAAAATGCAAAGAAAATGGTAGAGAAGTTAGAGCCTGCTGTATGGGATATCCTTGAAGAAGTAATTCGCGAGCATCCGGTTATGTTAAACCGTGCCCCTACACTTCACCGTCTGGGTATTCAGGCATTTGAGCCAATCCTTGTCGAAGGTAAGGCAATCAAACTTCATCCACTCGTATGTACAGCGTTCAACGCCGACTTCGATGGAGACCAGATGGCTGTGCATTTGCCACTTTCCGTGGAAGCACAGGCAGAGTGCCGCTTCCTTCTGTTGTCACCAAACAACCTGCTGAAACCATCCGATGGTGGTGCCGTAGCCGTACCTTCTCAGGATATGGTCCTTGGTATTTATTATTTGACACAGGAGAGAACTCCGGAGCAGGGAGCAAAAGGAACCGGACGTTTCTTTAAAGATATGAATGAGGCAATTATTGCCTATGAAAACCATGAGATTACACTTCATGCAAAAATTAAAATTCGTCGTTTTGGCGTAAATGCTGCAGGTGAAGAAGAATCTCGTATTATTGAATCGACATTGGGAAGATTTATTTTCAATGAGATTATCAGCCAGAATCTTGGGTTTGTTGACCGAAGCAATCCGGATAACTTCCTTAAACTGGAAGTAGATTTCCACGTTGGCAAAAAGCAGTTGAAACAGATTCTGGAAAAATGTATTAACAATGAAGGTGCAACAAAGACAGCGGAAACGCTCGATGCAATTAAAGCACTTGGTTATAAATATTCGACAAAGGCAGCAATGACTGTTTCCATTTCCGATATGGAAGTGCCGGCAACGAAGAAAGATTTGCTTAAGCAGGCAGAGAATACGGTTGAGGTTATTTCCCAGAAATACCGCCGTGGTCTGTTGACTGAGGAAGAGCGTTACAAATCTGTTGTTGAGACATGGAAAACTGCCGATGACCAGATTACACATGACTTGTTGAGTGGTTTGGATGAATTGAATAACATCTACATGATGGCGGACTCCGGAGCTCGTGGTTCGGATAAGCAGATTAAACAGCTTGCCGGAATGCGCGGTTTGATGGCAGATACATCCGGTCGTACCATCGAACTTCCAATCAAGTCAAACTTCCGTGAAGGTCTTGACGTATTGGAGTACTTTATTTCTGCGCATGGTGCTCGTAAAGGTCTTTCCGATACAGCGCTTCGTACGGCCGATTCCGGATATTTGACAAGACGTCTTGTTGATGTGTCTCAGGAATTGATTATTCGTGAGACAGATTGCTGCGAGAGCCGTAACCGTGCAGAAATTCCGGGTATGTGGATTAGTGCATTCATGGATGGAAAAGAAGTAATTGAGACGCTTGAGGAGAGAATTACAGGACGTTATTCCTGTGAAACAATTCTTGATGACGATGGTGAAGTGATTGTTAAGGCAAATCATATGATTACGCCAAAACGTGCGGCACGCATTGTGAATACAAAGAAAATTATTGATGCAGGTGATAAGGCACAGGTTAAGATTCGTACGATTCTTACTTGCAAATCACACATTGGTATTTGTGCTAAATGTTATGGTTCAAACATGGCAACGAAAGAACCGGTACAGGTTGGTGAAGCAGTTGGTATTATTGCTGCTCAGTCCATCGGTGAGCCGGGTACACAGCTTACCATGCGTACGTTCCATACCGGTGGTGTGGCCGGCGACGATATCACACAGGGTCTTCCTCGTGTCGAGGAGCTTTTTGAGGCAAGAAAGCCAAAGGGACTTGCTATTATTTCCGAATTTGCAGGAAAAGTTCAGCTTCGTGACACCAAGAAGAAACGTGAAGTGGTTATTACAAATGATGAAACCGGACAGAGCAAAGCATATCTGATTCCATATGGTTCCCGTATTAAAGTATTGGAAGGACAGGAATTAGAGGCTGGTGATGAGTTGACAGAAGGTAGTGTAAATCCACATGACATCTTGAAAATTAAAGGTGTTCGTGCGGTTCAGGATTATATGCTCCGTGAAGTACAGCGCGTATACCGTCTGCAAGGTGTAGAAATTAATGATAAGCATATCGAGGTTATTGTACGTCAGATGCTGAAGAAGATTCGCATTGAGAATAATGGGGATTCTGACTTCCAGCCTGGTGTTATGGTAGATGCTCTGGATTATGAGGATGTAAAAGAGCAGCTTGAAGCTGAGGGTAAACAGCCACCGGAAGGCAAGCAGGTTATTCTTGGTATTACAAAAGCTTCCCTGGCAACGAATTCCTTCTTGTCAGCGGCATCTTTCCAGGAGACTACTAAAGTGTTGACCGATGCAGCAATTAAGGGCAAAGTGGACCCATTGATTGGTTTGAAAGAGAACGTTATTATTGGTAAGCTGATTCCGGCCGGAACCGGTATGAAGCGTTATCGTAATATCAAGCTGCACAGTGACCTGGTAGACAGTCTTGAGCCACCGGAACCGGCAGAAGAGGTTGTAGAAGTGGTAGAAGAAGAAAAAGAGAAAGAAGTAAAGATTCTCGTAAAAGATCCGGATGTTGAACTGGATATTGCGGAAGACGAAGAAATTGCCATGACAGAAGCAGATGATGACGTGGTAACGATTGAAGAGTAATTAACAAAATCGAAAAAATAGGTGCTTTGCTATATGGTTAAGCACCTGTTTTTTTCTTTTTTTGTCGTGATTTAAGTTAGAAAAACGCTCAAAATAAAAAATGCAAAAAACATGAAAAAAAGTGTTGACAAACGTCGAACCGTTTGATAAGATATAACTCGTTGACGCGACAAAGACTTTGAAAAGCAAAATAAAAAAAGTTAAAAAAAGTGTTGACAAACAAGAGATTATCTGATAAGATAGTATTTGCTGACGCGGTAAAGAAACAACAAAGCGGAAGCAAAGAAAACAATCGGTTTTACGCGGAAAGATAAGGCTTTCGAGACGAAAACAGATTGCAAGAACCTTGATAATTGAACAGTGAAACAACCTTGAAAAATTATAAAATAATTT